>Ga0116180_1003735_pt1 | contig 11346 bp, 9 predicted proteins | sample AD_UKC073_MetaG_FD_89804 | JGI IMG/M metagenome (GOLD analysis project Ga0116180, IMG submission 89804) | Active sludge microbial communities of municipal wastewater-treating anaerobic digesters from USA - AD_UKC073_MetaG | ecosystem: Engineered > Bioreactor > Anaerobic > Digestate | place: USA... | reverse complement strand
TCGCCGCGAGGATGTCTTCCTCAGTGCCGATGTCGTTGATGGCAACCTGAGGGGCGGTCTTTGCGACCGAAGTGGTGGTCATGTAGTAGGAACTCCGAACGTGGACAGGGACGGTATGCCGCTAGGCCGGGTGGTCAGCGGGATGGACAGGGTGAAACGGTCGTGCCGGTGACGCTCGCCGCGCTCCCCCGCAGGGCAGCACGACAAGTGCCCACGGAGGGCACCGGGTCAGTTTAGCGGGCGCTGGAAGGGTCGACCAACCTCGCTCGGACCGCGGGACATGGGAGCGCAGGGCATGGCAGTGGGGTGGGGACGTTGCGTCCCCACCCCACCGTTATCGCACTCGTGCTACTCGGCGCTCAGGCCGCCTGAGCTGCCAGCTCGGGCCGCCGGCGCCAAGCCAGGGCTCCGGCTCCGGCAAAGCCCAGGCCCGCGAGCAGCAGGCGCAGTGCGTTCTTGCCGCCCTGCCCGTCGACGCCCGCGATTTCCAGCGAGTATGCCGTGAAACCCGCCGCACCGGCCGGGGCGCCGATCGCCATCGACCCGGTCTTGGCCCGGGCCGCGCCGGCCTCGATGACGGCATACTTCTTGCCGTAGTCCAGGGCCGTGTCCTGACCGGCCTTGACCAGTTGCGAAGTGCCCTCGGTCGACAGGCGCCCAGCGCCCTCGGGGATCTGGGTGGCGCCGTCGACCGCCTTCGAGAGGCCATCCGCAAGGCGCACCGAGCCGGAGGCTGCGTCGTCCAAGCCGGTGGCGAGCTGACCCGCCCCTGCCGAGAGTTGGCCGGTGCCCGTGGCGAGTTGGTTGGCCCCCGTGGAGAGCTGGTTGAGCCCGGTGAGCAGCGTGCTGCCGCCGGCCTGGATCTGGCCGACCCCGTCCTGCAGGCCGTTGATCCCACCGCGCAGGGTCTGGTTGGCCGGGGTGTCGGAGACGCCACCGATCCCCCCTTGCACCTGGGCCACCACACCGCTGACCAACTGGGTCACGCCGGCATCCAGAGCGCCGAGGCCCTGCAGCAGGCCCGGACGCGCCGGGTCGCAGTAGCCGGTGAGCGTGGTGTTGCTCAGCCCGCACTCCACCCTGATGAGACCGATGACCGCCTCGGAGAGTTTGGTCTTCAGCTGCGCCATCCCCCCGGAGACCTGCCCCAGGCCCCCAGCCGCCTGTTGGGTGTTGGTCGTCATCGAGGTGGCGATCGCCGAGGCCACGGCATCCACCGTGCCCAAGCAAACCGGGTCTGCCGCGCAGGAGGGGACGCCCTTGATCGACAGGATGCCGCCCTTGGCCTGGTCGATCGACCCGCCCGGAGCCAGCGCGGCGCTCAACCCCGCTTTGACCTGGTCGACCCCGCCCTTGAGCTGGTCGACCGAACCACCGGTCGCAGTCGCCCCAGCGAGACCGGAGCGCACCTGGTCCACCCCGTAAAGGAGGGTGTCTGCCGTGGTCGTGGACCCGATGCCGGCCTTCAGCTGGGCAATTCCGTCGTGCAACGGCTGGGCCTTGGCTGGGAGTCCGCCGATACCGGCATACATCGTCGTCAGACCACCATCGACCTTGCCCAGGCCATCCTGAACGGCAGCGAGGCCACTGATGAGCGCGGGAGCCTTGGCGCCGGCCTGGGTCAGTCCACTGGCGAGTTGCTGAGCGCCGGCGTCGAGCTTGCGCGCTCCGGCCGACAGGTCTTCGGCCCCCGGAGCAGCCTTGCCGGTCAAGCCGCCGCTGAGCTGGTTTGCGCCGTCCCGCAGCTGGATGAGGCCCGCCAAAAGAGTGCCGGCACCGTCGCGGAGCTTGAGCAGGTTGGTGTCGATCTGGGTCGCCCCGTCGGTGAGCTTGACGCCGGTCTCGGCACCGCTCTTATAGCTACCCGCGCCGCCCTTGAAGGACGGCGACTCCAGCGGGCTGACCGGCAGCGCCGTGATCGAGGCCGGCGGGATGGGCCCGCCGGCGATGTGCGCCTTGTAGCCGAACTCGGCCACCGGGGACCCGATCGGCGGGAAGAGCGTCATGGTGAACGACATCTTCGTGCCGCCCCGACCGTCACCAGCCATGTTGGCCTCGGCGGACGTGACGTCGGTGTAGGACGACGGCAGCACGAGCGACAACGAGCCCACCATGGGGATCGGGACCGACTCGGTCGAGGTCACGGTGCCGCCCTTGCCGTCGGCGTAGCTGACCTGGGTCGGGGTTCCGGTGACGTTCTCGACCCGGTAACGGACCTCCAGGTCACCCGTGGCACCGGCGACGTCGCCAGGGGCGACCTGCTTGCCGTCCAGGGTGTAGGACACCGCCACCGTGAGCGGCAGCTTCTGGTCGAAGTTGCTCACCGTGCGCACGCGCTGGTCGCCGGACACCGTGTAACTGCCGACCATGGCGCCGTCCTTGACCGCGACGCCGCCGAAGCCGTCGAGGTTGCGCAGGTTGGACGTCGAGACCGGGTTGACGACCTCGACGGTGCCATTGCCCTGCAGGGCCAACTGCTCGTAGATGCGGGCCACGTCAAGTTTTCCGGTCGCATCCAGGTATGCCTGCACGGTCTCGGTATTGGTCACCGCGACGGCACCACCGTCGGCGGCAGCAGCGGTGGGGGCCAGGGCCAGACACGCAGCCGTCCCAGCCGCTAGTCCGGTGCCGAGGCCCGCCCAGAGCCGGTATGCCGTGCGGCCACGACCCTGTCGAATGTTGGTGCTTGTCATGCCTGTCCCTCCGCGTGGCTGGCAGCCCAGTCCTGGTCGGTCGTCTCGACGGCGACGGGGGCCTTGGCGTGTCGACCACCAGGACTGCGGTCCAGCAGGACCTCCCCCACGGTGGCGGCGAAGAAGCCCAGTCCGATGCCAACGAGCATCGTCGTGAACGCGGACGGGGATTCGGTAAGGAACGCCGACGGTGCGTCGGTGTAGGCACGCTCATAGCCAGCGACCATGGCGACGATGCCGGCCAGCCCCGACCAGAGCGGGATCCGCTCCGCCGAGAGGGCGATGATCCCGGAGGTGACCAGGACGACGAGGAGCGCAGCGACCGCGCGACCCCCGGCCGAATCCGGCAGCACGAGAGCGCGCAGACCGTAGCCCACCCACGCCACCACCATGCCGATCGCGAGGCCGGCCGGAGCCGCCCACCACGTGCGGGCGCGCGCCAGAATCAGCACGCCACCCAATGCGACCGCCAGCAGTCCGAGCTGCTGCATTGATTGACCCAGGACGCCTCCGAGCAGCACGGCCAGGGCCGCAGCAATGCCGATGAGCGCGCCCGTCACGAGCACTTTTCGCATGAATTCCTTCTCCGACCCGCAAGAGTGTGTGATCTGTGACCCCCATCACACCGATGGTCGGAGGGTAACGCCTCCACAGGCAGGACACCAGGGCCTGCGCCGGAGTGTTACCAACCGGTAGCAATGCCACGCAACGCGACGGTTTGGATGGCATCCGGAGCGGCGGCACGGAAACTCAGACGCGACGTACGTCCACAATGGCGCTATGGACTCTTTCGCCGTGCGACGCGCAGCAGGCACAGCGGAAACCGTCAGCGCCAACCGGCACTGGTGGGACGCCGAGGCGCAGGACTATTACGCCGAACATGGTGCCTTTCTCGGCGACGCCGACTTCTGCTGGGGTCCGGAGGGGCTGCGGGAGTCGGACGCTCACCTCCTGGGCCCCTTGGCCGGCCGAGACGTCCTTGAAATTGGGGCCGGTTCGGCGCAATGCAGCCGGTGGGTGGCCGAGCAAGGGGCTCGGGTCGTAGCCACCGATCTGTCGCTGGGCATGCTGCGTCGGGGCGTCGCCATCGACGCCGGCCGCCCGGCGGCGCCGCCGGTCCCGTTGGCCCAGTGCGACGGTCGGCTGCTCCCCTTCCCCGATGCGAGCTTCGATGTCGTCTTCACGGCATACGGGGTGGTGCCCTTTGTCGCCGACCCCGAGCGGGTGATGAACGAGGTATGTCGGGTGCTCCGGCCCGGGGGCCGGTTCGCCTTCTCGACGACCCACCCGTTCCGCTGGGCCTTCCCCGACGAACCCGACTCCACCGGGCTGACCGTGCGGTTCTCGTACTTCGACCGCACCCCCTACGTCGAACAGGACGAGGCCGGGGACGCAACCTATGCCGAGCACCACCGCACCATCGGTGACCGGATCCGGGACGTCGTCGCCGCCGGGATGCACGTCGTCGACATCGTCGAGCCGGAGTGGCCCGAGGCGAACGACCAGGAGTGGGGCGGGTGGTCGCCGCTACGCGGGCGGCTCATCCCCGGCACCCTCATCATCGTCGCCGACAAGCCGCGCTGAGGCTCACCCGAGCCCTTCCGATCAGTGGGCGGCGTCGTGCCAGGACCGGCCGACCCCGACTGACACGTCGAGCGGGACATCGAGGGCAACGGCTGCCCCCATCTCGCGGCGCACCAGTGCCTCGACCTCGTCCCGCTCTCCCGGCGCGATCTCCAGGACGAGCTCGTCGTGGACCTGCAGGAGGATCCTCGACCGTAAGTGCGCCGCCGTGAGTGCCTCGTCGACGCGGAGCATGGCGACCTTCATGATGTCGGCGGCCGAGCCCTGAATCGGGGCATTGAGCGCCATCCGCTCGGCCATCTCGCGGCGCTGCCGGTTGTCACTCGTGAGATCGGGCAGGTAACGCCGCCGGCCCAGCATGGTCGCGGTGTAGCCGGTATGCCGGGCATCGTCGACCAGGCGGTGCAGGTAGTCGCGCACCTCGCCAAAGCGCAGGAAGTATTCGTCCATGAGGGTCTTGGCCTCGCCGGTGGAGATGCCGAGTTGGCGGGACAGGCCGAAGGCGGACAGCCCGTAGGCCAGCCCATAGGACATCGCCTTGATCTTGGAGCGCATCGCCGGGGTGACCTCGTCGGTGGGCACCCCGAAGACCCGCGCAGCGACGAAGGAATGCAGGTCTTCGCCTGATCTGAACGCCTCGATGAGCCCGTCGTCGCCGGAGAGGTGGGCCATGACCCGCATCTCGATCTGGCTGTAGTCGGCAGACATGAGCGACTCATAGCCTTCGCCAACGACGAACATCTCCCTGATCCGCCGGCCCTCCTCGGTGCGGATGGGGACGTTCTGCAGGTTGGGGTCGGTCGAAGAGAGCCGACCCGTCGCGGCGATGGTCTGAAGGTAGGTGGTATGGATGCGCCCGTCGTCGGCGACCGACTTGAGCAGCCCCTCGACTGTGACCCGCAACCGCGAGACGTCGCGATGGCGCAGCAATGCCTCCAGGAAGGGGTGCGGCTCCTTGGCGTAGAGCTCGGTCAACGCGTCGGCGTCGGTGGTGTAGCCGGTCTTGGTGCGTTTGGTCTTGGGCAGCCCGAGCTGGTCGAAGAGCACCTCCTGCAACTGCTTCGGCGAGCCGAGGTTGACATCCCGCCGATCGATCGCGGCCCAGGCGTCCTCTTGCGCCTCGCGCACGCCCGCGGCGAACTCCCCCTCCAAGGACGTCAGCTCGGGCACGTCGACGGCGATGCCGGCTCGCTCCATCCGGGCCAGCACACCGACCAGGGGCAACTCGACCTCGCGCAGCAACCGGGTGCCGTCGGTGCGCTCCAACTCGGCATCGAGGGCATCGGCGACCTCGGCGACCGCGTTGGCCGTGAGCATGGCCTCGCTGGCCTCCGAGTCACCGTCGCCGAAGTCGAGCAGCCCCTGGCCGGTGTCGGTGACGTCGGTGCGCAGCTCGCGGCGCAACAACCGCAGCGCGAGATCGGCCAGGTCGTAGCCCCGCTGGTCCGGCTTGACGAGATAGGCCGCCAGAGCGGTGTCACTGGTGAGTCCGGCGACGGCATACCCCCTGGCAGTGAGCGCCTGAATCGGGCCCTTCGCGTCGTGCATGGCCTTGGGCCGCGCGGGGTCGGCCAGCCAGGCCGCGACGGCGGAATCGGCGGTCGGGTCGAGATCCTCCAGAGCGAGGTATGCCGCCTCGCCGCGGTCGGTCGCCACGGCCAGGCCGCGTGCGTCGCCGGTGCCGCGGGCCCAACGCCCGACGACGTGGACGCCCAGGCGGCGGCCGGGCACGGCATACCGCTGCAACCACCCCGCGAACTCGGGTCCGGAGAGCGCCTGTCCGGCGATCTCGAAGCCCGCGTCGGCCTCCTCCGGCGCCGCCTGGAAGGTGCTGAAGAGGCGCTCGCGCAACACCCGGAACTCCAGCGCATCGAAGACCGCGTGCACGCGCTCGCGATCCCAGGGCCGACGCTCGAGGTCGTCCAGCTCGACGTCCAATGGCACATCGGTGACCAGTTGGTTGAGGCTGCGGTTGCGCAGCACCTGGTCGAGGTGGTCCCGCAGCGCTTGGCCGACCTTGCCGCCGATCTGGTCGACGTTGGCGACCAGGCCGGTGAGCCCGCCGAACTGGTGGATCCACTTGGCCGCGGTCTTGGGTCCGACCCCCGGGATTCCGGGGAGGTTGTCGGAGGACTCCCCCACCAGCGCGGCGAGGTCGCTGTAACGCTCTGGCGGGACGCCGTACTTGGCCTCGACGGCGGACGGTGTCATCCGCCAGACCTCCGACACACCCCGAACGGGGTAGATCAGGGTGACGCGATCGGTGACCAACTGGAAGCAGTCGCGGTCGCCCGAACTGATGAGGACCTCCATCCCGGCAGCCGCCGCCCGGGTGGTGAGGGTCGCGATGAGGTCGTCGGCCTCGTAACCCTCGACCTGGACGAACGGGATCGCGAGCGCATCGAGAATCTCCTGGACCAGCGAGATCTGCCCCTCGAACTCGCTCGGGGTCGCCGACCTCGTGGCCTTGTAGTCGGCATAGGTCTCCGAGCGAAAGGTGCGCCGCGAGACGTCGAAGGCCACCGCGAGATGGGTAGGGTCCTCGTCGCGCAGCAGGTTGATGAGCATCGAGGTGAACCCGTAGACGGCATTGGTGTGCTGGCCGGTCTGCGTGGAGAAGTTCTCGGCCGGCAACGCGTAGAACGCGCGATAGGCGAGCGAATGACCGTCGAGCAACAGGAGCCTGGACACGTATGGCAGCCTAGGGCCCATGCCCGACAGCACCACCCCCTCCTCGCCCAGCTCCCCCGCCGCAGAAACCTTCCCGTCGATGCCGCCCCAGGTCGACTGGTCCGATGTCGACTCGATCAACGCAGTCGGGATGGGCGCCCTGCATAACCGGATGGGCATCCGGCTCACCGAGGCCGGCCCGGACCGCGTCGCCGGCACCATGCCGGTCGAGGGCAATACCCAGCCCTACGGCCTGCTGCACGGCGGTGCCTCGGTCGTCCTCGCCGAAGGCCTGGGGTCGATCCTCGCGGTCATCACCGCCGGCCCGGGGCGCGCGGCGGTTGGCGTCGAGATCAACGCCACCCACCACCGCCCGGCGACCTCGGGCATTGTCACCGGGGTGGCCAGGCCGATCTCGGTCGGCCGCAGCATGGGTTGCTACGAGATCGTCATCACTGACGACCAAGGTCGGCGCACCTGCACCTGCCGGCTCACCTGCTCCCTGCGCGACGCGCCACCGATCCCTCGCTGACCGAGCCCGCAGGTCATTCGTCCCTGGGCCGGGGAGACTCGATGCTGTTAACGTGACGCCAGTCGTCGCCGAGATGGGTGATCTCCCCTGGAACCCAGCCAACTCACCGCCTTCGACGCCTCGTTCCTGGCCCTCGATGGGCCGGTCAGCGCCGGTCATGTTTGCCTGCTCGCGCGCCTGGACGACGACGTGGGACCCGAGGAACTCTTCCACCAGATCTCAGCCCGCCTACATCTGGCGCCCATCCTCCGGCGCCGGCTACGGATGCCCACCCTGCCGATGGGACGGCCGTGGTGGATCGACGACAGCGACTTCGATCTCGATCGGCACCTCAGCGCCGTCGACCTCGGTGGCCACGGTGATGACTCTGCCCTGCACGAGGAAGTCGCACGGTATGCCGCAGAGCAGCTCCCGCGCGACCGCCCGCTCTGGCACCTGCGCCTCGTGCGCGGCCTCGCCGACGGTAGCGCCATGGTCACCAAGATGCACCACTGCGCTGTCGACGGAGTCGGTGGCCGCGACCTGCTCGCGCTCCTGTTCGGCACCGACATCGCCGACGACTCCCCCACCCCGTCGTGGCGGCCTGGGCAGGGACCGGGGCGCGCAGAACGCTTCGCCCACCGAGTGACCGACGTCAGCAGTTGGGTCGCCTCGGCCTGGCGCTTGGAAGGCAAGGCCCTCGGCGTGACCCCCAGCACCCTGCTGCGGGTCACCCGAGAGACGGCCGCGACGGTCGCGGACGGCCTGGAGCGGCTCATCGAGCACGACGAACGGCCCAAGCCCATCCCGGAGGCGACCCGGACGGGCCCGGCCCCGCCGACCCCGTTCAACGCGGCGATCAGCCCGGCGCGCGCCTTCGCCACCGTGACCTTCCCGCTTGCCGCCAGCCGTCGCCTCAGGCGGACCACCGGAGTTACCGCCAATGACGTCCTGCTCGCCTCCTGCGCCGGCGCGCTGCGAGCCTGGTTGACCGCCCGAGACGCGCTCCCACAAACACCCCTCATCGCCCTGGTGCCCATCGCGATCAGCGGCGAGATGGCCGCGGGCGGCTTCAATCGCTTCACCCTCACGCTGTGCCCGCTGCCCACGCACGTCGCCACGGCCCGAGGTCGGTTGGCCTTCAGCCACGCCGCGATGCAACACGCCAAGCGAGAGCCCACCATCCCCTCGACGACGTTGACCGACATCGCGGCTGTAACCGGCCCCGGCCTTGCCTCGATGCTCACCCAGGCCGCGGCCCAGCTGCATCTGGCCGACCGGGTTCACTTGCCCTTCAACTTGATGATCTCCAACGTGCCTGCCCCGCCTCAGCAGCTCAGTGTGGGGCGGCGAGCTGCGGTCCTGGGCACCCACCCATTCCCCCCGTTGGTGGACGGGCTCGGCTTGACGATCTGCGCCCAGGGGTATGCCGGTGGGCTCGATGTCGGGGTGGCAAGTTGCGCGAGGCTCGTGCCCGACCCGAGCGAGGTTCGAGATCTGCTCGCGGCAGCCCACGACGAGCTCATCGACCTCGAATAGGTGAGCTGCCCGGCATACCCAGGTTTGTGCGGGTGAGTGCGGGTGAGTGGGGACGATTGCGCGTCAGTGCGCGGTCAGGCCACCGCCGGTGGCGCGCAGCCGGGCGATCCGACGGCGCAGCAGCACCTGGTCCAGAGCGTGCCGCGGACCGACCTGGTCGCCGGCCAACTTGCGCCGCAGCGCGGCCGTCGAGGCGACGCGGCGGACCGTGAGCGGAGTGAAGCCGAGGCGAGCGTAGAAGCGATGGGCGTCGCGGACGTTGGAGGGCACCATGCAGGCCACCTCAGTGGCTCCTTGCAGGTCAGCGAAGGTGGCGACCGCCTGCATCAGAGACCGGGCCACGCCGACCCCGCGATCGTCCTTGCGCACGTAGATCTGCTCGATACACAAGCAAGAACTGTCGCTGAACGGATTGAGCGAGCAGTCGTCAAGAACGACGTATCCGGCGGGCCGGCCGTCGGAGTAGGCGACGAAGGCGATCATCTCGGGGCGGGCCAGAGCGTTGCGGATCGAGTCGACGGTGGTCTTGCGGACCCCCGCGTCGGACTGCACGGCCCCTTCGTCGCTGCGGGATTCCTCCCACAGCTCGCACACCGTGTCGATGAGTGCGGCATCGGCTTTGCGGACCACGACGGCCGGTCGAGACACGGTTCCTCCAACGCACTGTGCGGCACCGTCGCCCCGTGTGACGGACGGGCGTGAGCCCGTTGTTGACACCCGACCCTACGGCGTCGGAGCGGTGCCGCGAAACCCCTCCTGGACGCCCACGCGCCGGGCGGTTCGTCGTGGTTAAGGTGAACGCCGTGAGTGGTGGCTTCCCGGGCTTGGGAACAGTGATCAATGTCGCGACCGTCGTCGTGGGAGCCCTGCTCGGGATGTGGGTCGGCCACCGCCTTCCCGAGCGGGTGAGAGCCGTCGTCACCGACTGTCTCGGGCTCACGACCATCCTCGTCGCGGGCCTGTCCTGCGTATCCGTGACCGATCCGGCCCTCTCTGCTGCCGTCGGCACCGGGGTGCCGGTCCTCATCGTCCTGTGGTCGTTGTTGCTCGGCGCGATCCCTGGGTCGCTGCTGCGAATCGGCGATCGGCTCGAAGGGCTGGCTGGCGTCATTCAGGCCAAGGTGGCAGCGCGCAGTTCCGGCGCACCGACGGATGCTCACGCCGCCCGCGAACGGTTCATCGAGGGCTGGCTGACGGCGTCGCTGCTTTTCTGCGTAGGCCCGCTGACCATCCTCGGGTCACTGTCCGATGGCCTGGGTCATGGCATCGAGCAACTCACCCTCAAGGCGGTCCTGGACGGGTTCGCGGCCTTGGCGTTCGCCTCGTCGTTCGGGCTGGGCGTGCTGTTGTCCGCGGTGTCGGTGGCGGTCGTCCAGGGAGCCCTCACCGTGTTGGGCATGGCGCTCGGCTCGTTGCTGCCCGCCGCCCACATCTCGGCGCTGACCGCCACCGGCGGGCTGCTCTTGGTCGGAATCGGCCTGCGACTGTTGCGGATTCGAGAGATCCCGGTCGCCGACATGCTGCCGGCGCTGCTCGTCGCCCCCATCCTCACCCAGGTCGTCGTCGCCCTGCGCTGATCCGGGCCGCGCCTGGGCCTGCCCTCGGCTTCAGGAGGACGGCAACCCGGTGATGACGAGGTCTGCGACTTCACGCATCGACAGCCGGCGGTCCATGGCGGTCTTCTGGATCCACCGGAAGGCATCAGGTTCGGAGATCTTCAGTTGGGTCATCAGCAGGCCCTTGGCCCGGTCGACGAGCTTGCGGGTCTCCAAGCGGTCGGCCAGGTCGGCGATCTCGCCTTCCAGGGACTTCAGTTGGCTCCAGCGGCTGCTCGCGACCTCGATCGCGGGGGTGAGGTCGGCGATGGTGAACGGCTTGACGACGTACGCCATGACCCCTGCGTCACGAGCGCGCTCGACCAACTCGCGCTGGCTGAACGCCGTCAGCATGACCACCGGCGCCAACCCATCGGCTCCGATCGTCTCGGCGGCGGTGATGCCGTCCATGACCGGCATCTTGACGTCCATGAGGACCAGGTCAGGACGCAGCTCTCGAGTGAGGTCAACCGCCTGCTGGCCATCGCCGGCCTGTCCGACGACCTCGTAGCCCGCCTCGGCGAGCATTTCACACAGATCCAACCGGATGATGGCTTCGTCCTCCGCGACGACAATGCGCAGCGGCACGGCATTCGTCCCGGACAGGGACTGCTTGGTCATGCACGCAGCCTAGCCTCGGTCCTTCATGGGTGCGGGGGTGACACGCTCCCTGGATGTACCAAAGTGCCTGTCCTGTAACGGAATACTTGTGATTGCGACGTCACAAGGAACGGTACGGGAAGGCACTTGGTAG
>Ga0116180_1003733_pt1 | contig 11348 bp, 12 predicted proteins | sample AD_UKC073_MetaG_FD_89804 | JGI IMG/M metagenome (GOLD analysis project Ga0116180, IMG submission 89804) | Active sludge microbial communities of municipal wastewater-treating anaerobic digesters from USA - AD_UKC073_MetaG | ecosystem: Engineered > Bioreactor > Anaerobic > Digestate | place: USA... | reverse complement strand
CGCGGGTGTTCTCGCGCTTCGCAACGGAACGAATCGCGCGCCGCAGCAGGCGCATCGCCACCTTGTCCTGGCCCTCGAACGGCGGCGTCTGCGCAAGCAGAATCGTCACCTGCGGATTGACCGCGCGCAGGCGCTGAATGATCAGGATGAAATTCTCGGTCGTCGTTTCCAGCGGAACGCCCGAGATCACGTCGTTCGCGCCCAGGTCGATGAGCACAATATCCGGCTGAGTGGCGGCCGCGATCGAGTTGATGTTCTCCAGCACATCGGGCGTCGCCCATCCGGGATGCCCCTCATGGTCCTGGTCGAAATCCGCGTTCGCGGGCACCCCCCCGACAACGCTGTGTTGCGATCCGACGAAATCCACGTTGAAGCCCGCGTCCACGAGGCGGTGCCACAGCCAATAGCGGTAACTCGAATGAGGAGCGAATGAGGACGTGTCGGAGTCCCCCAGCGGCAAAATCCGCACCTGCGCCGTTGCGTTCATTTCCGCGGCGCCCAGCAATGTCGCCGCCAGCATCCAGATCCATCTTCCGTATCTCATGAGCCGCTATTCTGAAAACAATCGGCCGCGCAGTGAAATAGGGATATGACCGAACTCGCTTTGGGGTATTCTCCGAGGCGCGGACTTGCGCCAAACGCCATCCCGTGGAACACTATCGCGCTCAATTCAATTCTGTTGGTGCGGATTTTTTATGATTCAGGCGATTGAAGAAACTAATGCAGGCGCAACCGAAAACGTTCGGCATCTTGAGCGCTTCGAGCAGGTCGGCAGGAACCGGTCCGAACCGGCCTGGCTGGCTCCTTTGCGCGAGAGCGGGCGGTCCAGTTTTGCCAGGAGAGGTTTCCCCACTGTTCGCGAGGAGGATTGGCGATTCACGAACGTGGCGCCCATCGCGCGGCTTCCGCTCCGGCCCGCCGATCAGGTTGACTCCCAGGCTGCTGCGGAGGCGTCCAGAAACGCCGCGCTCTCGGAAATTCCCGGCCTCCGGCTCGTGTTCGTCAACGGCCACTTCTCGCCCGCACTCTCCCGCAAGGCCGCTCTTCCGGCGGGCGTGAAGGTCGGCAGCCTCGCCGCCGGCCTCCAAAACGCAGCCCCGCTGTTGCAGGAGCATCTCGGCCGTCACGCGGGCGCCGACCACAATCCGTTCGCGGCGCTGAACCAGGCCTACTTCACCGACGGCGCTTTCATCCATGTTCCGGCCGGCGTTGAAGTGCCCGAGCCGATCCAGCTCGTGTTTGTCTCCGCCGCCACGGAGACGGGAACGGTCATTCAGCCCCGTGTGCTGGTGGTTGCCGAGGCGAACAGCAAGGTGACCGTCATCGAGAACTTCACGCATGCCGCCCGCGCTGTTTACTTCACCAACGCGGTAACCGAAGTCGTCGCCGGCGATAACGCGTCGGTGGAGTTGTTGAAATTCCAGGACGAGGCGCTGGATGCGTTTCATATGGCCACGCTGCACGGCCGGTTCGGGCGGAGCAGCAACGTAATCGCGCACTCGTTTGCGCTCGGCGGACGGCTGTCGCGCAACAACATTCACGTGACGCTCGCGGGCGAGGGGCTCGAATGCACGCTGAACGGGTTGTACCTGACGCGCGGCGAGCAGCTCGCCGACCATCACATGGTGGTCGAGCACGCGCAACCGCACTGCGCCAGCCATGAGTATTTCAACGGCATCCTCGACGACAAATCCCGGGGCGTGTTCCACGGGCGGATCCTCGTCCGGCCGGTCGCGCAGAAGACCGACGCCAAGCAGACGAACAAGAACCTGCTGCTGTCCGATGACGCGGCGGCGGACGCGAAACCGCAACTGGAGATCTACGCGGACGACGTGAAATGCACGCACGGCGCGACCGTGGGCCAGTTGAATGACGAGTCCATTTTCTACCTGCGCTCGCGCGGTCTCGACAGGCCCACAGCCCGGCGGATGCTCATCCATGCGTTTGCGGGCGAGATCATCGAGCGGATCCGTTGCGATGCCGCACGCGAAGAGCTCGACAGGCTCATTTGGGACCGCCTGGAAGCCAACCCTCATCTGGCGGAGGCGAAATGATTTCCGCGCCGCCACTCCCCAGCCGTGTTCGACGACCTGAGTGATCTCTATCAACAGGTCATTCTGGACCACTGCAAGAAGCCGCGGAACTTCCATGAGATTCCCGGCGCCACCTGCTCGGCCCACGGGCACAACCCGCTGTGCGGCGACAACCTGAAGCTGTTCCTCACCATAGACGGCGACCGGATCCAGGACGCCGCGTTCGTGGGATCGGGCTGCTGCATTTCGAAGGCCTCGGCTTCCTTGCTCACCGAAAGCGTCAAAGGCCGCACGCGCGAAGAAGCGCGGCAGACGTTCGACAAAGTCCGCGAAATGGTCACCACGGGCAAGGTGCAGGACGGCGTCGGCAAACTCGCCGTGTTCGCCGGGGTTTACCGGTTTCCAGCCCGCGTAAAATGTGCGATTCTTGCATGGCACGCCCTCGTTGCCGCGCTGGAAGACCCCGGCAAATCCGTGACAACCGAGGACGAGCAGACCTGAACAGATTTATGCAGACCACTGAATCCGTGACATTGACGCGCGACGTCGAAGCTGCCGTCATTCCCGTCGGCACCCGCGTCACGCTGCAGAAGGGCGAACAGGCCCGCATCACGCAATCCCTCGGCGGCAGCTACACGGTGATTGTGAACGGCAACATGTTCCGCATCGAAGGCAAGGACGCCGACGCGCTCGGCTTTCAGCCGGAGGCCAGGCCCGCACGGCCCGCCGGATCCCTCGCGAGCACCGAAGAAGTCGAGAAAGAGGTCTGGAGCCAGTTGCGCACGTGCTACGACCCCGAGATCCCCGTGAACATCGTCGATCTCGGCCTCATCTACGATTGCCGCGTCGAACCCCTGCCCGGCGCCGAAAACAGCTACAAGGTCGATGTGAAGATGACCCTCACGGCGCCCGGCTGCGGCATGGGACCTGTGTTGCGGCAGGATGTTCAGAACAAAATCCTCTCGATCGAAAACGTCGATGACGTCTCGGTGGAGCTGGTCTGGGAACCGCAATGGAACCAGGGCATGATGACCGAGGCGGCGAAACTGCAACTGGGACTGCTGTGAGCGCGATCGTGAACAACCCGGCGTCTTCCACCCGGCGCGGTGCCGCTTCCTCCAGCTCAACAGCGGGAGAAGTGAACTGGGCCGAGCTGAGAAAGGATTTCCCGATCCTCGATCAGAAGATCCATGGCAAGCCCCTGATCTATTTCGACAACGCCGCCACGTCGCAGAAGCCGCAAGCCGTGCTGGATGCGTTGCGCCATTACTACGAACGCGACAACGCCAACGTCCATCGCGGCATCCACGAGTTGAGCAACCGCGCGACCGCGGCGTACGAAGCGGCGCGCGCCCGCACGGCGCAGTTCATCCACGCGCGGAGCCCGGAGGAGATCGTGTTCACGCGCGGAACCACCGAGGCGATCAACCTCGTCGCCCATTCGTGGGGAATGGCGAATCTTAAGTCCGGCGACGTCATCCTCCTGACGGAAATGGAGCATCACAGCAACCTGGTTCCGTGGCAGTTGATCGCCCAACGCACCGGCGCGCGCGTGGTTTACGTTCCGCTGCGCAGCGACGAAAACGTTCTGGACCTGGACAGGATCGACGCCCTGCTTGCCGGCAACGTGAAGTTCTTTTCCATGGTTCACATCTCCAATTCGCTGGGAACGGTGAACCCGGTCGCCGACCTGTGCGCCCGCGCCCGCAAACGCGGAATCGTCACGCTCGTGGACGGCGCCCAGAGCGCGGGCCACATGCCCGTGGACGTCCAGGCCATCGGCTGCGATTTCTTCGCGTTCTCCGGTCACAAGATCTGCGGGCCGACCGGCATCGGGGTCTTGTACGGACGGCAGGATCTGCTGGACGCCATGCCGCCGTACCAGGGCGGCGGCGAGATGATTCTGTCGGTTGCGTACGACCACACCGAGTTCAAGAAAGCGCCGCACCGGTTCGAAGCGGGCACGCCCGACATATCCGGCCCGGTCGGGCTGCATGCAGCCATGGATTACCTCGACCGGATCGGGCGGGATCGCATCTGGAAGCACGACCAGGAACTGGCCGCCTACGCCCAGGAGCGGCTCTCGGCGTTGAACGGCGTCCGGTTGTTCGGCCCTAAAACGGGCCGCGCCGGAGTTGTGAGTTTTCTGCTGAAGGACGTGCACGCGCATGACGTGGTCATGCTGGCCGACCAGGCCGGCATCGCGTTGCGCGGCGGACATCACTGCACCCAGCCGCTCATGCACAAGCTCGGCGTGGAATCCACCGCGCGCGCCAGTTTCTACTTCTACAACACGCGCGAGGAAGTGGACCGGCTGGTCGAAGTCATCCGGGAGATCCAGAAGTTTTTCGCCGTCTGACTCAATGGCTCCCTCTCTTCCGCGCAGGCCGGAAGGAAGCATTTCGGCTTTCTCTTGAATTCCTCAGCCGCAGTTGTTGATTCGCTAGGGTTGAAGTATCCTTTGGCCGTTCAACTGTGACAACTGCCACATCCAATACCATCGGTCCGGATTCGGCCATGAGCGCCGTGCTCGAGCAATTCCCGGGCGCGCAACGCGCGCTGTTCCGGCGCTACCACATCGGAGGCTGCAGCAGTTGCGCCTTTCGCCCGGATGAAACCCTCGCCCAGGTTTGCGCGAGGAGCGGCCTGGACCCGGCCGAAGTGCTCGCGCACCTGCAATCCAGCCACGAAGAAGATGCGAAAGTATGGGTCGAACCGAAGGAACTGGCCGAGTGGCGAAAACAGGACCCGCACCTGCGCCTTGTGGACATCCGATCCCGGGAGGAGTTCGAAGCCGTGCACATCGAAGGATCCGTGCTGCTGTCGCAGGACGTCATGCGGCAGATCATGTCGGATGGTTCGAACACGCGGCCGCTGGTCATCATCGATCACCAGGGGCGGCAGGCGCTCGACGCGGCCGCGTATTTCACCGGGCACGGCCTGCAAAACGTCCGCTGCCTGCGCGGCGGCATCGACGCCTGGGCGCGGGAAGTGGACCCATCGATGCGGCGGTATCGAATCGCCTGACCGATGCAACGCAAACGCGCGAGAAACACAGCATGAGTGAGGATCTTCAGAAACGAATCGAGGAAGCCATCGCCAACCCGCAGAACATGGGCGAACTGCCGAACGCGGACGCCGTCGGTACCGTGGGCAACTCCGACTGCGGCGAGATGCTCCGGATGTGGGTCAAGTTCAAGGAAAAGGATGGCAAGAAGGTCATCGACCAGGCGACGTTCCAGTCGTTCGGTTGCGAGACGGCCATTGCCGTGGCGAGCCTCGCGACAGAGCTGATCCGCGGCAAGACGGCCGAGGAGGCGCTCGCGTTGAAGACGGACGAACTGGCCGGTGAACTCGGTCCGTTGCCGCCCATGAAGATTCACTGCGCCCAGCTCGTGGAAAGCGCTCTCCGCTCCGCCCTCGATCCTGCCGCAGAGAAGCCGGCCGCCACAACGCCCCCCTCTTCCGCACCGACCCTGATGGATGCGTTTGCAAAGCCGGCGACGGGCCCGAAGATCGTGTTCCTCGACGAGGAAGAACGCCGCGACTGAGAAGTCCGCCGACCCGACCCCATCTGCCTGGCAGGTCTTGTGTGTCCTGATTCGGACCCGTTCTGCACCAGAACAGGACACTTCTTCTCCCGACGGCTGCATCCTGTTGCGATTACGAGGGATGGCACCGGCGATGCTCAGGATGAAACCCTATGATCGCAGTGCTTGTCGTCCTGGGCCTGATTGCGGCCGGGTTTGTCATTGGGCTGATCGCCACGGCCACGGCTCCCGTCGGATACGAGGACGAAACGGGTTTTCACTATGGTCCCGAGCAGGCTCCGAGGAAACGGGACATTCCCTGCGTGGTTTCGGCGGCCCACGCCGGCCTGAACTGACGCACTGATTTCAAGGCCTCTTCGTGGTCCTGCTCACCACGAGACTTTGGCCGGGGGCGTAGCGTTCGTTTGCAAATTCCGCGTGTTGCAACCGGCGCTCCCCCGGCGTTTCTTTTTCCCCCAATGCCTTTGACGTTCCGTTGAGCGTTGGATGTTCCATTGACTCCCCTCCCCCGCGACCTCAGAAGCCGGGGGAGAGGGCAACTTCAATCTCCCGGCGTGGGCATTTTCGGAACTGGCGGCGGGACGCTGCCAGAACCCGCAGGCGCGGCCGCCTGACGCTACCTGGATGTTGTGTTGGGTGTTGAATGTTCAACGCCGTTCACGCCGTCGCACCCATTCCCGCGCCTCGTCCGCGGTGCGGAGTTCATCCTGGAGTTGTTTCTCCCGTATCTCGGCCAGCAACGCACCCATCGCGGGTCCCGGCTGGACGCCCATCGCCTTCAGATCATCGCCCGTCAGCAGGGGCGGCCGGATCTCGGGCTGCCGGGCCAGTTCCTCTGCCTGCTCCACAAGAAACGCGTGAACGTCCAGCCGGCCGTGCGATCCCAGGCAGTCGAGCCGGTGCAGTTCCAGCTCCAGCGGAAACGTCGGCCGCATCAACAGGCGCCGCAGCGTGGACTTCCGCATCTGCGGCGCGTCCTTGAATTGCATGTGGCATCGCACAGCCTGCGCCACCGCGTCGATCTGCTTCTTCGGAAAGCGCAGCCGCGTCATGATCTCCTCCGCCATCGCCGCCCCGACTTTCTCGTGCTCGTAGAAATGAATCGCGCCCGTGGACGCGTCGCGCGTCGCCGTCTGCGGCTTCGCAATGTCGTGGAACAACACCGCCCATGGCAGCATCGGATCACACGGCACCGGCAGTATTTCGAGCATGAGCCGGATATGATTGAACACGCTGCCTTCGGGATGGAACTCGGGCGATTGCTCGCAATGGATCGTGGGCACCAGTTCCGGCAACACTTCCTCGAGCAACGCGCTTTCCCTCAGCAGGTCCAGGCCGCGCGCGGCGTGAGGCGGCGTGAACAGCTTGATGAGCTCGTCGCGAATGCGCTCGGCGCTGATCTGACGAATGGCCGGCGCCAGCCTTCGGATCGCCGACAACGTGGTTTCCTCCACCGTGAAGTCCAGTTGCGCGGCGAGCCGCACGGCGCGCAGGAGACGCAGATGATCTTCCGCAAACCGCTCCTCCGCCGGACCGATCGTCCGGATCAACCGCGCGCGAAGGTCTGCTTCCCCGCCCACCCAGTCGTGCAGTTGCTCCGTGATCGGATCCAGAAACAGACCGTTCACCGTGAAATCACGCCGGCGCGCGTCCGCCTGTGCGTCCCCGAACGCCACGCGCTCGGGATGCCGGCCGTCCCGGTAATCGCCTTCCGCCCGGAACGTGGCCACCTGGAATTGATCGTCGCCCTCCAGGACAATGATGACGCCGAACTTGCGCCCGACCGCTATGGTGCGCGGAAAAAGTGCTTCCACCTCGTGCGGCAGCGCCGAAGTGACGATGTCGTAATCGCCCGGTTCGCGTCCGAGGAGCAGATCGCGCACACAACCGCCAACCCAGAACGCGGCAAATCCGCGTTCCTGCAGCCGTCGCACGATCCGGATGGACTTTTCTCGCAACATCCCGGCAGCAATGTGAAGCGATCGTCCTTGCGAAGCAATGCCCCTCCATTGCGATTTACGATTGACGATCGACGCGGGTGTTGTGCAAACGCGCGGGGTGCGACGGTGTGAGTCGCACCTGCCTCCCGGAGCGCGACCTTCAGGTCGCTTCGCGTGCGAGTACAAGTGCACAGCGGATTTTATTCGGACATACGCATGCATGCGCACCCTCAAGCGGCATGAATACCGCCCCCCAGTGGCGCGATCGGTCAAAGCGCGTTACTGTCTGCCCAGCCATGTTCATTACCGGACTCGGCACCGCTGCGCCGTCAACCTGCTATACCCAGAGGCAATGCTGGGAAGCCCTCCAGGCATCCGCGCAATTCCATCGACTGAACGAACGCTCCCGCGCCGTCCTCCGAAAGGTCCTCACCGGCAACAACGGCATCGCCACCCGCCATCTCGCATTCAACGACCTCACCGAAGCGTTCGATCTCACCCCGGATGCGCTGCACGCAAGGTTCGCCCGCACTGCGCCCGCTCTGGCCGCCGACGCGGCCCGGCGCGCGCTCGACGAAGCGGAGACTCTCCCCCGCGACATCGATGCGATCCTGGTGAGCACGTGCACCGGTTACCTCTGCCCGGGTCTGACCAGCTACGTGGGCGAGCGGCTGGGATTACGACCCGACGTCCTGACCCTCGACCTCGTCGGGCAGGGCTGCGGCGCGGCGGTTCCCAACCTGCGCACGGCCGACGCCCTGCTGTCGTCCGGACGCTGCAAGCGCGTCCTCTCAGCGTGTGTGGAAGTCTGCAGCGCGGCGTTCTACCTCGACGACGACATCGGCGTGCTGGTCAGCGCGTGCCTGTTTGGCGACGGCGCAGGCGCGGCCGTTCTGTCGAATGCGCCCGGCCGACGGCGCAGCGTGAAATGGCTCTCGAGCGGATCGCTGCTCAACCCGGTCGATCGCGACCTGCTGCGGTTTGAACAACGCGCCGGCATGCTGCGCAACATCCTCGCGCCGCAAGTGCCGTCGGTCGCCGCGGAACATGTCGGCAAGGTATTCCGCGACACCCTGGACCGGCATGGAATGGACCGGGACAGCATTGCGGGATGGATCCTGCATCCGGGCGGGCGCGACGTGTTGCAGGCCGTGCGCGCAGAGCTTGGCCTGTCGGATCACCACGTGCGTTGGAGCGCGGAAGTGCTGAAAAACTACGGAAACGTGAGCAGCCCGTCCGTGTTCTTCGTGCTGGAAAGCACGCTGTCGGACAGCGTGCCCGGCGGTTACTGGTGGTTGAGTTCGTTCGGCGCCGGGTTCAGTTGCCACGGCGCACTGCTGGAGGTGCAATGAGGGCGGCCGGGAACCACACATCGCTCGAACGCCGGGTGGTGCTGCCCGAACTGCTCGATTCGCTGCCGGCCGACGACCCGGAAGCCGTGCGTTCGCGCCGCGATCTGCGTCGTTTGATCGTGCTCATCCGCCATCCGTTTCACCTCGCCAACGCCTTGCGCGACCTGCTCCCGGCCGGCAGGCGACCGCGGCTCGCGGACATCGGCGCCGGCGACGGTTGTGTCACCCTGAACGTTGCGCGCCGGCTTCGAAAGCGCAGTGGTCCGGCGGAAATCACCCTGGTGGATCGCAAGCCCGCCGTTGATGTCAACGTCGCGATGCAATTCGCGAAACTCCACTGGCGCGCCCGAATTGTCCAGGCCGACGCGTTCGCGTGGCTTGACTCCCGCGACAGTTCCGCAGACGTCATCTCGGTAAACCTGTTCCTGCACCATTTGTCGGATGCAGATCTGCGCGCGTTGTTCGAGCGACTGGCAGCCGTGACACGCGCCTTTGCGGCCCTCGAACCGCGACGCTCCCCGTTCTCGCTGTTCCTCAGCCGGTGTGTCCGGCTCGCAGGATGTGGCCGCGTCACGGCGCATGACGCGCCCGTCAGCGTGCGCGCCGGATTCACCGGCCGCGAGCTGTCCGCGCTGTGGCCTCGCCTTCCCGGATGGCAATTGTGCGAGCAGCAGGTGGGACTCTTCAGTCACCTGTTCATCGCTCAACAAACCAGCCTGGCGGAATGAAACGCATCGACATCATCGGCGGCGGCCTCGCCGGACTGACCCTCGGCATCGGGTTGCGCCGACTCGATATCCCGGTCCGCGTCTTCGAAGCCGGGCAATATCCCCGTCACCGCGTGTGCGGCGAATTCATTTCCGGCCGCGGACGCGCCGTGCTGGAGGAGCTGGGACTGCGTCCGCTGTTGGAGAAGGCCGGCGCCTTCGAGGCCCGCACGGTGCGATTCTTCGCCGGCAACCATCACTCCCCGGTACGCCATCTTCCCGAACCGGCGCTGTGCCTGTCCCGATACAAACTGGACGCCCTGCTGGCATCGGAGTTTGAACGAACCGGCGGCGAGCTGGTTCTCAACACCCGTTACCCGCCCCAACCCGGCGCCGAAGGGGTCGTGAACGCCTCGGGACGGCGCCTGCGCGCAGCCGAACCCGCGCGATGGTTCGGCGTGAAAGTGCATGCGCGCAACGTTCCGCTGTCCGCCGACCTCGAAATGCACGTGTGCCGGTCCGGCTACATCGGCGCCAACAGGATCGACAGCGGCGAGATCAACGTCTGCGGTCTGTTGCAAGCCCGACCCGGAGACACCACAAGGTCGAAAATCCATTGGTTGCGCGGAGACAAAGGAACGGCGCTCCAGGAAAGGCTTCGCGGCGCCGAACTTCGCGAGGAAACCTTCTGCGCCGTGGGGGGCATCTCGTTGAAAGCGCACGCGGCGCGAGACGAGCGCGATTGTTGCATCGGCGACGCAATCACCATGATTCCTCCGGTCACAGGCAATGGGATGTCAATGGCGTTCGAGTCGGCGAAGGTGGCTGTGCAGCCGTTGGCGGATTACGCGCGAGGGGCGATGAACTGGGACACGGCGCGGTCCGAAGTCGCGCGCCGGTGTGACGCCGCGTTTGCGCGGCGGCTGGCCTGGGCGCGCGTGTTGCAGTGGCTGATGGTTTCAGACAGATTAAGCGGCGCCCTGGGCGTCTGGCTTCTGAATTCGGAGTGGTTCTGGAAGCTCATGTTTGCCCGCACACGGTAGAGGCGGACCGCGGGTCTGTGACCCGCAGCAGCGTACAACGGCACGAGAGCAGAGGATTACCTGAAAATTCCTATTGCTGGCGCGGCAACCGGAAGTTGCCGCGGTACGCAGAGACAATGCTCCATACTCCATGCCCTGAATGAAACTGTTGGCTGATTGCAGACTTTACACGTTCGTGGACACCGCCTACTTGCGCGGACGCGCGCCGGAGGACGTCGCCCGACAGCTCTGCGACGGCGGCTCCGACCTGATCCAGTTGCGCGCGAAGACGTCGTCACCGGACGAAATCCGGCGCATGGCCGAGCGTATTCTGCCGATCACCCGCCGTGCCAATGTCGGGCTGGTCATCAATGATCATCCCGACATCGCGCGGGAAGTCGGCGCCGAGTTCTGTCACCTTGGACAGGAGGACTTCTTCGACGCGGGCCACCGGCATGTGAACGAACTCCGACAGGCCCAGGTGGGTGGCGCCGGCGCGAACGTGCAGATCGGCTTGAGCACCCACGCGCCCGAGCAGGCGGCGCGCGCCATCGCAGCGGGCGCCGACTACATCGCCATCGGCCCGGTATACGCCACGGGAACCAAGCCCACAGCACGGCCGGTGACGCTCGATTACGTGCGTTGGGCGGCGGCGAATGTGCGCATTCCCTGGTTCGCCATCGGCGGGATCACGCTCGACACATTGAACGATGTCCTCGCGGCGGGAGCCACGCGCGTGTGCG
>Ga0116180_1003720_pt1 | contig 11370 bp, 13 predicted proteins | sample AD_UKC073_MetaG_FD_89804 | JGI IMG/M metagenome (GOLD analysis project Ga0116180, IMG submission 89804) | Active sludge microbial communities of municipal wastewater-treating anaerobic digesters from USA - AD_UKC073_MetaG | ecosystem: Engineered > Bioreactor > Anaerobic > Digestate | place: USA... | reverse complement strand
TTCCTCGAGCTCAGCCCACGACCCGGTCACCTCGAGCCGACACAGGGTGGCCGGCGGGAAGTTCCTCGCCAGAGCGACCGCCGCTGGATCAGAGCAGGGTCCAGCCAGCTGGTCGACCAGCACTGGGATGCCCGGGTTGTGCCCCACCACCAACAAGCCGGTCACAGTGTCGTCGGTGCGGCGGATCAGGTCGAGGATGCCGCTGGAGCCCGCGTTGTAGAGCTCGCGGTCAGGTTCGGTCTCGACCCCCAGGCCCAGGCAGGAGACCGTCTGTCGCGTGCGGGCAGCGCCCGACACGAGCACTGACGTGACCTCCCCGAGGTACTGCGCCTGGCCTCTCGCAACCTCGCGTCCCGCTGGCGTGAGCGGCCGGTAGTAGTCACCCAGCCCCGGCGCAGAATGCTCCGCCTGGGCGTGCCGCATCAGGAACAGCACGCGGCTCATGCCTGACCTCCGGGGTGCCGCGGTTTGACCGCCACGACGAGGTCACGCTGGATCGACGAGTCCACCCGATGCGAGAAGCTCCGCCAAGGCCCGTCGTCCCGGACGTCCAGTCCCGCTCCCGCGAGCACGGCGACGAGGTCCTCACGGCTCATCCCGTACGTGTTCCACGACACCCCGAGCGCGCCGCCAGCCCGCAGCTGGCCCGCCCAGACCGGGATCGCGGCCTTGAGCAGTCCGGAGGCAGACCGATCGCGCTTCGGCCCGGTCGGGGCTCCCTTCACGTCGGTCTGGGAGCCGTGCACCACCCCGTACGGGGCATCGGTCACGATCGCGTCGAAGGTCCGCCGCCCCCACAGCGCGGCTGACTGTCGGGTGTCGCCGGTGAACACGCCCAAGGTCAATGCGCGGCCACCGACCGTCACCTCTGCATCGAACCGCTTGCCCAGCGACTTGCCCTCCCGGCGCACCGGAGTGGTTCTCGCGGTGTGCTTCAGCCGCTTGCGCCGCAGGTAGGCGGTCACGTACGCCGCCATCGCCTCGACCGCCTTCTCGTCGACCTCGACCCCCGCGACGTCAAGCCCACGCATCCAGCCGGCCAGGAGCGTGGTCCCGCGTCCGGCGAGCGGGTCGAGCACGCTCAGCTGCTGACGTCCCGTGGTGACCTGAGCCAAGGTCACGTTGAGCAGCAACCGGGTGAGTTGCTCGTTGGTCTTGCCCTGGTACTTCGGAATCGTGATCAGGTCGTCGTCCAGCAGGTCGACCTCGGGCAGCCGTACGGGCCGCAGCAGATCGCCAGTCGTCTCGAACAGGGCGAGCCGGGCAGAGTGCTGGGCCACGACGTCGGCGGAGGCGCCATCAGCCTCAAAGCCGACGTAGGACACGCCAGCCACGTCGGTGACCGCCGGAGTCGACGTGATGCCAGCGGAGGCGAGCAGGATCTGCAGCTCGGCGGCCGCCAGACGCGGCGACTCACCTGCGTAGACTCGGTTGCTGGACGGTGCGAGCAGGAGGAGGAACGTGGCCACCGCGTCATTCTCTCAGGCCGACTCCCATCCGGAGCTCCCTCTCGACCCAGACGGCCCCCTCCATCTCCGAGGCCGCTACGTCTACGTCGTGTTCGTCGGCGGAATGCTGGGTACGGGGGCCCGCTACGAAGCGGGTCAGCTCATCCCGGCCATGGCAGGGCTCCCGCTGGCCACCATGCTGGTCAACCTGATCGGCTGCTTCGCGCTAGGTCTGCTGTTGGAGCTACTGGTGCGGCGCGGACCCGACCGTGGGTGGCTCCGGCTCACCCGTCTCCACCTGGGCACCGGGTTCCTCGGTGCGTTCACCACCTACTCGGCGATGGCGGTCGAGACCGTCGACCTCGGCTGGGCCGGTCATCCGGTGCAGGCGGCCGGCTACTTTCTCGCGACGCTGCTGCTGGGTGCTGCGATGACCGTGCTGGGCATCTGGGCCGGCGCGAGGTGGTCGCGGTGATCCTGCTGATGCTGGTGGCGGGCGGGCTGGGTGCCGTCGCACGGTTCCTGCTCGACGGCCTGATCAGGCTGCGCCTGCGGGACTCGGTCGGTATCGCCACCTCCGTGATCAACGTCACCGGGTCTGTCGTCCTTGGCCTCTTCGCCGGACTGATCGCCGCCCATGTCGTACCACCGACCTGGCACATGGTGGTGGGGACGGGGTTCTTTGGCGGCTACACAACGTTCTCGACAGCCTCGTACGAGACCGTCCGGCTCGCCCAGTCAGGCCGGCTCGGTCGAGCCATGGCCCACGCTGCCTCGACAGCGGTGCTGTGCCTGGTCGGCGCCGCAGCGGGCTATGCCCTCGGGCTGTGGCTGTAGCCGTCGTTCACGAGCAGCCGCACGCGGCCGTCGCAGCCGACACCCGCTCGAGCCAGTCCCGGGCCGCGAGGTCGGCGCCCCCTGCCACATCGTTGGTGACGAACGCGAACGTCACGAGCGCCCCATCCGCGGTCCGGGTGAAGCCGTTGAACGTGTGCACACCCGTGAGGGTCCCGGTCTTGGCACGCACCTGCCCACGTCCAGCGCCCTCGGTCGCAGGGTCGTCGAAGCGAGCCCCCAGGGTGCCGTCAGAGGCGGCGGTCGGCATCCCGGTGGCGATGGCCCGGTAGCGCGGGTCCTCGAGGGCGAGGGTGACGACTTTCGCCAGCGAACGCGGCGTCGCGAGGTTGCCTCGTGACAGCCCTGAGCCGTCATCGAGCTTCATCCCTGCCTGCCACAGACCCAACTGCTCCAGCCGGGCCTGAACGGCCGCCGACGCCTCGGTGATCGACCCAGGCCGCCCATCGGCGATCGCCACGTGGCGGAACAGCACCTCGGTGATGTCGTTGTCCGAGTGGAGGAGCAGCTCCTGCACGATCAGGTCGAGCGGCAGCGACCAGACCTCGGCGACCGTGGCTGCGCCAGCCGGAGCCTTCGCCGCCGTGGTGGCGGTGACGGTGATGCCACGTTCTCGCAGCTGGGTGGCAAAAGTCGCGGCGGCATCGCCCGACGGGTTTTTCCCGTGGATCCCGCCAACGATGCCTCGGTCGAGCCACAGAGCCGACGTGGGGGTGGCGAACTCGGCGTAGCCCGGCAGCCAGGTCGGGTTCCAACCGGGTCCCGTGAACAGGGTGTCGTCATAGGCGAGCGCCACCGTGGTCTGGCCAGCCTTCTTCAGGGCCGCGGCAGTCGACTCGGCCAGGTCGACGATCGATGCCCGCGCGGGATAGGTCGCTGCGCCGGTGCCGCGCAGCAGCGGGTCACCGCCACCGACGAGCACGATCTGGCCTGGCTCGGCCGAGACCACCGTGGTGGCGAACCGGTGGTCAGGGCCCATCGCGGCCAGCGCCGCGGCCGAGGTCAGCGTCTTCAAGGTCGACGCCGGGGTCATCGGAGTGTCGGGCTGCTCTCCGTACAGCAGTGTTCCTGTCGTGGGGTCGATCACGGTGACGCCGGCCTTGCCGATGCCGGTGCGTGGGATGCCGGTGATCTTGGCACCGAGCGCAGCCGTGACGGGTAGCTTGCCGGGTGCGATGGTCGTCAGGGGTGCGGTCGGGGCGACGGCGCTGGGTGTCGGTGACGGGGGCGGGGTGTACCAGGTGGGCGAGATCGTCGGTTCGCCGCCATCAACCCACAGTCCAGACTTCTGGAGCAGGTACGGATGGGCGAACGCCACCCCGACCGCGGTCAGGGTGAGCACGAGCGCGAGAACTGCACCACGTCGCGCCTCGGAGAGGGCGCGTCCAGATAGCACCAGTCACCTCCGGGGGCTAGCATCGGCACAACAGACGATCGCACTGGCCACCATCATAGAAAGAGGCCCGGATGACCGAGGATCTCCGCAAGACCCTGCACATCGAGCGTGCGGCGGGCTTGCAGTTCGATGTCACCATCGAGATCCCGCGCGGGTCGAAGAACAAGTACGAGCTCGACCACAAGACGGGACGGATCCGCCTCGACCGTACCCTCTTCACCTCGACCCAGTACCCCAGCGACTACGGGTTCATCGAAGGCACCCTCGGCCAGGACGGTGATCCGCTCGACGCACTCGTGCTCGTGCCGGAGCCCACGTTCCCTGGCGCCCTGATCGAGTGCCGTGCGATCGGCATGTTCCGCATGAAGGACGAGATGGGCGGCGACGACAAGGTCATCTGCGTGCCTACCGCCGACACCCGCCAAGGGCACCTGCGCGACATCAACGACATCCCCGAGTACATGCTGCTCGAGATCCAGCACTTCTTCACCGTCTACAAGGACCTCGAGCCGGGCAAGTCGGTCGAGGGCGCCACCTGGACGGGCCGCGTCGCCGCCGAGGCCGAGATCCTCGCGTCGTACGAGCGGGCGAAGGGCACCCACTACGAGCACCACCACGTGAACCTGGCCTGAGGCCTCCGGCTGCATGGCTCGGTCGACGCTGGGTCCAGCCGGTCTTGCGGTCGCGCAGGCAGTCGAAGCTGCTGTCGTACGGGCACTCGCCGCGCCGTTCCCGCGGGGTCGGTCCGGGCGGGCTCAGGAGACGCCCCCATCGCTGGTCGTGGCGGTGTCGGGTGGCGCTGACTCGCTGGCGCTCGCTCTTGGCACGGCGTGGGTGGTCCGCGCCACCGGTCCGTACGCGGATCTCCGAGCACGGGCGGTCGTGGTCGACCACGGCCTCCAGGCTGGATCGGCGGAGGTGGCCGACCGAGCCGCTGGGCAGGTGAGGAGTCTTGGCCTCGATGCCGACGTCGCTCGCGTCACCCCGGAGGGCGGCGGCGGTCCGGAGGACTCGGCGAGACGAGCACGGTACGGGGCGCTGCTGGCCGAGCGATCTGCCTACGTGCTGCTGGGCCACACCCTCGATGACCAGGCCGAGACGGTCCTGCTCGGCCTCGCCCGCGGCTCTGGGACGAGGTCGTTGGCCGGGATGGCGGAACGCTCGGGCCGCCTGGTTCGCCCGTTGCTGGGGCTGCGTCGTACGACCACGGAGACCGCCTGCGCCGAGGCGGGCCTCGAGCCCTGGCACGACCCGCACAACGACGACCCCGCGTACGCCCGTTCCCGGCTGCGAGCAGCCCTGCCCTACCTGGACGACCTCCTCGGGCCGGGTCTGCCCGAAGCGCTGGCCCGAACGGCCACGCTGGCCAGGGCCGACGCTGATCTGCTCGACCGACAGGCGGCCGAGCTCGTCGCGGGTGATCTGCGCGGCGAGGCCCTGGATGCTCGGCAGCTGGCATCGTTGCCTGACGCGATGCGAGGTCGAGTACTACTCTCCTGGCTCCGCAGCCGAGGCGCCGGTGACGTCACGATGGGTCACGTCGCCTCGGTCGACCGGCTGGTCACCGCCTGGCGAGGTCAGGCCGGCGTCGACGTCATCGGCGGGACCGTCGCCAGGATCGACGGACGGCTGACCTTCGCCCCAGTCGGAGGCGGAGACGACCCTCAGGCCAGTCCGTTAGGGTGACGGGGTGGATCTTTCAGACGTGTCGGATGACCTTGCCAACGTCCTCTACTCCCGCGAGCAGATCGATGGCCGGCTGGCTGAGCTCGCAGCCGAGATCGACGCCGACTACGACGGGAAGGACGTGCTCCTCGTCGGCGTCCTGAACGGCGCCGTGATGGTCATGGCCGACCTCTCGCGAGCGCTGCACTGCCACGCCGAGATGGACTGGATGGCGATCTCGTCGTACGGCGCCGGCACCAAATCGTCCGGTGTGGTACGGATCCTCAAGGACCTCAACACCAACCTCGAAGGCCGTCACGTGCTGGTCGTCGAGGACATCGTCGACACGGGCCTCACCCTGTCGTACCTGCTCGAGAACCTCCGCTCCCGCCACCCGGCGAGCCTCGAGGTGATGGCCATGTTCCGCAAGCCAGAGGCGATCCGGGCCGACGTCACGGTGAAGTACGTCGGCTACGACATCCCCAACGAGTTCGTGGTCGGGTACGGGCTCGACTTCGCAGGCAAGTACCGCAACCTCACGGGGGTAGGAACGCTCTCCCCCCACATCTACAGCTGACACTGGGCGCAGCCACCAGTTCTCTACCGCTGGTAAGGTCCTAGGGGCCGCGAATCTGCGGTACTTCGTCGTCCCAGGTGGGGAACTTGAGCACTCTGCAACGCATCCTGAAGGGCCCGCTGTTCTGGATCGTGATCGGTCTGGTCGCGCTTGCTGGCATCGTCCAGTTGGCTGGCGACGCGACCGGTTACAAAGAGGTGCCCACGTCTGAGGCGGTGGCCCTGATCAACGGCAACGACCCGTTGAAGGAGGTCATCCTCGTCGACGGTGAGCAGGTCATCCAGATCACCAAGGCGGACGAGAGGCAGACTCGGATCAAGGCCACGTGGGTCGGCAACATGGGCGACGATCTCGCCAAGCGGCTCAACGACCGGGTCGCCGCCAAGTCCTTGGACTCGTGGAAGGGCACTAACCCGACCCCTGGCTTTTGGGGCACCCTGTTCGGCACCCTCGTGCCGTTCCTGATCATCGGTGTGGTCTTCTTCTTCCTGCTCAACTCGCTGCAGGGCGGTGGCTCGCGAGTCATGCAGTTCGGCAAGTCCAAAGCGAAGGTTGCCACCAAGGACACCCCGAAGACCACGTTCGCCGACGTCGCTGGCGTGGAGGAGGCCATCGAAGAACTCCAGGAGATCAAGGAGTTCCTCGCCGAGCCGGCCAAGTTCCGCGCGGTTGGCGCGAAGATCCCCAAGGGCGTCCTGCTGTACGGGCCCCCCGGCACCGGCAAGACCCTGCTCGCGCGGGCCGTGGCCGGTGAGGCGGGTGTGCCGTTCTTCTCGATCTCCGGCTCCGACTTTGTCGAGATGTTCGTCGGTGTCGGCGCCAGCCGCGTACGAGACCTGTTCGAGCAGGCCAAGGAGTCAGCTCCGGCCATCGTCTTCATCGACGAGATCGACGCGGTCGGTCGCCACCGTGGCGCTGGTATGGGCGGCGGTCACGACGAGCGTGAGCAGACCCTCAACCAGCTCCTGGTCGAGATGGACGGCTTCGACGTCCGCGGCGGCGTCATCCTGATCGCCGCCACCAACCGGCCCGATGTGCTCGACCCCGCCTTGCTGCGCCCGGGCCGATTCGACCGCCAGATCTCCGTGGAGGCGCCCGACCTGCGGGGCCGCTACCAGATCCTCAAGGTGCACGCGCAGGGCAAGCCGATGGCTCCTGACGTTGACCTCGAGTCGGTCGCCCGCCGTACCCCTGGCTTCACCGGCGCCGACCTGGCGAACGTGCTCAACGAGGCAGCGCTGCTGACGGCCCGGACGAACCACCACCAGATCACCGATGAGTACCTCGACGAGGCGATCGACCGGGTCATCGCGGGCCCGCAGAAGCGGACCCGCCTGATGAACGCCCAGGAGCTGCTGATCACCGCTTACCACGAGGGTGGTCACGCTCTGGTGGCCGCGGCGATGCCCGGCAACGACCCCGTGCAGAAGGTGACGATCCTGCCGCGCGGTCGTGCCCTCGGCTACACGATGGTGCTGCCCGACCAGGACAAGTACTCGCAGACCCGCGGTGAGCTGCTCGACCAGCTCGCCTACATGCTCGGCGGTCGCGCTGCCGAGGAGCTGGTCTTCCACGACCCGACCACCGGTGCCTCGAACGACATCGAGAAAGCCAGCAAGGTCGCTCGCGCCATGGTCACCCAGTACGGCATGACGTCGCGGTTGGGCGCTGTCCGGTACGGGTCGGATGACCGGGAGCCGTTCGTCGGCATGGAGATGGGCCAGGGCCGGGGCTACTCGGACCGTACGGCCGCCTTGATCGACGAGGAGGTCTCCGCGCTCATCGCCACCGCGCACCAGGAGGCGTTCGACGTCCTGGTGGAGAACCGCGAGGTGCTCGACGAGCTGGTCCGGCAGCTGCTCGCTAAGGAGACCCTCGACAAGGACGCCGTGGCAGCCGTCTTCGCCACCCTCGTCCGACACCCCGACCGGCCAGCCTGGACCGGGTCGGACAGCCGCAAGCCGTCGGAGATCCCTCCCGTACCAGCGCCCGAGCGGCAGCCCGAGCCCCTCGAGCCGTCGCCTGTCGGAAAGCAGCTTCCGCCCGGTCAGCCGCCCGTACCGCCCAAGCTGCCCGATGGCGCCGGCGGGCCGAGCGGCTGGGAGTCCGGCCCTGGCATCGGCCAGCCGCCCAGCCCGGGGCCCGACTCGCCCGGCATCGTCACCGACCCGCTGCCGCCGGGTCCGTGGCAGCCGCCGCAGTGGTCGCCTCCGGGCTCCGACAAGCAGGGCTGAGCCATGGCGTTCGACCACGACCGCGTCGCCGCAGCCGTACGGGAGTTGCTCGCTGGCATCGGTGAGGATCCCGACCGCGACGGCCTCAGGGACACCCCGCAGCGCGTCGCGCGGGCGTACGCCGAGATGACCGCTGGACTGAAGGCTGACCCGGCCGAGGAGCTCAGCCGCACGTTCGATATCGACCACGAGGAGCTCGTGCTCGTACGCGACATCGACGTGTACTCGATCTGCGAACACCACCTGCTGCCGTTCTGGGGCGTCGCCCACGTCGCCTACATCCCCGGCCGAACCAAGAAGGTCACGGGCCTGTCGAAGCTGGCCAGGCTGGTCGACATGGTGTCGCGTCGACCCCAGGTTCAGGAACGGATCACGACCACCGTCGCCGACCTGCTGATGCAGCAGCTGAAGGCGCAGGGTGCGATCGTGGTGCTGGAGTGCGAGCACATGTGCATGGCCATGCGCGGAGTGCGCAAGCCGGGCGCGCAGACGGTGACGTCGGCCGTACGAGGCACGATGAACGACCCCGCGACCCGTGCCGAGGTGATGGGGCTCATCACCGGGCGGCGGTCGTGACCGACCTCTCCGCGCTGCTCGCCCCTGGGCAGACCCGGATCGTCGGCATCCTCAACGTCACGCCTGACTCGTTCTCTGACGGTGGCCTGTACGACCGTACGGAGACTGCCGTGGCGCACGGGCTGGCCATGGTCGCCGAGGGGGCTGACGTGGTCGACGTAGGCGGCGAATCCACCCGCCCCGGCGCGCTTAGGGTGAGCGCCGACGTTGAGCGTGCCCGGGTCATCCCCGTGGTCACGGCTCTGGCCGCCGAAGGGGTCGCCGTCTCGGTCGACACCATGCGCGCTGACGTCGCCCTCGCCGCGGTCCAGGCGGGGGCGGTGATGGTGAACGACGTTTCCGGCGGCCTCGCCGACGAGGAGATGCTGACCACCGTCGCGGGTCTCGACGTCGCCTACGTCGCCATGCATTGGCGCGCCCAGTCGGACCGGATGCAGCAGCTGGCGGTGTACGGCGATGTCGTGGCCGAGGTCGCTGCCGAGCTCAGCCACCGCGCCGAGGTGGCCTTGGCTGCAGGCATCCGCCCAGACCGTCTGGTGCTCGACCCCGGCCTTGGTTTCAGCAAGAACGCCGACCACAACTGGGCACTGCTGCGGGCAGTCGACACGTTCGAGTCGCTGGGGTTCCCTGTGATGTGGGGCGCTTCCAGGAAGAGCTTCCTCGCGACTGTGGGCGGGGGACTGAGCCGCCAGCCGCAGGAGCGGGACGCCGCCACGGTCGCTCTCACCTCGATCCTGGCCGCCGCCGGGGTCTGGGGTGTCCGGGTGCACACGGTGGCTGCCAACGTCGAGGCCGTGGCCGCAGCCGCCACGATGAGAGGGGCGTCATGACCGTCGAGTTCGAGCCGTACCCGGTCGCCGACTCGAGTGCGCTGCGACAGACCGTCGAGCTGGGCCTCGGCCCGTACGGCGGCTGGGACCGAATCGACATCACCGGGATCCGGGTCGAGGCCCGACACGGCGTGTACGAGTCCGAGAAGGTCACGCCGCAGCCGTTCATCACTGATCTACGGCTGTGGGTCCGCACTGACCGGGCGGCCGCCTCAGACTCGCTCGACGACACGATCGACTACGTCGCCATCAGTCAGCTCGTCGCCGAGGTGGTGATCACGCACTCGTACGACCTGATCGAGAAGCTCGCCGACGTGGTCGCGGCCGAGGTGCTCAGCGTCGCCGGCCCCCATCAGGCGGTCTCCGTGACGATCCACAAGCCACAGGCTGCAGTGGCGGCGGGGGCGGACGGAGTCGCGGTGACGGTCCATCGCCACATCGGGAAGCCGACGCCATGAGGGTCGTGTACTCGATGGGCTCCAACCTCGGCGACCGGCTCAGGCACCTCCAGTCAGCCGTGGCTGGTCTCGAGTCCGACGACCTGCGGCTCATCGCCGTGTCGCCGGTGTACGAGACCGAGCCTTGGGGTGTCGTCGGGCATCCGGACTACCTCAACGTCGTGGCCGTGTACGAGGCCGACGACGCGATGGACCCCCATGACCTGCTGCGTCGTGGTCTCCGACTCGAGGACGCGGCTGGACGCGAGCGTGACGGGACCGTGGCGCCGCGCCCTCTCGACGTGGACCTGATCGCCGCCGGAGAACGGGAGGTCGCCGGCGCCGAGCTGACTCTCCCGCATCCGCGTGCTCACCTGCGGGGCTTCGTGCTCGTGCCCTGGTCGGAAGCTGACCCGGCGGGCCACCTGCCTGGCCACGGCGCTGTGCCGGCGCTGGCAGCGGCCGTGGGCCGCGAGGGACTCACTGCTCGGCCCGATCTGGTGGTCGCCCCATGAGCCTTCCGGAGCCGCTGGAGCCCACCCGGAGCCGTACCCTCGTCTGGGCGGGCCTCGTGGGAGCCGCCCTCACCTACGCCACCTTGGCTACCGTCGACGCCTTCGACATCATCGCCCCGGAGGTGCCGATCACCGTCCCGGTGCTGTTGCTGGCCGCGGCAGTCGGCGGTGCCGGCCTGGCCCGGGTGACCTGGCTCCGCAACCGCGCGCCGGGACACCGTACGGATGTCAAGCAGGCAGTCGCCACCCTCGCCCTGGCTCGGGCGATGATGCTGGCTGGCTCGGCGTTCACCGGCGGCTATCTGGCGTTCGCCCTCTCTTTCCTCCCGCGCTGGGACGCGCCCAGCCCCCGGATGCGGGTGGTCGTCGGACTCGTGTCGATGGCGACGTCGGTCGCTCTGATCGCCGCTGGACGGTTCCTGGAGAACGCCTGTCGCGTCCCCAAGCAGGACGACGAGAAAGGCCCGTCCGACACGGATGCCTGATGCCGGGAAGGGCGGCGACGACGGCTTACCATGACCCCGTGGCTATCCCGAACCGACGTGCTGACCGGACCCGACTGTACAAGGCTGCCCTGGCCGCGGTCGTCGCTGGTTCCGTCGTCGGCGGTGTGCTCGGGGTGTTCGCGTCCTGGCCTGGCCGAGCCGGCATCATCGTGGCCATCGCGGCCGCGTGGGCAGTGCTGATGCTGTCGCGCCGCGAGCTGGCTGAGACTCGTCTGCACAGCCATGAGCAGCTCATGCACGCCACCCAGCGGGCCTACGAGTCCCTGGTTGCGGAGCGAGCCACGAACGACCGGGTCGTCACGCTCCTCCGCGAGCGGAACTCCACCGTGAC
>Ga0116180_1003717_pt1 | contig 11379 bp, 10 predicted proteins | sample AD_UKC073_MetaG_FD_89804 | JGI IMG/M metagenome (GOLD analysis project Ga0116180, IMG submission 89804) | Active sludge microbial communities of municipal wastewater-treating anaerobic digesters from USA - AD_UKC073_MetaG | ecosystem: Engineered > Bioreactor > Anaerobic > Digestate | place: USA... | reverse complement strand
TGGGTGGGATGCCCGCGCGCCGTCGGGCGGGTCGCTCGCCCCTCACCCTAGACCAGGTGTTCCCTTCGTCCGAACTCCGCCACGGCATGGTTACGCTCGTTTCATGAGCACGGAACCCGCCAGCACTCCCGCGTGGGAGACGGCATACGAGCATCTGGCCGCGCGATCCCAGGCCGTCGGGGACCGACGGATCGCCGTCGTGACCCTCGACCAACCCGACAAGCGCAATGCCATGTCGGACGAGATGACCGCCTCCTGGGTGCGCCTCATGGCCGCTCTGCGGGAGGACGCCCAGCTGGCCGCCGTCGTGGTGACCGGCGCTGGGCCGGCCTTCAGCGCGGGGGGTGACCTGTCCTGGATCGTGTCGCAACCAGATGCCCCGGTGATCGCGCTGCGGCACCGGATGCTCGCGTTCTATCGGTCCTGGCTGTCGATCAAGACCCTCGAGGTGCCGACCATCGCGGCCATCAACGGGTCGGCGGTCGGTGCGGGGTTTGCCTTGGCGTTGGCGTGTGACCTGCGGTTCGCGGCCGCCGAGGCGAAGCTCGCCGTGCCCTTCGCCACGCTCGGGCTGCACCCGGGGATGGCCACGACGTGGTCCCTACCGAACGTCGCCGGCTTCGCCGTGGCCCGCGACCTGCTGCTCACCGGGCGCGCAGTCACCGGGGCCGAGGCGCTCAGTCTGGGCCTGGTCTCACGGTCGCTGCCGGCGCCCGAGGTCCTGGACGAGGCGATCGCCGCAGCCACGGCCATCGCCCAGGCCGCACCGATCGCCATGACCTTGACCGTGGCCGCGTTGCGCGACGGCGGGCACCAGAGCTTCCAGGACGCCATCGAATGGGAAGCCCTGGCCCAGTCGGTGACGCTTGCCACGGAGGACCTCCACGAAGGGATCGAGGCCGCGGCCACCCGCCGACGGCCCCAGTTCCGCGGCCGCTGACACGTCCTTGCCCGTCGCACCGCCCGGCGACCTGGGTTGTCGGACCCGACCCGTACTGTGCCTGCCATGAGCCAGCCCACCGAGACGCCCGTCCCTCCTGCCGCTGACCCGGTGGCGTCGTTGCCCGTCGAGGTGCGCCGCAGTCGACGCCGTCGCACCACCGTGAGCGCTTATCGCGAGGGTGGTCGGGTCGTCGTCCTCATCCCGGACCGACTTACCGAGGCCCAGGAGCGCGAGTGGGTCGAGCGGATGGTCGCGCGGCTCACCCGCGTCTCGGAGCGGCGTCGGCGCACCGATCCCGACCTGGCCGAGCGGGCCGCGGCTCTGTCGAAGCGCTACCTCGGCGGACGGGCCCGACCCACGTCGGTCCGATGGGTCGGCAACCAGCAGCGCCGGTGGGGGTCGTGCACGCCTGCTGACGGGAGCATCCGCATCTCCACTCGGGTGCGCGACATGCCCGACTACGTCGTCGACTACGTGCTGCTCCACGAGCTGGCCCACCTGATCGTCGCTGGGCATGGCCCCGAATTCTGGGCCGTGCTGGGCGACTACCCTCGATTGGAGCGGGCGCGAGGATTCCTGGAAGGCGTGTCGTCCGCCGCCGGACTGGAGTGGAACGAGGAATGAGCCCCCGATCGGCCGGGTGGATTCCGCAGCAACACGGTGCTTGGGCGATGCTCGCCAGCCCGCTGCTGCTCGGCGTGCTCGCCTCAGGTCCGGCCTGGATCCACCTGCCCCTCGCCGCCTTCTGGTTCGCGGGCTACTTCCTCTTCTACGCCGCGAGCATGTGGCTGAAATCCGGTCGCAAGGCCCGCTACCTGCCGGCGACCCGCGCGTATGCCGGGCTCGCGGCGGTCCTCGGGGTGGTCACTGCGCTCGCCGCGCCGGGCCTGCTGCGCTGGGTGCCGTGGTTTCTCCTGCCGCTCGGGGTGGGTCTGTGGGCGGCGGCCCACCGGCAGGAGCGCGCCTTGCTGGCCGGCCTCACGACCGTCCTCGCATCGGCGCTCATGACTGTGGTGGCCTACGACGCCGGCCCGGGGGAGGACCTGCGGCGGGCGGTGTTGCTGGCTGTGGGTCAGTTCCTCTACTTCGGCGGCACCGTTTGGTACGTCAAGTCGATGATCCGTGAGCGTGGCAACCTCCGCTTCCGCAGACTCAGCGTCGGGTGGCATGCCCTGTCGACTGTGGCCGTCGCGACCTTCTCGCTGCCGCTGGCCGCGGTCTTCCTCGTACTCACCGTGCGCGCCTGGATCGTGCCGCGATTCTCGTTCTCCCCCAAGCAGATCGGCATCGCCGAGATCGCGAGCACGCTAGCCGTCGCGCTCGTGTCGCTGTTCACAGTCGGCTGAAGCTCAGCGCGAGTCCGACGCGTGGCTCAACACGCGTCGACAGGCGGCCGCCAGTGCGCTGACCTCGCCTCGGGTCTGCTCGGGCAGGTCGGCCAACGGCCACCAGCGCACATCGTGCGATTCAGTGCTGACCCGAGGGGCTACACCGGCTGGTGCCACGCCCGCGAAGCGCACGTCCAGGTGCTCCCGACACCGCCCGAACGCGCCAACCAGTCGATGCCGGTCCAATTGCGCCACGGTGGGGTGGACGCGGACCCCCACCAGCCCGGACTCCTCCGCCACCTCGCGGACCGCAGCGGCATACAGGGAGTTATCGCCTGGCTCTAGGTGACCGCCGAACTGCAGCCACACTCCGGCCTTGCGATGGTGGGTGAGCAATACCCGCTCCCATCCCTCGTCGAGCACCAGCACGCTGGCCGTCAGATGCTCGGGCGGTCCGGCCTTGGCGACCGCCCACGGGTAGTCGCCCAGGTGGGTCAGGTAGTCGGCGCGCAGCGCCTCCTGCCCCGAGTCGGGCGGCTCCCAGGCGCGCAACAGCGCCGTTGCGTCGGCATGCAAACGCCGGTATGCCGTCTGGTCGGCCGGGCTCAGCGCGGCCGTGTCGTCGGGAGACTCGGTCACGGGGCCTGATCCGGTCACGCGGGCGGAGCAGTGGGGGGCTCGTCGCCGAACGAGGCGAGCAACGAGTCGATCTCTGCGTCCATGGCATCCGGCGCAGCCGGAGTGCGGCGTCGCTCGACGTAACCCAAGGGGTCGTCGAGGTCTCCCGCGGTCGGCGCCAGGTCGGGGTGAGCCCATGAGTCGTCGCGCAGGTCGAGCCCACCCGCGGCCTCCAGTGCGGCCCACAGATTGCGGGCGTCACGCAGCCGCCGCGGGCTCAACTGCAGCCCGACAAACCCGGAAAAGGCCTTCTGGGCCGGGCCACCGAGCCGACGTCGACGCACCGCCTCCCCGAGAGCTGCTGCGTGGGGTAGGTGAGCAGCGACGGCCTGGTCGGTGACCAGGTCGACCCACCCTTCGACCAGGGCCAGCGTCGTCTCCAGCCTCGCAAGCGCAGCCTGCTGAGCCGGGGTGGGGGCTCGCCCGAACAACTGGGCCTGGGCGAACGCCTCCTGCATGGCGTCGGCATCGGTGAAGTCCACCGAGGACACTGCCGACTCGATGGCGTCCGTGTCGATGGTGATATTGCGCCCGTAATCGCGGACGCCGGCCTCGAGATTGGCGGCCAGCCACGGCACTTGGGTGAATAGGCGCACCCGAGCGGCTTCCCGGACAGCCAGGTACAGCCGCACCTCGGCGACCTCCAGACCCAGACCTTCGGCGAATTCCTCGATCGCCGCAGGCAGGAGGGTGATGGCCTGGTCCGGGACGACGGGCAGGCCCACTTCGGTGCCGCTCACGACATCGGCAGCCAAGGCTCCGACGGCGTGGCCGATCTGTGCGGTGAACAGCCCGGCAGACACGCGCTCGAGGGCCGGCGTGAATTGGCGCAACAGGCCGTCCATCGACATCCCTTGGGCGCCGATGCGTGCGGTGAGTTCCTCCGGCAACCCCAGCGACGCCAGGTCTGGCAACTCGCCACTGGCCCCGAGGGCGTCGAGCTGCTTGCGCATCGCGGCGCTGCCCGCGCTGGCGACCCCGGTGGCCACCGGCTCCAACAACTCCACCCAGGTGGGCATCGTCGCCTCCACCCATTCGGCGCGGCTCCAGGCCCGGGTCGGTCCGCCGGGGGAGTCGAAGGAGGTCACCGGGTCGACCCAGAGCCGGGCGACGTCGACAGCGGCCTGGACATCTCGGCGCGCGCCCTCGGTGATGCTGCGTTCACCGCCGGCGGCCACGACCTTGCGGGCCAGGTCTGTCGCACCTGAGAGTCGGGCTGCCTCACCGCCGTCGCCGAAGAGCAGACCCAACTGGTGCTGCAGCATCGCGGCTTGTGGCGAGGCGTCGCCCCCGCCCTGCATGGCGGCGAGGAATTGCTCCATTTCAGGCGGCAACTGGGCGTCCGGGCCGAGCAACTCGCGCAGCAACGCGGCAAAGTCGGGTAGCGATTCGTCGCGGTCGGCCATGATGGCTCCTGGTGTCTCGGGTGCTCTCCGAGGCTATCGAGTCGTGACATTCGACCGGGCCGCGGACTGACAGGATGGATCCCGCAGAGGCAACAAGCAGGAGGCGGCGTGAGTTCCCCGACGCGAGCGGGAGGGGCACCGGATCGGTCCGGGGCCGCCTCGGTGCGCGCCGGACGCCCCCACGGGCCGAGGGTCGGAGGGCAGCCCGGGGGGCGGGTCGCGGTGGCCGAGGCGACGACCGTTCCCGCAGCCCGCGTGCTCTGGGCGCTGCGCCGTCAACGCAAGAGCACCCCCGGAGTCATGGAGCCGATCGGGATCGCCGGCACCCCCGACACCACAGCTGGGGTGCAGTGGCGGACGGCGGACTGCGCCTCCCCCAGCGTTGTCGGCGCGCTACAGGATGTCGACGTCCTCGTGTGGGTGGCAGCCGAGACCGATCTGGAGTCGGCTTTGCAGCTCCGGCCGACCTCTCGGCGCGAGATGATCGTCCGCACTGCGCAGACCCTCATCACGGCCGCCGCAGCAGCCGGAGTGGCGCGCCTGGTCGTCATCACGTCCGCCATGGTCTACGGGGCCGAACCGGGCAATCCTGTCCCTCTCCCGGAGGACCACCCCCTTGGGGCGGCCCGCGACGGAGGGGTGGTCGGAGACCTCCTCGCAGTCGAGGACGTCGTCAGTGAAGCCCGCCGGGTGCACCCGCACCTCGACATCACCGTCGTGCGACCCGCAGCCCTCGTCGGGATGGGGATCGACACGGTCGTCACCCGGCATTTCGAGGCACCCCGCCTGCTCACCGTCAAGGGGGCCGAGCCCACCTGGCAGTTCTGCCATGTCGATGACCTGGCCACCGCCGTCGTCGTGGCCGTCACCCACGCGCTCGGCCCGGCGATCACCGTCGCTGCCGAGGGCTATCTCGCCCAGGAGCGGGTGGAGCAACTCTCCGGAATGCGGCGCATTCAGCTCAGTCAGGCCACCGCGCTGGGTACGGCGGCCCGGTTGCACCGCTTCGGGGTGCTCCCCGCCCCGGCCAGCGAGCTCGCGTTTGCGATGTACCCCTGGGTCGTCGAGCCCACCCTCCTGCGCGAGGCCGGATGGCGGCCGGCATACGACAACGAGACCTGCCTCGGAGTGCTTCTGGACTCGATCCGGGGCCGCAGCGCTCTGGCCGGGCGCCGGGTCGCACCCAAGGACGCCGCTCTCGGCGCAGCCAGTGCGGCGGTGGCCCTCGTCGGCACCGCTGCCGTCCTGCGGCGCGCTCGACGCCCTTGACCGTCCCGCTCGCGGCCGGTGCTTGCCAGCCGATGGGGGTAGCCTCCCGCCTGGAGAACCACCCGACCCGACGGCATACCCGAGCCAGCCGCGACCGCTTGGCGCCGACCCCGACAGGAGCCCGCAGACCGTGACGCGCAGCGCTCGTGCCGTCCTCGCCGACATCCGCCAGGAGGCGCTATCGGCCGATGAGGTCATCGCGGCGGTCCGTGTGCCAGAGGCCGGTGCTGTCGTCGTCTTCATCGGTCAGGTGCGCAACCACGACGGCGGTCGGTCGGTCGACGTGCTGGAGTATTCCTGCCACCCCAGCGCGGCTCAGGTCGCGACAGCCCTGGCCGATCGGCTCGCCGACGATGGCGAGATCGCCCGGATCGCGGTGCTGCACCGGGTCGGGCGGCTGGATATCGGCGACCTCGCGATCGTGGCAGCGGTCTCCGCCCCGCACCGGGGGCGTGCCTTCGAGGTATGCCGGGTGCTCGTCGACGAGTTCAAGGCGACTGTTCCGATCTGGAAGCACCAGGTGTTCACCGACGGGAGCGAGGAGTGGGTGGGCCTGCCATGACCCAGCCCCCGTTCCCCGGCCCGGACCAGCCGACGCCACCGTGGCAGCCGTCCGATTCCGGCCAGCCGTCGGCGATGTCCGCCTTCGGTGAGCCGAGACGGCATACCCGTCGCGGGTGGTTGTCCCGACCCGGGACGAAACTGGCGCTGGGGGCTATGGCGTCCTTCGGGATCGGGCTGTTGGTGAGCTTCGTCCACTTTCCGTACGCCATCCTCATGCCGGGGCCGGCGACCGATGTGCTCGGGACCTTCGCCGCGTCGGACGGGTCGAGCACTCCGCGGATCCAGATCAAGGACGCGCAGACCTATCCGACGTCGGGTTCGTTGGACTTCACGACCGTCCGGGTCGCCGGGGGTCCGGGCTACCCGGTGACCGTGGTCGACCTGGTCACGGCGTGGATCGACCCGACCAAGGATGTCCGGCCGGTCGACGAGATCTTCCCTCCGAACGCCACCAAGGAGCAGGTCGCCGAGGAGAACCGGGTCGAGATGGCCGGGTCTCAGCAGGAGGCGACGGCAGTGGCGTTGCGGGCGTTGGGTTACACCCTGACGCCCGTCATCAGCATCGCTTCCCTCGCTCCTGACGCGCCGTCCAAGGGGGAACTCAAGGTCGGCGACGTTCTCGTGTCGGTCGGAGGAGCGCCGGCCAACGACGGTGCCGCCGTGCGCGCGGCGGTGCAGAAGGCCACCCTCGGCGACACTGTCGAGGTCGTCGTCAAGCGCGACGGCGCGACCCTGACGACCCACCCGAAGACCGGCAAGGCTGCCGACGGCCGCACCATCCTCGGAGTCGTGCTGCAGGGCGGGTACACCCTGCCGTTCCCAGTCACCATCGACGCGGGCAACGTGGGCGGCCCCAGCGCGGGCCTGATGTTCAGCCTTGGCGTCTACGACAAGCTCACCGATGGCGCGTTGACGGGCGGCAAGTCCATCGCGGGCACCGGGACCATCGACGACAGCGGAGCCGTGGGGCCGATCGGCGGGATCCGCCAGAAGATCGTCGGCGCCGAGCGGGCCGGAGCGACCTTTTTCCTCGCCCCGAAGGACAACTGCACCGAGGTCGCTGGATTCGACCACCCTGGTATCCAGGTCGTCAAAGTAGCCACCTTCCAGGACGCCAAGACGGCGCTGGAGGGCATCGCCAAGGGCGAGACGGCCGCCCTTCCGAGCTGCGACGCCACCCCCTAGGAGGTATGCCGTGAATGAGCCGACCGATGTCACCCCGGTGCCCGTGACCGACCCCCTGTCGATCGTGGCCTTGGAGACCGAGCGTCATGTTGCCGGGTTCGGCTGGGATCAACCGCCGCGGCTGTTCGCCCTCGTGCCGACCGCGCAGATGATCGCCGACGAGCCCGGGTTGGCCGAACAGCTGGGCGGGTCCGATCTCCTCCCGGGCGCGTTGACGGCCATCGAGCAGGACGAACTGCCGACCACGTCCGACGTCGTCGAGCTCTTGGCCCAGATCGGCTGGCCTCCGGAGGTGGCCGGAGCTGCGTTCGCGGTCGAACGCATCGTCGTGCCTCCGGACGCCGAGCGCGACCTACCCGAGGACCCGGCGCAGGCAGTGCAGGTGCTCGCCGACCACCCGGATCGCGCCGATGTGCGATTGGTCGTCGCCGTGCTACGGGACGGTCCGGCTGTGTGCCTGCTGCGCCAACGGGCTCATGACCGGGATGACCGAGTGGCGTCCGGCCCGGACATCGCCCCGGGCCTGGTCCACGCGCTCCGGGCGACCTTGTCCGACTGAGCACTCCATTCCCCGACCCGCGGGGAAGGTTGGACGGCACATCACTCGCCATCCCCGTGCCGAGCGAGGGCTCCCGCCATGGCGGGACCGGACGGCATACCCAAGGGTAGGTATGGTGAGCGCGTGAGCGAGCGCGACTGGAACCGTCCCGAGGACCCCGACGAGCCCTCCGAAGGTGCTGCTGGCTCGGACCCGCTGGCGCGCGCTGCCTTCGGGCCGCGGCAGCGCTCGCCGCTGGCGACGACGATCGCGATCCTCGCTGCGATCGCCGTCATCGTGAGCCTGCTGGCCACTGTGTGGACCGAAGTGCTGTGGTTCGACTCGGTCAAGCTGACCTCGGTCTTCACCACTCGGCTCGGTGCTCAACTCGTGCTGGGGATCGGCGGCGGGCTGATCACGGCGGCGCTGGTGTGGTCGAGCCTGTGGTACGGCTATCGCTCGAGGCCCATCTACGCTCCGGTCACCCCGCAACAGGATGCCCTTGACCGCTACCGCGCCGCCCTGGAGCCGTTGCGGCGGGTGGGCACCATCGCTGTGCCGCTGGTCGTCGGCCTGGTCTCCGGGCTGGGTGCGTCCTCGCAATGGGAAACCCTGCTGCTGTGGCGCAACCAGCAGCCGTTCGGGGTAAACGACCCGCATTTCGGCCTCGACGTGGGCTTCTTCGTCTTCGCCCTGCCGTGGTGGACCTTCCTGGTGGCCTTCCTGTCGATGGCGGTCATCCTCGCGGCCCTGGCTGCGGCTTTCACGCACTACGTCTACGGCGGGCTGCAACTGGCCAATCGCGGACGTGACACCACGCGTGCAGCGCTCGTGCACCTGTCCTCGTTGCTCGCGGTCGTCGTGCTGCTGCGGGCGGCGAGCTACTGGCTGGAGCGGTTCGCTCTGTCGCTGCAGACCTCGCGGCTGATGACCGGTGTGCAGTACACGGACGCCAATGCGGTGCTGCCCACCAAGGCGATCCTCGCGGTCGCCTCGGTCATGTGCGCGGCGATGTTCCTGTCGGTCGTGTGGACCCGCTCGTGGCGGCTGCCCGTCATCGGCACCGTGCTGCTCGTGGTCGTGTCGGTCGTCGTCGGCGGGATCTTCCCGGCCCTCATCCAGAGCCTCAAGGTCACCCCGAGCGAGCTGTCGCTTGAGTCGGACTACCTAGCCAAGAACATCACCGCCACCCGCGCGGCATACGGGCTCGACCAGATCAAAGTGACGCCCTACCGCCCGACGGCTGTGGCCTCGCAAGAGAAGCTGCGCGAGACCGCCGGCGCCATCCCCGGAGTGCGCCTGGTCGACCCCAATGTCGTGCAGCCGACCTTCAAGCAGTTGCACGCGGTGCGTAACTACTACGCCTTCCCGGACACCCTCGACGTCGACCGCTACACCCTTGACGGGGTGTCGACGGACGTCGTCGTCGCTGTGCGCGAGCTCGATCTCGCCGGCGTGCCTGCGGGACAGCGCAACTGGCTCACCGACCACACGGTCTACACCCACGGATACGGCGTCGTCGCGGCCTATGGCAACCGGCAGAGCGACGGTCAACCGGTCTTCATCGAGTCCTCGATCCCGGCCGGCACGGCGCTGGGGGAGTACGAACCACGCATCTACTTCGGCGAGCAGTCGCCGCTCTACTCCGTCGTCGGCGCCCCGCAGGGGCAGGCGCCGCGCGAGTTCGACTACCCCGCCCAGGGCGACACCCAGCAGGTCAACACGACGTATGCCGGGCAGGGCGGCGTCGCGCTCGACAACGCGCTCAAGCGGTTGGCCTATGGCATCAAGTACCGCGAGATCAACTTCCTGCTCTCGGACGCCGTCAACGCCAACTCCCGACTGCTGGACATCCGAGCCCCCCGCGAGCGGGTCGAGCGGGTCGCCCCGTGGCTCACGCTGGACGGCAATGTCTATCCGTCGATCGTCGACGGGCGGGTGGTGTGGATCGTCGACGGCTACACGTCGACGGCGAGCTACCCGAACTCACAGATCAGCCAGATGGCGACCTCCACCTCGGACAGCACGACGGTCAACAGGCGGGCGGTCACCAGCCTGGAGCAGGGTCAGGTCAACTACATCCGCAACTCTGTCAAGGCCACCGTCGATGCCTTCGACGGGTCGGTCAACCTCTATCAGTGGGACGAGTCCGACCCCATCCTCAAGGCCTGGATGGGTGCCTTCCCCGGTGTGGTCCGGCCGCTGAGCGACATCAGCGCTTCGCTCATGTCGCACCTGCGTTACCCCGAGGACCTGCTCAAGATCCAGCGCACGCTCTTGGCGCGCTACCACGTGACCGACCCCGGCACGCTCTTCAACGGTCAGGCCAACTGGCGGGTCCCCAGCGACCCGACCCAGGAGACCCGCAATACCGATCAGCCGGCCTACTACTTGTCGATCGCCATGCCCGGACAGTCGACGCCGGAGTTCTCGCTCACGACGACGTTCATCCCGGCCGGCACGCGCGACACTCGCGAGATCCTCACCGGCTTCCTGGCTGCGGACTCCAATGCCGGGTCGTCGGCCGGCAAGCGGGCCGACGGGTATGGCACGTTGCGGCTGCTCGAGTTGCCACCGGACAGCAATGTCAACGGTCCCGGCCAGGTGCAGAACTCCATCAACTCCTCGAGTCAGTCGTCGAAGGCGTTCAGTCTGACCCTGTCGCAGTTCTTGAGTTCGGCTCGCCAGCAAGGGAATTCGGTCATCCTGGGCAACCTGCTGGCCTTGCCGATGGCCGACGGGATGCTCTTCGTGCAGCCCATCTACCTGCAGGGCAGCGCGTCCAACCCGTTCCCGCTGGGGCGGGCTATCGTCGTGACCTTCGGTGACAAGCTGGCCTGGTCCGACACCTTGAATGGTGCGCTCAACGAGCTGTTCGGTGGTCAGGTGGCGCCGACCACGCCGACCACTCCGACGACGCCCACCACGCCGACCACTCCGACGACCCCGACCACGCCGCCCTCGACCGACCCTGGCTCACCGTTGGCGACGGCCATCGCCGATGCCCAAAAGGCCTTCGCCGACGGCGAGGCGGCGCTGCGGGCCGGAGACTTCACGGCATACGGGGAGGCGCAGAAGCGACTCAAGGACGCCCTGGCCCGCGCCGCCGCGGCGTCGCCGACGGGGTCCTTCACGGTGACGCCCACTCCCGCTCCGACCTCCTGAGTGCTGGAGCGCGCCGGGTGGCTACCCGCCGACAGCCACCCGGCGCGCACGGCATACCAGCCCGTATGCCGGTCGATTTGGTTCTCGTCCAGGGGTCACGTAAGGTAGCGCCTGCCGACGCGGGGTGGAGCAGCTCGGTAGCTCGCCGGGCTCATAACCCGGAGGTCGCAGGTTCAAATCCTGCCCCCGCTACAAATGTGATGTCCCGCGACACCGTTGACAGGTGTCGCGGGACATCGTTGCATTTCAGGTCTTGGTTTGGGGGCCGGGTTTGCGTCCGAGGGGTTGGTAGTCCTTGGTGGT
>Ga0116180_1003716_pt1 | contig 11380 bp, 13 predicted proteins | sample AD_UKC073_MetaG_FD_89804 | JGI IMG/M metagenome (GOLD analysis project Ga0116180, IMG submission 89804) | Active sludge microbial communities of municipal wastewater-treating anaerobic digesters from USA - AD_UKC073_MetaG | ecosystem: Engineered > Bioreactor > Anaerobic > Digestate | place: USA... | reverse complement strand
TCAAAATTAAAGGAACGGAACTGAGTAATAAAATCTTAAAACTCCTCAAAATTTAAACTCCCTAAAAATATCACCCCTAAAGAAGAACTATCTCTGTAGACCACTTAAGGTAGTGAGTGTAGTGGCAAAATAGCATATTTTAATTTAAAGAATATAGATTTGATGCGGGTTTCAGCTAAGTGAAGTGTCAAAGTCAGGAAAAAGCACCTCAACCTAGCTTTTTCTCCGGAAGGATGAGGGGGGAAGAGAAAGACCGCCTTCATTCATGATTGTAAAAGAAAGAGAGGTACTTACTATATAGTACTTTGCTGCTTTTCGCAGAGATGATGAGGAGAATGTCGTAGACTGTTCTATTAGACCACATTGATAGTTGAAAAGTATTATTACCTGTATTATGAGTAAAACCCTATTAAAAGGAATTAATGCTTGTTTTTTTCGGGCTTCTTTCCTAAAATGGGATTTAGGTATAGAATAGAATAAAACTTACTAAGGAGAGTTTTATGCTGGTTGTTACCCGGAGGATAGATCAAAGCATTCGAATTGGCAATAACATAGAAATAAAAATTCTGGGTATAGAAAAGGGGAAAGTAAAAGTGGGAGTGTCTGCGCCTCCTGATATCCCGGTTTACCGAGAAGAGTTATATCAATCCCTCGTGCAAGATAACCAAAAAGCCCTCTTTGTTTCTGAAGAAATGGTTTCCACTCTTCGAAAGGTTTTCTCTCCTCCTGAATCTGCCGATTGAGCGTTTCTGGTATATTTCTCCTATTTATGGCTGTTATCTACTATCGTTTTCAGAAATAGATTCTTATAATTATTTCAGGGGAATTTTTGAGGAAAGGAATCGATATATAAAAAATAAAGGTGTGAGGAGGAAAAAGCTTGAAAGAGAGAAAAAAGATCTTTTTGACTGTAGTAGTGGTTTCTCTTTTGTTGTTTTGTGGCGTTCATTCTCTGGGGGCTCGCGAAGCACCTGTGTTCCAACTTCCGGGGTTAGATGGAGAAATCTATTCCCTCTCCGATTTTAGAGGAGAGCCGGTGGTAATTTCTTTTTTCGCTACCTGGTGTGCGCCCTGTCGTCAGGAACTTCCTCTTTTACAGAAAATATACGAGGAATATGAAGAAAAAGCCCTGCTAAATGTTTTAGTTATAGACTCAGGAGAGCCTCAAAATAAGGTAGAAACTTTTGTAGAAGAGCTGGGTCTTACTTTTCCTGTTCTTTTAGATGAGGAAGGGAAAGTGGTTCGTGATTACGGTGTTTTATATTTACCTACTCTTTATTTTGTGGATCCTCTGGGCAATTTAGCCGGTCAGGTAATTGGAGCCCAGGAAGAGAGCGTTTTGCGTGGTAAACTGGATCAAATTCTCTGGTTTCGAGGCCTCCGGGAGGCAGAAGTAAAAAATTTAGTGGAGTTAACTTCAGAGGTAGTGATTTTAGACTTTAGAAAAGAGAGTGCTAATCCTTTTCCCGATAGAAAAAATATTTCTTATCAGGTGGTGGATGGTGTAGATTCCGTTATTTCTTCTTTTCCTCGAGAAGGGGTTTACCTTTTACTTACCGAAAATAATGTTGAAGGCCTGGAGACAGGCAAAGCTTTAGCTATCTCTGGTTTTCAACGGGTTTATTACTGGATGGTAGATGTCCCACAGGATTGATTGGGGTTTTGCAACCTTAATTTTCTTTTCTCTTGTTTTACTGGTAGGTGTAATTTATTTCTGGTGGGGGGGAGAGGCACCTCCCTCTCCCCCGCCAGAAATAATCGAGGAGGAGTATTTTTCTCAAATCCAGATGGAAAAAGCAGAAATAAGCCGGCTGGGAGAGAAGGGTAAAGAATGGGTCCTGAATGCTCGTTCGATAGACCAGAAGGGGGATAGCGTTTTTTTAATCGATGTTTCGGGAACTTTTTTCCAGGAAGGAGCTCCTCTCTATCAGGTGAAAGCTCAAAAAGGGCAAGTATTTTTACCGGAAGGGGATGTGGAACTGGAAGAGGTAAAATTGATAAATGAAGAGAGGAAGGAAAGTTTACAAGGAGAGCTATTGTTGTGGCGGGGAAAGGAAGAAAAATTTGAACTAAGAAAGGCTCAGTTTGCCGGGCAAGGAATAGAAGCTAATTGTCAATTAGTAGTTTATAATATTCCGGAGGAGAAATTATGGTTGGAGAACAATGTAGAATTAAAAATCAAGGTGGGAGAATGAGAAAAATTATCTTCTGCGTTCTGGCTTTTTTCTTTTTTCCTTCCCTTCTTCTTTTTGCTCAAGAAGAGGAAGTGGTATTAACTATTACTACTCCTCAAGCTGAGTATGATGCTGAGACCGGGAAAATCGTAGCTCAAGTTTCTACCTTTACCTGGCAAGATGTAAAAGTGGTGTGCCCTTTTTTGGAGATAGATACTCAAACTCAAGAAGCGAGAAGTGAAGGAAATATAAGTATTTCCTGGGGCGATTTTCAAGCTCAAGCCCGAGCTCTCTATTATCAGGGTAAAGAAAACCGATTAAATTTTTTGGGAATAGAGGGCTCTAATCCAGAAATACGCTTTTCTACCGGGGAAGCTTGTTTTGATTTTAACCAAAAAAGGCTCTGTCTTACCTCGTCTCCTCTTTTGGTCTTGCAAGATTGGGAGGTCAGGGCTCAGAATATAGAATACTCTCTGGAGGAGAAAGCTTGGGAGGCTCATATAGTAAGAGTAGAGAGAGAAGATTGGCAGGGTAGGGCAGAGAAGGCTCTTTATCGAGAAGGAGACGAATTTATAACTCTAGAAGGCGAAGCAGAGGTGCAAGGAGATAGTAATCTTTTGCGAGGGGAGAAGATATTTGTATACCTGGATAGTGGTCGAGTGAGAGTGGAAGGGAACGTGGAGATAAAACTGGTTCCTTAAAAGGAGGAAATGCGCTTGCCTCAAGGGAAAAACTGGAATGCCTTGTTAGGGAGAGGCTTGACCAAGGAGTATAGTAAAAAAAGAGTAGTAAATGAAGTTGATTTAGAGGTGCGAAGAGGAGAGATAGTTGGTCTTTTAGGACCCAATGGAGCAGGAAAGACCACTACTTTTTATCTTCTGGTGGGTCTTGTAAGACCCACGGAAGGGAAAGTTTTTTTAGATGCCCTGGAACTCAATCACTTTCCCATGTATTTACGAGCTCGTATGGGTATAAGTTATCTTCCTCAGGAGCCTTCTGTTTTCCGAAAACTTTCAGTGAAAGATAACTTAGATCTGGTTTTAGAAATGCAGGGCCTATCTAAAAAGGAAGTGAAAGAAGAGAGAGAGCGCCTGCTGGAAGAGTTTGGCATCAGTCATCTGGCTAATTCCCCGGCCAATTTACTCTCCGGAGGAGAAAGAAGACGTTTAGAAATTGCCCGAACACTGGCTACTTTTCCCTCCTTTATCCTTTTAGATGAGCCATTTACCGGGATTGATCCTATTGCAGTTGAGGACATTCAAAATTTGGTGAAGTATTTGGCCAGTAAAAATATCGGAGTTTTGATTACCGATCACGCTGTACGAGAAACCCTGGCTATCACCGACCGGGCTTATATTATGTTTGAAGGTAAAATTTTAGTTTCTGGCAGTTCGGAGGAAATTATTAATTCCGATTTGAGCCGAAAATACTATCTGGGAGAACGTTTTAATCTTTGAAAGTATTAGATAAATATATTCTCAAGCAGAGCGTAGCTAACTTTTTTTTTGGAGTCATTTTGTTCGTTATTTTAGTAAGCGCTGGAGACCTGCTCTTTCGTCTGGCTCACTTGTGGTTGCAAGAAGGTTTTTCAATAGGGGAAGTTATAAAAATATTTTTTTTGAGTCTTCCCTCCCTTCTTATCTATATTTTGCCGGTTTCGGTATTGTTAAGTGTGCTGCTTACCGTGAACCGCATGTCCAGCGATAGTGAAATTATAGCCTTGAGAGCAAGTGGGGTTAGTTTTAGAAGGCTGACTATTCCTTTTTTCCTTTTTTCTCTGTGGGTTTGTGCCGGGACTATAATCATCCAGGAGGTATGTTTACCCTGGGCTTCAGTAGAGCTTAAAGAGATAGGAGAAAGAGTGAGTGGAGGAGAACTAATACCAGAAAATACTTTTTTCCGGGACGACAGTGAACCAGGCGTAGAGAGGATGTTTTATGTAAAAATGATAGATCCGGAGAAATCTCTCCTTTTGGGAGTAGTGGTTCAAGAATATGACGAAGAGGGTCTGAGGAGAATCATCAATGCCCAGGAAGCCTTTAATCAGGAAGGGAAGTGGGTATTTAAGGAAGGAATTATATATGAGGTGGGAGAAGGGGGAGAGATAGAAAGAATGATACGTTTTGAAAAGGAAGAAGTTGCTACTGCTCAGAGCATGGAAGAGGTACAGAAAGTCCAGAAAAAGCCGCAGGAAATGAGTTTTCTGGAATTGAAGAATTTCATCGGGGAAGAGAGAAGTAGAGGAAGGAAAACGGAGAAGTTAGAATTAATTCTGTGGCAAAAAACCGCCTTTCCCTTTGCCAGTCTGGTTTTCGTCCTTGTAGGAGTTTCTCTGGGTATCGTTTCTCCTCGTTCGGGCAAAGCTTTAGGAATAGGATTGAGTGTTCTTATAGTTTTTGCTTATTACGTTATTTTTTCTTTAGGTAGTACTCTGGCAGAAGGAGGGGGCTTATCTCCCTTTTGGGGAACCTGGATGGCTAATATAATGGGTTTTGCAACTGGTGGAGGCCTGTTGTGGTGGAAAGAAAAAAACTGAAGGAGACTTTCTATGGATTGGGGTAGCTGGTTGTTGATTTTTTCTATAATCATTTTGGCTGGAGTTATAGCTTACTTGGGTGATATTTTAGGAAGAAGAATTGGAAAGAAAAAGCTTTCTTTGTTTAAACTTCGCCCGCGCTACACTGCTATTCTGGTGAGTGTTATTACCGGGATTTTAATCGCTGCTATTACTCTTACTATTTTAAGCGTTGCCTCTCAGGATGTGCGTACGGCTCTGTTTGGTATGAAAGAGCTAAAAGATCAAATTGAACAATTGGAACAGAGAGAAAAGGAGTTGCAGAGCTCTAAAGCTGTGCTGGAAGAGCAGGTTAAAATTTTAACTGGAAGCGTGGAGGAGCTAAAGAGTCAAAGGCAGAGTCTCGAGGAAGAGATACAGGTTTTACAAATAGAGCTGACTCGTCTGCGGGAAAGTATTTTGGCTATCCGGCGGGGAGAAATAGTGTTTCAGGATGAAGAGGAAATTTTGCGGGCGATAGCCCCTCCGGGTATGAAAGATGAAGAGGCAGAGAATTATCTTCTTTCTCTGATCAGGCAAGGGGAGGATATCGCCATAGAGCGAGGAGCAGGTCTTGATAAAGAAATACAAAGAGCTGTTTTTGTTTTAGAAGATAACTTTAATGAAACTAAAGAGAGATTAAAAAATAGCGAGGTTCCATTAGTTATTCGTTTGGTGGCTTCCATCAATACTCTGCGAGGAGAACCAGTTATTGCTCGATTTATAGCAGAAGAGAATAAAAAGATATTTTCTGCCGGGGAAGTGATATGGTCTGGAGAGATAGACATTGAACCTCAAAAAACTAATATAGAGCTCTGGTTGGGGGAATTGTTAAGGGAACTCAATGCCTTAGCGGTAAAAAAAGGGATTCTTCCTCAACAGGGCAGAGTGGGAGTTATTTCTGCTTCCAATATTACTGAAGTTACCTCTCTTTTGCAGAAAATGGAAGGAAAGGTAACAGTGGAGGTGGTGGCAGAAAGCGACATATTTACTGCTGGACCTTTGCGTATTTACTTACGGGTGAAGAAATAGACCCCACAAGGGCAGGGTGAAAAGCGATAAAAAAGTGGTGAAACAGATAACGCTGGAAGAGAATTCACTATCTAATTCATAAATGGAAGCCAGCGTATAAGAAGTCATAAGGGTGGGAGTGGCGGCCTGAATAACCATGACTTTTTGGTAAAGGGGGCTGAAGGAGATAAATTTAGTACATGCTAAAAACAAAAGGGGAAGAAAAGCTAATTTGATAGAGGAAGCTAAAAGAAGAGGCTTCCAATTCCGGAAGAGATGAGAAGCAGAAAGGGACATTCCTATAGCTACCATAGTCAGGGGAACAGTGGCGTTAGCGAGGTGATTAATGGCCTCCCAGAGAAAAGGAGGAATGGATAGACCGTTGGTTATAATAGCCAGTAAAAACGCTAAAAAAGGTGGAAGCTTTATTATTTCTAAAAGACTCCGGGCTGATAGGTGTTTGGTCTGGATATATATGCAGAGCAACACTCCTACGGTATAGGTAGAGAGAAAGTTCCCCATCTGGTCAAAAAATATAGCAGGTGGTAGGCCCTTCTCTCCTAAAAGGGCCAGAATGAAAGGATATCCTAAAAAAGCGGTGTTACCAAAAGCTGCTCCCATAGCTAAGCTTACACTGGTTTCGTCTTTTAAGTGTAAAAGCCGGGAGGATAAAAAATAAGAGGCAAGGAAAACCAGACTGATTAAGGTATAGGCAAGGGGAGGAATCTTCCACAGTTCCTGAGTTAATTGAGCAGGCTGCAGCGAGCGAAATATAAGACAGGGAAAAGTAAGATAGAGAACAAAACGATTCAAAAGAGGAACAGTTTCGGCGGGGAAAACTTTTGCTACTCGCAGAAGCATCCCCACGGCGATTAAAAGAAACATTACCGCCAGAACTTGGTACAAGCTTATTCTCCTTTTACTGGATTGCGAAGTATTCCGATATTTTCTATCTCTACTTCTACTATATCTCCGGGGTGCAGTGGTCCCACTCCTTCAGGAGTCCCGGTAGCAATAACATCTCCCGGCAACAAAGTCATGACTTCGGAGATGAAAGAGATAAGCACGGGCACAGGAAATAAGAGTTCTCTGGTGTTAGAGTCTTGTTTTTTATGTCCGTTGACATAGGTGCGAATATTCAAATTTCCCGGCTCTATTTCGGTTTCTATCCAGGGGCCAAAAGGAGCAAAAGTATCAAAAGATTTAGCCCTCGTCCATTGTCCATCTTTCTTTTGTAAATCTCGGGCAGTGACATCATTAAAGCAAGTGTATCCTAAAATGTATTCCTCAACTTGTGAAACTTTCACTTTATGAGCTTTTTTCTTTATTATTACTGCCAGTTCTCCTTCGTAGTCTACTTGATTAGAAGAAGAGGGAAGGAGGATGAAATCGTGAGGAGAAAGAGCGGCGGTGGAGGGTTTAAGAAAAATGATAGGGTTTTCGGGGATTTGCTGTTTTAACTCCTGAGCGTGGTGGCGGTAATTTAACCCTACTGCTACGATTTTAGAAGGTAGGGTGGGAGAAAGCAATTTAACTTTTTCTCGAGGGAAGATTCCTCTTCCCTCTTTTATCTCTCCAAAAGGGTCAGAGATTTCTTGAATCACATCATCTTTTATCACTCCAAAAAGAGGAGCTTTTCCTTCAGTATGAAGGAATCGGGCTATTTGCATTTTTTAATCGCTCCTTCTGATACCAGGCTTCTTTGCGTCGAGAAATAGGAGGTAAATTGATCACTAAAAATTTCTTTATGAAACTGAAAGCCTGGGGAAGATAACTCCACCGCTTGTAAAATTCAAGATATGCTCGGATAGCAAGACGGCTTAATTCTTGAGGATTGAGAAAATCCAGTTGTAGAACGGAATGCGCTCCATCAAATGCTTTCCAGTCGCGATTGATGATGCGTCCTTCTTTCTGATATTTTTCGTATGTTTCAGTACCGGGGAAAGGAGTGAGAATGGAAAATTGTACAATGTCTGGATTAATTTGTTTGGCAAATTCCACAGTCTTTTTGATAGTTTCTTTAGTTTCCCTGACATTACCCAATATGAAAGAACCCCAGCTTTGAACTCCGTATTTACGCAAGATTTCCACTGCTTTTTTAGATTCCTCAGCGGTTAAATTTTTCCCGTAATCTTGCAGAATGGATTCCTCAGCGCTTTCAAACCCTAAGTAGACCATCCGCAAGCCTGCTCTGGCCATCTTTTCTACTAAGGATTCGTGTTTTACAATGGTGTCAGCTCGGGAAAAGCACCACCATTTGATTTTCATTTTTTCCCGCTCTATTTTGTCGCAAATACTTTCTGCCCGAGCAGGGGACAGGGTAAAATTATCGTCCACGAAAGCTACTGCTCGATATCCTAAGTCAAAGTAAACCTGGCGCAGCTCTTCCATTATATTCTCTGGAGAACGAGCTCTCCACTTTTTACCCGAAAACTGAGATGAAGCACAGAAAGAGCAGCCAAAAGGGCAACCCCGGCTGGTTACCATGTTTATTAAGGGCTCTCCTTCTACCTGGGTCATCCAGTATTTAGAAAGAGGTAGAAGCTCTCGTTGAGGGAAAGGAATTTCATCAAGGTTGTGGGGAAGAGGAGCAGGAGGAGTGCGGACAATTTTTCCTTCTTCCCGGAAAGAAATTCCTAAAACAGAATGAGGAGATTCATTATTTTCCAGAACCTTAACTAACTGGGGAAAAATATACTCTCCCTCTCCTCGCACTATGTAATCTACTAAGCCACTATTTAATAACTCCTCATCACAAAAAGTGGCGTGATATCCTCCCAGCACTACCAGGCGTCCTTCTTTCTTGGCTGATTCGGCTATTTTCAGTGCTTCATAAGCTTTGTTGGTTTCGCATGTTATTCCTACTAAATCGCAATTTTTCAGATTCTCCTTCAATTCCTTTTTTGGTGCTACTTGAAGGTCTAAAATTTTTACCCGATGATTCTCCTGCTCTAAAGTGCTTGCTAAATACGCTAACCCCAGAGGGGGTAACTTTAGACCAATCCAGCTATAAATTCCCGGAGATGGGGGATTTACTAAAAGAATGTTCAACAGCTTTCACCTCTTTGGTTCCTTTTAAGAAAAACTTCTTAGTTTCTCGATGATGGCCTCTCCTACTTCCCGAGTTCCACAAGCAGTGGGGTCAGCAGGAGTGGGTTTTAAATCATAAGTAACTTTTTTACCTTCTTTTATCACTTCTTTTATTGCTATTTCTAATTTTTCCGCCTTTTCTTTTTCTCCTATATATTTTAACATCATCATTCCCGAGAGAATCATGGCTAAGGGGTTAACTTTGTTCATTCCTCGATATTTAGGAGCGCTGCCATGGGTAGGCTCAAAGACCGCATATTCATCACCGATGTTAGCTCCCGGAGCCACACCCAGCCCCCCTATCAATCCTGCTCCCAGGTCAGATATTATATCTCCATAAAGATTGGGTAAAACTAAAACATCGTAAAGCTCGGGTTTCTGCACCAGCTGCATACTCATATTATCCACTATGCGGTCCTCAAATTCTATGTCAGGATAGTTTTTAGCCACTTCTCGAGCGACGGCTAAAAATAGGCCATCGGAGTATTTCATAATGTTAGCCTTGTGAACGGCGGTGACTTTTTTCCGTTTTTCAGAACGAGCATATTCAAAAGCAAATTTTACGATTCTCTCTGAACCAGAAACGGAGATAGGTTTAATACTGATGCCGGAGTCGGGACGGATTTTACCTTTCCCCCATTTCTCTATTGCTTCTATGAGCTCCAGAGTTTCTGGTTTACCTTTTTCGAATTCTATGCCGGCGTATAAGTCTTCGGTGTTTTCTCGGATAATTACTAAATTGATATTTTGATAAGGAGAGCGAACTCCGGGATAGGTTTTGCAGGGACGAATACAGGCATAAAGGTCTAACTCTTTTCGTAAGGCTACGTTGACGCTACGAAATCCGCTTCCCACCGGAGTAGTGATGGGCCCTTTCAGAGCTACTCTGTTTTTCTTTATAGATTCAATTACCGAAGGAGGAAGGGGAGTGCCATATTTTTCCATTACTTCTGCTCCTGCTTCCTGGATATCCCATTCTATTTCTACTCCTGTGGCTTCAATCACTTTTTTAGTTACAGCAGTTATTTCTGGTCCAACACCATCTCCTGGTATTAAAGTTATACGATGAGGCATTTTTTCTCCTTCCTTTCCAATTGTTTACTGTAGTAATCTATTTACTTTACTATTTATTCTATCACAAAATCCAAGGGAAGAAGTTTTCTAGATACTATTCTCCCTTTATGGTTTTTTCTCTTTATATTTACCCAGGCAAAGGTAAACAAAGAACGCACTTTATTGACAATTTTTATAGAGTTTCTTTCCTCATTCACAGTCTAAATTCTCTTTTTTCTCTCAGTAGTTAGTGGAAATTCAGGGCTTTTTAGGCCTGCGGTAACAAGATTCTACAAACAATAAAAAGTTGATTCTGTTACTCAACGTTTTTATCTTTTTCATTTCTATTTTGCGCCGCAGGTTGTTTGATATTATTCTGGAATAGCCACAAATAGAGCCACTTACTTCCCTGATGTCTCATATAAAATTCTAGGTGAAAATAAGTTCTCTGTCAATTTGTTCTGGGCTCTATAATAAAGTGTGTGGAAAAAATATCTAAAAATAAGTATGGTGGCAAAGACCAAGGGAGAAGTTAGAAAAGAAAAGAGGCTTTACCACCATGATCAGAGGCCAGTATAATGGTATCACAATTCTATTTGGTCAAAAATTCTCTTTAGAGTTTGAAAAACAATACTATGAACTTCAATGAGAGAGATCCCTTAACCTCTATACTTTTGGAGGGTAAAATGTGTCTTGATTTAGGAGATGCACTACATTGCTATTATGTTCCGTGGGAATATCGTAGAGATGGGGCCCTCCGAAGAAGTGCTCATGAAGCCTAAACATCCTTATACTCAACTTCTCCGTGATTCCATTCCTGAGGCTGATCCTCACAAGAAATGGAAGGGAAAGATTGCTGTTTTTGATAGCGAATATGAGGAATATCTCCGGGAGGGGTGTAAGTTTGCCGGGAGATGTCCTGTGGTTATAGAAAAATGTAAAAAAGAAATACCTCGGGAGGTTTTAGTCGATGGTGTTTTGGTAAAATGTCATCAGTATAGTGGGAAAGTAAAGTAAGATTTATCTTCAATGTAAATTATAAAACCTGTCTAATAAGGAGGAATGAAAAAATGCTGGGAGTTTGTTACTATCCGGAACACTGGAGTAAAGAACAAATAACAAGTGATATTCCCAGAATGCGGGAGCTGGGTATTCAGTGGGTGAGAATCGGGGAGTTTGCCTGGAGTTTAATTGAACCAGCTCCGGGGAAATTTGAATGGCAATGGCTGGATGAAGTGTTGAATTTATTCGAGCTCGAAGAGCTCAAAGTGATATTGGGCACGCCCACTGCCACCCCTCCTAAGTGGTTGGTTGATCGTTGCCCCGATATACTTCCGGTGGATAAAGAAGGGCGAATACGAAAGTTTGGTTCAAGAAGACACTACTGTTTTTCTAACTCAAATTACCGGGAAGAAGTCCGCCGTATTGTTTCGATATTGGCTCAGCGCTATGGTAATCACAGGGCAGTTTCAGGCTGGCAGCTTGATAATGAATATGG
>Ga0116180_1003713_pt1 | contig 11390 bp, 11 predicted proteins | sample AD_UKC073_MetaG_FD_89804 | JGI IMG/M metagenome (GOLD analysis project Ga0116180, IMG submission 89804) | Active sludge microbial communities of municipal wastewater-treating anaerobic digesters from USA - AD_UKC073_MetaG | ecosystem: Engineered > Bioreactor > Anaerobic > Digestate | place: USA... | reverse complement strand
GCGTCGCTCGGCGTGCCCGGGAGGGCCACCAGCAGTCCCGACCCCATCAGCCCCGGTCGAGACCGCTGACCGGCCGGGGCGACCGGAGCGGACACCCCGACCACCCCGGCCGTCGCGGCCACCCCGGCCGGCGCAGCCGGCGCGGCGCCACCCGAACGGCGACGGAACAGCCCCCTCACCCCGCCCTCCGTCGCAGTGGGCCCGACCTCGCGGCGGGCCGGGCCGCACCGGCAATCGGGATCGGTATGGGAGGTGGGAAGGAGGACCCACCATGACCAAGGCGTTCGAGCTGCTCATCGCGTTCATCATGTTCCACGGCTGATCCAGCCCAACCAGAGTGGCCCGTCGGGTAGCCCCCGGCGGGCCACTCGTCTGTCACCGCCACGGCGAGCTGCCGAAGTCCGGTGAGCTCCCACAGTTCCAACCCCGTTGGCAGCTCGTCGCGACCTCCGAATCCGCCCAGATGACAGGACAATTCGCGCAAGTGCGGAGCAAGCTCCACCAAGCAGCTGTATGCCGTCCGCTGCAGGTGCAGGGGCGAGGTCCAGGCATGCGGGACAGCCACCGACCACACCGCTGCCCACGCCGTCGAGTCATCGACCAGCCACACCGTCCCACCCGCCGCGCTCTGGTTGAGCTGGGCCACCGCGTCGAGCAGGAGGGGAGTGCACGGCATACCTCGCCGTAGGCAGCGGCTGATCCGGGTCGCGGCACCGTCCACCGTGACCAAGGTGCCGTCCGCCGTCACCCAGGCCGCGCCGTCTTCAAGGGTCTCGACACTCGTGCCCGCGGCCTCCCAGACCTGCACGACAGCGGCCGCGGCCGCGTGCCGATCCATGAGTCCACCGGAGAGCGAACCCACGACGGTGGTCATGCCGACAACCCGAGATCGGCGTCCAGATCGCGCAAGGCGGCGCGGATCTCCCGAGAGTCGGCGATGTCCGCCCGCCACCCCACGGCGGCCGCCGCCGCCCGCAGCGCATCGGCCCGGTTCATCCCCCCGCGGCGCGACACGGCATACCGGTTCCGGAACCACGAGGCCAGCAGCGCCGAATCGACGTCCTGCGCGGGCGCTGGCAGCTCCGAGTCGAAGCTGGCTGCGACCTGGGCGACGACCAGCGGGTGGTGGATGTGCTCGCGCACCCACGCGGCGCCGAGCGTGGCAGTGGCGACCCGCAGCACCGCCGCCACGTCGGCGCGGATCTCCTCGCGGGTGGCCTCCGTGTCGGGCCGGTCGAGGTGGTCCAGTGTGCTCTTCTCGGCTGCCCAGCCGAGCAGCGGCCAGGTCGCGCTGGCCCGCCCAGGCTTGTGGGCGTAGTGCTGCATGAGCCGCAGCAGCGTGACGAGCCACTCCGCGTGGTCGGGATCCAGCGCCCACAGCGCCGAGATCACCCGCGCGGCGGGTCCGTCCTCACGTCCCGGTTTCGCGTCGAAGCCCAGCCGCACCCGCTGCTCGCGCTGGCCGTCGGTGAGCAGCCGAGTAATCGTGCGGTAGGCGTAGCGCTCCGGGTCGCGCGCCTGCACGTCGCCCGTCGTCGCGAGATCACGCAGCTTCGCGTATGCCGTGACGAGGACATCGTGGAAGACGTCGAGACACCCGACCGCCTCGCACTCGGCGCGGGCGTTCGCCGAACGCAACGGCCGACCCGAATAGGGCGCCACCTTGGTCGGGCAGCGAGTGCCCCGCATCCGCAGGTGCAACTCGTGGCGGATGGCGGCGGTGGCCTGCCACACCAGGCGGGCGAGTTGCTCCCAGGACACCATCGGTGCGGTTGATTGCTGGGCGCGATGCTCGGCGTCTTGATCCGTGGCTTGCTCGGTGTATTGCTTGGTGTAGTGCTGGGTGCGGTGCTCGTTGCGCGACTGCATGAATCGACGCTAAGAACCGCAGACCCGATGTCCCGGAATCTGCCGCCAACCTTGCAGCGAACTTGCAGTAATCCGTCGAACGCCCGAGGTCAGGCGTCGTCACTCCATTCCCACCGCAGCCCATAAACCCGGCCGAGGGTCATGTCGTCATAGGACGCCTTGAGGACGGGCTGGGTGTGCGGGTCGAGCAACACCCCGGAGGGCGTGTCCAATTCGGCGACCGGGGCCGGCACCCCGTCCAAGCGCCATACCCGGGTGGCCACACTCGGGGACCCGAAGTTGACCTCGGTGCTGAACACCCGGCATACCCGCTCGGGGAGCATGACCGACATCGGGTGCAGCAGCCGACGCGACGGGGCCTGCGATTGGAAGGAATAGGTCGCCGACTCGCCCGCGAGGAAGGTGCGCTTGAGCCGCAGCGAGACCTGCCAGGTGACCTGGTAGGGACGTTCGACGGAGACGAGTTCGGCGTCGCCCCAGGCCCGGAACGCCGGATCGGCGTCGGGCGACGCGCCCGGGAAGCTGATCCGCTCGGTGATGTGGGTGAGATAGGGGGAGACCACGCGGATGGTGTGGGTGCTGCGAGTGATGGGCCGGCCGCTGCGCAGGTCGGTGTAGGCGTGCAGCGACGTGAGCAGCCACTCTGGCGGCGGCGCACTGGAGTCTTTGGGCAGCGGCCCGGCGAGTGACTCGGCGACCCGGCGGTTGGCGTCGGCCAAGCGGGCCCAGGCGGTGCGTTCGGCGACCTGCATCGTGGTGGCCGCCCGGGTCACTCGTTGGGTGAGCGTCGGGCGGTCTTCGGTGCGGATGCTGCACCCGGAGAGGAAGACCATGTGCAGGTCCGGGGGGAGAGACTCGGCATGGCGCAGCAGCCCCGTGACGAGGGCGCGACGGCGGCTTTCTCCCGGCTCGCACTGGTCGAGATCGAGCGCTTTGGTCAGCGCCGGTCCCACGGCATCCGCCCGTCCGGGATGCTGTATGCCGCGTCGAGCCTGCAGCGCGGACAACTCGCGGGTGAGCTGTTCGATGATCGAGTTCACTGAACTCCCTGAGCATCTGCTGTCCCAGATCGACGCATCCGAGGCGGCGTTGACGGAGCGTGCCGTCAAGAAGGTGCTCCAACGCGCGGCGACAGTGTGTGTCGAGAAGGACGCAGAAATGCAGGCATTGGACCATGCCCGTCGACAGGGCAGCCCTACGGCGGATTCACGCGGCGAGATGGACGGACCCAGCGACATGGATGGACAGGCGAGCGAGCGATGACGGGCCTTGTCGAGCGCGGTTGGTTCTGGCACCCCGAGCGAGTCGGGGTCCCTGGCATCGTCGAGATCCCGATGCCCCATGGCGCGCGTTGGTGGGCGGACGTCCTGGCGCCGCGAGGATGCGTGGCCTTCCACGCGCCGTCAGTCAGTGCCCTCGTGGCCTTATCGCAGCTCTTCGGGAAGCGCTGGCGTGAGGTCCTCATCGCAGCTGCTCCGCTGGGTGCGGTGGAAACCACCGCCGAATGGGCACCCCCACCCGTCGCGGAATCGTGGGCACGGCTCGTCGTCGTGCGGGGCGTCCGACAGTGGATGCCCTATCCGGTGGATGACATCGCCCTTCCGATCGACGAGGCGATTGGATGGCACCTGGCCGGGCACCCCGAAATGGCGGGCTTGTCGTTAGCGCCAGTCGCGCCGGCACTCGCCGACCTCGTCGTCGCCAAACAGGAGGGGATGCTTCCCCAATTCGCTTGTCTTGATGTCGAACTCGCCGTCACGATCGCCAAAGACGTGCTGGCAGAGACGAATCCAGATCGCCTTCTCATCGAGGACGCCGAAGAGCATGGTCCGGCTGCTCCCCTGGTCTCGGACGAGGGTCTCATGTCGGTTCTCGCCGAGTGGTCTTCGCGGCTCATGGCGCTCGAACCAGCCGGTGCGCTCTCGCTGAGCCCCGCCGATGCGGAGCCGAACCGCTACCCCGTCGATCTGCGCAGCGTCACGGCTCGCCTGCTCGAGTGGCACGGTCCCGAGCACCGCGAGGTGCGCGCGGTGCGCGACGGAAACGGCATACGAGTGGAATGCCATCTCGCCGAGGGGACCGAACCCACGGATTGGGAGGTGACGAAACTACGGGCGTATGCCGCCCGCCGCGACAGCGGGGAGGTCCTCGGGTCTGCGCCCCTGATGGCTGACGACCGCACCCGCGTGACTGGCCTCGTCACTGCACAGATCGCCCTCGAAGGGGACGTGGACCTCGACGCCCTCGTGGTGGGAGTGGGCCAGGACGACATCGAGACGCGACCGCGTCTTGACCCGGCCGGTCACACCCTGCTGGAGGTTGACCGCCGCCTAGTGGCCACCTGGGCCAGTCATCGCCTCTCGCACGTGAGCGGCAGGGTGGCCGATGCGAGTGTTCCCGGCCAGGCTTCCGCCGCGGACCATGTCCTGGACGCGCGCGTGCTGCTGGACTTCGCCGCCGGTGATGCGGTCCGTCCCATGCATGATTTCGCCAAGCAGCGCGTCGGCGTGGCGGAGCAGTTGGTCAAGGCCGCCTCCCACGCCGGGTGGTCGCCCGAGGTCGCCGCTGAGCGGCCTTTGTTGGCCGAACTGATCCCGGGATTGCCGGACCTGGCCACGCTCCCGTCGTTCCGCCAGTGAGCCAATCCGATCCGTCGGTCCGGTCCTCGCCGGCGGGGTGGTGGCCGACCGACGAACTCCAGATCGTCGTCCGCGCCGTCGACGCCGGCGACACCTTCCTCACCTTTCGTCCGCTCGTGCCCGGCCAGCCGGTCATGTCACACCGGATTCGCCAGGGGGCCCTGACGCCCCTCATCGCAGAGCTGGCGGCCGCCCTGCCAGACCCGATGCCCGGTGAGGTGATCGGGTCCGGCCATATCAAGCGAGCCCTGCATGGTGCCCTCACGGAGCGCACCAGCGAACGCGCCCTGAGCGAGGCGCTCGGCAGTCTCATCATTCCGCCGCCGGTCTGGCAGCACGTGTCGATGTCGCGTCGACCCGTACGGCTGCGGATCACTCCATCGGCCCGCCTGGCCACCGTCCCGTGGGAACTGCTCACGATCCCGGGTGGCAAGCGGTTGCTGGAGCTCGCCACCCTGGCGTTCGAGTTGCCGCCGACCATCCACTATCGGCGGCCACGTCGACCAGATCGCACCTGCATCGATCACTCGCTGCCACCGTTGCGAACGATCGATCCCGTTGTCCCCCCGCAGACCCCTTTCCTGCGAGCGACCATCGAGGCCGGCCGCGAGCTGGTCACCCGGCGGCTCGGTGTCGACTGCGCCACCTACATCACCCGGGAGGATCTGGGGAGGGCGCTGCGGGCCCACCCGCCACGCTGGCTCTACTTCGGCCACGTCTCCGTGCCAGAGCCGGGGATCCCCGGAACCGCGGGGCTGCACCTGTCCGACCCAGGGGTCGGCGGAATGGAAGCGTTCGGGGGGACCGGTCACTGGTATCCCCTGGGGCATCGCGCCCTCACCGTCGTCGACCTGCTCGTCGGCACCCTGGAGCCGTCCTGGTTCACCGCTGCCCGTCTACCTGCGGACCCGGGGCTGGCGGGGGTCGACATCTGGCCGATGCCGCCGCGAGTCGCCCTCATCGCCTGCAATTCCGGCGCCGACCACACCGCGACCGAGCCGCTCGGCCTCGTGGCCGCCACGCAACTGCTCGGGGCGGAATTCGTGACGGCCACCCGCTGGTCGGTCCCCACGGACGCGGCCTTCGGGACGTTGCGGGCCTACCACGACCGATTGCCGACCACCGAGGCCGTTCTTGCCGTCGACGCGGCCCACGAAGCCAACGATCCCATCGCGGCCTTGCGGACCTGGCAGCTGGGTCAACTCGACGAATGGCAGAGGACCGGCGACCTCGGGGTCACCCCGCTGCTCTTCGCCGCGCTGACGACCCATCACGCGCCGGCTCGGGAGGCTGATGGTCGCGACCCGGCCTGGCCGCCCTTTGCCGATGAGGGTCCGTCGTGATCGCCGTGTGCTCCGGCTTGGCCGATACGGTGGGCCAGTGACCGAGGCGACCGACCCAACGGCCGTGGGAGTCGGTCCGTATGCCGGTCCGCCGCCCACCGGTGACCACTGGGATCCGCAGCTGCTCGGCGAGGGCGACCGGCGCAATGTCGTTGATCGCTATCGGTATTGGCGACACGAGGCGATCGTCGCCGACCTCGACACCCGTCGCCACCCGTTCCACGTGGCCGTCGAAAACTGGGGCCACGACTTCAATATCGGCTCGGTCATCCGCACCGCCAACGCCTTCAACGCCGCGGCCTTCCACATCGTCGGCCGCCGCCGCTGGAACCGCCGGGGCGCCATGGTCACCGATCGCTATCAACACGAGCACCACCATCCGGACGCAGCCGCGCTCGCAACCTGGGCCGCGCACGCCGGTGCCCCGGGAGGTGAAGGGCACGGCATACCCATCATCGGGATCGACAACGTGCCGGGGTCGGTCGCCCTGGAGGCCTATGACCTGCCGCGCGAGTGCGTGCTGGTCTTCGGCCAGGAGGGCCCCGGGCTCACGCCCGAGATGCAGCAGGTATGCCGTGCGGTGCTGCACATCGAGCAGTTCGGCTCCACGCGCTCGATCAACGCGGGGGCCGCGGCCGCCATCGCCATGCACGCGTGGGTGCGACGCCACGTCTTCGACCAAAGGCCCTGACCGCTGTGGCGGGTCGACGCAATGGTCACACAGTCGCCGCCGAGGTCACTCGTTGAACAGGTCGAAGTTGAGGATGACGTGGCCGTCGCTGTCCTGCATGGTGACCTGCTGGTTGACTCGCTGACCCCGCGGGATCGTCACATTGATCTGCCGGGTCGCGTGCGCATTGGTCGCTCCACACGAGGTGCCCTCGTAATAGCGCGCGGTGCCGCTCACGGCGATATCGCCGTTGAGAGCATTCACCGAGGCGGTGAGGTCAAGGTAGCCCTGCACTTCGCCGCCGACGCAGTCCTCCCAGGCAAAACTCGACGTCGTGCCGGCCGTGACCACCTTGGTGCCTGAGATCCTGCCGTGTTTGTCCTCGTCAGAGCCGAAGTTCTCGTCATCGTTGAGGTCGAAACTGCCCTCGACGCGCAGCGTCCGCTTCGGGTAGGTGATGACGACCGGCTTCGGAGCTGGCTGCACGACGGTGAGGCTGCGCATCGGTGCCCCGCTGAGCTCGAACTCGATCTTGCTCGTGCTTGCGTCGAAGGGCACCCCGTTCGTTCCTGTGTTGAGCGTGACGAGGAACTCGCTGGGGTTGCTCAGGTGCGTCGAGACGTCCACCCGCCCGCTGGCCGACACGGCATACGCCTTGATGACGCTCGTCGACAGGTTGTAGCCGGCGATCTCGACCGCCGGTCGGCGCTCGGGGGTGAGGTTGAGATCGACGACATTCGGCGTGGGGTTGCAGAACACCGGGGTCACCGGGACGGTTTCGCCCGTGATCTTCGCCCGCAACCGGCGCAGCATGGTCAGCGTGCGGTCGCCAAGGAAGTCGGTGTAGCACCGCGCCTCGATACCGGCGTCGGACAAGGCCCGCGCGGCGATATTGGACACCTCGTTGGCGAGGGTCGACTGTCCGGCGGCGATGAGGTCGGTCTTGGTCTTCTCGAGCACCTCCCGCCAGGCTGAGGACTGTTGTTCCAACTGCTGGATCGCAGTGTTGAGCGTGTCCAGCCCCGTGTCGCGAGTGGTGACCACCTCCTGCTTGAGGCCGCAGCCAGAAAGTGAGAGGGCAACCGTGAGGGCGACCACCAGGGCGGCAACACGAGGGGAGCGGGGAGAGTGGGCAGACATGGCGCCTCCTTCGAACGCTCCGGGCAGGGGGAGAATCCCGTATGCCGTGCAGGAGCCTTCCGGGCCCGCCCAGATACGTGGGTGGCCGGACGGCATACCTGGGCCGTTGAGTTGAGGGTGGCGACCCCGGGGAGGTGAGTACTCGCACTCAGGCGACCGATGGCATACCCCGGGCAGGATGAACCGGACAAGCCCGACACCGGCGCCGCCCTGCGGCGCCTCGTGTCGGGTGGGGGAGCCATCGGGAGGACTTGAGCATGACCGCACGGGGATTGACCACACGCACGACGATCGCGGGGGTGCTGGGAGCAGGTCTGGTCGCCAGCGCGCTCTCCGGTTGTGTTTTCGCCGGGGGGAACACGACGGTGACCGCGCCGGCCGAAGTCAGCCCGACCACGTCGGCCGCGACGCCCGGCACGACGCCGACCACACCTGCGACGGCCAAAGCCACCACCGGTTCGACGGCTGGATCGACCGCCGGATCGACCGCCGGTTCCGCCGCCGGGACCCGACTCCCGTTGGCGACTGATGCGCGCTTCACCGCGCTGCCGACCTTCGGGGTCACCGTCGACCCGGCCTGGCAGGTCGTCATTTTCGACAAGGACGGGGTCAACCAGTTCAAGCACGCCAATGGGTGTCAGCTGACGACCATGCAGAACCGGCTCTCGGCGGGCACGGCGTCGGACCAGGCCGAGACCGATGCCCAGATCGCCGCCGCCCAGAAGGAGTTCACAGGCCGGGCGCCCGAGGCTCAGTTCAAGGTCTCGGCCGACCCACTGCCGCTCACGTTCGGCATCGCCGGCAAGGACAGCATCGACTTCGCTGCCCTGCTCGTGCGCTACACCAACAAAGACACCAAGACCGAGTGGGGTTCGGTCATCGCCATTCGAGCCATGCCGAAGGTCGGCAGCCGGATGATCGTCAACCTGTCCTGCCCGACCACCGCGATGAACGCCGCCCTGCCCGTCCTGGAGAAGGTCCACGTCCTGGGCAGTTGACGGGCCCCGCCGGCGCACATCCAGCGCTGACGTGAACGCGAGTTGAACGGCATACCAAGTCCTGGACCGGACTTCGGACCCTGGCGCGACCCCCTGGCGAAAGTGAAAGGATGGTGGCTGATCGACCGACCGCTGACGCAAGGAGACAGCCACTCATGCCCATCGCAACCCCCGAGGTCTACGCCGACATGCTCGACCGCGCGAAGGCAGGCTCCTTCGCGTACCCGGCGATCAACATCACCTCGAGCCAGACCATCAACGCGGCGATCCGCGGCTTCGCGGAGGCCGGATCCGACGGCATCATCCAGGTCTCGACCGGTGGTGCCGAGTTCGGTTCGGGCTCCAACATCAAGAACATGGTGACCGGCGCGAGCGCGCTCGCGGCCTTCGCCTACGAGGTCGCCAAGAACTACGACGTCAACATCGCGCTGCACACCGACCACTGCCCCAAGGACAAGCTCGACGGTTTCGTGCGCCCGCTGCTGGCCATCTCGGCCGAGCGGGTCAAGAATGGCCAGCCGCCGCTCTTCCAGTCCCACATGTGGGACGGCTCGGCCGTGCCGCTGGCTGAAAACCTCACCATTGCCCAGGAGCTGCTCGCCCTGGCCAAGGCCGCCCACATCATCCTCGAGGTCGAGATCGGCGTCGTCGGTGGCGAAGAGGACGGCGTCGCCAACGAGATCAACGAGCAGCTCTACACCACCCCCGAGGACGCTCTCGCGACCGTCGAGGCGCTCGGCCTCGGTGAGAACGGCCGCTACATGGCCGCCCTCACCTTCGGCAACGTGCACGGCGTCTACAAGCCGGGCAACGTCAAGCTGCGCCCCGAGATCCTCAAGCAGTGCCAGGACGCCGTCGTCGCGGCCCGTGGCCTGGCCGCCGGCTCCAAGCCGCTCGACCTGGTCTTCCACGGCGGCTCCGGCTCGCTGCCGCAGGAGATCTCCGACGCCGTCGACTTCGGCGTCATCAAGATGAACGTCGACACCGACACGCAGTACGCCTTCACCCGCCCGGTCGCGGCGTGGATGTACAAGAACTACGACGGCGTCCTCAAGATCGACGGCGAGGTCGGCAACAAGAAGCAGTACGACCCGCGCGCCTGGGGCAAGGAGGCCGAGGCCGCCATGGCTGCCCGCGTCGTCCAGGCCTGCCAGGACCTGCGCTCGGCCGGCACGCACGCCAAGTGACCGCGTGACGGACAACCTCCTGGGTATGCCGGTGACTCACCTCCCGGCCGACCCGGCGGCTGACATCGTGGCCGGGCTCCTCGCGGGGCCCGGCCACGGGTCTGTTGCCGATCCATCTGCCTCCCCGGTGGCCGCGTTGGAATCACTCGCGGCCGCTCACCCCTCCTCGTCGTTGGCCTGGGCATTGCTTGCCGAGGCGGCTCTCGACGCGGGGGCGCCGGTCACGGCATACGCCTATGCCCGCACCGGCTATCACCGCGGCTTGGACGCGCTGCGTAAGTCCGGGTGGCGCGGGCAGGGGCCGATCCCGTGGTCGCACTATCCGAACCAGGGGTTCTTGCGGGCGCTCGGTGCCCTGGCCCGAGCCGCGACGGCGATCGGGGAGGACGAGGAGGCGGCGCGGTGCGCGAGCTTCCTGCGCGACTCCTCGCGAGAGGGTGCTGAGGCGCTGGGTCTCTGACCCGCCACCTGCGTTGCTGCGCGGTGTCGGTCGGCGATCAACGACCGACCGGCATCCATCAACTGCGCGCGATGACGAGCTCTCGACTTGAGCCGCGGAAGCGCTGATAGCCGTGTTGGTAGATCAGCTCGTCTCCCTGCCGGGTGCGCAGGCGACCTTGCAGCCAGTCCATCGTCCAGTTGTCGCCGTTCCAGCCACCTGACACCCGAGCGCGCAGGACGATTTCGCGCAGGTCTTCCGCCGTGGTGCCGTCGGGTAGGTCGAGGCTGAGCTCATGGATCGATCCGTCAGCCCAGCGCTGACCGGCGTTGACATTGTGGAACGTGAGGTCGGCTCCGACCCGCCGCCGCACGATGACATCGAGGTTGTCATTGCCGCCACGCAGGTCGTCGTCCTCGGTGGCGATCTTGAGCAGCAAAGTGGGGTGACCGACCGGGATGGTGAGGCTGCGCGAGGTCCCCGTCAACCGGACTGCGCCGACCGTCGCCACCGGCCAGCTGCGGGCTCCGTCACGAGCGGTCACGGTGATCGCGTGGATGTCGATGTTGTCACCGTCGATCCCGCCGGTCACGGTGGCGGTGAGGGTGAGCTGGGCGATCGCCTCGGGGGCGACCGGTGGGTCGAGCACGACATAGGCGCGTGGCCACGTGCCGGGCGCCCAGGTCTGCCCACCGTTGATGTTCGGGTAATGCCGCGAGGATCCGTCACTCGTGGTGAGCAAGAGGTCGATGTTGTCGCGACCGCCCCGGAGGTCATCGGACCCCATCTGAACGACGAACTCCAACTCGTGGACCAGGCCGTCGGGCTCGTAAAGACGGACCAAGCGGAAGGTCTCCCAGGACCCGACCGCGTCGCGATTGGCGATGAGCAGGTCCCAACCGGCGTTCTCGGCGCAGACGTACTTGTTGTTCACCAGGGCACGCAGGGCGTACTCGCTGTTGCCGAGGTCGACCAGCTCAAAGGTCTCCCACTCGCGGGCTTCATCGCGGTCACACACCAGCGGCGCAGTGCCGGCATCCTGCGCACACACGAGCTTCCCGGTGGCCGCCGACCGCAGCGCGACACGGTGACCACCGAGGTCGAT
>Ga0116180_1003712_pt1 | contig 11391 bp, 7 predicted proteins | sample AD_UKC073_MetaG_FD_89804 | JGI IMG/M metagenome (GOLD analysis project Ga0116180, IMG submission 89804) | Active sludge microbial communities of municipal wastewater-treating anaerobic digesters from USA - AD_UKC073_MetaG | ecosystem: Engineered > Bioreactor > Anaerobic > Digestate | place: USA... | reverse complement strand
TTCGGCTACGTGATGCACGATGCGATGCGCGTCGACCTGGAGGCTACCGCCTGCGCCTACCGCGCCCAGCATGCCGACTGGGATCTCCGGGTGGAGCATGAAGCGCGCCTGCTGGCCGGCCAGGCGCCGGACCTGCTGCTCAGTGATGTTGCCTACCTGCCGCTGGCCGGTGCGGCGCGCGCCGGCATTCCCGCAGTGGCGATGTGCTCGCTCAACTGGGCCGGTCTCCTGGGCCACTTCTTCGCCGCCGAGGGTTGGGCGACGGAGATTCGTCGCCAGATGCTGGCCGCCTACAACAGCGCGACTTGTTTCCTGCGACTGACCCCCGGAATGGCCATGGCCGAGCTGTCAGGGCGCCGAGACATCGGCCTGGTTGCCGCCCTGGGCCAGGACTGCCGCCAGGCGATCCGCGCGCGGTTGCGTTGTGCCGATGACGAGCGCCTGGTTTTGATCGCCTTTGGCGGCGTCAGCAAGCAACTGCCGCTGGCTGCCTGGCCACGTGTCGCGCGGGTGCGCTGGCTGGTGCCGCAAGCCTGGCAGCTTGCCCATCCGTGTGCCAGCGATTTCGAGCCGCTGGGCCGATCGTTTACCGACCTCATGTGCTCCGTCGATGCGGTGATTGCCAAACCCGGTTACGGCACCTTTGCCGAAGCCGCCTGCAACGGCACACCGGTTCTCTACGTGCGCCGCCAGGACTGGCCGGAACAGCACTGCCTGATCGACTGGCTGGAAAGGCATGGTCAGTGCCGGGAAATCAGCGAGGTCGAGCTGCTCGATGGTCAGCTGGAGGCCGCTCTGGAAGCCTTGTGGCAGCAGCCGGTGCCGCCGAGGCCGTTGCCCGTCGGCGCCGCAGAAGCGGCGGAGCTCCTGTTGCCGTGGCTGCGGCGGGCTGGTCACCCGCTTGCCGTGCCCGGCAAGCACTCCCGATGATCTCGAAGGGGTCTTGCCGTCAGCACGGGAGCTGGGGGGGGGGTTACAGCGCCGGATACTTGGCGGGATCGGACATCTTTTCGAGAACCTTGCCCAGTTCGGCGATGGGTATCGATTCATCGTAGACCCCGGCGCTGACCTGGATGCCGGCGGCAAACGAAACGTCCGCCGCCAGGGCGTACGACACCTTGCGAGACAGTCGCCCGGCGCCCGGTTTCTGCCACATGTACTCGACCCAGCCGCCACGGGCTTCGTTGCCGGCCTTGCACAAATCCTTGAAGATCGGCTTGCCGGTGTTGTCGGTAATCTGCATGATCGGCTTGCCGACCAGATCAGGCCGCATTGGATGCGCGATCATCCGGTCCTTGCGACAGTCATACACGAAGACGTAGCTGTCCTTCCATACCCACTTGCTGTCCCGCTGGTTGAAGTCGGCATACGACGACGCGCCCCGGTCGTGCAGCAACCTGGCCGCGGCGCGGACCTTGGTGATCGCCTCTTCTGCCGTTGCCACTTCCGCCTCTGCCGGCGCGGCGCGGACCGCTCCGCACGCCAGCAAGAGTCCCATCCAACCCAGCATTCTCAATAATTTCATTACACTGCTCTCCTGTTGTCTCTGTTCAAAGGGATCGGGAGTGACCGCTGCAGTCACCGTTCCGTGGTGTTCGCCAGCAGCGGCAACCTCGCCTAACTGATCCAGGGCTTGCCGACCGGAAGGATATCCCGACCAAACAAATCGACGTAGATGATGTGCGCCATGATGTACCAGGCCATGGCTGCCGTTGCCATCAGCTCATAGCCAGCCACGACCGTCAGGTCGGGATAGCCGAAATGCGCCAGGTCGAGCAGAATGAAGCCGATCAGCAGCAGCGTGAACGTCAGCGCCAGCGCACTGCTTACGCGCATGGCACCAATCCACAGGATTGCCGTGAACAGCGTCCAGGCTACCAGAAACCATCCGACGTCGGTCTTGCTGGAGGGGTAGAGGTTGTAGTGGTTACCGATCAACAGCAGTGCCAGAGCGATCCAGAAACAACCGTAGGCGGTAAACGCGCAATAGCCGAAGTTGTTTCCGGTCTTCATTTCCTGGAGTCCGGCGATCATCTGTGCCAGTCCTCCGAAGATCAGCCCCAGCCAGACCACCGGGCCCAGCCCCATCCAGCCGACGTTGTGAAACTGCAGCACCATTGTCGTCAAGCCAAATCCTGCCAGACCAACAACGGCCGGATTTCCCAGCTTCTGCTCTGCCATGCACTACCCCCTGTATGATAACGGCGAATTCGGCGGCAAGCACTCCCTGCCGCCCGATGGAATTGACCTTCCCGGGCTCTGCCGGAGCGAACCCATGCCGAAGGCGAGGCCGATTGTACAGGGCGCCTTGCAGAACCGGCAAACCGGGGGCGGATGCGCGATTCCAGCCACTGCTGAAGGGAAAAGTCAATATCCTTGAGGTCTTCTTGCAGACACCGGGGCCGTGTGCCGGTCGGCCGATTGTTGGGCAGGCCTGGCCAGGCAGCGGCACGCGACGCTCAGCGTGAACGCGCGAGATCGAAGTCGGCGCTGTTGCGTTCGTCGATGAACAGGCTGGCCGGCTCGGCGGGTTGACCATTGCGGCAGGTGACCACCACATTGGCCAGCACCTGTTTTTTCTGCAGGACCTCGACGGCGCAGCGACCATAGACGCTCTCGATGGTCGCCAGCAGATTGCGCGAGTAGGGTGTGCCGAGTGCGCTGTCGAGGATCAGGTTGGCAATCAGCAATCCCTCGGGTTCCAGCACCCGCCGCGTCGCCAGCCAGAATTCGCGAGTGACCAGATGGCCGGGGATCGAGGAGTGCGAGCCATAGACGTACGATCGCCGCGGCAAAGCGCTGTTCGCTGCGGATCACGAAACGGCGCGCGTCGTCGGCGATGAACTCGCCGCGCGCCGCTTCGCCAAGGAAATGCTTTTCGGCAATGCCGCGGACCGCCGGGTCAATGTCGACATAGGTGTAGTGATTACTGGGTTCGCGGTGTGAAAGCGTGAAGCCGCCGGCACCGAGAACCAGGATCCGGCGCTCACGGAAACCCAGTTCATCGAGCAGCAGGCTGCGGATGTGTCGGATATAGCGAGCGTAGAGCGGCGGCTCGGAATCGTCGATCAACGAGGCGAAGGAACTGTTGTTCTTCAAGGCGCGCCCGTTGATCGCTCCCTCGTATTGCACCGGCAACACCAGATAGCTGGCGTAGGCGGTTTCGATCTCGGGACGAAGCCAGGCATTGGCGACCCCGGTCAGACTGGCGACGCCCAGGCTGATCACCGCCGTCCGCCAGCCAGGTCCGCGCAGCAGCGTATATCCGATGACCAGCAACAGGGCGCAGAGCGCGACGGCTGCCGAAACGCCGAGCCATTGCATGACCAGCAGCGACAGCGACAGCGAACCGAGGAAGGAACCGAGGGTCGAGTAGTACAGCGCCTCGCCGCTGGCCTCGCCGGCGCGTTCGCGAAGCAGCAGGTTGGTCAGAATCGGCACGGTTTGCCCGAGCAACCAGGCGATCGGGCAGAGCACGCCGGCGACGAGGAGCAGGTACGCAAGTTCCGGCGGCCGCAGGGCCGTGAACAGCAAGTCAACGCCAATCCCTGCCAGTCCGATGCCGACGAGCAGCGCGGCGAGCAGGAAGTTCTTCGCCACCACCTCGATATACCCCTCGTCGATCTTCGCGCCGGCGTGGTAGCCCAGCGCCAGGGCGAGCAGAAAGAAGCCGATGGTTGGCGCGGTTACCACGATCGAACTGCCCAGGTGTGGAATGATCTGGCGCAGCGCGATGACCTCGGCGCCGAGCGAGCAGAACCCTTCAATGAAGACGATGGAAAAAAGCAAGAGGCGTGACATGGGCAAGGGTGGGCGTGGCGCCGGCGGAGGTGAGCCGGCACTATAACCCAGCACGGTCCCGGTCCGGCGCTCACCCGGACGCCGCAGCGCTTAGTGGCGGGGCTGCTCCAACCAGCCGCCCTGGCTGCCTGCCGCGTCTTCGCTGAGGCCTCCCGGCAGGACTTCCGTTGGCAATTGCAGGCGGTGCAGCAAGGTTTCGCGGCTGATGTGCAACAGATTCTGGACGGCAGTGAGGTCGTCCGGTATCGCCGGATCGGTCCAGCCACCGGTCGAATGACGGGCCAGGTTTACGGCCAGCTTCACATTCTGCACTCTTTGCAGGTGGGCCTTGCCGTCGTCCATCAGGGTGGTCAGCAACTCCGGCAGGTGCCAGGCATGGCAGAGCGCCAACTGCAGGTCAGCCAGCGGAAAACCGAGGACCTCCTGTTGGGCACCGGCGCTGCGCAGCGTCCGGTCGGCCTGCAGCCGGCTGCGAATCTCGATGGCCAGATGCGGCGCGAAACACCACAGCAGGATCTCGGCGATGTCGTTCAGCAGTGCAGCGAGAGCCACCTCCTCGACGTTCATGTCGTGTCGCGCAAACGCCCACTCATGCGCATAGTGCGAAGCCCGCTGGGTGCGCAGAATCACCTGCACGACGCCAAGCAAGGCTTGCGGCTGACCACTGAGCATGGTTTCGAGCGTGCGCGGCTGGTCGAACTTGCGGAAAAACGGGTCGATGCCAAGCATCATGACCGCGCTGGCGATGTTCGTGATGTCACTCTGCAGGCGGCGGTGGCTGGCTTCCTGGATGTAGGCCAGCACGCGAATGGCCAGCAGCGGATCCTGCAGCACGATATCGGTGATGTCGCGGCCGTTGACCCGGTCGATTTGCTGGCGGGCGTGGTCGAGGCGACGCGCAGTCTGGCGCAGAATCGGCATCTCCGCGCTGCTCAGGAATGTCACCCAGCCTGCGAGGTCTCTTGGCATTGGCTTGTCGCACATGGATGTCGCCTTCAAGAAGGGCGTCCGAAGAACGCGCCGGCCGGTACTTCCTGCCGTTGCACTGTGTCAAGCAAACGGGTATGGCGCTAAGAGAGCGCCCCGAATGGGCAAAGGTGTCCTGCCATGACCGCTCACCCTGCCGACCTCTCCGCGACTCTCGTGACAATGGTAGCCGCAGCCTCCAAACCCTGCAAGCGCAGTTCGTCACGGTTGCCAGCATACTGGTCGAGCCTGGCGCCTTATCAACGAGGGTATCGCCCGGAGTGATGCCCTCGCTCTGCCGGTTAACGACTGCCGGCAGATCAGAAGCGTTCTTCCTCGCGCAGGTAGCGCCATTGTCCGGCGGGCAGCTTGCCCAGCGATACGCTGCCGATGCGTACGCGCTTGATGTCGGTCGCGCGCAAGCCCACCTGCTCGCACATGCCCTGGATTTGCCGTTTGCGGCTTTCGTGCAGAACGAAGCGCAGTTGTTGCTCGCTGAGCCAGGAAACCTGGGCACGCTGCAATTTGACCTGGTCCAGCGACAAGCCATGCCGCAGAAGTTCCAGTCCATCCGGAATCAGCGTACCCTGAACGCGTACGTGATATTCCTTCTCCAGAGGCGAATCCTTGCCCGTCAGGCGGCGCGCGACGCTACCTTCCTGGGTGAACACCAGCATGCCGCCTTCATCGTCGCCGAGCCTGCCGGCAAGCGCCAGGCCGCGCAGATGGGTGGCTTTGAAGGCCAGTGGGGTCGTGTCTTCCGCCCAGCGGTTGGCGGAACGGATCAGCGTCATCGCGGTGTCGGCGGCGTCTTCCGCCGGCCCTGCGGCCGGGTCGCAGGGTTTGTTGAACAGGATGGTGACGCTGTCGGTGTGGTGCTTGCCCGCTACTTCCCTGATCTCGATTTTCGCCCGCGGGTTGACGCGTGCACCCAGCCTGTTGACGATCACTCCGTCCACGCTGACCCAGCCGTTTTCTATCCATTCGTCGGCTGCGCGTCGCGAGCACATGGCCAATTCACTCACCAGCTTCGACAACCGTGGCGACTCCTTGGGCAAGCCGCGCGGAGCACTGGCCGTCGTCAGCGGCGCGCTGGTCGATGTTGGCGATGCCGTTGCCGCTGGTACGGGCGCGGCCGGGGGCGTGTCCGGCAAGCGCGAGCGCAGCGGGACAGCCGGCGGCCCCTCGATATCGGCACGTCGCGGCGCTGGCGGGGCGGCGCGAACGCCGGTACTGCGGGCAATGCCGCGCGCCGGATAAGTCTTCAGACGCTTTTCGGGGCGCTCGCCTGGCGGCCGCTCGTCGGCAGTTCCGTTCTCCAGGCGGCGGCCCGGCGAGTCGGCAGCCGTGCGTGCGGTGGCGCGGTCGGCGGTCTCGCGCTGGCGTTCTCCAGGCGTTTTACTGAAGTTTGTGTTCTGGCCTGTCGGGGGCGCCTCGCCAGCCACTCTTTGAGACTGGCGCATTGTGCGTTCGCTGCTGCTCGGCACGCCGACTCTTGGCTTCGAGGTGCTTTCAGGTTTTCCGGTGGGCGAGGCCGGGGCGGCCCAACTCTCGTCGGCCCGCCGTGGAGTCCCGTGCCTGGCGGTCTGGGAGCCGCTGCGGAGTGGCTTGCGCGCGGGCGCCCTGGTGTCGCCGGGGCGCGTGGAGGGTGCAGGTTTCTTGGGCAGTTTCAGGGTCGAGCGGGGCATGGCGTGTTTTTCCCTTGCCGTGAAAGTCGGGTCAGCGACTCACGAATTGCCCCTCTCCACGGTCGTGGCAGAGGGGCTGGGGTGAGAGGGGCGATCACCAGTTGCGTGATCGGGAGTGTCTGGCGCAGTCGCGGGCGTTGCCGCGGATGCCTCTAGTTTACGCCAGAAAGCGCTGCTTTCCCGGTCGGAGTCGGCGCGTTGGGACGCTGGCGGACTCCGCCATGCCGGATTCGTCGTCAGCGCGGCGGCGGTGGCGGTGGCGCGCCGAACGGCGGTGGGGGTGGCGGCGGGGCGCCACGTGGCGGTGGAGGCACAAAGCCGGGCGCGACTGGCCTGGACACGTTGCCATCCCGCAAGGGGTAACCGGCGGGCAGCGGGACCTTGTGGCCGCGCGAGTACATGCACTGCAGGTAGTTCTGGTCGTAACGCCGCTGCAGGGTGTAACTCGATGCGTTGCCGGCAGCCACGCCGCTGGTGCTGCCAGCCAGAAGGCCAATGCCGGCACCGACGGCCGCGCCTCTTGATCCATCGACGGCCGCGCCGAGCGCTGCCCCGATCACCGTGCCGAGCGCAGCACTGGCGACACCGGCATCAACGGCGGCAGACTGCGGGGTTCTTGGCCCGATCGCCTGGCTGGCAAAATTTCTGCACATCGCGTCGTCGGCCCGGAACTGTTCGAAGCGCTGCCCTGACCCGGGCAGGACCATCACGCTGGGGCCCTCCGGCGGCAACACGATGCAGGCGCTGAGGATGAGCGCCAACAGCGGCATCGAGCGACATATAGCCGAGGCGTCGGCGCTCACGGCCGGCGCTGCGCGGCGGCCGCAGTATGGCTGGTCTGCTTCCGGAAGCCTGTTCATCGACGTCCTCACGGTAATGATTATGTCCTGCTCGGTTGCTGTGAAAGCCACCTGATTGCGCTCTCGGCATGGATAGATAAATAACGCAGCAGACGTGGAAAGGCTGACGCGGGTGGCACGGATCCCTGGCGCAGGGCGGACTCTTGCCGGTCGGCGACTAACCGCTGTTGGCCAGTTGTTTCATCAGCCAAAGCACATGCTGTTGCCGCCCGCTGTTTCTGGTACGCTGTTGTACGCAAAGGGTAGTGGTTCCAAGGGCAGGCGAAGTTCCGGCGAGGTTGCCTTTCCTCGAAGTTCTGGCCCTGACCGCTGCCCGGGCGTCACGATGTTATTGCCGTAAACTTGAATGGAGGGGGCTGCCGGGCGGCCCCTTGTACTTGCCGGACGCGGTTCCCCTGCCGCTCCGGAAATCGACCGGGAACTGACTGCCGCATGCCAAACTATCCGGAAAGCGCCGTCGGCAACCTTGCCGACCTTGAGGAGGGACAGGTCGCTCTGTCGCGATTTATCGTGCAGCGTGACACCGGTCTCTTTGTGAACCTTTCGCGCCTGGAGTCGGCCAGTGATCTGATCGATTTCGTCAATCGCGTGTTCGCGACAGATCTCTACTTCCGGGCTCTCGATTACCCGCGACTGATATCTCTGTGTTACGACGACGCGACCAGCCGGGGCCGGCCGGCCGGCGAAGAGTTCTTCCTGGCGGCCGACATCACGGCCTTTCGGCCGGAACGTCAGGCACTCTACAAGGCGTTGCGCATCGAGGGGGGGGAGGCGGCTTATCTCTTCGAACCGCTGTATCGTGCATCGGATCCCGAGCAAACCCTGTCCGGCGGCGCCGAAATGGGCCATGCGGCGCCCGTACCCGGTCGGCAGAAGTCATCCGAGACACGCATTGAACTCGATATCGATGAATTCATCGCCGCCGCCTGGACCAAGGGTGTGTGCTTCGGCATCGACCTCGCGGCGGTAGATGAAGGCATGCAACTCGACAAGCCGGAGTGGCGAGTGGTTGCCCGGAGCCGACCATACGTGCCGGGAAAGGATGCCGAAATCATCGAGCAGACTCCCGGCCTGCGTCGCAACAACGCGCCGCGTCGGCTGCTTGGCGATCGTGTCGATCTGCGCCAGTTCGAGACGCGTTATCCGCAGGTCGCGGGCGGCGTACGTCTGGTGAAGAAGACGCCGCGCACGCCTGGGGTGGATGGCTGCGCCATCACCGGCCAGCCGTTGCCGGCACCGCTGCCCAAGGATCTCGATCTGGAGTGCCTGGCCGGTCCCGGCACACGCGTCAGCCGAGAGGCGGACGGTGAATACCTGGTGGTGTCTTCGTCCGGTTTTCTGAATATCGACCGGGATACCAACCAGTTCTCCGTAGTTGACAAGATCGTCAGTCATGAAGGCGTCAGCGTGCGCACTACCGGCGATCTCTGGTTAACCGGCGAAGTTTACGAACAGCACGGCGAGATCCAGGAGAAACGCATCGTTCAGTGCCGCAGCATCACCGCTTACGCGGATGTCTTCGGCAGGATCGTCTCGACTGGCGGTACCGTCTGTCTGAAACGGAATCTGGTGGGTGGCAGCGCCAGCAATGAGGACGGGGACATCATCATCCAGGGCACGGCTTCCGGTGCGACGCTGATTGCCCACCAGGGTTCGATCGATGTGAAGCGGGCCGACAATTGCGTGATCATCGGCCGTCGGGTGGTCGTCGGGCAGGCCAGGAACTGCGATATCGTTGCCGATGAGGTGAGCCTCGACATCTCCGAAGCCTGCGCAATGGCAGGCAAGACGATACGCGTGCGTATTGCCCGTGCGCGGCGCGAACTCGACAGCGTTCTCCTGGTGTTGGTGCCCGACCTGTCGAGTTACGAGGTACAGATTACCGCACTGCACAAGAAACGTGCAGCGCTGGAGAAATCGATTGCCGGCCACCGCGCCCGGATCGACGCCTTGCGCGGCGAGAACGATGTTGCCAAGTACCTGCTGCTTGCCGGCAAACTGCGAAACCATGAACTGACCCTGAGTCCGGAACAGCAGGTGGGCTGGCGCAGGCTGGCGGCACTGGTCGCTCCTGTCGTGCGCACCCTGGTACAGCTCGGAGAAGTGGTCAACGAACTGTTGGCTGAGTCGAATGCGCTGAGCGAGCAAGTCAAGGCGGTCATCGACGCCAGGGAGGAGTCATGTAGCGGCGTGATGTGCGCCGTCGAGAAGGTTGAAGGCGAAACACGTGTCAGTGCCGTCATGGTGCGGCTTGCTGACCCCCCGCTGAGTGCCCTGCCGGGCAAGGACTTGAAGGTACGCTTGCGCCGCACCGACGCGACGACCAAGCTGCTCTTTGCCGGTGTGGGTGGGCACTTCGAGTGGTCCTATCGCACGCCGCCGAAATAGCGGCGGCACAGGCACGGCCGGCGGAGGTGACGCCCGCCGCCCTCAGCCTTCGGCCACGCGCCTGCCGATGTGTTCAAGGGCCTCCTCGATCTGGTCGATCAGGACCAGGCAAAGATCGCCGGGTTGCAATTCGGCCAGAGCCGTATCGATGGCCAGGAACTCGCCACGGATCTCCCGGATCTCCGTTGTTCGTTTGGCGTTCTTCAGGCCCTCCTGCAGCAGGGCAAGCACTTCCCCATCCGCTCGGCCACGCTGGCACTGGTCCTGATAGAGCACGACCCGATCGAAGGCGTGCCCCAGAATTTCCGTCTGCTGGCGGATGTCCTCGTCGCGCCGGTCGCCGGCGCCGCTGATCACCACCGAGCGCTGGCTGCCCACGCTTGATGGCAGGTTGTCAATGGCGTCGACCAGAGCCTGAATGGCGTCCGGGTTGTGGCCGTAGTCGGCGATCAGCGTCGCGCCCCGATACGAAAAGACGTTGAAGCGCCCCGGCGCGTTTTGCGCGTCGTTCACGAAACTGCGCAGGCCGGCGTGCGTTGCCTCCCAGGAAACCCCGAGCGCCCAAGTGGTGGCAGTTGCCGCCATGGCGTTCTCGACCTGGAAACCGATGGCACCGTGTTGCGTGAGCGGAATGTCGGCCAATGCGATACGGTGTTCGACACCCCCGCCGGAAGCGACGATCGAGTCGCCGTCACGATACACGACACGCTTCCGCTGTGCGCGGTGCATGGCCATCACCGGGTGATGGCGGTCGGCAGCAAAAAAGGTGACGCTGCCCGGGCACGAATCGGCCATCCGGGCGACCATGGGATCGGCCGCATTGAGCACCGCAACGCCGGACCCGGGCCGGACGTTCTGGACGATCACACGCTTGACTACCGACAGATCCTCGACGGTGCTGATGTAGGAAAGTCCCAGGTGGTCACCCAGACCGATGTTGGTGACCACCGCCACATCGCAGCGGTCGAAGCCAAGCCCCTCGCGCAGCACGCCGCCGCGTGCCGTCTCGAGCACGGCGGCGTCGACGTCGGGGTGGAGCAGGACATTCTTGGCGCTCTTCGGGCCGCTGCAGTCCCCGGTATCGATGCGTCGGCCCTGAATGTACACACCGTCAGTCGTGGTCATCCCGACCCGCAGACCGCTCTGCCCAATAATGTGGGCGACCAGCCGGACCGTCGTCGTCTTGCCGTTGGTGCCGGCGACGGCCACCAAGGGGATGCGGGCGTCGTCGCCAGGCGCAAACATGTTGGCGACAATCGCTTCTCCCACCGGCCGCCCCTTGCCGAAGGACGGCTGCAGATGCATGCGCAGTCCCGGCGCGGCATTGATTTCGACGATGCCGCCACCCTGGGCCTCAAGCGGGCGAAGGACGCTGTCGCAAACGACATCGACGCCGGCGATATCGAGGCCGATGGTCTGTGCCGCGGCCACCGCCTGCGCCGCGAATTCGGGATGGACATCGGCGGTGACATCGGTTGCCGTGCCTCCCGTCGAGAGATTGGCGTTGTTGCGCAGTACCACGGGCTGACCTCTCGCTGGCACCGATTCCGGAGCCAGCCCCGCATTCGCCAGGCGCGCCAGGGCCAGGTCATCGAGTCGGATACGGGTCAGCGAGGTGGCGTGGCCTTCGCCGCGGCGGCGATCGCTGTTGACCCGCTCGACCAACTGGCCGATGCTGTGTACGCCAT
>Ga0116180_1003710_pt1 | contig 11394 bp, 9 predicted proteins | sample AD_UKC073_MetaG_FD_89804 | JGI IMG/M metagenome (GOLD analysis project Ga0116180, IMG submission 89804) | Active sludge microbial communities of municipal wastewater-treating anaerobic digesters from USA - AD_UKC073_MetaG | ecosystem: Engineered > Bioreactor > Anaerobic > Digestate | place: USA... | reverse complement strand
CTGGCCTCGGGGCGCGCCGCGATCCTCGGCTTCACGATGCCGATCTGGACGGTGCTGATCGGCGTGGGCCTGCTGGGCGAGCGGCTGACCGGTCGTGTGGCGTTTGCGGCCAGCGCCGTGGCGTTGGCGATCGGGCTGCTGGTGTCCGACGAGTTGCGGGCGCTGGCCGGGCGCCCGGTGGGCGTGCTCTGGATGGGCGGCGCCGCGGTGAGCTGGGCCATCGGCACGCTGATGATGCGGCGCACCCGGCACACCCTGCCGGTGGAGGCGCTCACCGTGTGGATGATGATCGGCTCGGCCGCCTGCATCTGGATCATCGCCGCGGCCACCGAGCCGCTGCCCACCCTGCGTTTCACGCCGGCGATGTGGGCCAGCCTGGCCTATGGCGTGCTGATCAACTACGGTTTTGCCCAGATCATCTGGTTCGGCCTGGCGCGCAATCTGCCGCCCGCCACCAGCGCGATGAGCATCATGGCGGTGCCGATGATCGGCACCCTGAGCGCGCCCCTGATCGTGGGCGAGTGGCCGCGCTGGCAGGATGGCGTGGCCATGGTGTGCGTGATGGCCGCCATCGCCGCCGTGCTGTTGCCCCCGCGCGGCCGGGCACAATCCTGACATGCCCATCGACACCCGCCTTCACCTGATCTTTGCCCGCGCCGCCAACGGCGTGATCGGCCGAGACGGACATTTGCCCTGGCACCTGCCCGAAGACCTGGCCCATTTCAAGCGCACCACGCTGGGCTGCTCGGTCATCATGGGCCGCAAGACCTGGGATTCGCTGCCGCCGAAGTTTCGCCCGCTGCCGGGCCGCCTCAACATCGTCATCACCCGCCAGAGCGAGTGGCAGGCCGCGGGCGCGCAACGCGCCGGTTCCCTGGACGAGGCGCTGCGCCACTGCCCGGCCGGCGGCGAAGCCTGGATCATCGGGGGGGCGGAAATCTACGCCCAGACGCTGCCGCTGGCGAGCACCGCCGTGGTGACCGACATCGAAGCGCCTTTTGACGGCGACGCCTTTGCGCCACAATTCGGCCCCGACTGGGTTGAAACCGGGCGCGAGCGCCATATCTCCGCCACGGGACTGGTGTTCAGCTTCGTCACCTACCAGCACCACTCACCGCACGCACAGGAAATTTGACATGTCAGGACACGGTTTTCACGTTCACGGCCCGCACGACCACGAACTCGAGCATGCCCAGCAGGGCGGCCACGGCGGGCACGGGGAGTCGGGCGGCATGATCAACCAGATCGCGATGTTCACCGCCATCATCGCCACCGTGGGCGCCATCTTCGGCTACATGGGCGGCGCCACCCAGGCCAACGCCGGCATCTACAAGAACAATGCCGCCATCAAGAAGACCGAGGCCTCCAACCAGTGGAACTACTTCCAGTCCAAGAGCACCAAGCAGTCGCTGGCCGAGATGTCGCGCGACCTGGCCCCCGGCGAGGCCGAGAAGGCCAAATACCAGGCCAAGGTGGACCGCTACGAGAAGGAAAAGAACGAGATCAAGCTGGCGGCTGAAAAGCTGGAAGCCGATGCCACCGCCTGGGACAGGCAAAGCGACGAACAGATGCACCAGCACCACCGCTGGGCCCAGTCCACCACCGTGCTGCAGGTCTCGATCGCGATGGCGGCCATCGCGCTGCTGACCAGGAAGAAGTGGCTGGAAATCGCGATGTTCGTCGCCGGTGGCGCCGGCGTGATCGTCGGCGCGCTGGCTGCGCTTCATATTTGATAGCTATCAAAGACCGAGCGACGCTGGGATGCGACCAGAAACACCCAAATTTCGGTCGTTCTTGACCGTGTATTGACTCGCCGGCCACAAAACGCGAGTAACCCTGGCCTATTACAAAAAAAAGGGCGCCCTTGGCGCCTTTTTGCATCGGAGGCCGCCCACTGTCAGCGCACTGCCGCCCCGGCAAAGTCGAGAATCAATGGCTCATCACTGGCCAATACCACTTGAACATCTGCACGGGTCAGATCGTCACGGATTTCTTCATAGGCCGCAAAGGCTTTGGCATTCGGGCTCGGGCGAATGACAGGGAACAGCACGTGCTCAGGCAATGCTCGGCGTTTGCGCAGGCGGTGAATCTTGTCCACCCACTGTCCGCCATGCGTTAGCACCCGCGTCGGCTCATCATGCGCGAGGTACAACGGCTTGATGATTCGATCCACCACCGAATCCACCGTCCGAACAAACGGAAAATTCACGATGAAGTCAGGCGTCCCCACCTTTTCCTGCCGATACTGCAATCCGATCGCGGTATCAGCCCTGAAAAGCAAGCGGCGCACATTGTTTTCCAGCAGGCGTTCCTGATACGCCTTGGTCACAAAATTGCGCTCGACGTAGTGATCGAACAGCTCTTTCAGCTTTGCTTTCGGGTCTTGGGCCAGCACCACACGACGCTCATCGAACTGCAGCATCGCATCGCGCGGTCGCGTCAGTTCCGCAAAAAGTCCCGTGGCGAGGGCAATGTCGGGCGTGCGTTTGCGGCCATCCAGCGCATGTTGGCGCAGATGCGCGGCAAAGCGCTCCAGTTCTTCCAGGAACAGCGCCTTGCCATCCAGATAGACCTTGCGGTCCAGTTGGTGAAAGAACTGGGTGATGCGTCCGTATTTCTTCAGCAGTTTGTAGCCAAAGAAGCGTCCTTCGGGGGAGAGCAGCACAACACCGACGTTCGCGAACTCACCCGTTTCAACGAACGGGCGGAACCGTAGCAAAGCGTACTGACAGGTGAACTTGTTCACGGAAGGTCCCAGAAGTCTTCACGGCGGCAGCGTGCCAGGCATTCAGCAATCCGCTCCCAGGACACCTTTGCGAGGACACCCTCGCCGGCCCACCACCATGAATCGGGAATGCTAGCACGGACCGCCGGCAGACGCTCCAGAGCCTTTTCCATGCGCTCTTTGTACTTCGTGCGAAGGTCATGATCGCTGAATACTGCATTCCAGTGGTCCGCAAACACATGGGTTGACAGAAACCGCTCCGGATTGAAGTCCGGGTCGAACGCCTGGTTGTGGTCAATCACAACCAGTTCATCCCCGCCCACATCCCAGAGCAAATTCGGGTTGCCGCCAAACTCGGTCAGGTGCCGATCTTCGTTGTGCACCCACCAGTCGAACACCAGCACATCCATGGCCAATATGGCCGGCACACGCTCGCGAGTCGTCGGCGTCAGTTCCTGCGCGTTCGGATGTTTGCGGGACGCGAACACCAGCCCCGCACCCAGGTCGCCCATATCAGACCGAACTTTGGCCGCCACCAACTGCTCGGGCACCTCGGCCAGTGCGCAATCGGCCACGGGCAGCCCAAGAGCAGATGCCAGCTGCCCCGCCACCCACTCCGCCACCAGGCTGCGCCGGCCAGCGCCATGCCCTTTCACGTAGTACGTTTCCCCATCGTCACCACGGCAGATGAAAGGCTCGGTCACGCCCTGCGTGGAGCGCCCCAGGACTTCCTCGATGACGACGGTGGGTTGTGCAGGCATGGTCAGTTGCTTACGGACTCTACCAGCGCCCCAGCCAGCTGTGCCTGCGCGGTCTGGCTGGCGGCCAGGCGCTGGCGCAGGTCGGCGCACAGGCGGCGCAGGGCCGCGACGCGGGCGACGATGCGCGTCAGTTCGTTTCGCGGCGGCACCGGAATCAACAGGGAACTAAGGATTTCAAGATTGATGTTCTTCTGGGCTGTTGCTGGCGCGAAGGCCAACAAATCAGCTTTCGCCGTTTCCACGAATAGCAGGAAATATTCGACATTTCCCATCGCATCCGCCGGTACAAAACCTACAACGCTGTCCGGGAAGCAACTATCGAATCCGAGAATCGCAGACTCCGCAATATTGGCAGCAATCGTGATGCACAGAGTTCCCTTAGGCCATATCCGGCTCTGGGCGAGGCCAATGTCGCTGTAATAGGAATGAACCTCTCGGACAACTCCATCAGCACGCGAAACCTCACCGGTCTGGATGAGGGGGTACTTGGGCGGATTGAATAATGTTGGATCATTGCGTGGTCTGTGCTTTGACTTCCCACGACCAAACTCACCAAGTTCTGGAAATCTCGCCCATGCCCACCCCTCGGGCAAGTCAAACGGCTTTTCACCATCGGCAATCGGCTCCAGCGGCTTGTCGCGCTTGATCTGGCCGGCGGCGATCAGGCGGTCTTTCTCAGAACGGATGTGCTTCAGCAGCACGCTGGCGGGCTCATCGGCGGGGTCCTGGGGGACGAGCAGGCCGCGCACGGCGAGCTGGAGGATGGTTTGCTCCAGCGCGTCCACGCTTGAAGGTCGGTCGAGCAGGGTGTCGAAGTGGGTGGCGAGGCGCTGCCAGTTCTCAGTCAGGGCTTCGGGCGTGGCGCTGTCGGTCAGCGTGGCCAGCAGGTTGCTGACGAGCTGGGCGTGCTGCGCGGCTTCGAGCCGGCCCTTGGCTTCGAGCGCGTCGCACAGGCGCATCAGTTCTTCGACGCGGGTGACGATGCGGGATTGTTCGGCGAGGGGTGGCAATGCGATCAGCGCATCCAGCAAGATGCGCTGATTCAGGTTCGTCATGGTCGTGCCAACCGACTGGTCCTGTAAGTGCTGGCGAAAGCGGCTGTCAGTGAAAAGAAGGCCCAGATAGTCGCGATTACAAGACTCGTGCAGACGAACAAAGAAACTCCCCGTTCCACACAGCCAGCCGTGCTCGCGCTCGGTCACCAGCGCATAACGCCCCACTTCGCCACGCCGTGCAAGAACCAAGTCGCCCGCACTCAATGCATAGGCTGAAAGGCGCTCTGCGTCCTCAAGCTTCAACGTCACGCGAGGGTCATGAACAATCGTCCCGCCAACCATGTGCGAAGGATTGATGAGCGGCACGCCATCGCGAACGTAGTCTTCCTGATGAATGACCGAACCGAACGGGCCAGTGCAAAGCTCAATAAAGTAGTCGGCGCAGCGCACCCACTCCCACCCCGTCGGCAAGTCAAACGGCTGCCCCGCCTCCGCAATCCCCGCCAGCGGCTTGTCCCGCCGGATCTTGCCCTCGGCAATCAGCCGGTCCTTCTCCGCCCGGATCTTCTTCAGCAACTCGCTCGCCGGCTCGTCCGCCGGGTCCTGCGGCAGCAGCTTGCCCTGCACGGCCAGGGTCAGGATCAGTTCGCGCAGGCGCGCCACGCCGCCCGGGGCGGTGGCCAATACATCAAAATTTGATAGCAACATAGGACCATTTCACGCTGGGCTATGGCGTTTTTTCGTCGATTTTTGGCTGCAACTGCTGCTCCGCCAGGCAGACCAGGGCCTGGGCCTGCTGCAGGCATTCGTTCAGCGCCTGGTCGGTGATCAGTTCGCCGTCGTAGTCGCTCAGGTTGCGCTGCTTGCGCAGGGCGTCGAGCACGCGCACCGTGGCGGGGCTCACGCCCAGGGTGTGCACGAGGCAGCCGATGGTGGTCTGGTGGTGGCCGGGCTTGCTGGTGCTGGTGCGCCAGCCCTGGGCCAGCAGCGCGGCGTCGGCCACGGCGCGGATGGCGGTGTAGGCGCAGTCGAAGCGGGTCTCGGGGCTGTTGTCGGTGCGCTGGGCGTCTTGCAGGCGGGTGCGTGCGGTGGCCAGCATCTTGCGCAGCAGGTCGGCCGAGAACGGCACCGGGTCGAGTTGGCCAATGCGCGCCAGGTTGTGAAGTTCTTCTTCAGGCATGGAGCGTTCCGATCAGCAAAATTTGGGGCTTGGCCAGCAATTCCTGCACAAAGGGGTTGCCTTCGGCCTGCCTGGCAGCCCATTCGGCGGGCGTCATCACCTTGGGGTTGATGTCGCGCCCCAGCTGGGTCTGGGCGGCGTAAGTGGCTTCCACCACCTGGGCAAAGCTGGCGCTGCCGACCACCAGCAGATCGACATCGCTGCCGGCGTGCGCGCTGCCGCTGGCCATGGAGCCAAACACCAGCGCCAGCGCGACTTGCTCCCCCAGGGGTTGCAGGGCCCGGCGCAGCACATCGGCCAGGCCGGTGGTCTTGCGCACCAGCGCCTGCAGTTCGGCGAACACGGGATGGCCCTGGTTGGCCTGAAAGTGCACCTGGTTGCCCACCCGCTCGCTGGTGAGCAGGCCCACATGGCACAGCGCGTCCAGCTCTTTTTTCAGCGTGCCGGGGGCCGCCTGCGTCTGGCGGGCCAGTTCGCGCAGATGCATTTTCTGGTCGGGCTGCATCAGCAGCAGCGCCAGCACCTGGCGCCGGTACCGGTTGGGAAAGAGCAGCTCAGAAAGCGAGGAATATGTTTTCAAATCAGAAACGAATGTTTTTTTATTGAGAACACTTTATACCGAAAACTGGCCTGTTTGGCGATGGGCTGATGGGTCGCGTGGCCGGGAACGCCGCCAAAATGCTCCGCCCTTGATAGCAGCATATGACCATTTAACGCTGGGAAGAAAGTGATTGGGCCAATATTTTCTTCAATTCGTCGCGCAACGCCTGCGCCTCGCCCTGCAGGCGGGCGTAGTCGGCCAGCAATTGCTCGGGGTCGTGGCTGGTCTGTTCACCCACATGCGGGTTCTTCTGGTCGAGGTTGTAGCTGGCGGCCTTGATCTGCTCGATGCTGACCTTCCAGGCACGCTCGTTTTCCACGCGGGCGGCAAAGCCATCGGCCTCGCTGCCCCACCAGGCTTTCTCGGCGTCGAATTCCTCGATGCGGATGGGCTTGGTCTTGTTGTAGTTCTTCACGCCCGGCGGGTACGGGTGTTCGTAGTACCAGACGTGCCGCGTGGGCGTGCCCTTGGTGAAGAACAGCAGGTTGGTCTTGATGCCGGTGTAGGGCGCGAACACGCCGTTGGGCAGGCGCACGATGGTGTGCAGATTGCACTCGGCCAGCAGCTGTTCCTTGATGCGGGTCTTGACGCCTTCGCCGAACAGCGTGCCGTCGGGCAGCACCAGCGCGGCGCGGCCGTTGACCTTGAGGATGTGCTTGATGAGCACCAGGAACAGGTCGGCCGTTTCCTTGGTGCGCACGTCGGCGGGGTAGCCTTGCTCGATGCCGGGTTCCTCGATGCCGCCGAGGGGCGGGTTGGTCAGCACCACGTCCACGCGGTCGGCGTGCGTGTGGTCGCGCAGCGGGCGGGCCAGGGTGTTGTCGTGCCGGATGGCGCTGGGCACCTCGATGCCGTGCAGCAGCAGGTTGGTGACGCAGAGCATGTGCGGCATCTGCTTTTTCTCGACGCCGCGAATGCTGGCCTGCAGCACGGCCTCATCCGCGGTGTTGTGCACCTGTTTGCGCAGGTGTTCGATGCTGCAGACCAGGAAGCCGCCGGTGCCGGTGGCCGGGTCGAGCACGATTTCGCCGAGCTGCGGATTCACCATGTCCACCATGAACTGGGTGACGGCGCGCGGGGTGTAGAACTCGCCCGCATTACCGGCGCTTTGAAGGTCTTTGAGGATTTTTTCGTAGAGGTCGTTGAACTGGTGACGCTCGGACTGGCGGTTGAAGTCGATGGTGTTGAGCTTGTTGATGACCTGGCGCAGCAGGTGGCCGCTCTTCATGTAGTTGTAGGCGTCTTCGAACACGCCGCGCACCACGTAGCCGCGCGGGTTGCGCACCGGGTCGGCGCTGAGGTTCTTGAGCGTGGCGAAGAGCTGGTTGTCCACGAAGTCGAGCAACTCGTCGCCGGTCATGCCTTCGGCGTTGGCGGCCCAGTTGCGCCAGCGCATGTCCTGCGGAATGGGGCTGGTGTAGGCGTCGCGGGTCAGTTCAAGCTCTTCTTCGAGCGCGTCGAAGACTTTCAGGAACAGCAGCCAGGTGAGCTGCGAGATGCGCTGGGCGTCGCCATCGACGCCGCTGTCCTGGCGCATGACGTCCTGGATGGACTTGATGACGGGGGTTAGGTTGGACATGAGGGTTTCGGGAGCGTTTTATGAGCAAAAATGGCCACTTCCCAGCGTGGAATGGTCATATTCAGCTATGAATAACTGAGTATTTTTCACCCCACTCAGGCGGCGGGGCGGTCGGATTCCGGCTTGTACAGCGCCTGCTCCAGTGTGCGCACGGCCCGCAGGTACTGCGGCCGGCCACCGAAGCTGCGCACCAGCTCCGCCGGGCTGCCCAGCTCGGTGAAGGGCTGGATGCTGAGCACGTTGTCGGCCTCGATGGTGGCCAGGCCTTCGTCGGCGTATTTGTCGAGCAGCGCGTCCAGCACCTTGCGGGCCACCAGGCCGTACTGGGTGAAGACGCTGCTGGTGCGTGCGCGGCGGGCGCGCTCGCGCCGGGTGAGCGGTGGCATGTTCCAGGCCACATGCAACAGCAGGTCGAACGGGTCCAGGTCGCGGCCCACTTCGTCGGCCAGCGCGTCGATCAGCACGCCCTGCCCTTCCAGCTCCGCCAGCAGCGCGGCCTTGCGGTCGGCGTCGGACCAAGCCTGCAGGAAGCGGTCGAGCGAATCGAAGCGACGGGTGAGGTTGATGCGGGTGTAGTCGCGCAGGCTCTCGGTGATGAGCTGGCCCTGGGCGTTGAGGTATTGCACGCGCTCGCGGGCCACGGCCACGGTGACCAGGCCGCCGACGACGTATTTCTTGGGCTTATTGGCACCGTCGGTGCCGGCCAAGGGGTCGAGCGGGCCCAGCGGGTCGGCCGGCTGGCCGTCGCCAAATTCAGGCGAGACGGGCTGGGCGGGGTCGTCCGGTTCCGGCGGTGCGATGGGGTCGTCACCCTTCGGCTCGTAAATCTGCACCGGGTCGCCGTCAAAGTCTTTGTCGGCAAAGAGTTCGGTGGCGCGCTTGAAGTCGAGGATGGTGAACCAGGTCTTGCCCAGGTCTTCGCGCAGGCGGGTCCCGCGGCCGATGATCTGCTTGAACAGCGTCATGGACTTGATGTTCTGGTCCAGCACGATGAGCTTGCAGGTTTGCGCGTCGACCCCGGTGCTCAGGAGCTTGGAGGTGGTGGCGATGACCGGGTAGACCTTTTCCGGGTCGATGAAGTTGTCGAGCTCGCGCTTGCCCTCGGGGTTGTCGCCGGTGATCTGCACCACATACCTAGGCTGGGTGGCGCAGAGGTCGGCGTTGGCGTTGCTGAGCGCCTGGCGCATGCGGGCGGCGTGGTCGATGTCTTCGCAGAACACGATGGTCTTGGCGAAGCGGTCGGTGGCCTTCAGGTAGGCAGTGATGCGCTCGGCCACCACGGCGTCGCGCTGCTCCAGCACCAGGCTGCGGTTCATGTCGGTGCCGTTGTAGATGCGGTCCTTGATCAGGTGGCCGTGCTTATCAAGCATGCCGGCGGTGGGGCGCCAGCCGAAGGTGTCGCGGTCCAGATCGACGCGGATGACCTTGTAGGGCGCCAGGTACCCGTCTTCGATACCCTGGCGCAGGCTGTAGGTGTAGACCGGCTCGCCGAAGTAGTCGGTGTTGGAAACGTCTTTGGTTTCCTTGGGCGTGGCGGTCAGGCCGACCTGGGTGGCGCTGGAGAAATAGCTCAGGATGTCGCGCCAGGCGGAGTCTTCGGCGGCGCTGCCCCGGTGGCATTCGTCCACCACGATCAGGTCGAAGAAGTCGGGGCTGAACTGCTTGTAGATGTTGTTTTCTTCTTCGGTGCCCGTGACGGCCTGGTAGAGCGAGAGGTAGATTTCGTAGCTGGTGTCGACCTTCTTGGTGGTTCGGTGCACGGCCAGTTCGAGCTCTTCGACTTCCACCTGACCCTGTGCGTTGATGCGCTCCACACCTTTGGCATTGGGGCTGAGCTTGGCCATCGCGCCCTTGAACGGGCGGAAGTCGTTGACCATGGTCTGGTCGATCAGGATGTTGCGGTCGGCCAGGAACAGGATGCGCTTCTTGGCGCGGCTCTTCCACAGGCGCCAGATGATCTGGAAGGCGGTGTAGGTCTTGCCGGTGCCGGTGGCCATGACCAGCAGCACCCGGTTCTGCCCGGCGGCAATGGCTTGCACGGTGCGATTGATGGCATTGAGCTGGTAGTAGCGCGGCGTCTTGCTGGGCGCATAGTCCGCCGCGGCGACGCGACGGACGTCGGCGCTCCAGCCTTTCCAGGCACAGTAACGGCTCCACAGCTCATCGGGGCTGGGGAACTGATCGAGGGTGAGGTCTTGCTCCAGCACGCCATCGGCGCAGGTGGCGTCGCGGAACACGAACCCATCGCCGTTGCTGGAAAAGCTGAAAGGGACGTCCAGCAGGTCGGCGTACCGGATCGCCTGTTGCATACCGGCGCCCATGGCGTGCTGGTTGTCCTTGGCTTCGACCACGGCCAGCGGGATGTTGGCTTTGTAGAACAGTGCGAAATCGGCCCGCAGCACGGTGGAAGGGTCGCGTTGCGCCTTCTTGCCGCGCACCATCACCCGCCCGGCGCGCAGCGGGTACTCGCGGTAGATCTGGTCCAAGCCGCTCCAGCCCGCCGCCACGACGGCGGGTCGGATGAACTTGTCACAGAGGTCGCTTTCCGAAAGGTCTTTCTTGTTCATTCCTCGTCCGGGCGGGGCGGCAGATTGGGAGGGCACCTGAGGCGCTTGTCCATTATTCAGCAAGATCACGGCGCCCTTCAGCGGCCTGAATCAGGCTCAGGGGCTGTCGCTGATCCGATCCCGGCGCAGCACCCAGCCCGCCTCCGCGGGTGTCAGCCGGTAGGTGACCTGGCGCGAGCCGCCGGTGGGCTCGGCGTTGCGGTCGCCGGGGCGGTACAGCGGGAAATACCGCACCAGGCGGTCGCCACTGACTGCAAAGCGGTCATGGCCCATGTAGCCCTTCGAGGCGTCCACGTCTTCGCTGATCGGCAGCAGGTAAATCTCGCTCAGCGACTGGCGCTGCGACACACCATAAGCCACGACCGAGCCGTACGAGCCGGATCCGGCCGAGCGCACGTAGACATAGAGTTCAGGCGCTCCGTCGCCGTTGAGGTCCGCCACTTCGGCGCCCGTCACGGTGCCATCGACCTCGCGCGAGACCGGTGTGTTGTCCCGGGTCAGCCCGGTGGGGGTAATGACGACGCGGTTGATCGAACCCTGGTTGGCGCTGACCACGCGAAAGCCGATGCCCTGCAGGCTCAGCGTCTTGTCAAACGCCTTCGGGCCCGCCGGCGCGGCAGTCGCCGCCGGTGCGCCAGGCACCTCGAAAGCCCGCGCCTCTTCCTCGCTGCCGGGTCGATAGACCTCCTGCGGCGCATCGGCGCGAAACGGGGCCCAGAACGCCGCCGCCTGCGCGGTCTCGGGAATGCGAAAGCGCCCCTGCGCGGCCTGCGCCTCCAGAAACCGGCGGTAGGCATCCAATGGCACCGGTGCGCCGCCCTGGCGCGCAATGCGCCCGCCGTACTGACGGAACAGCGCCGCATCGATCTTGCGCTGCAGGATGTAGGCACGCGCGATGTCCTCGCGCGCGGCCCGGTCAGCAGCGGGCTCTTTCGCCGGGTCCGGCAGCGGCGTGCCCTTGGCGGCCATGAAGCGCCGCATCTCGG
>Ga0116180_1003709_pt1 | contig 11397 bp, 11 predicted proteins | sample AD_UKC073_MetaG_FD_89804 | JGI IMG/M metagenome (GOLD analysis project Ga0116180, IMG submission 89804) | Active sludge microbial communities of municipal wastewater-treating anaerobic digesters from USA - AD_UKC073_MetaG | ecosystem: Engineered > Bioreactor > Anaerobic > Digestate | place: USA... | reverse complement strand
GCACCAGCTCGACTGGTTGTTTCAATCGCTTGGCGGGCGACTCAGCCTTTTGCTCGAATTCGCCATGCTGCTGGGAACCATGCTGGCCATGGCGGGCGGGGCAAGCGGCTGGGCCTGGTTCTATGGTTGCTACAGCCTGATCAACTACGCTTCGGCCTGGGCGATCCTGACGGGGCGGGTATGAACAAAGAAACACTGCTGTTTCATGCCAGCGATCTGCATTTCGGTTATGAAGACCGCGATGCCCTCAGCTGGTTCATAGCCGAGGTTGAACGGGAGCGCCCCCAGGCCGTCCTGTGCACCGGTGATCTGACCATGCGCGGGACCGCGCGTGAATTCGCTCTGGCGCGGGAATGGCTTGCGCAGGTTCCGGTTCCGGTGCTGCTCGATCCGGGCAACCACGATGTGCCCTATTACTGGTATCCACTGGCGCGGACCTTTCGGCCCTGGCGGCATTACCGGGCGCTGAAGGCCGCGATCGAGCGCGAACCCGCTCTTGATGATGTGGCCGTGGTGCCGCTCGGCACCGTGGCGGCCGGACAGTGGCGGCTCAACTGGTCCAAGGGCCGGGTCACCAATCGGGGGCTTGATGCGGCGCTGCAGGGGCTGGCCCACAATCAGGCCAAGGGGCTGCGGCTGGTCACCTGCCACCACCCGCTGCTTGACGAAGGCTTGCGCAGCTCAGGATCGACCCGGGGCGGCAGCCGGGCGCTGACCGCGCTGGCCCGGGCGGGCGCCGATGCGGTGCTTTCGGGCCACGTTCACGATGCCTTCGATCTGACGGTCGAACTGGAACAGGGCTGGCCGGTGCGGATGATCGGCGCCGGAACCCTTTCACAACGGCTGCGTTCCTCGCCGCCGGGCTTCAACCGGCTGACCTGGAGTGCGGAAAATGGGCTCGCGGTGACCCACCGGACCCAGGGCTGAAACGAAAAGGGCGGCCCGTTGCCGGATCGCCCCTTCCATTTTTCCGAAAATCCGGAGAGCCTTAACGCTTCGAGAACTGGAAGCTGCGGCGAGCCTTGGCCCGGCCGTACTTCTTGCGCTCAACCACGCGGCTGTCGCGGGTCAGGAAGCCGGCGCTCTTCACCGCGCCGCGCAGGGCCGGTTCGAACTTGGCCAGAGCCTGGGCGATGCCGTGCTTGACGGCACCGGCCTGACCCGAAAGCCCGCCACCCTTGACGGTGGCGACAACGTCGTACTGGCCGGCGCGATTGGCAACCTGGAACGGCTGGTCGATCACCAGGCGCAGGGTCGGCCGGGCGAAATAGACTTCCTGATCGCGGCCGTTGACGGTGACCTTGCCCGAGCCGGGCTTGATCCACACGCGGGCCACGGCGTCCTTGCGGCGACCGGTGGCATAGGCGCGGCCCTGGGCGTCAACTTCCTTTTCGCGCAGCGGCGCGGCCGGAGCCGAGGGAGCGGCGGGGGTTTCGGCAATGGTGCCGAGATCGGCGAGATCGGTGACGGTTTCTTCAGACATTACGCGCCCACCTTGTTCTTGCGGTTCATGGCAGCAACATCGAGCGGCTGCGGCTGGGTGCCACCGTGCGGATGCTCGGTGCCGGCGTAGAGGTGCAGGGCGCGCATCTGGGCGCGGCCCAGCGGCCCGCGGGGAATCATGCGTTCCACCGCCTTTTCGAGCACACGCTCGGGGAAGCGGCCGGCCAGCACCTTGTCAGCGGTCACTTCCTTGATCCCGCCGGCGTAACCGGTGTGCTTGTAATAGGTCTGCTGCTTGAGCTTGTTGCCGGTGAACTTCACCTTGTCGGCATTGATCACGACAACGTGATCGCCGCAATCGACGTGCGGGGTGAAGCTCGGCTTGTGCTTGCCGCGCAGGAGGTTGGCGACGATCACGGCGAGGCGGCCGACCACCAGTCCTTCGGCATCGATCAGATGCCAGTTCTTTTCGACCTCGGCCGGTTTGATCGACCGGGTCTGCTTGCTGAGCGCCTTCATGGCTGGATAATCCCTTGGTTGCTTCCGCGAATCCGGACTGGCCGGACCTGCGGGAAGGCGGCCCATTCGTTCAATGAGCTGCAAAAGTCAAGAAATCCGAGGCCTCGCGAAGAGGTAAAATAATACCGTCAAGGCGTAGCGGGCGAAATCGTCCAGATTTCACGGTTCAACCGGCTGGTCCCCGCGAGCCGGGTGATGACCTGCCGTTCAGCCCGCCCTGGGAGCCCGCCAGGCATAAGCCCGGTGGCCTTGAAGCGCACTTCAACCTCGCCGACCTTACCGTCCGACAGCTGGACAGACCGTCGCTCCACCCGTTCCTGTGGGCCGGGGTTGAACAGGAACTGCGGCCAGATCGACTGCACGGACGATCCGCCGACTTGTGCCAGTCCGGCCAGTCGTTCGCGCTTTGCGCCCTCAGGCATCGGTGCGGCCGCGATGATCGCTCCGCCCTGATTCACGGCCGCGGCGCGAAATGCCGAATCGGGCTTCGCCTGACTGGTCTCGCGAATCATGCCCTGGGCATCGAGACGGGCCGGAAACAGATCATTATCGACCCGGTTCCGTTCCATTTCAGCCATCCGGGCCAGAACCGGCGGCGCATCGACGGTCGCGGAAATCTGGTGGCCCTCAAGCCGATAGCCATCGGCTTCGGGAATGAATTGCACGGCATAACGCCTTGTCACCACGATTTCCTTGCCATCGGCCAGGACCCGAACCACGCTGCGGGTCAGGACCAGTGGGGTCAGGGGCGGGGAAAACCGGGCAATTTCAGCCTCGATTGTGGTCCCGGCAAGGGCCTGGCCAAATGCAACGGACACCATCGCCGCCACGCCCGCCAGCATGATTGCCCGCCTACCCATGGCGCAAATTCCTGACATTGCTGGATGCCATACCCGGGCGGATATGCGGCAAGCCTAGGCGCGAATCGGCGCAACTGCGCATCGCGGCTTCGGTCTTGGTATGCACTCCGGTCTCCTCTGCCGTTTCGGCCTGCCCAGCCGTGGGGGGAGCGGTTTCAACGGGCGGCAACCATTGGTGCAGGCAAAGGCTGTCTCGTCAAGCATTTCTACGGAGGTGGCTCTGGTCAGGAATCATGCGCGGGAGTGGCATTCGCCCTGATCAAACGCACTCATCCTTTCAGATCAGTGCCTTGGCTTCCCAGCTTGTGAACGCCCCAGATGGCAGTGACCAGGACCAGCGCCCCGGTAAGCTGATGGGCTGCCGCCAGCCACAGCGCGATGCCGCTCCACACCGTGGCGATGCCAAGCAGGATCTGGGTGCCGAAAGCGCTGTGAATCGCGATCGAAACCGCTCTTGCCCGCGCCCTGATCCGCCGCGCCAGCACGATCAGCAGCGCCACCACCACCCAGGCCCACCAACGGTGGATGAAATGCACCAGATAGGGATCGCCGGTCAGGCCATGCAGAAGGCCGGCAGACCAATCGACCCCCGCCGGATAGAACTGCCCCTGCATCAGCGGCCACGAACCCCAGTAGAACCAGCCTCCGCCCGATACGTGCCCGGCCCGCATCCCGGCAACCAGCGCGCCATAAATCAGCTGCACCGCCAGCGCCGCGATGATCAGCGCGCCGAACCGGGTGAGCCGGGCCGGAGCCGCGCCGCGGGCAAGGGCGCGCAGATCAAGCGCAGTCCAGACCGCATAGCCCAGTGCGCTCAGCGCCAGCGAAAGGTGGACCGCCAGGCGCAAGTGGCTGACCTTGGTATCGGCGGCGCCATGCAGGCCAGATTTCACCATCCACCAGCCGACCACGCCCTGCAGCAGGCCCAATGCCAGCAGCCCGATAAGGCGCGGCTTGTATCCGGTCGGAATCGCGCCGCGCAGCCAGAACCAGACCAGCGGCACGACAAAGACCATACCCAGCCCCATCCGCACCAGGAAGCGATGGAACCACTCCCAGAAATAGATGAACTTATAGTCGGCCAGAGTCATCCCGGCCGGACCGTTGACCTCAATATATTGCGGGATCTGCCGATAGGCGGCGAATTCGGCCTGCCACTGGGCTTCGTTGAGCGGGGGGATCACACCGGTCACGGGTTTCCATTCAGTGATGGAAAGCCCGGATTCGGTCAGACGGGTGATCCCACCAACCACGACCACAGCAACGATCAGGGCTGCGACGGCGAACAACCAGCGGGCAAGGGCGAGCGGACGGCCCGGCAGCTGCGAAGAAACGGGAGCGTTCATGGCCGTGCTAGTGCTGACAAGCACGCCAAAGCGCAAGCCGTTTCCTGCAAATCGCGACGCAGGGGTTGAACGATGTTACATCATCACATACATGGGCCCCGCAATGGCAGACACAATGGTCCTGATTCGCAACCGGCTGGATCGGTTCGGCGTGCTCCTCTCGGGGCTTTGCGCGCTGCACTGCATCGCCGGATTGCTGCTGGTCGCCGGCTTGGGTCTGGGCGGTGAGTTCCTGCTCGATCCCGCGATCCATGAAGTTGGCCTGGTCCTCGCAATCCTGGTTGGCACGGTCACACTGGGCGTGGGTGTTCTGCGCCATGGTGATCCGCGTCCGATGCAGCTCGGCGGTGTTGGCCTGGGCCTGATGATGGGCGCGCTGTTCTTCGGCCACTCAAGCGTTGAAGCGGTGCTGACGATTTTTGGCGTGGCGCTGCTGGGCTGGGCGCACCTTAGCAATTTGCGGTTGGGCGATTGATCGCTAAGTGCGGGGCATGACTGCTTCGCTTTCCATCACTCTCAATGGTGAACCCCGCCAGGCCGCATCCGGCTCGCTTGCCGCGCTTGTCCGCAGCCTTGAACTCGATCCCGCGAAGGTCGCGGTTGAACGCAATGGCGAGATCGTGCCGCGCTCAACCCTGGATGCCGTGACCCTGGGCGACGGCGATGTGCTTGAAATCGTGCACTTTGTCGGCGGCGGGCAGGGCGATGACACTTGGACGGTGGCGGGCAGAACCTTCCGCTCACGGCTGATCGTCGGAACCGGCAAGTACAAGGATTTTGCGCAAAACGCCGCCGCGCTTGAGGCGTCGGGCGCGGAAATCGTCACGGTTGCGGTGCGCCGGGTCAATGTCTCTGACCCGAAGGCACCGATGCTGACCGACTTCATCGATCCCAAGAAGATCACCTACCTGCCGAACACGGCCGGGTGCTTCACCGCCGAAGAGGCGATCCGCACCCTCCGCCTGGCGCGTGAGGCGGGTGGTTGGGATCTGGTGAAGCTGGAAGTGCTGGGTGAGGTGCGCACGCTTTACCCCGATATGCGCGAGACCCTGAAGGCCTGCGAAGTGCTGGCAGGGGAAGGCTTCCTGCCGATGGTCTATTGCGTCGATGATCCGATCGCAGCCAAGCAGCTGGAAAGTGCCGGCGCGGTGGCGGTCATGCCGCTGGGTGCGCCGATCGGCTCGGGTCTGGGCATCCAGAACCGGGTCACGATCCGCCTGATCGTTGAAGGGGCCAGCGTGCCGGTGCTGGTCGATGCCGGGGTCGGGACCGCCAGCGATGCCGCCGTGGCGATGGAGCTGGGCTGTGATGGCGTGCTGATGAACACCGCGATCGCCGAGGCAAAGGACCCGCTGCGGATGGCCAAGGCGATGAAACTGGCGGTCGAGGCCGGGCGCCACGCCTATCTTTCGGGGCGGATGGCGACCCGCAAATACGCGGATCCCTCCAGCCCGCTGGCAGGGCTGATTTAGCCGCCATGGTTAACCGGATGGTTACCATATTCTGATGATCTTGCCCCAACCAATCCAGGGGCAAGACCATGGCCAACACCACCACTGCTTCGCTGACCATCGCCGAACTGCGCGAATTTGCGAGTTTCACTCCGTGTGAGCAGCGCTATATCAAGCGCAGCCTCGATGTCGGGCTGGGGCGCCAGGATGCATTCAAGCTGTGGGCGCGCGATGCCGCGGAAACCGCGTCGATCCGCAGCCAGTACGTCGTCTATCAGGAACTGAAGCGGCTGCGCGGGACCGTTCCGGAGGAAACCGGCTTCGAATCGCTTGAAAACTTCATCGGCAAACTGGTCCGGATTGCGGCTTTCGACCTTGCGCAGGAGCGCCTGACCTGTTTTTCGGCATTCCGTTTCCTTTACGAGCGTCTGCTGGGTCCGGGGGTGCGCCCCTTCCTTCCCAGCGCCTTCTGCGCGGCTGCGGCCTTGCCGCAAATCCGGCCCGAGAAACGCAAGCACCTGCTGCAATCGATCAGCGAAGCCGCAGCCACGGCGCCCGGTTGGTCGGCCAGAGCGCCCAGTTTCTTCCCCGAATGGGTGGAAAAAGAGGCGGCCTGAGCGTTTCTGGACGCTTTGTTGCAATTTTGGGAATCGACAATTGCGAAAGAACCGGGCAAACCGCGCTTCGCTCGTCCTTGGCGGGCAAGGGTTAACACAAGGGGATTCCCAATGAAGAAGATTGCTCTGTTCGCCGCCATCGCGGCTGGCTCGCTCGCCGTCGCCGCTTGCGGTGAAAAGAAGGAAGAAGCTGCTCCGACCACCGAAGAAACCGCTGCTGCGACCGACGCTTCGGCTGCTGCTTCGGAAGACGCCGGTGCTGCTACCGACGCTGCGGCTACCGAAGAAGCCAAGTAAGCTTTTTCCTAAGCGATCTAAGGGCTGGTGCCGGCGGGTGTGGACCACTGCTGGCGCCAGCCCTTTTCGTTTGAGTCGGGCCCGCATCGGCACGGCTGATTGAATCGCCGGGTTCGTAACCTCAAATCAACCATTGCGGGCATAAGCCTCTGCCAAGCAGAGCCGGGGAACCCGCAGTGACAACAATCGCAGTCGACGGGCTGAATGAAGAAACCTTTCGCCGGGTGATCGAAGGTCGCCTGCGTCAAGGCAAGCCTGCCGAAGCGATCGATAAGCTGCGCAGCCTGCTGGAACCTTATGCCGGGCCCGGAAAAATCCTGCCCGCGCGTTTCCTCACCGTTCAATCATCGGATTTCGAGCTGGTCGGCTGGGAAAGCCTTGGTGAGGCGATTGCGCGCCGCGACCAACCCGGCTGGCCGATTACCGCTCTGACCATCGCATTCGGCTGGCCCGGGGAAGACCTGCCCGCCCCCGATTTCGATGGCAGGCTGCGGCCGCTGCTCGAAACCGCCTATTTCACCGATCGCGCCTTTCCGTTTTCGCAAAGCGCCCGCGCCGATCTTCTCGACGGCTACTCCTATCACGGATGCACCTGGGCCGATGAAAGCGAGGCGAGCGACGATGTGCTCTCGCTTGCAGGGATCGACGATCTGCACGGCGCCCTGGCCGCGCTTGAGGGTCGCCTGCTGGACAGCGAAGAGCCCGATGAAGAGGAAATTCGCGCCGGATCGCTGGGCGCGTGTCTGCTCTCGGCATTGCTGGTCAAGGCCGTTGGTGAGCGAATTGCCCGCGATGGCCTGCCGCGTCCGGTTTGCGTGATGGCGGGCAGCAATGGGGTCTATCCCTATTTCGATGCGCCGATCGTCGGGATGCCGGCCGATGTGCTCAAGGCTGCGGAAGCGGCCGAGGAAGACGAAATCCCCCTGGGCCAGGGTGTTCCGGGCCCGCGTTACAGCTCGCTGCTCGTCACCGGCATCCCCCGTGCCCGCAAACGTGCGGTGCTGGTGCTGGATGAAACGGCTGAGGAAACCGCGCTGCGCAATGCCAACCTGCGCAACCTGTCGGGCCGCGACGAACCCGCAGTGCCGCCGCGGCAAGAGGAGCGCCCCGCCGCGCTCTCTGCCGAACCGGATGCGAACGGGATCGTTCCGATGCCGGGCGGCCCGCTGATGGCCAAACGGCCGCATAAGCCAGCCTGGGATTTTCGGGATATGCTGGGGCCGCGCGATGGCGATCCGCCGCCGTCAGCCCCGGCTGATGCAACCGATTGGGATGATTGGGACGATCTGCCGGAGCCCGACGCAGGCTCAGTCGTGGATCGCGGCGCGGTGTCCGAACCGGAACAGCCTGTCCCGCCGGTCGATCTGCCCCAGGTCGTCAGCGCACCGACGCCCGAACTGGCCGAGCCGGAAGTGCAGCCGGTCGATGCGCCGATCGAAGCACCGGTCAATCCTGCTCCGGCTGAGGCGGGCCAGCCCAAGCCGTTCGGTGAGCGCCTGCCGCGGATCGAGCCAGATGAACCTGTCATCGCCGCATTCCCGGCGGATTCGGCGGCATCTCAGCCGGGCTTCACCCTGCTTGATAACGATCTGCAGGAGCGGCTTAAGGCGCTGGTCGCCTCGCCAGCGGTTTCGGAAAGCATCGAGCTGGAGGCTCCCGCGCCAGCCACGCCAAAAGCGCAGACCCTTCCCGAAGGACCGGTCTGGTGCTTCGGGATCGGGTGGCTGGAGGATGCCGAAGAAGCCGCTGCCGCAGCCCAAGCCGCAGTCCCGCCCTTGCCGGATCAGCGTCCGTCCGGTCTGTGGGCGCGGCTCAGCCGGTGGCTCCGGCGTCAGCCCTTGTAGAGGGCGTCCAGACGCTCACCATAGCGGGCCTTCAGCTTATGACGGCGGATCGACTGCTTGGGCGTCAGTTCCTCATTGTCGATCGTGAAGGGTTCGTCGGCGAAAGTGAACTGGCGGACCTTTTCGATCACTGAGAGATCCTGGTTGACCCGGTCCAGCGCGCTCCGCACCGCTGAGCGGAACGCGGGCAGGTCCTGCAAGGCCTTCATGTCGAACTTTTCGCCGTTGGTCTGGGCCCATTCGATCGCCCATTCGGTATCGGGAACGATCAGCCCAACCACATAGGGGCGGCGATCGCCGACAACCATGACCTGCGCGATTTCCGGTTGGAGCGTCAGCAAGCCCTCCACCCGCGCGGGTGAGATATTGTCGCCCTTGTCGTTGACGATCATGTCCTTCTTGCGATCGGTGATGACCAGCCGTCCGGCTTCGTCGATGTGGCCGATATCGCCGGTGTGGAGCCAGGCGCCCTTTTCCGGCTCAGTCGGATCTGGTTGCAGCGCCTTGGCGGTTTCCGCCTCGTTGCGCCAATAGCCGTGCATCACCAGCTCACCGCGAACCAGAATCTCGCCATCTTCGGCAATCTTCAGTTCCACGCCGTGAAGCGGAGGGCCGACCGTATCCATCTTGAGGCCAGCGGCGGGACGGTTGCAGCTGATCACCGGGCCGGCTTCGGTCTGCCCATACCCCTGAAGCATGGTCAGCCCCATCGATTCGAAGAAGACGCCAACTTCCGGGCTGAGCGGCGCTCCACCCGAAACCATCGCCTTGATCCGTCCGCCGAACCGGCCACGGATCTTGGGGCGCAGGGTCTTTTCCAGCAGGAAATTCATCGGCTTGTCGCGCCAGCGGTTGCGGCCCGCTGCCTTGATCGCCCCGATCCCCATCGCCCGGTCCATCAGGAAATTGGCGAACCGCCCCTGCTTTTCGACCTGCTTCATGATCCTTGCGCGCAGCACCTCGAACAGGCGCGGCACCACCACCATGATCGAAGGGCGGGTCTCCTCGATATTCGAGGCGAGCTTTTCGAGCCCTTCGGCATAATAGATCTGCGCCCCGACCGAGATCGGCAGCATCTGCCCGCCAGTATGCTCATAGGCGTGACTGAGCGGCAGGAACGAGAGGAAGGCCTCGTCATCGTCCAGCCCGAAATCCTCTGACAGGATTCGTGCTGCGCCGTCGGCGTTCATCAGCATCGATCCGTGGTGCTGCATCACCCCGCGCGGGGATCCTCCGGTGCCGCTGGTATAGATCAGGCAGGCCGTATCCTGGCGCCCGATCCCGGCGATCCGCGCTTCCACCGCCTTGCGCGCCGCCGCTCCATCCCCCGCGATCAGCTTGTTCCAGTCATGATATTCGAACGAGGTCGCCTGCGAGATCCGCAGCGGATCGATCCCGATCACGTGGCGGGCCTTGCCGGACCGGATCACCGCGCCAAGCAGCGGTTTGGCCAGCTTGTCGTTAGCGACGATTACGGCTGCCGCGCCTGAATCCTCCTGAATGTGGAGGTGATCGCGTTCGGTATTGGTGACATAGGCCGGCACGGTGATGCAGCCTGCGGCCATGATCGCGAAATCGGCGATGCACCATTCGGGCCGGTTTTCGGAAACCAGCATCACCCGGTCCCCGTCCTTCAATCCCAGTTCGCGCAGGGATTCGGCCAGGCAGCACACCTGGCGCACAGCCTCGGCCCAGCTGATGGGTTGCCAGCTGCCGTTCTTCTTGGCCCACAAGAACGGTGCGTCGCCGCGAGCATCGGCCCGGTTCAACAGCAGTTCGACCAGATTCGTCGTTGACGGCAGATCGGAAATATCAACCACGCGCAGCGCCCCTTCAGCAGCACATCCTTGTCCCGGATTGCTTTCCTAAGCGGGCTTTCCTTTCGCGGCAAGCCGCCGCCGGGAAGGTTACTCCCCGATGGCCTGACCTTCGCTGCGCGGATCGGCGGCGCCTTGCAGCTGGCTGCCGCGCACTTCCACCGCATTGGCTTTCAGCGGAAGGCCGCGCGGCTGGACATCGCCGTGACCCAGCGCCTGCAGCGCGGGGATCATCCCTTCCAGCACGGTGCCGCGCTCGACATAGATGGTTTCGGTGCCGGGCGCGAAAATGACCGGCAGGGCCAGCGCGTCTTGAGCCGAGAGATCCCAGTCGATCACGCCGATGATCGCCCGGATGACCTGCGCGGGGATGGTTACCCCGCCGGCGGCGCCAACGACCAGCCGCAGGCGACCGTCAGGCCCGAATACCAGCGTGGGCGACATCGAACTGCGCGGGCGCTTGCCGCCTTCGACCCGGTTGGCGACCATCCGCCCGTCCAGTTCGGGGTTGCGGTCAAAATCGGTCATTTCGTTGTTGAGGAAATAGCCGCCCACCACGATTCCCGAACCGAACGAGCTTTCGATGGTGGAGGTATAGGAGACGGCGTTCCCCGCCCGGTCGATCACCGCAAAGTGCGAGGTGCCATGCTCTACCGCCGGTTCCGGATCGGCCCAGGACAGCTTTTCCGCACCGGGCGGCGTGCCCGCGATCGCCTTGGGAATGGTCTTGCCCGGATCGATCAGGGCCGCGCGCGCGGCCAGGTATTTGCGATCGACCATGCCCGCGACCGGCACCGGAACGAAATCGGAATCCGCAGAATAGCGGGCGCGGTCGGCATAGGCGAGCCGCTCACTTTCGGCGATCAGGTGCCACGATACGGGATTGTCCTTGCCCAGTGCCTTGAGGTCGAACCGCTCAAGCTGGATCAGCGTGGCCAGTACCGTGGTCGCGCCAGAGCTGGGCGGACCCATCGAGCAGATCCGATAGCCGCGATAGGTCCCGCAGACCGGGGCCCGGTTCTTGGCGGCATAGGCGGCGACGTCGGCCTCGGTCATCGGCGCGGGATTGTGCGGGGCGGTGGTCACCTTGGCAACTATCGCCCCGGCATTGGGCCCGGAATAGAACGCCTTGGGGCCTTCGTTGGCAATTGCCTCAAGGGTATCCGCCAGCGCCGGGTTCTTGATCAGTGTTCCGACCGGCAG
>Ga0116180_1003707_pt1 | contig 11404 bp, 8 predicted proteins | sample AD_UKC073_MetaG_FD_89804 | JGI IMG/M metagenome (GOLD analysis project Ga0116180, IMG submission 89804) | Active sludge microbial communities of municipal wastewater-treating anaerobic digesters from USA - AD_UKC073_MetaG | ecosystem: Engineered > Bioreactor > Anaerobic > Digestate | place: USA... | reverse complement strand
GCGCAGCATCCAGGCGGCCAGCAACAGCAGCACGGCCACCACAATGACGCCCTGAAACCGCTCGACGAGCGCCATGATCTCCTGCCAACGCCCGCCCACGTAGCGAACGCCATACACCAGCAGCGGCAATTCGATCAGGGCGGCGGCGCCGTCAAAGATGAACAGATGCCGGTAGGGAAGTTTCAGCGAACCGGCCGCAAAAAAGAGCGCCGTGCGGACGCCAGGCAGAAAGCGGATCACAAAGATGTAGAACGGCCCGCCCCTGCGCACACGTTCCTGCAGCGAGAGCAATCGACCTTCAGGTACGATGCGGGAGACCGGCCCCGACCGCAACAGGCGTGCCCCATAGCGATGCCCCCAATGAAACACGAGTGCGTCGCCAGCGATCAATCCCACCCAGGCCACCGCCATCAAGGGCACGGGATCCATCACGCCAGTGAGCGTGAGAGCCGACGCGATCAGCAGCACGATGTCTTCGTTCATCGGCGCGCCGATGCCGCAGGCCACCAGCAGACCCAGCACCAGTGCGTAGGCCGGCAGCCCCTGCAAGGTCTGCAAATACTGAAGGGAGGCTTCCATGGGCAAATTGTAGGGAGTCGCCCGGTGGGCACCTCGTGGCTTGTGGCGTACAGTCGCATCGGGCAGCGGCCCTGCCGCCCCGAAAAACTTCAGACTGCCTGCGGAACTTCGCCATGAATGAAAACGAGCTGACCCACGCCATCGCGCGGGAACACGTCAACCTGGCTTCGGGACTGCTGTCCATGATGGTGCCGCAGAGCGCGGGCACCGGGGTGGGCCTCAAGGGGCTGGACGGTCGCTACCAGATCGTCAACCCGATTCTGGAAACCCTCGCTGGCCTGTCCGTCGGCGCCATGACCGGCAAGACCGACCTCGAGCTATTCGCGCCCGATATCGCCGCCCGGCTCCACCAGGGCGATCAGGACATCGCCACCGGATCGGTCAGCTTCAGCACGGAACTGGAATTCACGGTCAACGGCGAACCCACGCATTGCCAGTGCCTGAAGTTCCCGGTGGCCGGTGCGGACGGCACGCTGCTGATGATTGGCACTGTGCTGCTGCCCGTGGCGGGCCAGGATGCCGTCGAAGGCATGCTGCAATCGCTCGAGCGCCTGCAACAGACCAACCGCGAGCTGCTGAAGTCGCTGGCCTCCATCGACCGCCAGGCCCGCATGGACAAGCTGACAGGCACCTGGAACCGCCGGCGCCTGGAAGAAGCAGTGGCCAACGAGATGGAGCGCCTGCACCGCTACGACCACCCGCTGAGCCTGCTGCTCGTCAGTCTCGACGGCTTCCAGCAGCTCAATGCCGAGCTCGGAACCCAGGCGGGGGACCGCGTCCTGTTCGAAACCGCGATCGTGCTGCAGGCCAGTCTGCGCGCCACCGACGCCCTCGCGCGCTGGTCCGACGACCAGTTTGCCGTGTTGTGCCCCAACACCACCCAATCCACCGCCACTGTGCTGGCCGGGCAACTCCGGGAGAAAGTGGCGGCTGCACGTTTCACCGCGGCCAACACCCTCACACTCAGCATCGGCGTGGCCGAATGCGGCCGGGAAGAGACGCCTGACCAGTGGTTCGACCGTGCCGATGCCGCGATGTTTAAGGCCCGCGTCTCCGGCCGCAACCGGGTCCAGCCGGCGGCCGAAATGCCCGGGCGCGCCAGCGTCGGCGAAAACGTCGCCGCCAGCTTCGTGCAGCTGTCCTGGCGCCCCGCCTACGACTGTGGCAACGCCGTCATCGACGCCCAGCACCGCGGCCTTTTCAAGGACGCCAACGAGCTGCTGGCCGCCATCCTGGAACACCGGCCCAAGGATGAGGTGGCCACGCTGATCGACAACCTGATCAACCACGTGGTCCAGCACTTCCAGGACGAGGAGGTGCTGATCAACGCCGCCGGATTCCCCGGCGCGGATGAACACGCCGCCATCCACCGTACGCTGGTGAACAAGGCCGCCGACGTGACCAACCGCTTCCACGCCGGCACGCTCGCCATCGGCGAGTTGTTCCAGTTCCTGGCGCACGACGTCGTGGCGCGGCACATGCTGGGGGCGGACAGGGAGTTCTTCCCGTTCCTGCGGGCATCGGCCTGAACCGGCACTGAATACTCCTGATTTGATAGCATTTCATGACCATTCCACGCTGGGGTGAGGCCAATTTCGTACTTGATTTGCCGCTAGGGCGGCGTCAAAGGCCTGTGACGGGCCGCTGAAGCACTGGCGCATCCGCCCTTGCGACGAAAATCCGGTCGCCTGCCAACAGTTCCTGCAGGAATCCTGCGTCAAAGCATCCTCACAGGCTGAAGAACGATCACAACCTGCACCCGGTGCGCAGCACAATGCCCGCATTGCCTGATAAACCGGAGCTGGCCTGCATGAACCTCATCGAATCCCTGCTGCACGCACTCAAAGACCATGGCGCGCGCCAGATCTTTGGCATTCCCGGCGACTTCGCCCTGCCCTACTTCCGCATCATCGAAGAGTCGAAGATCCTGCCGCTGTACACGCTGTCGCACGAGCCCGGCGTGGGCTTCGCGGCCGACGCCTCGGCGCGCATCAATGGCAGCCTGGGCGTGGCGGCCGTCACCTACGGCGCCGGGGCGCTGAACATGATCAATTCGATCGCGGCGGCCTTCGCCGAAAAGTCGCCGCTGGTGGTGCTTTCCGGCGGGCCGGGCAAAGGCGAATCGCGCTCCGGGTTGCTGCTGCACCATCAGGCCAAGACGCTGGACTCGCAGTTCCAGATCTTCAAGGAAATCACCTGTGACCAGGTCCGCCTGGACGACGCCGCGCGCGCGCCGGCCGACATCGCCCGCGTGCTGGCCAGCTGCCTGCGCCGCTCCGAGCCGGTCTACATCGAGATCCCGCGCGACATGGTGAATGAGCCCTGCGCGCCGGTCGTGCCCGAAGCGCCGCAGGCGGTGGACCCGGATGCGCTGGCCGCCTGCGTGGACGAGATCCTCGCGCGCCTGGCCAGCGCGCGCTCGCCGGTGCTGATGGCCGGCGTGGAGGTGCGACGCTACGGGCTGGAGGCCCAGGTGGCGCAGCTGGCGCGTCGCCTCGGCGTGCCGGTGGTGACCGGCTTCATGGGCCGGGGTCTGCTGGCCGATCAGGACGTGCCGCTGTTGGGCACCTACATGGGCGTGGCCGGCTTTCCCGAGGTGACGCAGCTGGTGGAAAACTCGGACGGGCTGTTCCTGCTGGGCGAGATCATCTGCGACACCAACTTCGCGGTGTCCGAGACCAAGATCGACATGCGCAAGACGATCCAGGCGCTGGACGGCCGCGTCACCATCGGCTACCACACCTATTCCAACCTGCCGCTGGCGGCCGTGGTCGGGCGCATGCTGGCCTGCGTCAGCGTGGGCGACAAGCCGCTGGCCGTCACGCCGCCGGTCTTCCCGCACGGCCTGGTGGCCGATGGCGCCAGCATCACGCCGACCGACATCGCCACCGCCGTCAATGACCTGATGGTCAGACACGGCAAGATGCCGATGGCCAGCGACATGGGCGACTGCCTGTTCACCGCGATGGAGATCCAGCACACCGCGCTGGTGGCGCCCGGCTACTACGCAACCATGGGCTTCGGCGTGCCGGCCGGGCTAGGCCTGCAGGCCGCCACCGGCGAGCGCCCGCTGATCCTGGTGGGCGACGGCGCCTTCCAGATGACCGGCTGGGAGCTGGGCAACTGCCAGCGCTACGGCTGGGACCCGATCGTGCTGGTGTTCAACAACGCCAGCTGGGAGATGCTGCGCACCTTCCAGCCCGAGTCGGGCTTCAACGACCTGAGCCACTGGGGCTTCGCCGAAATGGCCGCCGGCATGGGTGGCGACGGCGTGCGCGTCAGCACCCGGGCCGAACTGAAGGCTGCACTGAACCACGCCGTGGCCACGCGCGGGCGCTTCCAGCTGATCGACATCACCATTCCCAGCGGCGTGCTGTCGGAGACGCTGGCGCGCTTCGTGGCCGGGGTCAAGCGGCTCAACGCGCCGAAATGACCGGCACCGCCCTCAGCCTTCCACCCACGCGCACTCGCAGGTGAAATGCCGCAGGAAGGGCGGCTGCTTGGTGATGCGTACGCCGCGAATGTGGGCAGCCTTCTGCTTGACCTCCTCGATCACCTCGGCCGCATAGTCGAAGTGCGACTGGGTGTACATGCGCCGGGGAAACGCCAAGCGCACCAGTTCCATGCTGTGATAGGTCTCGGTGCCGTCGTGCAGGCGCTTGCCGAACATGACGGAGCCGATCTCCACGCCGCGGATGCCCCCTTCCAGGTACAGCGCATTGCACAGCGCCCAGGCCGGGTAATGCTTCACCGGCATGTCGGGCAGAACCGTCTTCGCGTCGATGTACACCGCATGGCCGCCGGTGGGCCGCACGAAGCCCACGCCGGTCGCCTCCAAACGCTCGCCCAGGTATTCGGCGGTGCGCAGGCGGTAACGCAGGTAATCCTCGTCCATGCCCTCCTCCAGCCCGACAGCCAGTGCCTCCAGGTCGCGCCCGGCCAGCCCGCCATAGGTGGGGAAGCCCTCGGTCAGGATCAGCACATTGCGCACCGCGTCCATCCATTCTTCGCTGCGCAACACGATGAAGCCGCCGATGTTGACCATGCCGTCCTTTTTGGCGCTCATGGTGGCGCCGTCGGCGTAGCTGAACATTTCCTTGACGATGTCGCGGATCGGCGTGTTCTCGTAACCGGGCTCGCGCATCTTGATGAACATCGCGTTTTCCGAGAAGCGGCACACATCCATGATGAAGGGCTTTCCGTACTTTTTCAGCAACGCCGCGTAGGCGCGGATGTTGGCCATCGACACCGGCTGGCCGCCCCCGGTGTTGTTGGTCACGGTGATCATGCCGAATGGGATGCGATCACCCTGTTCCTTCAACAGCGCCTCCACCCGCTCCAGGTCGATGTTGCCCTTGAAAGGATAGACCAGCGCCGGCTGCAAGCCCTCGGCGATGACCAGGTCTCGCGCGTCAACGCCGAGGTATTCCAGGTTGGCGCGGGTGGTGTCGAAGTGGCAGTTGTTGGGCACCAGGTCGCCCTTCTTGCAGACGGCGGTGAACAGCACCTTCTCGGCCGCGCGGCCCTGGTGCGTGGGCACGAAGAAGTTCATGCCGGTGATCTTGCGGATCACGGCCTCCAGCCGGTAGAAGCTGCGGGCGCCGGCGTAGCTCTCGTCCCCTTCCATGATCGCTCCCCACTGACGACTGGACATGGCGCCGGTTCCGGAGTCCGTCAGCCAGTCGATCAGCACGTCCTCGGCGCGCAGCTTGAAGACGTTGAGGTGCGCAGCCTCCAGCAGCTGCTCGCGCTCGGCGCGGCTGGTCATGCGGATGGGTTCGATGCTCTTGATGCGGAAGGGTTCGATCAGGGTCTTGGGCATGATGGTCTGGGCGTATTTCTGGTGAGGTGGGCGAAGTTAGCACCGGAAAAACCACCGTGGTGTCGGTCATTTCCAACAGTCGGAAAAGAAATTTTCGTCCGCCAAGGGGTTACATTGACCAGTTGCATTGCACACAAAAGGAGACATTGATGAGACCACTCACTGCCACACTGACCCCTTTGGCGGCCGCCGCCCTGCTCGCCGCCTGCGCCACCGGGCCCACAGGCCCCGACGCCCGCACCGCCACCATCCAGCGCACCGCCAACGGCGTGCCGCACATCAGCGCCCCCGACCCCGAGACCCTGGCCTACGCCATGGCCTACGCCTACGCGCAGGACAACGTCTGCATGACCGCCGACCAGCTGGTCACCGTGCGCGGCGAGCGTGCCCGCTGGTTCGGTGGCGCCACCCCGGGCCTGCTGGCACGGCGCATGTTCCCGAACGAACAGATCGACCTGTTCATCGCCGCCCACATGGACGATGCGGCGCTGGAGCGCGCCTGGATGGGCGCCAGCGCCGAATCCCAGGCGATGGCACGCGGCGCGGTGGCGGGCTACAACCGCTACCTGGCCGACCAGGCCGGCAAGCTGCCCGCCGCCTGCAACGGCCAGCCCTGGGTCAAGCCGATGACGCTGGCCGAATTCCGCCGCCAGACCGAACTCACCGCCGTGCAGGCCGCCACCGCCGCGCTGGCCGACGCCGTGCTGGGGGCCAAGCGGCCTGCGGCTGCCAAATCATCCGCAGCGCCGGACGCGCCCGTGAACCTGGCCGATGCCGCCGACGCGATGCGCGAGGCCGGCCTGCTCGACTCGCCGCTGGGCTCCAACGCCTGGGCCTTCGGCAAGGACACCACCGCCAACGGCAGCGGCCTGCTGCTGGGCAACCCGCACTTCCCGTGGGCCGGCGTCAACCGCTTCTGGCAGGTGCACCTGACGATCCCCGGCAACCTCGACGTCATGGGCGTGGGCCTCGGCAGCTTTCCGGGCGTGACCATCGGCTTCAACAAGGACGTGGCGTGGTCGCACACCGTCTCCACTGGCAAACGTTTCACGCTGCACGAACTGACGCTGGCCGACGGCGACCCCACCGCCTACCTGATCGACGGCAAACCCGAGAAAATGAGCTCGCGCACCGTCAGCGTGCCGGTACGCGCCGCCGACGGCAGCCAGCAAACCCAATCGGCCACGCTGTGGTCCACCCGCTGGGGCCCGGTGGTGGTGCTCCCGCGCGCCGGCCTGAACTGGACGGCCAAGACTGCCTACGCGCTGAAGGACGCCAACCTGGGCAACGTACGCCTCCTCGACTCCTCGATGGGCTTCGGGCGCGCGCGCAACGTCCAGGAGGTGCGCGCGGCCATGAAGAACATCGGCACGCCCTGGGTCAACACCCTCGCGGTGGACCGCAATGGCAACACCCTCTATGCCGATGTCTCGGTGGTGCCCGACGTCGATGCCGCGCAGCTGCAGCGCTGCGCCCCCAGGAAGCCCGCCGCCGCGCTGCTGCCGGCCGCCGGTCTGGTGGTGCTGGACGGCTCGAAGAGCGCCTGCGACTGGCGGCGCGACCCCACCTCGCCAGTGCCAGGTCTGATCCCTATCGGGCGCATGCCCACTGCGATCCGGACCGACTGGGTGCACAACAGCAACGACGGCTTCTTCTACACCCATCCGGACCAGAAGTGGAGCGGCATCTCGCCGCTGGTCGGTGACGCCAGCGTCACCCGGCCCCGCACACGCGCCGGCCTGCTGGAGATCCCGGAAATGCTGACGCGCGGCAAAGTCACGCCAGCGGCGGTCCAGGCCCAGCTGTTTGCCGACCGCAACTTCATGGGCAACGTCATCGTGCCCGACCTGCTGACAGCCTGTGCCGCCAACCCGCCGGCGAGCCTTGAAGCGCGGGATGGCTGCGCGGCGTTACGCGGCTGGGACCGCACCAACAGCCTGGAGGCGCGCGGCGCGCACCTGTTCCGCGAGTTCTGGCGCACGGCGCGTTTGATCCCCGGCGTGTACCGCTTTCCCTTTGACCCGGCGCAACCGGTGGTCACCCCGACCGGCCTGAAGATGAGCGACCCCGCCATCGCCGCCAAGGTCTGGGACTCGCTGACACTGGCCGTGAAGGCCGTGCGCGCCGCCGGCTTCGCGCTCGACGCCACCCTGGGCAGCGTGCAACGCCCGCTGATCACGCCCGAGCCGATCCCGCTGCACGGCGGCGATGAGTTCGAAGGCGTGCTGAACAACCTGGGCAACCAGTTCGCGCCGGGCATCACGCCCAAGGGCCTGCTGATCGACTATGGCACCAGCTACGTGCAGACCGTCACCTTCGACGCGCGCGGCCCTGTGGCGCAGGGCCTGCTGACCTACGGCCAGTCGACCAACCCGGCCTCCCCGCATGCCACCGACCAGCTGAAGTTGTTCTCCGCCAAACAGTGGCCGGCGCTGCCGTTCCATCCGGACGATGTCGAGAAGGCTCGGGTGGGCGAAGTGCTGCGGCTCACGCGGCCTTGAGCGCGGCCGCATGAGTGGGACCGGCCTGGCGACGGGCCGGTCCTTTTTTCATAGCATCTCATGGCCGAACGACGCTGGGAAGGGGTCGAAAGACTCGAAAAATCCTCTGAGCCGCGCCTTTTTCAGCAGGATTGACCGCATCGGCGGCGAGAAATGGGCACCGTCGGGCAGCAGGGTTCTGAAAAATTGGACGGCCCCCCAAACGCGCCCCTGACACTCAACGCCGAATCTGCCTATTTATCGCTTTCTGTGCCACGGCATCAATCCAAATCGCCACATGAGAGTACCAATGACGGCTGCCAGCAATGCAAAAGCGACGAGCGCCCAGATCAGTGTCGATCTATTCATCAGATCCTTGACCATTTCTGGATGATCGCGCAGTACATCGGCTTTGGCTCGATCTGGTGCCGTCACCTGGTGGGCCCCGTAGAGCATTGCAGCAGTCAGTCCGCCCGCGAGAATCCGATCGGGAGGTATGCGTTCAAAGAGGCTCGCACCTTCTTTCGCGTAGGCTTGAAGGAGCAGCTTCCGTGTCGCGTCGGAATCAGACCTCTCACCATACTTGATGATTCGAGGCAAGTCTTGTGCCTTCACCTCGTTGGCCAAGGCCTTGGTTGCGTCGTCTCCGAAAACTGAAATGGCGCGGCCAGCTTGACCCGGAACCCTCGCTTCAATCTCAAGCGCCTCAACGCCAACCCGGCGCGCCAACGGAACCAACTCATCGGCATTCACGGCCAGCGCCCGTCTGGCCGGTGCCGACGCTGTGGAAGCCAATCGCACGAAGTCGTCGCCATATTTTGGTGCGAGTTCCAGAACTTCCAGCCCGCCATCGGCGACGACCTTCAGTACATCATCACCGTACTGCTTCACGAGCTGTCTTGCGGCCTGTTCAGCCGCTTCCTTCTCCGCCGCCTTGACCATCGGCTTACCGCTCACCCTTCCCGCAGCCGAAACCGCGTTCTCGATTGCCTCTGTCAGCGCTTTCCCAGCGAGCCCTGCATGGGTTGGCATGGCCACGAAGAGCAGCACAAACAACATTGTCATGAACCTGCTTAGGTGCATCATTTCGGTGCCTTCTTCTGGATGTCGTCGAGTGCCTTGGTCGTGATCGCCGTCTGAAGGGCTAGAAAATCGGCTGTCCGCCCAGAGAAGTAGTTGACCGCCCCGGATGCGATCTGATGATCTGCGTGATCAAGTTGTTTCTTGATGACTGTACGAACCTCGTCTCTGTACTCTGTCCTTGCATGAAAGACGTCATATCCTGTCCAAATGATTGATCCAATAAGCACAACGATTTCGAACGGACCAGTCGCCGTCCCAATCGCCGCCGAACTGGCCAATTTGGCGACCTGTTTTCCGAACAGTCGTAAAGCGATTCCGGCACACATTTTGCTGACCTTCATGACCATGGTCTTGGGAATCGCCTCAGGAATTGCGGTAAGCCCAACCCCAACACCGAGGTGAGTGAATTTGCCTCCAAGCCCCATCACAACCGCGCTGAACTCCGGCCCAATCATCGCCGGGGTGACCACCCTTGGAGGTGCTGGTTGGACGCCCGGCCCAATGGCCGCGATGTTTGTCGCCAGCTGCACGGTTATTCGCCGAACCTCATAGTCGAAAGAAGCAATGTCTGCGTTGACGTCTTTGGCGAGAGATTGAAGGCCCTGCTCCACAATCGGGCCAATGTGCTCCTGAAGAAGCCGATCAGCTTCCTTACCACCGGTGACCTGATCCTTGGCAAGGTAGTAAATGGTCTTCGTGAGAGTCTCGAACTCAGCCGCGCGATTGGCGGCCTGATCGGCTGTAGAAGCCGTTTCGGATGCGTGCAGGGCAATCCGCCGTTTGACTGAAGCATCGTATTGCACCTGTGCGCGACGCGTCGCCGCTACTGCTGCATTCTTCTCTCGCGAAATCAGATCCCCGTACTTGGTTTCTTCAATCCGATGTACCACAGGCGGACTTGTGGGCACTTTGTCAGTCGGCGCCGGCCGCGTAGCCAAGTATGTGATTCCGCTGGCCAAAAGGACAACGGTCAGGATAAACAACCCGACTGTCTTTTTATTGGTAACGCGGGGCACAGTCATGCCAAATTCTCTCTCCAAGGTACGTGATCAGCGGCATCAATGCAAACGACTGCAGTGACCGGTTGGGCACGAGCTATCGTACCGCCCAGCACCAACGGTACCTACCGGGATTCAAAGTTAACTTGACCAAGGGCAACCCTTTCTTGAGCAATTTGAACCGAATTGACCGTCGACCTGATGGGTAGAGTCATCAAGGTAGCCCCGGACCTTTTCAAAACGATTGACGCTACTATCGCATGACGTTAGTATCGCTGGCATGATCCTCGATTTCCAGTCTGCCGACACCGAGCGCCTGTTCAACGGCATGCGGGTCAAGCGCTGGGCCAACATCGAAGCCGTTGCCCTGCGCAAGCTGGCCATGCTGAATCGGGCAGCCACGCTGGACGACCTGCGCATCCCGCCGGGCAACCGCCTGGAGGCGTTGCAGGGGGACCGAAAAGGGCAGCACAGCATCCGCATCAACGACCAGTGCCGCGTGTGCTTTGTCTGGACCAACGGCCACGCCGGCCATGTCGAAATCGTCGACTATCACTGAAAGGAAACCCCATGCCCCGCGAAGTACCCTGGCCGCACCCCGGCGAAATCCTGCTCGAAGAATTCCTTAAACCCATGGGATTGACCCAGTACCGGCTGGCGAAGGAAATCGGCGTGCCCCAGCGCCGTATCGGCGAGATCGTCGCCGGCACACGCGCCGTCACGGTGGACACCGACCTGCGCCTGGCGCGCTTTTTCGGCACCAGCGAGGGCTTCTGGACCGGCCTGCAGGCCGACTATGAGCGCGCGCTGGCAAAAGAATCGATGGCCGAAGTCTTGGCACGCATCCAGCGCTTCACGCAGGACGAGGCGCATGTCTGAAGAAATCGGCCTGGAATTGGAATCCGACCCCAAATCTCTCCAATCCTCTGGCGACCTTTGACCGGTGACGCGGAGCCAGATGACGCGCATCCGCCCGCAGATCGATCCTTTTTTCATAGCGCCTCGTGGCCGGCTGGCGCTGGGAAGGGCCCGAAAAGATTCGAAAGAGACCCCTCAGCCGCGCCTTTTGAGCAGATTGGCCCGCACCGGCCACACGAAGCAGACCCCGTCGGCGCTCGTGGGCGGTTCCTGCCAGCGCGTGGCTCCAGCGCCCTCAGGTCGCGCGTTGCCTGGAGGGCAGGCCGATTTTCTTGCCGGCCGTTGCCATGTGCCATGCCTGCCTGGCAAACACCCACAGGCCGGATTCGTTCGGCCTGGGCGCTTCGCCCCGGCCGATTCGCCGGAGTTGGCCGGTATACCAGCTGATCTCCAGCAAGCCCAGCTTGTCGATCACCCGCAGGCCCGTGGTGATGGGCTTGACCTGGTGCACGGTCGGCTGGCCCGCCAGCAGGCGCTGGGGCGCGTCGGGCTCGATGGCCAGGATGCGCGCCAGCCCCACCATG
>Ga0116180_1003701_pt1 | contig 11419 bp, 11 predicted proteins | sample AD_UKC073_MetaG_FD_89804 | JGI IMG/M metagenome (GOLD analysis project Ga0116180, IMG submission 89804) | Active sludge microbial communities of municipal wastewater-treating anaerobic digesters from USA - AD_UKC073_MetaG | ecosystem: Engineered > Bioreactor > Anaerobic > Digestate | place: USA... | reverse complement strand
CGATGGCCATCACCGACCCCGATGCGCCGCCCTACCAGCGCATGTCGATGTTCATCGTGCCCAAGGACACGCCGGGGCTGCGCATCATCCGCAACGTCGGCTTCGTCACCGAGAAGGCCGCCACGCACGGTTACCTGAGCTTCGACGACGTGCGCGTGCCGGCCGACCACATGCTGGGCCCGCAGGGCGGCGCGTTCGTGGTCGCGCAGGTGCGCCTGGGCGGCGGGCGCATCCACCATGCGATGCGCACGATCGGCGAGGCCCGTCGCGCGCTCGACATGATGTGCGAGCGTGCGCTGTCGCGTGTCACGCAGGGCGAGCGCCTGGCGCGCAAGCAGATGGTGCAGGAGCGCATCGCCGACTCCTGGATCGAGCTCGAGCAGTTCCGCCTGCTGGTGCTGCGCACCGCCTGGCTGATCGACAAGCACAAGAACTACAAGACCGTGCGCGGCGACATCTCCGCGATCAAGGCGATCATGCCCAAGGTGCTGCACGACATCGCATCGCGCGCGCTGCATCTGCACGGCTCGCTTGGCATCTCCGAAGAGATGCCGTTCGCCGGTCTGGTGATGCAGTCGTTCCACATGGGCCTGGCCGACGGCCCGGTCGAGGTGCACAAGGTGACGCTGGCGCGCGAGGTGCTGTCACGCTACCGCGCGACCGAAGACCTGTTCCCGTCCTATCACCTGCCCGAGGTGCGGGCGCGGGCGATCGAGAAGTACCGGGCTGCGCTGGAGCACATCGACGAACAGGTGTGAGGCGGGCGAGGTCCGTCTCAAGCGTCCTCCAGGAATCGGGAGCGCAGCAGTACGTTCTCCCGATGGAAATCGATGTAGTTGCGCTGACCCGAGGAGAACCGGCCGACGTTCAAAGGTGATCCGACGCCAATACCCATGCGCCGCAGCGAGTCCACGTGTGCGACGGGCGACACGATCAGATCGCCATTGTCTTCGAATCCGATGAATCCGCGGTCGAACAGGTGATCGATGCTGGGCGTCATCAGCAGTCCATTTTCGCCGTCCAGGCGTTCCTGGTGGTTGGCGTCCCGCCATGGCTTGCAGTGGCTCGCGCGCAGGTGCTCTTCGCGTGTCACGCCTGTGATCCGGCACGCGTGTTCGATGGCCATCACGCGTTGCTTGAATACGCCTTGGCCTCGGCGCGCGAGCACGACTGCGGCTCGGTCCGTTTCAGGAAGGCTCGTGTCGGACTGGATGCGGCTGAGTTCATGTTCCTCCCATTCGACGAGGCCGATCGCGGTGTCGCGCTGCGTTTCGTCGGCCACACGAAATCCGCGCACGAGCGCATGCGCTTCCGCACCGAGGAGGTCGATCAAGGCTGCCGCCAGGACCTCCGGCAGTCTGGTGAGGTAGACGCTCTGCAGCCCCGCACCGTTGGCACGCAGTGGTGCGTATCGATTCGGCAGCAGAGGCGCCAGCACGGCCATGTGCTCTGTCGGTCTGATGGGAAGTCGGATCGGATGGAATCGGACATCGATGCGCCATCCGATCAGATCCCAGTACGCACCGGCCTGACCGAACTCGAGAGGCTTGGGCGCTTCGTAGGCATGCGAACGAACGACGCCCAGTGCACGCACGAAGGTGTCCGCGAAGGAGAACACGACGTCGCCCGGTGATACTTCCCGCATGAAGTCGTAGAAGGGGTTCCGCGCCTGGTTCGCCTTGCGTTTGGGTGACCAGAGATAGCCCCCATTCACCTCATGGCGGTACGTCTGGTTCTGGTTGACCCACCAAAAACGCATGTCGTGGCAGCATCCCGACTGAAAGCAATGCACATCGTCCGAGCAATCGGGCAAACGCTCTCGACCGCGTGCGTGGACGCTGCCTGAGATGGTGCTTCAGCCGGCAAGGTCTGGCAACGCTCCGGGTCGATGTGCCGCCCTCGACGTCGTCCGGGTGGCGCCATGCCCGGCCCGAGCAGACGTCACCCGCGGCGCGCCGCCTCGATCGCCGCGATGTCGATCCTGCGCATCGTCATCATCGCGTCGAACACCCGCCTGGCGGCCGCCCGGTCGGCACCGGCCATCGCATCGGTGAGCACGCGCGGCGTGATCTGCCACGACACGCCCCAGCGGTCCTTGCACCAGCCGCACGCGCTCTCCTGACCGCCGTTGCCGACGATCGCGTTCCACAGCCGGTCGGTCTCCGCCTGGTCGTCGGTGGCGACCATGAAGGAGAACGCCTCGGTCTGCCGGAACGCCGGTCCGCCGTTCAGGCCGATGCAGGGGATGCCCATCACGGTGAACTCGACCGTCAGCACGTCGCCCTGCCGGCCCGACGGAAAGTCGCCGGGGGCGCGCATCACCGCGCCGACGCGGCTGTCGGGAAAGGTCTCGGCATAGAACTGCGCGGCTTCCAGGGCCGTGCCGTCGTACCACAGGCAGAGGGTGTTCTTGGGGGACATCGTGGTGCTCCGATGGGTCGCGGTGTCAGGCTGCCAGCGTATACAACTGCGCCGGCCGATGGGCCCCGCCCGCCCGCATCTTTCCGGCGATCGCCACGGCCACCCCGGTGTGGTCGATCCGCCGCCGGAAGGTGACCTTGTCGAGGCGTTCGCCGAGCACCGCTTCGCACAGGCCCTGCAACTCGCCGAGCGTGAACGCGTCCGGTGCCCAGCCGGCGGGCAGCCGCAGTTCGCGGATCTCACGACGCACCGCTTCAACCGCCTGCGCGACGAGTGTCGTGTGGTCGAACGCGAGGTCGCTGCGCGCGGCGACCTCGTCCACCGGGCGCCAGGCCAGCGCCTGCACCCGCTTGCCCGGCGTGGCGTCGAGCGTCGGCTGCACCAGGCTGCGGTAGACGACGCTGAGCGCCCAGGGCGCCCGCGGATCGCGCTTCGCCCCGCCCACCGCGGCGACCTGCCCGAGGTTCGGCAGCGCGCGGTTCAGACGCTCGGCCGCGACCCGGTGCGCGGCCGCTTCGAGCGAGGCGTCGAGATCGATGCGCAGCACGCCGCCGGGCAGGCCCCAGCGCCCCTTGTACGGCGCCTCCTTGCGGTGGCTGAGCAGCACGTGGAGCCGGTCGTCGATCACCGACAGGGCGACGAGTTCGATGCGCACGAACGGCATCGGGTGGAGCGTCGGCGCCGGCGGCGCGGAGGCGGCGCAGTGCATCGGGTCGGGTGTCGTCATCGCTGATCGCTGAGATAGTTGCAATACGCAACGAAGTGACATATAGTCGCTGCATGGTTAGTTGCGTTATGAAACGAACTATACAGGCGGTGTGCGATGAAGGAGAAGCAGGATGGCTGAACACAACCCCGGTGGCGACGTGAACGGCTACGACGTGATCGGTGACCTCCACGGCCAGGCCGGCAAGCTCGAAGCCCTGCTCGCGGCGATGGGCTACGTGCGCACGGGCCGCGGCTATCGGCCGCCGCAGGGGCGGCAGGCGCTGTTCCTCGGCGACCTGATCGACCGTGGCGGCGACCAGCTGCGCGTGCTCGAGATCGTCTGGAGCATGATCGAGGCGGGGCACGCGCGGTGTGTGATGGGCAACCACGAGTTCAACGCGATCGGCTACGCGACCGACGATCCGCGCAATCCCGGTGAGCGGCTGCGCCCGAACCGCGGCGCGTCCGCGAAGTGCGCGAAGAACCGCGCGCAGCACGCCGCGTTCATCGCCGCGGTCGGCGACGGCACCGCCACCCACGCGCAGTGGATCGAGCGCTTCCGCACGCTGCCGGTGTTCCTCGACCTGGGTGGCCTGCGCGCCGTGCACGGCTGCTGGGACGACGCGTCGGCGGCCGCGCTGCGCACGGCCGGCTGGGACGGCACGCGTGCCCTGGACGACGCCATCCTGTTCGCCGCCTGCGCGCCCGGCTCGGTACTGGAGTGCGCCCGCAAGCGGCTCACCTGCTGCGTGGAGATCCCCCTGACCGAGGGGCGCAGCATCCGCGACAAGTCCGGGCACGAGCACTTCGAGGTGCGCGTCGCCAACTGGCGTCACTGGGCCACGGCCTTCCACGAGGTGGCGCTGGTGCCCGCCGGACAGGAGGACCAGCTGGCCGGCATGGACTGGCCGTCCGGCTTCATGCTCGACCGGATCGAAGGCGCCCCCGTCTTCATCGGTCACCACTGGTTCGACGGACCGCAGCCCGTGATCGAGAGCCCCAAGCTTGCCTGCCTGGACTGGTCGGCAGGCAAGGGCGGGCCGCTGGTCGCCTACCGCTGGGACGGCGAGGCGCTGCTGTCGAACGACAAGCTGGTGTGGGCCGGCGGCGGTGTGCGGTCCGGGGGGTGATGGAGATGCCGTGGCGCGCGGGGCGGCACGCTACCGCAGGGCCAGGATCCTGCGGGTGCCATCGAGCACCACGATGCCGATGATCCCGCCGATCACCAGATCGGGCACGTGCGAATGCGTCCACGCGACCAGCGCACCCGCAACGATCACGCCGAGATTGGCCAGCACGTCGTTGGCGGAGAAGATGTAGCTCGCCGTCATGTGGGCGCCGCGATCGCGGTGCCGGGCGATCAGGACGAGGCAGGTCACGTTGGCGACGAGCGCCAGTGCGCCCGCGCCCATCATCGCTGCCGAGACGGGCTCGCTGCCGAAGGCGAAGCGGCGCCCCACCTCGATCAGCGCCCCCAGCGCGAGCGCGAGCTGCAGCCAGCCGGCCGCGTGCGCGGCCTTCACCTTCAGGTGCGCCGCCCGCCCCACCGCGTACAGGGAGAGCCCGTAGACCGCTGCGTCGGCGAACATGTCGAGTGCGTCGGCCAGCAGCCCGGTCGACTCGGCCAGCAGACCCACCACGATCTCGACGACGAACATGGCGGCGTTGATGGCGAGCAGGGTGCGCAGCACCTTCGATTCGGCGAGGTCGCCGGCCGCCGGCAGCGGGCCGGACGCATCGGGTGGCGGCCCGGGTGCATCCGGGGCGGCCTCGCTGCGCAGCAGGCGTGCCCCGAGCCCGAGCGGCGTGAGCCGCGCGAGCACCGCGTCGGCCGATCCACGGTGCAGCACCGTCACCTGGCGTTGCGCCAGATCGAACGAGAGCGACAGATCCGGCACCTCCCGAAGCGCCATGCGGATCAGGTTCTCCTCCGATGGGCAGTCCATCTTCGGAACGTCGAAGGTGCTGCGGTGCAGGGGTTCGATGCTCATGGAGGCCTCGCGTCCGACGTCATTCTACGATCGCGATCGGTGCCGCCCCGCACCCGTCGAAGCAACCGAGCCAAGCCCATCGGGACGCGCTACATTGACGTCGCCGACGTCACGCCACCACCCCCGTTCGAAGCACCCATCGCCCATGCCCGACTCCCTCGCCGACCTTGCACAGCAGCTCGACCAGTTCGCCCAGGCGCGCGACTGGCAGCAGTTCCATTCCCCGAAGAACCTCGCCTCGGCGCTGATCGTCGAAGCCGGGGAGCTGCTGGAACACTTCCAGTGGCTGACGGAGGAGCAGAGCCGCAGCCTGTCGCCCGAGAAGCGCGACGCGGTCGGCGACGAGGTGGCGGACGTGCTGCTGTACCTGATCCAGCTGGCGGGCGCGCTCGGCATCGACCCGGTCGCGGCAGCGCAGGCGAAGCTGAAGCGCAACGCGCAGCGGTACCCGGTCGATCGGGCGCGCGGCAGCAGCGCGAAGCACGACCAGCTCTGAGCGCGGCCGCCCGGTGATCATCTACCAGGCCAGCAAGCGCGCGTTCCTGCATCACGCGCTGCGCGACGACATCGAGGAGATCGTGTCGCGGCACGTCCGCAGTGCGACGGGCCATGGGGTCGGCACGTCGGAGATCCAGGCCTGGAAGCACTCGCTGCTGGAGATGGCCAAGGTGCTGGGCGACGAGGAGATTCCCGACGACGCCGGGGTGGCCATCGAGTACCAGTTGCCGCAGAGCGCCAAGCGCATCGACTTCGTGATCACCGGCGAGGACGCGTCGGCGCGCACCAAGGTCGTCATCGTCGAGCTCAAGCAGTGGTCCGAGTCGCGCCGCAGCGAGAAGGACGCCATCGTGTGGGCGCGCCGGGGCGGCCGTGGGGGCGAACGCGAAGGACCGCACCCGTCCTACCAGGCGTGGTCCTACGCCGCCTACCTGCAGGACTTCAACACTGCCGTGCAGGACGGCGCGATGACGCTGCAGCCCTGCGCCTACCTGCACAACCACCCGCGCGACGGCGAGATCGACCATCCGCACTACCGCACCCACCTCGAGCGCGCGCCGCTGTTCCTGGCCCGCGAACGCGCGAAGCTGCAGGCCTTCATCCGCGAACACGTCCGCCATGGCGACCGGAAGGGCGCGCTCTACGCGATCGAGAACGGGCGCATCCGGCCGTCGAAGCTGCTGATCGACAGCGTTGCCGGCCTGCTGCAGGGCAAGCCCGAGTTCGTCCTGATCGACGACCAGAAGGTGGCGCACGAGAGCATCCTGCAGGCCGATGCCCGCGCGGCACAGAAGAAGCAGGTCGTCATCGTCCGGGGCGGTCCGGGCACGGGCAAGTCGGTGATCGCCATCAACCTGCTCGGCGCGCTGATCGCACGCAAGCGCAACGTGCGCTACGTGTCCAAGAACGCGGCGCCGCGCGCCGTCTACGAGGCCAGGCTGACCGGCACCTTCACGAAGACGCGCATCAGCAACCTCTTCTGCGGCTCGGGTGCCTTCGTGAACGACGAGGCCGACACCTACGACACCCTGATCGTCGACGAGGCGCACCGTCTCAACGAGAAGAGCGGCCTGTACCGCAACCTCGGCGACAACCAGGTGAAGGAACTCATCCGGGCTGCCCGTTGCACCGTGTTCTTCGTCGACGACGACCAGCGGGTGACGCTGCTCGACATCGGCCACACGGAAGAGCTTCGGCGCCACGCGCGTGAACAGGGCGCCGAGATCACCGAGCTGGAGCTTGCGTCGCAGTTCCGGTGCAACGGCTCGGACGGCTATCTCGCCTGGCTGGACCACACGCTCGATATCCGCGAGACGGCGAACCCGACCCTCGACACGTCCGAGTACGACTTCCGCGTCTTCGACGATCCGGCCGAGCTGCACGCGCTCATCGAACTGAAGAACAAGGCCAACAACCGGTCGCGGGTGGTCGCGGGCTACTGCTGGAAGTGGCCGAGCAAGAAGGACCCTGCAGCCTGGGACATCGAGATGCCCGCCTTCGGCTACCGGCGCCGATGGAACCTGGACAAGGACGGCAGCCTGTGGATCGTCACGCCGGGATCGGTGGATCAGGTGGGCTGCATCCACACCTGCCAGGGGCTGGAGCTGGACTACGTGGGTGTCATCATCGGCCCGGATCTGGCCTACCGCGACGGGCGCATCGTGACCGACGCGACGCAGCGCGCGTCATCGGACCAGTCGGTCAAGGGCCTGAAGACGATGCTGAAGGAAGATCCTGCGCGCGCCCGTGCGCTGGCGGATGCCATCGTCAAGAACACGTACCGGACCCTGATGACCCGGGGCATGAAGGGCTGCTACGTCTATTGCACCAACGCACCGCTGGCGGAGTACCTGCGGTCCCGTCTGCGTGCGGGGGGCCGCTCCCTGGGTGAGGGCGACGCGCCGGTCGCCGCGACCGCAGCCTCGTCCGTGACATCGTCCGTCGCTCCGCCCGCCGCTCCGTCCGGCGCTCCGTCCGGCGCTCCGCCCGACGCCTCGTCCGCGACCGCCACTGCGCGGTCGAACGTTCTCCCCCTGCGGCGGGTCACGCAGCAGGAGCGCGATGCCGGGGTGCCGGCCGCACCGGTCGTCGACCTGCGGTTCGCGGCCGGCGCCTTCTCGGACCCGCAGGCCCTGGAAGACGGTGCCGACGCATGGGTCGCTCTGCCCGACTGGGTGCGCCCCCAGCCGGGTCTGTTCGTGGCGCAGGTGGTGGGCGAGTCGATGAATCGCCGCATTCCGAACGGTGCGTGGTGCCTGTTCCGCGCGAACCCGACGGGCACCCGCCAGGGCAAGATCGTCGTCGTTCAGCACCGCAGCCTCGCGGACCCCGAGACCGGCGGGCGATACACGATCAAGCGCTACACGAGCGAAAAGCTGCCCTCGGAAGAGGGGGGCTGGCGGCACGAGCGCATCACGCTGCACCCGGATTCGGATCGGCCCGAGTTCGCGCCGATCGAACTCATCGTCCACGAGGAGGAAGAAGGCGTGCGGGTCATCGCGGAGATGCTGATGGTGCTCGCGGCGGCGGACGACTGAGGGCCCGCACCCCAACTGAGGAACCCTCCCGCTCCCGGCGACCGGGTCAACCGGCGTGCCGTCCTGAAGTCGCAGTCGCAACCGAATCCGGACCATCGGCAGCGACCGGATCACTTGGCGTCTGGCCCTTCCGCATGCCGTCCGCACGTGCAAGCCACGCGCGCGGCCCGGTCCCGAACCGCTGCTTGAACGCCCGGCTCAGCGACGATGCGGAGGCAAAGCCGAGTTCGGCGGCGATGAGCTTCTGCGGTCGGCCGGCGCGCAGCAGCGATGAGGCCACCGTCAGCCGCCAGTCCGTCAGATAGGCCGCCGGCGTGGTGCCGGTGACGGTCTTGAAGGCGTCGGCGAAGGCGCTGCGGGACATGCCCGCCACCGCCGCCATGCGGGCCAGGGACCAGTCGTCCTGCGGTGCGGCGTGCAGGGCCACCAGCGCGCGGGCCAGTCGTGGGTCACTCAGGCCCATCACCAATCCGCTGGTCACGCCGACGGCCTGCGGGTGGTCGATCACCCAGCGCAGCAGTTGGATCAGCACGACTTCGAACAGTCGGTCGGCGAGCAGGCGCGAGCCGCAGCGCGCCCGGTCCGTCTCGGCAAAGAGCAGATCCAGCGCCGGCCGCAGGCCTGGGACCGCATCCAGGGGCACCAGCAGCAGCGATGGCAGCGCGGCCACGATGGGATTGCGGTCGCCGCCGTCGAAGTGCAGCGTGGCGCAGGTGAAGTCCGAGCCCTCGCGCGGCGGGTTGACGAACTCGTGGTGCACGGCGCGTGGATAGAGCACCAGCGTCGGCTCGTCCACCACCACGCGCCTGGGCACCCCGGCGCGCATTGGATGCTCGATCCGCAGGCGCCCCCGTCGCAGCACATGGATGAAGGCCCGGTCGGGCTGAACCTCGAAGCGCGTGCGCCCGCACAGCGCCCCAGAGTGGAACAGCGATGCGCGCACGTGAAAGCGGTCCAGCAGGGTGGACAGCCGGTCGACCGGGTCTGGCGCGAGGGTCGTACCATCATTGGACGATGAGACAATTTTGTTGGACGTCATGACACTCATCATCCAGATCTTCGGGGCAGGATTCAAGCGATCGAGCGTGCGCTCGCCACTTGTCACCACCGGAGAACCTGATGAAGCCCCTCGCCTCAACCGTGCTCGCGCTCACCCTCGCCACCGCACTGCCTGTCAGCCATGCGCAGCAGCAAGCGTCGCCTGCGGTGCCGGGCTACGCCTACGGGCAGCCCACGCTGGCCAAGGCGCCGTACACCCTGGCCGATCTGCAGGCGCTGCAGAAGTCACTGCTCTTCACCGAAGAAGACGTGAAGGCCCTGCGCCAGAGCAAGGCCATCCTGGCCGACCAGACCGACGCGATCCTGGAGGTCTGGTACGGCTTCGTCGGCGCGACGCCCGAGCTCGTCCACTTCTTCAGCAACGCCAAGACCGGCAAGCCTGAGGGTGCCTACCTGGAGGCGGTGCGCAAGCGCTTCGTGCTGTGGGTGCTGGACACGGCCGATGCGAACTACGATCAGAAGTGGCTCGATTGGCAGTACGAGATCGGCCTGCGTCACCACCGTACGAAAAAGAACAAGACCGACCGTGCGCCGAGCGTCGCGCAGGTCAATTTCCGCTACATCCCGGCGCTGACGATCCCGATCACGACGACCCTCAAGCCCTTCCTGGCCAAGAAGGGCGCCTCGGCCGCCGATGTCGAGAAGATGCACGCGGCCTGGGTCAAGTCGGTGCTCATGCAGAGCATTCTGTGGAGCCAGCCGTACATCAAGGACGGAGCGTTCTGAGATGACCGGCGTCGAGAATCGCTTCGGCACCGCGCCCGACCCGGTGCTGCCCGAATGGCAGGTCAGCACCTGGCTGAACACGCCGCGGCCGCTCACGCTTCAGGGCCTGCGCGGCAAGGTGGTGCTGTTGCACACCTTCCAGATGCTGTGCCCGGGGTGCGTGACCTACGGACTGCCGCAGGCGCAGCGCGTGCGGCGGGCCTTTCCCGAGTCCGAGGTGGCGGTGGTCGGCCTGCACACCGTGTTCGAGCATCATGCGGTGATGAGCGTCGAGGCTCTGCGCGCCTTCGTCCACGAATACCGCTGGAGCTTCCCGATCGGCGTCGATGCGCCCGATGGCCTGGGCGGCCCGTCCCTGACGATGGCGCGCTATGGCCTGCGCGGCACGCCCTCGTGCCTGGTGCTGGATCGGCAGGGGCGCGTGCAGTTGCACCACTTCGGGCAGTTGGATGATCTGCCGCTTGGTGCGCTGCTGGGGCGGCTCATGACGAGTCCGGCACCGCTACCAGAGGACGAGATCAAGTCCGGCGCATCGGCAGACCTGGTGCAGCGAGGTGGCGCTGCGGTCTGCGCACCCGATGGTTGCGGTGGCCTGCCTTAGGAACTCGGAGCGGTCTGCGCGGTGGCAAGCCGCCTGATTCGCGCTCAAGGTGGACACCTGTACCCTTGCGTTGTGGACAGCAGCACCCGATGCCCCTTCTGCACATTGCCTCCGGAGCGCGTATTGGCGCGCAATGGTTTCGCGCTCGCCTTTCGCGATGCCTACCCGGTCAGCCCCGGCCATACACTCGTGATCCCCATCCGGCATGTGGCCTCGTTCTTTGACATCACGCCTGACGAGCGCACGGCGATGTTCGCACTGCTCGAGGCGGCGAAGCAGCAGCTTCATGCAGAGTTCAGCCCTGCCGGGTACAACATTGGCATCAACGATGGCGCTGCTGCCGGGCAGACAGTGGGCCACCTGCACATCCATCTGATACCGCGCTACACCGGTGATCACGCCGATCCGCGCGGGGGCGTTCGGTGGGTGATCCCTGAGAAGGCCGACTACTGGAGCAATAGCCGCTGAGATGAAGACTGCGATCGAAGTCCTCGACGCCTTCGAGAAGATCCGCCGTGCCCAGCGTGCGGGCGTCTATGCCCCCCACAAGCCGCTGCTCATCCTGTTGGCGCTGGCCCGCGTCCAGCGCGGCGAACCCAGGCTCGTGGAGTTCGCCGCTGTCGATGCGCAGCTGAAGCAGTTGCTCGCAGCGTTCGGCCCCAGCAGCGCCGCCAAGTCGCGGCACTACCCGTTCTGGCACCTGGCGACCGACGGCAGCGGCGCGCTCTGGGAACTGAGCGCCCCACGCGAGGTTCTCGAGCGTCCTGCCGGTGCCACGCCCACCCTGACCGAGCTGCGCGCCCACCACATCAAGGGCGGCTTCCCCGTCGACATCGACGACGCCTTGCGCCACGTGCCCGGCCTGCTGCAGGCCCTGG
>Ga0116180_1003692_pt1 | contig 11434 bp, 10 predicted proteins | sample AD_UKC073_MetaG_FD_89804 | JGI IMG/M metagenome (GOLD analysis project Ga0116180, IMG submission 89804) | Active sludge microbial communities of municipal wastewater-treating anaerobic digesters from USA - AD_UKC073_MetaG | ecosystem: Engineered > Bioreactor > Anaerobic > Digestate | place: USA... | reverse complement strand
AGCAAATCGCGAGTTTCTTCACGACTTAACCCTTTCAAAATGTCGTTACGGTCCTCAGTATCCAAATAAGCAAAAACATCTGATGATATGTTACGGGGAAGAAGTCTAAATAGAAGCACTCTATTCTTTTCGTCTACAGTCATAAGAAAATCAGCAATATCCGGTACCGGATATTGAGAAAATAGGTCACGCAGCTCAGCCAAACGCTGTTGGTCAATCAAATCTTTTATTCGTGCAACATCATGTTCCAGCATGGGATCCTCCCTGCATTGACTAAGTCTTGGTATAGGTATATGGGGAAATAACTTAGAGAGTTATAACTCGCAGGCTGTCCATAAGTTTTTCCGTTATCGTGAACATGTTAGCCATGGAGCCTATTTGTATTTTATCGGTCAGCTGGTAATGTTCCAAGCAGGCGCTGCTGATGATTATTTCCACCCCGCGTTCCTGCAGCACGCGTAAATGAGGCAAAATGTCTGAACCTTCGGTTACCAAAAAAACCCCGCTGTTAATAAACAGTATACACCTTACCACCTCTTCCAACCGGGTTAAACTGAAAAAAAACTGGTTCATCAGCATACTTCCCAGTTGGTGTTCACCTTGTCCAATACCCGTATTGGTGATCAACACCGCAGTCTTAGCACCTATAGAAGCAGTCATTTCTAATTGGCGGGTGGCTTGTTCTTCCAAAATAGAAAAGTAATCCGGTCCCACTGAACTTTCCGGCACCCGGGCTCTTTTTTCAGCAGAACCAATCTGCTCTAATGGATATCGGTGTAAATCTGGTATTGATTTTTCATTGCTATGCGGATTACTCATTAAATGCTCCCTCTTTATGAATTGTAGCCTAATTCTATCATAACCCCTGAGGTCTAAACTATGAGACCATATGAAACACAGGTAAATATATCATAATATATTTAATATTGACAAGCTATTAAGTTACGCAGATTAATGCCGGGTGATTTGTTGTTTAGCACTTAGCCAATTATAAAAAACTAAGGTAAGGCAGGAGTACATTGGAGCTTTCATCAAACCAGAAGGATTTTCGAAGAGAGGTTGAGCGGCTTAAAGACATAATAAGCCATGGTGACATAAGGCCTGGATACCGATTGCCTCCGTAAAGGGAAAAACCAGCCTAACCAGCTATAACCTACTTAATCATACCCAGGGAACGATAAGTGGCTTCATCCATTTCGCCGGTTATAGGCAGAACATGCCAGGCCTGATAATACTTTACGGCAAATTCTGTCATAGGGCCAAATCGTCCGTCGGCAGCATCAAAAACCACTCCTAGTTCCTTGAGACGGCTTTGCACATAGACCACTTTTTGTCCGGAGGAACCTTTCTTCATACTAGGAGGAGGGGTGAAGTTCTCAGGAACAATCCGCCCATTATTTACGATGCGCACTGTAGTTCCCCAGGGAATAATCGGATACAATTTTTCCACGTCCCCGTTAAACATGCGAATGCAGCCATGGGAAGCATAGGTACCAATTGAACCCGGTTTATTAGTCCCATGTATACCATATATACCCCAGGGAACATTCAAACCCATCCAACGTGTGCCAAAACCGCCTCCCCAATTAAGGGCTTTATGAATAATTTTCCATTCGCCTAGTGGAGTTGGTGTGGACGACTTGCCTACCGCTACCGGATAAGTGACCACTTCCTTATCATTTTCATAGACCGTTAGGTTTAGCTTGGCCACATCAATTACTATGAGCATCCTCTTGTTTTCTTCTTCTACTTCTTCTGTAACACAGGGCTCGTCTTGTTCGGACTGCAGAAGGGATTCCCACACCGGCTGGGTAACAGTGGAAGTATCCTCTAAACCATGGGCCACCTGATACATACTCACGGCTCTCCAGGTTTCAGCATTATATACACCATTTACATTTACATCATAACCCAGTTCTTTCAGACGGGCTTGTAAAAGCCATATCGCTTCCCCTTGCAGGTTAGGGGTGCTGGGATAAAGGGTAGGAAAATCAGTGCGGTCGATTATAAGTGGTTTGGTTATAGGGCTGTCAGCCTTTTCAGCACCTAGAACTGTTCTGCCTTCCATAACCGACAGCAATAGCATTAAAACCAAAAAGAAGACTAGTTTTCTCGGCAAATCTCTTACCTCCCAAACACTGAATGTTCTTCGGTTCCTCCCCGGCTCAGCCAATAAGCCAAGAGGAGACAAGCTCGACAAAACTTGCCTTCTAAATTGTATTAGATATCACTTAAAATATTACGAGTTATTGCCTGGGCAGTAGGTGTAAGGGCACAGCCTCCGCTAGCAGTCTCACGCAAATCCGGTGACATCAGGCGGCCTACTCGAAACATGGCATCGACAATTTCATCAAAAGGAATAACGCTTTGGATGCCAGCCAGGGACATTTCCGCACAAATTAAGGCATTGACCGTACCGGTAACATTTCTTTTCGAACAGGGAACCTCCACCAAACCCGCTACCGGATCACACACCAAGCCCAGCAATCCTTTTAAGGCCATGGCAGCAGCATTCAAAACCATAGGGGGTGAACCACCTTCCAGATGAACTGCTGCTGCAGCTCCCATAGCCGAGGCAGACCCTACCTCAGCCTGACATCCCCCTTCTGCTCCGGAAAGAGTAGCATTGGCAGCAATAATCTTGCCTACCGCTCCTGCCACCAATAACGCATCTACCGCTTGCTGCCGGGATGTTTTCTTTTCCTCGGTAATAGCCAGTATAATGCCAGGTATTACACCGCTGGCCCCAGCAGTGGGTGCCGCTACTATACGGCCCATAGCTGCATTAACTTCAGTTACCGCCAAAGCATAACTTACAGCCCGCAATACGGTTTTACCGCACAGGCCTCCCGACATTAATCTATGATACAGTCTATACCCATTACCGCCAATGAGCCCGCTAACTGATTTTATTTCAGCATTCAGTCCTTTTTGCACAGATTCTTCCATAACCTCTAGCGATGCTACGATATGGCTGCGCACCCTTTCCGCTTCCCAGCCTAATTCACCGGCCTCTGCTTGCAGCATAATTTCAGCGATAGACATATTATGCTGTTCACATAATTTAAGCAAATCCTGGCCCCGGTGGAATTGATACATGCCATCTCCTGCCTTTCTTAAATATCAGAGCAGTCAATCAACAATACTTCATGTACGCCCTCAATATTGGATAATTTCTCTATTATTTCCTTACTTACCGGCTGATCAGTTTCCATTACCATGGAGGCTTGACTGCCCCGGGCTGAGCGAAAGACTTCCAGAAAGGCTATGTTAATTGAGTGCTGCGCCAGCAAACCACTGATACTGGCTAATATACCCGGCCGGTCTTGATGACGGGTTATCAAAGTAGGGTATTGTCCGGTAAACTTCACCGCCATGCCATTAACCCTAGTAACCAGGATCTTGCCTCCGCCAGTGGAGGAGCCAACCATTTCACAAGAGCTTCCGTCCGGGAGATAAGCCACAATACGTACCGTATTAGGGTGAACATCCCCTAGGTCCTCCTGAAAAAATGCAAATTCCATACCGTTTTGAGCGGCTATTTCATAGGAATCACGGATACGCTCATCAGCCGTTGAGAAGCCTAGCACCCCCCCTACCAGAGCTTTGCCAGTGCCGTGTCCTTGATAAGTGCGGGCAAAGGAACCGTGTAAATAAAATTCAACCCGGCGGGGCTGAGTGTAGCATAGACGCCGGGCAACGTTACCTAAGCGAACCGCACCGGCTGTGTGAGAACTAGACGGTCCTACCATAACCGGCCCAATTACATCGAACAGACTAACCGCCACTAGCATCACTCCTTATCATTGCCCCTTGTTAATTTAGTATATATCATATGAAGGTTCTTAGTAAAAAAAGGGCCTCGCGGCCCTTTATTTTCCTATTAAAGCCATTCAGTCAGTTGCCGGGAACGATGGTTAACAGCTTTGGGGGTCTTGCGCCCCGCCAATAAACTTCCCACCATATAACCCAGCGCACATAAGATGATAATAGTGGCTCCAGAGGGCAAATCAAATAAATAAGAAATCACTAGTCCGCCGGTGGTAAAAACGGCACTTAAAATCATAGAAAAGGCCATCATACCGGTCATACTACGGGTGAAAAGCGTTGCCGTGGCCGGTGGTATGGTTAACAAAGCGATAACCAGAATAATGCCTACTGCCCGGATCATTACAACTACTGTCAGGGCAATTACCACCAGTAACAGTTGATTGTATAAGCGGGTATTCACCCCGATCACCTGGGCAAATTCTTCATCGAAAGCGGTAAGGGTGAATTGATCGTGGTATAAGATCACGATCAATAATATCACTACATTAAGAGCTAGTATTAAATAGAGATCCGTCAAAGGCACCGCTAAAATGCTGCCAAAGAGATAACTCATTAAATCTCCCGTATAACCAGGGGAAAGTTTAACAAAAATAACCCCCAGAGCCATGCCCACTGCCCACATCATGCCAATTATGGTATCTTCCCGTTGTTTGACCCGATGGCTCACTTCTCCCATAGCCAGAGCCGCCAGCACGGTGAAAACAGTAGCACCAACCATGGGCGGTATTCCCACTAGATAGCCCAGACCAACTCCCCCATAAGCGGTATGTGATATTCCCCCGCTTATAAAAACAATTCTTTTAACCACTACATAGGTTCCCACTATTCCACAGGCAATGCTTACCAGCAAACCCACCATTAATGCATGGCGCATGAAGCTGAACTGCAGTATTTCACTCAATGGCCCACCACCCCCTCATGAGGCGGCAGAACCCGGTGAGGTATACCATGAGCGATCAAGTCCACTGGGCAGTGGTACATTTCTTCCACCATTTCTGGAGTGATTTCCACACTATCACTACAGTACAAGCGCCCATTGAGGCAAGCTAATCTTTTCACATAGCGCGATACGGCTGAAATGTCATGGGATACCAGAATTATGGTCATATTCTCATTCAACTCCGCCAGCAGTTCATAAAAGGTTACTTGAAAACCAGGGTCAACACTGGCGGTAGGTTCGTCCAGCAGCAGTACGCTTGGTTCCGTTGCCAGGGCTCGGGCCACTAAAACCCGCTGGCGTTCGCCACCAGACAGTTCACCTATCTGGCGCTGGCGAAGATGTATCATTCCCACCCTTTCCAAAGCCTCATCGGCAATACGGCGGTCTTGCCGGGAATAAAAACGCCCTTTTCTTTTACCCAGCCGCCCCATTAGGACCACTTCCCCTACTCTAATAGGAAAATAGCGGTCAAACAAAGCGTGTTGAGGTACATAACCTACCTGGTGATGATTTTCCTGAACCGGATGCCCCATAACCATTATTTGGCCACTATCAGGAGTAATCAGACCCAAAATGCTGCGTAATAGTGTGCTTTTGCCCCCTCCATTGGGTCCGATTATACCTAAATAGTCTCCTCTTTCCACGGTCAGGTTAATATCTTCCAGAGCTAGATTACCGTCAAAGGAAACATACAGGTTTTTAACTTCAATAGCCGGAGCATTACTGCTTTCTTTCAAGACTTCCCCTCCCAAAACTAATCCGCTGCTAAAACTGCAGCCAGCTCAAGGGCAACTTGACGTAAATTGGCCGCATAGTCTCGAGCCAAAGGGTCGATAGTAATAACCTTTCCTTGCAAATCACCGGCTATAGCTTCTGCTTCGTGAGTACTATGCTGGGGTGAGGCTAAGACCACCCGGATACCTTTTTCTTTGGCTTGCTTAATTAATTGAGCCATCTCTTGAGCAGTGGGTTCTTTACCATCCCTTTCAATAGGTATTTCTTTCAGCCCATAATCTTCACAAAAATATCGCCAGGCAGGATGAAAAACCAAAAACTCTCTGTGCTTAACATCCTTTAACTGCTGGGATATTTCCCGATCCAGCTGGTCCATTTCCGCCTGAAAGGCCTCTAAATTCTGCTGGTAATCTTCCTGATGCTGGGCATCAACTTGGCTCAATGCTGCCAAAATATTTTGGGCTTGCACCTTAACTCGGGCCGGTGACAACCAGATATGAGGATCGTCGTCAATTAGCTCTATGGACTGGGAGGTGTCGACTACCAACATATCCGGATTAACATCAGCAAGTCGTTCCATCCACAGTTCTTCAAATTCAATGGTGCCAATCTTAAGGTAAAGGTCGGCTTCAGCCAACATCTTCATCTGCTGAGGAGTAGGTTCATAAGTATGGGGATCGGCTCCGGGAGGGATGAGTATGGATACTTGTACATGTTCTCCGCCAACTTTTTCCACAAAGTAGGCTTGCGGCAGCAGGCTGACAAAGACCTGAACCTTGCTCTGATTACTGTCCAAAGTTAGCTGTGCTGGCGAACATCCCGGTAATCCGATTATAAATAATCCTAATATTACTATAGTAGTGAGGATTTTAGTCCTTATCACCTGCTGTTCCTCCTTCGGCAGTAGAGTTGGCTTGCTGTAGCTTTCGTTTGAGACTGCACTCCCGGCAGTAACCCAATACTTCAAAATGGTGGTTGGACACCTCAAAACCATTTTCCTCTGCAACCCGGTTTACTTCCCCTTGCATAGGGCATACTCCCAATTTAACAGCAACTCCGCAATCCATACAGACCAGGTGATGGTTGTGCCCGCCATGAAGTTCGTAACGTACCGGCCCATCATGTATATTCAAACGACTGACTATCTGCAAATCCGCCAGCAAATTAAGATTTCGGTAAACGGTAGCCAATGATATGCTGGGTTCTGTTTTCCGTACCTCTTGACCAATTTCCTCAGCGGTTAGATGCCGGTCACTGTTGCTCAGTATTTCCAGGATAATGCGGCGCTGAGGAGTAATTTTATACCCCCGGGCAGAGAGTTTTTCCACCCACGCGGACAATGAGATTCCCTCCTAAATAATAATCATTATCATTTAGGATTATATCCTAATTATCAATCATTTACAAATGTTCCCCTGAACTCCGGCTTTCTATACAAACCTCGCTCTCAGACCTGCTTCAATCTTTTAGGAGTATTGTCAGGGGCTCAAATGTTATGGGATAATATCAAAGTGTGACTTAATCCATGGGGTGAGACAATGAATTTTAACCAGATGTACCAGGAGAAAGTAGTAAGTGTTAAAGAAGCCTTGCAAGAGATAAAAAGTGGGCAGGAAATAGCCTGTTCCCTTATAGCCTGTGAGCCAGTGACCATGCTCAGCCACCTGCACACCATCAAAAACCGGGTGGAGAATGTATCAGTGGTGGCTGCACTGCTTATGAATGAATATGAATTTTTTATGAACCCGGAGATGAAGGGTCATTTCCTATTAAACAGTTGGTTTTATACTGCCGGGGCACGCAAAGCCCATTCTTTAGGAACGGTTTCCTATATACCTTTGGAGTTGCACCGGGCCGTTTCCAGCCGCAGCTTTTACCGTAAACCTGATATATTTCTAGGCTGTGCCAGCCCTATGGACCAGCACGGTTACTTGTCTTTATCTATGGATTCCGTATGTGAAAAAGACCTGATAGAATTGGCGGATAAAGTGATAATAGAAGTTAGTCCCCATTTTCCCCGTACTTATGGTGATACTCATATCCACATCTCTGCAATCGATTATATAATTGAAACTGACCGTATGCCCCCTACTGTTCCCGAAATTAAAATTAGCGATGAAGAAAAGACTATAGGTGAATACGTGGCTGATTTAATCGAAGATGAATCTACCCTGCAGATTGGTTTCGGTACCATTCCAATGGCAGTCACCGCTTGCCTCACGGACAAAAAAGATCTGGGAGTACACACGGAATTGTTCAGTGAAGGACTATTGGATCTTTACGAAGCGGGAGTAATAACCAACCGGAAAAAGACCATCTGGAAGGATAAGTTCATAGCCGATTGCGCCTTAGGGACTAAACGCCTGTATGATTTTTTCGATAACAACATGGCAGTTGAATTTCAACGGGGCAGTGTAGTCAACGATCCCCAGGTTATAGGACGCAACCACAAAATGGTAGCAATAAACTCTGCTTTGGAAATGGACTTGACCGGTCAATGCTGTGCCGAATCCATCGGTCCCAGGCATTACAGCGGGACCGGTGGTCACAAGGAGTTTGCCCAGGGAATTCAGTATTCACCTGGCGGCAAATCTATCATCGCTTTCCAGTCCACCACCCGTGACGGTACTATCTCTCATATTGTACCTATATTGACACCGGGAGCAACGGTAACAACTTCGCGGGTAGACGTGGATTATGTAGTGACAGAATATGGCGTGGCCAGCCTCAGGGGACGTTCTATCAGAGAACGAGTTAAAGAACTGATAAACATCGCTCACCCCAACTTCAGAGACTATCTGCGCAGTGAAGCAGAACGAAATCAAATCTGGTAATATTGGCTGTGAAAATGCCTCTTACAATTGTCCTCATGGCAGTAGGTTTGCCATGAGCACCTTGGTGTAGGAGTCCGATATAGTCGGTGAAGATGGGCGGACGAAGGGGAGGCGAGGGACAGGATGTCCCGAGAGGGCTACAAAACAGGAGGTTTTGTTTAGCCCGGTACCCCCTGAGTCGCACATCAAGCCGTTGCTATATCGTGACGACGTAACAGGTGCGCATGGTGAACCTACTGGCTACCATACTCCGGGAGCGCGTATCAATCTCTATGTCGAAGCTAACCACGGCTTTGCAGGAGTGTTAGCCAGCTCGCTTCAAGACTCCTCACCTGCAACACATCGGCTTACTTCGGTGCGAAACGGACCGCTCGGAATTCGGCATCCATGCACTCAGTCCTCGCTGCGTAAAACTCTGTTTCGAGCGACCCTCCGCAGCCCTCAGTATCGCCTGTGCTGCAACGGCTCTTCGTACGTCACTCGCCCGGCTAATACTCCTGCTTAAGCCGACCAGCAATGTTTTCATTCACCGTGGCCTGCACCGCAGGTGACAATTGCGAGCGCGTGGCAATCTCTATGCCTGTCTGCGACTTGAGCTTATAATCTGCCGCAAAATCTCCACATCAGCTACAGGCTCCTGGCAGGCAAACCCTTCACAGACATAAGCGGTTGCATTTCCATTTTGAACTGTCATATCACGGGTGAATGGTGCCAGGAGTTCCAGTTCACTGCTGTGAGCATCTTTGTACAACACAACCGTATCGGGCAGAAATGCCTTTTGGACAGAGCCCAGCATTTTTTCAACCTGGCCATCCATAGCATGGCCCACTACCACCACTTCCCGGCTAGGCTGCAAATAAAACAAAAGCCCGGACAGGAAAAAGGAGTGGGCAGTGGGACCGGAGGATACCGTATTGGCAAAAGCGGTTATCATTGTCTGCGCCTTGTCTTCCAGGTCAGCAGCACCAGTTAGACGGGATAAACGCAGGAAATTCAGCAAAGCCACCGAATTATCAGAGGGCATAGCTCCATCATAAACTTCTTTTGGTCTGGTCAACAGCTGCTCCCCATCATTTCCATAAAAGAACAGTCCACCTTTAGATTCATCCCAGAAGTACTTTATTTGCTCCCGGGAAAATTCCATGGCCAATTCCAGATAGCGAGTCTGGTAGGTGGCCTCATAGAGTTCGATAAGAGCCCATACCAAATAACTGTAATCGGCCGAGTAAGCCAAAAATGACGCTTCCCCCTCCCGGTATCTGGCCAGCAGTCTGTCATCAGAACGGCGCAGTTTGTTAAGAATAAACTGTACTGCTCTCTCAGCAGCTTCCCGGTACTCTGAATCACCTAAGACTCGGTAGGCGATAGCCAAAGCTGTAATCATCAAACCGTTCCAGGCAGTTAATATTTTGTCATCCTTATGAGGATGAATACGCTGGCTGCGGTAGGCCCATAGTTTTTCCCGTTCCGTTTCCCACCGGCTGCGCTCTTCTTCACTAAAAGAACTGTAAATCAGGTTGGGAATACTTTTGCCCTCAAAATTCCCCTGTTCCGTAATGCCAAAATAGGAACAGAATTCAGTCCCCTGCTCATTTCCCAGCACATCTTTTACTTCCCCGGGTGTCCAGACGTAAAACTTACCCTCAACTCCCTCAGAGTCAGCATCTTCGGCCGAATAGAATCCTCCCTCCTCAGAGGTCATATCCCGTAGCACATAGTTCAGCACTTCCCGGGCAATGCGGGCATATTCAGGCCGGCAGGTTACTTGATAGGCTTCCAGATAAGCTATGGTCAGCAGAGCATTGTCATAAAGCATTTTTTCAAAATGGGGTACTAACCAGTAGCGATCAGTAGAATACCGGGCAAAACCAAAACCAATATGGTCATATATGCCTCCCCGGTACATACTGTCCAGGGTCTTTTCTACCATGGTCAATGCTTCCGGCTGGCCGGTATAGTAGTGGTAGCGCAGCAGGAAGTATAAGTTGTGAGGAGTGGGAAATTTGGGGGCAGACCCAAAACCGCCGTATTCCTTATCAAAAAGCTGGCTGAACCGTTTATAGGCCTGTTGTACATCGGCCATGTTCAATTCACCTTTACTGAATTCTTCCGTTTCCTGCAACCAGCAACTGACTCGCTCCCCCGACTCCAGAACTGCCGCTCGTTCATTTTGCCATAAACCGGACAAACGGGGCAGTATTTGCATCAATCCCGGCAATCCATACCGCTGGTTTTTGGGCAGGTAGGTAGCGGCAAAAAAAGGCTTTTTGTCAGGAGTCATAACAATGGTCAACGGCCATCCCCCATGCCCGGTCATTCCCTGGCAAACGGTCATATATATCTGGTCAATATCCGGCCTCTCTTCCCGGTCCACCTTAATAGCTACAAAATCCCGGTTTAGTAGTTCAGCCACTTCCCCATCCTCAAAAGACTCCCTCTCCATAACATGGCACCAGTGACAGGTAGAATACCCAATGCTAAGAAAGATAGGCTTGTCTTCTCGTTTCGCTTTCTCAAAAGCCTCATCGCCCCAAGGATACCAATCCACCGGATTATGGGCATGCTGCAAAAGGTAAGGGGATTTTTCTTCTATAAGGAGGTTAGGGTTTTTGAGTTCAGGCATACTTCCACTCCAATTTGATTGATTTTTAATTAGTTTGAGAAGTTAATAATCTAATATTCCTTAATTAGATATTAACTCATCAGTATACAAAAACCGCAAGACTGTCACCTGAGAATTAATCCACGATCTCTTGTTGCAGGAAATGAAAACATGACCGGCCGTTTCCACCCAGCCTTCTGGAGGAAAATCTCACCTGTTCCGGGTGCATCAATTTGGAGTATGAAAGAGTGAATATAAAATAAAAGATAATTTAATACTTTTACAAAATATTTGACTTAAAATTTTTTCAGTAATATCATGAAAATGTTGATATTTATGGGTTCGTGTATAATTTTGGCAATTGTGGCATATAAAATTCTGAAATAATTTACGCTATTGGCATCATCCTTGAGAAATAAAGAAACAGAAGTATAAGTCTGAGGTATAGCGTCCATATTAACTCTCAGCGGTTTTAAGCACTGGAATGAGCGT
>Ga0116180_1003670_pt1 | contig 11478 bp, 12 predicted proteins | sample AD_UKC073_MetaG_FD_89804 | JGI IMG/M metagenome (GOLD analysis project Ga0116180, IMG submission 89804) | Active sludge microbial communities of municipal wastewater-treating anaerobic digesters from USA - AD_UKC073_MetaG | ecosystem: Engineered > Bioreactor > Anaerobic > Digestate | place: USA... | reverse complement strand
CTACTTCCGCGAGGCCCGGCTCAAGCGGATCGCCCCGATCAGCCAGGAAATGGTGCTCAATTACCTCAGCGAGCACGTCCTCGGGCTGCCGCGCAGTTACTGACCGATCCCCCTGTCCCCGCGACAGCTCAAGGAGACCCACGACCGTGCAGCCTTACCGTTCCGTCCTGTTCATCCCGGCCCACAAGACGTCGTGGTTCGCCAAGGCCATCGACGCCGGGCCCGACGCCGTGTGCTTCGACCTGGAGGACTCGGTCCCCGAGCACCTCAAGGCCGGCGCCCGTGAGCAGGTGGCGGAGGCGGTCGCGGCATACTCCCGGTCCCACCCCGCGCTGGGACTGTTCGTGCGACCCAACTCGCTGGGCACCCGGCTGACCGGGCTCGACCTGGAGGCAGCCGTCGTCCCGGGGCTGACCGGGGTGTTCGCGCCCAAGGTCGACTCGGCGCTGGATGTCGTGCGCTACGACGCGCTGCTGGACCACTTCGAGGCGCGCGCAGGCGTGACCGGGCTGGAGTACATCATCCCCGTCGAGACCATCCACGGGATCCAGAACTGTGAGGAGATCGCGGCGGCCTCAGAGCGGGTCGGGGCGATGATCGGCCCCACCGCCGAGCACGCCGACATCGCCAAGGCGGTCGGCTTCGAGTGGACGCCCGAGGGGCTGGAGTCGATGGTGCACCGCACCAAGATCCTGCTGGCCACCCGGGCCGTCGACCGGCACCCGCTCACCGCACTGTGGGAGCGCATCCACGACCTCGACGGCCTGCGCGAGTTCAGCATCCGCAGCCGCCGGATGGGCTTCCGCGGGCAGATCGTCCTGCACCCCAGTCACGTCCCCGTCGTCAACGCGGTCTACACCCCCGACGCGGAGCAGATCGCCTTCTATCGTGGGCTGCTGGAGACCTACGAAGCGGCGGCGGCCCGCGGCGACGGCGCGGTGATGTACGGCGAGATCCACGTCGACAAGGCCCACGCCGACAAGGCCACCGAATGGCTGGCACGGGTCGACACCCTTGCCTCGCTCAACGGCGGCCTTCCCTCCGTCTGACCGCGCCAACCCGGCGACCCTGAGCGTCATCCCAAGAGCAGCAAGGAGATCCATCATGGCGGGCCTGTACTTCGAGGACTTCGAGATCGGCAAGGAATACGTTCACCCGTGGTCACGAACGGTCACCGAGACCGACACGATCCTCTACTGCGGGCTCACCATGAACCCCGCGCCGATCCACCTCGACGCGCACTACATGGAGACGACGATCCACGGCCAACGGCTGGTCCCGAGCCTTTACACCGGCGGCCTCGTCGGCGGCATGATCGTCAACGAACTCACCCTCGGCACGACGCTCGGCAACCTCGGCTACACGAAGTTCGACTTCCCCAAGCCGGTCTTCCACGGCGACACCATCCGCGCCGAGACGACGATCCTGGACAAGCGTGAGTCCAAGAGCCGCACCGACTCCGGCATCGTCTTCTTCGAGCATCGCGGCATCAACCAGCGCGGCGAGATCGTCCACATCGCCCACCGCGCCGGCCTCATGCTCAAGCGCCCCGTCGCCGATGACTGACCGCCGACGGATGACCGGACTACGGCTGAACGGCTGACCGACGGACCATCCCCTGCTGCCAGGCCCCCTCGACCCGCAGGTCGGGGCGGTGCTCGACGCCATCCCCCGGCTCGACCTGCGCGACCTGCAGAGGGCCCGCACCGAACGCATCCACCTGGCGCGGGCCGGGCAGGCCGGGTGGCAACCGCCCGACGGTGTGGACATCTCCGAGCGCCAGGTACCTGCGGGCTCTCAACCCCGCGTCCGCGTCTTCGCGCCAACCCGCACGCCGTCCCGGCCCGCCGGACCTGCCGAACCTGCCGAACCTGCCGCCGACTCTGGCCGCTCGCCCCGGCCGGCACTCGTCTGGCTGCACGGCGGCGGTCACGTGATGGGCACGGTCTGGCAGGACGACCCGCGACTGGTCCGATGGGCGCTCGATACCGGGGCTGTCGTCGTCGCCGTCGACTGGCGCTGGGCCCCCGAACACCCCTACCCCGCCGCTCTGGACGACGCCTGCGCCGCCCTGCGCTGGTGCCTCGCCGGCGGCGACGACCTGGACATCGACCCGGCTCGCGTCGTCGTCGCGGGCGCCAGCTCTGGCGGGGGCTTGGCTGCCGGAGCAGCGCTTCGGTGCCGCGACGAGGGCGACCCGCCGCTGCGAGCCCAAGTCCTCATCTATCCGATGCTCGACGACCGCGGGGAGAGCACGTCCGCGAGGTCCTGCACCGACCCCCGGGTCTGGAACGACGAGAGCAACAGCCGGGCGTGGGCGGCATACCTGTCGGGCTGGACCCGGCCCGTCCCGGCGTATGCCGCGCCCGCGCGCGCCACCGACCTCACCGGCCTACCGCCCACCTGGCTGGCCACCGGCGCGCTGGATCTGTTCCGTGACGAGGACCTCGACTACGCCGCGCGACTGCTCGCCGCCGGAGTGCCCACCGAGCTGCATGTGTATGCCGGCGCCGTCCACGGCTTCGACCTGTTCGCCCCGAATGCGGCTGTGTCCGTGCGGTTCCGAGCTGAGCTCGATGCCGCCGTGGGCGCGGCCCTCGTCGGCGACGGCGGCTGGCCGACGCTGCGCTGACTGGCCCACCTCGCTGCTCGCGCGTGCGGCGGGAGCGCGGCCTGGTCACGGAAACTGCACATTCTTCGACAACTGCTTTACAGGTCGGTCCGCGCGACGTAGAGTCATCACATCGTGCGGATCATGTGCATGATTACCATCATCAGAAGGAGAACGCGATGGACTGGACGGCTGTGCGTCTCGGCCGACGGGGAGCCGTAGCAGTAGTCGCTGCCGCGGCACTTGGCATGTCAGCCTGCTCGAGCTCCACGGGGACGAGCTCGACCACCTCCGGTGGCCTCCCGGCCACCGTCAATGTCGTGTCGATCAACCCGCAAACCGGTCCAGCGGCCTTCGCCGGTCTGGCCGCGAACAAGGGCTACGACCTGGCGATCAAGGAGATCAACGACACCAAGTTCCTCGGCAGCACCACGCTGACCTTGAGCAAGGTCGACACCAAGGGCGACATCAAGACCGCCGCCAGCTCTGCGTCGACGGCGATCGCCGACAAGAGCATCAGCGCGATCTTCGGCTCGGTGTCCAGCCAAGAGGCCGTGGCGATCTCACCGCTGGTGCAGCAAGCCGGAGTGCCGACCATCTACACCCAGGCCGGCAGCGACGGCGTCGTCGTCGGTGACGCGACCTACCGCGCCACCCCGCTGATGCGCAGCTACTACTCCCTGGTGAAGAAGTACATCCAGGACAAGGGCTGGAAGTCGGTGGGCATCATCCACACGGCCGCCGCCCCCACCCTGGTCGACATCGGCACCAAGGCCCTGCCTGCCATTGCCACCGAACTCGGCATGACAGTCACGACGACGGTCGCTGTCCAGGGCACTACCCAGGACTTTGCTGCGCCGATCTCGCAGGTGCTGGCCAGCAAGCCCGACGTCGTGGCCATCCTGCTTGTTGGGGCGCAGAACCCCACGGCGATGAAGCAACTGCGCCAGGCCGGCTACACCGGTGACGTCCTTGGCAACTCGGGCGCCAGCGCCGGCAACCTCAAGCCTGCCGGCGCCGACGGTGCTGGCATGGTCTGGCCAGTGGACTTCAACTACCAGCAGAAGGCCGAGGCCTCGCAGAAGTTCGTCAAGGCCTACCAGGCGGCATACCCTGGTGAGAACCCGCTCAACTACGCGGCCGAGGCCTACGACGCGGCGTGGTTCCTGGCCAAGTCGATCAAGGCGGCCGGCAGCGCCGACCGTGGCGCGATCAAGACCGCGATGGCGACGGTGGCCAAGGAGAAGTTCGACGGAGCGCTCGGCAACGGCTTGACGTGGAAGGACCGCGACATCCAGGTCCCCGGCGTCATGATCCGCTGGGACGGCACCGGCGACGTCCTGCTTTACGAAGGCGCTGCAAACTAAGGATCCACACGGGCGGTCGCGGGACACCCCGCGGCCGCCCGTTCCTTCGGGACGAAAGGATGGCCGTGCTCCAAGACCTGCTCGGCGCGCTGGGGCTGGCGTCTATCTACCTGCTCTTCGCCCTCGGCATGAGCCTCACCTGGGGCACGATCGACATCCTCAACTTCTCCCACGGCTCGATTTTCATGTTTGCCGCCTTCACGGCGCACCTGCTCATCCCCGGTCTGCCGTTCGGCTTCTTCGGGATCGCGCTGGTCTGCATCGTCGTGGGGGCGGTGCTGTCCCTGCTGGTCCAAGTGGTCGCGTTCGAGCAGATCATCAAACGCGCCCGCAACCGCAACACGGCCGAGCGGCAGATCCTCATCGGTGGCATCGGCGTGGCCATCATCCCGCTGGCCATCGCGCAGGAAGTCACCAAGAGCAACCCCTTCGGGTTCATCGACTCCGGCTTCGAGGTGACGACCTGGACGTTCATGGGCCTGCGCGGCACCAACATCCTCATCATCACCCTCGCGGTCGCTGCCGCCCTGGCCGTCGGCACCGCGATGTGGTTACGCCGGTCGCGCCACGGGCTGGCCCTTCGGGCCATCGGCGTCGACGCTGAGGTCGCCGCCATGATGGGGGTCGATCGGCGTCGGTTGGCGATCGCCACGATGGCCGTGTCCGGCGGCCTGGCCGGATTGGCCGGCTGCCTGTTCACCTACACCCTCGGCGCCATCACGCCCGAGAGCGGTGACACCCTGCTCATCAAGGCCTTCGCCTGCATCATCCTCGGCGGGGTGGGGTCAACCGGCGGCGTCGTCCTCGGGTCGGTCCTGCTGGCCGTCACGGAGACCATCGTCCTCACCCGTACCAGCGGCCTGTGGGTCGAAGCGGTGGCCTTCGGCCTCATCTTCCTGGTGCTGCTCGTCAAGCCGTCAGGGCTGTTCGGCCGCAAGGAGGTGCGTCGCACATGAGCGACTTCTACGCCGCCAACATTGTCCTCATCCAGTCGACGCTGATCGGCATCCTGCTCGCGCTCAGCGTCCAGGTCCCCATGCGCGCGGGGGTCTTCTCCTTCGCCGGCGCTGGGTCCTACGGCATCGGCGCCTACGTCTCGGCCATCCTCGTCCTCAAGACGGGTATGCCGTCTCTTCTCGCCATCCTCGTCGCGGGCCTTGTCGCCATGATGGTCGGCCTGCTGTTGGGCCTGCTGGTGGCGCACTTGGGTGGCCTCTACCTCGCCATGGCGACGGTGTCCTTCGACCTCATCATCTCCGTGCTGGCCATCAACGGGGGTGACCTCACCGGCGGGGTGGCCGGCTTGTTCGGTGTGCCGTCCGACGTGACGATCTTCCACCTGCTGGCTCTCGCCCTGCTGGGCATCGTCGGGGTGGCCCTCACCGAACGGGGCCGCGTCGGTCGCCGTGTCGATGCCGTCCGTGACGACCCTGAGCTGGCGCAGTCCGTCGGCATCAGCGTGCGACGCTACCGGTTGGCGGCCTTCGTCATCAGTGGGCTGCTCGGTTCGGTCGCCGGCTCGCTCAACTCACTCGTTCGCAGCACGATCTCGCCCTCGGACATCGGTTTCAGCCTGATCGTCCTCGCCCTGACGATGATCATCGTCGGCGGCGCCCAGTCCTGGAAGGGCGCCGTCATCGGGGCCGTCATCTTCACCTGGCTGCCGCCCCTGCTGGCCGGCCTTGGACAACTGCAGCACGTGGTCTACGGCCTCATCGTCGCCGCCGCCGCGATCTTCGTGCCCGGGGGGCTCTACGGCATCTACAGTGAGGCCCGCTACCGCCGGGCGCGGTCTCGACGTCAGGCGCCGCAGAGCGACGTGCCGGCCCACGAACAGGCGCTGGCCATCAGCGTTCCCGGCGGCACCACCTCCGGGAGCCCGTCATGAGCGCGACGACCCCCGCCCAGACTCCCGCAGCCGTGCCGTCGAACGGCACCCCGGTCCTGGAGATCCGCGACCTCGCGGTCCACTTCGGCGGTGTCAAGGCCGTCGACCATCTCTCGATGCGCTTGGACGAAGGCCGCATCTACGGGATCATCGGACCCAACGGCTCGGGGAAGAGCACGCTCCTGGGTGCGGTCACCCGGCTGACACCGCTGACATCCGGCGAGATCCTCTTCGACGGCGAGCCGTTCCATACGGTCCACGCCTCACAGATCGCCGCCAAGCGGATCGCCCGGACCTTCCAGACGGTGCGGCTGCTGCCCGACCTCACGGTCCGCGACAACATCCAACTCGGCGCCGATGCGGCGCGCGGCGACGACGAACACCGGCGCGGCTGGTGGGCGCGCAACTTCGGCACGCACACCTCCCCCGCCGTCGAATCGGCGATCGCCCGGACCCGGTTGGGCGGTTTCGAGGACTACCGCCCGGCCGAGATGTCGTATGGCACCCAGCGGCGGGTCGAGATCGCTCGCGCTCTCGCGTTGGATCCACGGCTGCTACTCCTCGACGAGCCGACCGCTGGCATGAACCAGCGTGAGCGCGGCGAGATTTCGACCCTCTTGAAAGCCCTGCGCGACGAAGGGCTGACCCAGCTGCTCGTCGAGCACGACGTGCAGATGATGGTCGACACCTGCGATTACGTCTTCGCGATGAACCTCGGCACAGTCATCGCTCAGGGCCGGCCGGAAGACGTCGTCCGGGACCCTCAGGTCCAAGAGGCCTACCTCGGGAAGAAGTTCCGCCATGCTTGAGATCACCGACCTGCATGCCGGCTACGGCCAGATCGAGGCCGTGCGCGGCGTAAGCCTGAGCGTCACCCCTGGCCGGGTCACCCTGCTGCTCGGCGCCAACGGCGCCGGAAAGTCGACGACCCTGCGGACCGTGGCCGGTCTGCACCCGCCGACCTCGGGGACCGTCCTGCTCAATGGTGTCGATGTCACAGGTCAGCCGGCGCACACGATGGTCCGCCACGGCATCTCGCTCGTGCCCGAAGGCCGTCGAGTCCTCGCGCCCATGACCGTCTTGGAGAACCTACGGCTAGGTGCCTACACAGCCGACAAGACGGCATACGCGAAGAACCTTGCCGAGGTGCACGCGATGTTCCCCATCCTCGCCGACCGCAGCAACGGCGCCGCGGGGCTGCTCTCCGGCGGTGAACAGCAGATGCTCGCCTTCGGCCGTGCGCTGATGTCGCAGCCCAAGGTGATGCTGCTGGACGAGCCGTCCATGGGGCTGGCGCCCGCGGTCACCGACCGGATCCTGGCCAACGTGCGCACCATGGCCGACTCAGGAATCGGGATCCTCATGGTCGAGCAGAACGCCGAGGCCGGGCTGGAAGTCGCCGACACGGTCATCGCCGTGGCTCGAGGCGAGGTCGTGTTCGCCGGACCGGCCGCGTCGGCCCGCGCCAACGCCTCGGTCCTGCGGGCGTTCCTGGGCGAGGCCGCCCTGGCCGGCGAGTCGGGGCAGTGACCTCGACCCGGCTGGCTGCCGGTGCTCCTGGCGAAAAAGCTGGTTCAGCTGAAGTAGCGCTGGTCCCACGGGGTGGTCTCTTCGAGCACCTGCGGGTACTTCCGCTCGGCGTACTTCACGTAGGCGTCGATGTGCTCCTGCATCCGGGCCTGGGACGCCTGCGGGTCGCGGGCCTTCAGGGCCTCGTAGATCTCCTGGTGGGCCACGAGGATCGCCTGCCGCCGGTGCGTCGGGTAGTGAATACCGATGACGGTGCCGTCCATGATCCCCAGCAGCGAATCGACGATGTAGCCGAACAGCACATTGCCCGACGACCAGGCGATGACATCGTGGAACCGCTTGTTGGCCTCGAGGAACGAGAACTGATCGTCGATGTCGGTGCGCATCTGCTCGATGGTCGCAGCGAGGTCGTCCAAGTCCTCGTCGCTCATCCGTTCGGCGGCAAGCGAGCTGATCATCGGCTCCATGGCCGAGCGCACCTCGACGATCGTGCGGAACGGCGCCTGGTTGATCTGCATGAGAAGCACGACGGTGCTTGCCAGGTGGGACGCGTCAGGGTTCTGCAGGACCGGCCCACCGCGGGGGCCCGGCTTCAGGGCGATGACGCCTTGGAACTCCAACAGCCGCAACGCTTCTCGCAGCGTCCCCCGACCGGTCTGGTATTTCTCCAGCATCGTGCGCTCGGGCGACATGAGATCGCCTGGCTTGAGCCCGTCCCGGAGGCTGTCCCGGACGATGCGCTGAGCGACCATCATGGCGGCCTTGGGCGGCCGAGCCGGTGCTGCGGGTCGCGACGGAGTGGTGCTGGCCATCTCATGCCTCTCTGCAGAACTATGGTAAAGATTAACATCAAAGGGCCAGCGGCGCATCGGATCCGCTCCGGGAAGGCGGGCCGCCATGCCTGATCTGTCGCGACCTGCACCAACTGGTGACGATACCGCCGATGAGATGGCCTCCGCAGTAAGAAACTGGGGCTTGGCGCGTGTGCGACCGCACATTCGCGAGTTGGAACAGGCCGGCGAGTTTCCCCGCGCGATCTACCGCGAGATGGGCGACCTCGGAGTATTCGGTTGTTGCTTCCCCGAGAGTCTTGGCGGGACGAGCGCCGGCTTCATCGCGTTGGCCGCGGTCGCTGAGCAACTCGCCTGGGTCTATCCCCCGCTGACTGCGGCGATGAACCTGCAGGCCGCGACCGTTCCGCTCACGATCGCCAATTGGGGCTCCGCCGCGCAGGTCCAGCGGTGGGTGCCTGCACTCATCGCCGGCGAGGCCCTCGGCGCCAATGCGATGACCGAACCCGACGGCGGCTCCGACCTGCTGGGTGCCATGCGCACCCGGGCGGTCCGCGACGGCGACTCCTATGTCATCAACGGCGCCAAACTCTGGATCACCAACGGCAACGTCGCCGATGTCGCGCTCGTCTACGCGAAAACCGACCCGAGCGCCGGCCATCGGGGCGTCAGCGCGTTCGTCGTCCCGACCGACACACCAGGGTTCGAGGCCCGTCGGGTGCCCTGTCGCGGCTTGGGTTCACTGATGCCGACGACCTCGATCAGCTTCACCGACGTGCGGGTGCCCGTCTCGGCCCTGCTCGGAGCCGAAGGCGAGGGCTTCACCGTCGCGATGAACGCCATGGACTACGGCCGGCTCACCGTCTCGGCCCGTGCAGTCGGCCTGGCCCAGGCCTGCCTGGACGCGGCGCTCTCCTACGCCGACAGCCGGGTCGCCTTCGGCGAGAAGATCGGCAGCTTCCAGATGGTCAAGAAGCAACTGGCCGACATGACCTGCGAGGTCGCGGCCGCCCGCGCACTGGTCCACGCCGCGGCCGCGGCATACCAAGGGGGTATGCCGCCCGCCCGCCCGAGCTCGATCGCCAAGTACTACGCCGCGGACGTCGCCAACCGCGCCGCCCAAGCGACCGCGGAGATCTTCGGCGGGATGGCGTTCAGTGACGAGTTGCCGATCGGGCTGTATCTCAACTACGCCAAGCTCTGGCAGACGGGCGAGGGATCGGCGAACATCCAGGCGATCCTCATCGCCGACGATGCGCTGGGGTGGAAGGACATGGACCGGCACGTCGTCCGCCGCATGCGGCCACTGGACGGCTGAGCCGCGCAGGCTTGTGTCGGCCGACAAGGCCTCAGCCGTAGCCCATATCGTTACCCGGTCGTGATGTGTTCGGTTGTGGGAGAGACCTTTTGGGGTGGGGGGGTCTGTCGGTGGTCGCAGCAGGAGCCTCAGTCAGACGCCGCGCCAGACGGGCGGGCGTTTCTCGGTGAAAGCGCGGGCGCCCTCTCGAGCGTCTTCGGAGGCCCGGACCGGCAGGCTGATCTCACGCATCAGATCGAAACGCTCCCCCATCGGCCAGCCCGAGGATTCGCGCAGGATCTGCTTGCTCGCCCGCACCGCCAGCGGACCGTTGGCCGCGATCGCCGAGGCTAACTCCAACGCGGCATCCAACGCCTCGCCGTCGGGGGTCAGCCGGTTGACCAGGCCGACCTCGAATGCCCGCTGCGCCCCGACCAAGGCCCCCGTGAGCGCCCATTCCATGGCGATCGCGGTCGGGATCCGCTCGGCCAGCCGCAACAACCCACCTCCCGCAGCAACCAGCCCCCGCCGCACCTCCGGAAGCCCGAACCGAGCGCTCTCACCGGCGACGACCAGATCGCAGGCCAGCGCGATCTCGAACCCACCAGCCACCGCCGCACCCTCGACCGCCGCGACGAGCGGTTTGTCCGAGGGTCGCTCCACGATCCCGGCGAACCCGCGCACCGGCACCGACGGCCGCTCCCCCGCAAGGAAAGCCTTGAGGTCCATCCCCGCGCAGAACGTCCCGCCCGCACCGGTCAGCACCCCACATGTGAGGGTCGGGTCACTGTCCAGCCGATCAAGCGCCGCAGCAACCGCCTCGGCCGTCTCCGTGTTGATCGCGTTGCGGATCTCGGGGCGATTGAGCACGATGAGCAGGACCCCGCCGCGCACCTCGGTGTGCACCGGACTGTCCAGCGCACCGCCGCGTCCCAGCGCCTCGCCCCCAGCCGCAGTCATCGGGGGCTCATCCGGATCGCCCCGTCAAGACGGATCGTCTCGCCGTTGAGCATCGCGTTGTCGACGATGTGCATCGCGGTGGCGGCATACTCCTCGGGCCGACCCAGCCGCGCGGGGTGGGGCACCTGCGCCGCGAGCCCGTCTTTGATCTCCTGCGAGAAGCGGCTGAGGATCGGCGTGTCGAACACCCCCGGCGCGATGGTGCACACCCGGATCTGCCGCTGCGCGAGGTCGCGGGCCGCGACGATCGTCATACCGACGACGCCGGCCTTGGCCGAGGCGTAGGGGATCTGGCCGATCTGCCCCTCGAAGGCCGCCACCGAGGCGGTGAGCACGCAGACGCCTCGCTCGCCGTCGATCGACTCGTGCGCGGCCATCGCCGACGCGGCGTGGCGCAGCACGTTGAACGTCCCGAAGAGGTTGACAGCGACGATCTCGCGATACAGGTCGTAGTCGCCCGGCGCGCCAGCCTTGTCGAGCACCCGGACGGTGCCGCCGCGACCCGCGCAGTGGACCAGCGTGCGCAGCGGCGCGCGGCCGTCGGCGAGGGCGACGGCGGCCGCAACAGCGTCGTCGTCGCGCACGTCGGCAGCCGCGAACGAGGCTGCTGCGCCGAGGGATTCAGCAACCTCGGCCCCCGGCGACGTCGGCAGGTCGAGGATGGTGACCAGGACCCCGCGAGCGAGCAGGGCCTGGACCGTCGCCAGCCCGAGCCCGGAGGCCCCACCGGTGACGACAGCGGACGAGTTCTCCAGGTGCATGCGGGCAGTCTCCTAGGTTCCGGGGCGAAAAGGGGCTTCAGCTGGCGGTGGCCTGCGGCACCGGTATGCCGGTCAGCCGAGTTGGTCGGTCGTAGCGATGGGTCAGGGCTTCGGTCAGGGCGTCGGTCGGGGCTATCGATCGTGTCGGTCAGGCCAGGCGTTCGAGGATGGTCGCGTTGGCCATGCCGCCGGCCTCACACACCGTCTGCAGGCCGAACCGGCCACCGGTCTGTTCCAGGTGATGGAGCATCGTCGTCATGATCCGCGCGCCCG
>Ga0116180_1003665_pt1 | contig 11493 bp, 11 predicted proteins | sample AD_UKC073_MetaG_FD_89804 | JGI IMG/M metagenome (GOLD analysis project Ga0116180, IMG submission 89804) | Active sludge microbial communities of municipal wastewater-treating anaerobic digesters from USA - AD_UKC073_MetaG | ecosystem: Engineered > Bioreactor > Anaerobic > Digestate | place: USA... | reverse complement strand
TGTGGAACGTCAGGCTGCGTTCGGGTTTGACGAGTCTACAGATGAAAGCGAGGACACATGAAGGTTGAAGAGATCGCGGCTCGCGCCGCACACGATGTGAACAACGCATACTGTCGAGCAATCGGCGATGCGCCGTCGCCAGAATGGGACGATATGACGGAGGCGCAGCGCGCCGGAGTGATCCAAGGGGCCGCACACGCGCTTGCCGGTGGAAGCCCCGAGAAGAGCCACGAACTGTGGATGCAGACGCGAATTGACGAGGGGTGGGTCTATGGTGAGGTGAAGGACTTTGAAAAGAAGACTTCGCCTTGCTTGGTGCCGTATGCCGAGCTTCCAGAGGCGCAGCGCGCGAAAGACGCGATTTTTCAAGCCGTCGTGCGGTCGGTCGCGGCGTCGGTGGCCTGCCGCATCCTGGGCAAGTAAGGCTGTGTCCTTCACCATCCCCGGCACCGACCACCGCATCGACCTCAGCGCGTGATCGTCCCTTGCGAGCGCCGGCCGATGTCGAAGTGCATCGCGTCGCCGCTCTCGCTCGCACCGAAATCGCTCATCCCCCACCGCAGCCCCTGAGCACACAGCGCCTCGACGACGGGCAAGCGCAGGTCAAAGAGACCGACCGCGGGGTTGCGCGTGAGGCGCGGTGACGAGCTCGGCGCGCCCACCACCAGCGGCACGCGCAGGGCGTGGTAGTCCGCTGCGATGATCGCGGGCACCTCGACCCCTGGAAGCACATCGGCCGCGCCCGCATCGTAGGCGTCGCTCGTGCCGTAGTATGGCGCGAGGTACGCGGCCACGGCATCGCTCGCGGTCTTGAAGCGCCGCCACACATCGGCGGTGCTCTCGCCCGGGCGACGCGCCGCGAGGTCCGCCGGTCCGAGTCCTCTCGCGGCCATCGCGCGATCGACGGCACCGCAGAACGCCTCGCGCACGCCCTTGAGATTCGCGCCCGCCCGTTCGCCGCCGTAGACGACGCGGCCTCGACTGTCGGTGGTGCGCACCACCGAGTAGCCATTGGTCGGGTAGTTCAGGTCGATCGCGTCGCCCGACCCGTGGAAGCCCGACGGCGCACGACGCCACCCCGCCGAACCGCTCGCGCGCACGCCGTGCCACGCCGCAAACGGCACGTTCGATGAAGCGCGCCACTGCGCCATGAGAGATTCGTGCGCTGCCTTGAGTCGCTCGGCGAGGGCTGGCGACACGCGAAGGCGCGCGCCACAGAAGACGGCATCAACGATCGGCATTGGCGGCCCCTTTCGCTTCGAGCCAATCGCGCACGAAGAGGCCCACATCGGTCGAGATGACGCCCGACGCGACGCTCGCAAGATGCTGTTCGCAGAGATCGCGGCAGAGGTCCGCGTGAGCGTCGTCGACCATGTACCCGTGGCGCATCATGTCGAGCGCGTCGAGGCTCTGCGGGAGCGGCTCACCGATGAGGTGCAGCACCTCGAAGCGCCCTCGCTCGGCCTCGGCTTCGAACACCGCGCGGCGCTCTGGCGAGGCGAGGTACTCAGCGGCGAAGCGGACGTGATCGCGGTGCCATTGCACGACATGGCCCATTTCGTGAGCGATCACCGAGAGGTCATCGCCCGATGGCGCGTGCCCCTTCGGGCTGAAGATGAACGGGCCGAGGGTGGTCCAATACCTGTCGAAGTCGGGCGTGCCCTCGACGCCCAGCAAAGCCAAGACCTCGAAGAGATCGGCAATGGCGCGCATCGTGACGAACTCGCGCTTCGGCCACACGCGGGCGTTGAATCGGTTCTGCATGGCGACGATGAGGTCGCGCTTTTCACGGTCTGTCAGGCTCATGCCTCAAGGCTACGACGCGCGAGGCCCAAATGCGAAACGCCCCCGGGGTCGGTGACCCAAGGGGCGAGCGCGTCGAGGGTGGTCGCAGCTACAGGCAAGCGGCTGGAGCGAGGCACGCATGAAGCGTGACGTCTCGTACCGCCGACCGGCCGCGGCAACACAAGGCCGGGGCATCGCACGGGCGGTCGGCCTGCACCCACCCGTTCGGCCCGCAGCGCCACGGGGCGCCGAGGTGGCACGCCGTCTCGCCGGGGGTGCAAGACCCAATGGGGGCGTCGACCCTCGGGAAAGGCCGCGTGGCAGGGCACCCCGTGAAGAGGGCGCCTAGCAGGCTCAGGAGAGCCAGGACTGAGAAGGGACTGATGGACGCCGCAGAGGCGGCCACATGGCGCCCGCTTGGGGTGCTCCCGGCGCTCTGAGGGGCCCTCAGCGACAGAGCCGAGAGGAGGGCGAGGCCGATCACCCCGAGGTGGGTACCGCTCGCGCCCATCGCGCCGCCAGCTCGCGCCGCTTGGATGCCTCGCGGGATCGACTGGACGCCGAGGGCGACGAGGGCGCTACCCACCGCGAGCTCGCCCGATAGCTTGCCCTCGTGCGCAAGCCAGGTGAAGGCCAGCACGGCGACGATTTCGCCGAGCTTGTCGAGCATCTGCACCGCGACCGATGGAGCCGGGGCGGTGGGAGTGCGGGGGCGCGCCACGGGAGGCGCTGCGGTGGGAGACTTGGTGCTGTCTGGCATGACGGGCTCGCTTGGGGGTGAGGGTTCGGGCGTTCGCTCGGGGTCGATGGCCCGGGAGACCGCATCTACCAGCGAGCGCGCGGCGACGGGCTTCGCGAGGTAGTGCCATCCCCTCAGTTCTGCCACCGAGGGCAGTGCATCGGGCTGCACACCTGAGAGCAATACCACCGGAACGCCACGGGCGACGAGCGCGTCATGCAGTGGCTTCGGGTCCGCGTCGAGCACGAGGTCAATGACCGCGACGTCAAGCGACCCGACCGGGATCACCGCGAGTGCGGCGAGCGAATCCAAGACGCTGTAGCTCTCGATCACCTCAGCGCCGAAGGCCTCGGTAAGCACGCGCGAGACCGCGGCCGAGACGTCGAGCGAGTCTTCTACGAGAAAGATTTTCACTTCGGCCTCACGATGAAATCGAAGCGTAGCCGTTGAGGCCGTAGTAGCTGAAGAGGCTTTCGTTGATCGCCGCTCGCTCGGCCGCGGTGTGCTGCACTCCGTAAAGCAACACCTCCGCTACATCCATCAAACATCCTTGGGAGTACCCGCCACCTGGGACGTACGCCGCACCGATGCTGATGCCGAGGTTGTTCGTGTAGGTCACGCTCGTCTTGCCAGCGTTAGACCCAAGGCGCTTGCCGTTCCAGAAGAACTGAAACCCCGCCGCACCAACGGTCATGTTGGCGACCCATGACTCATCAGTCGTCGACGCCCCGGGAAAGATGCCCGTTGAGAGGAAAGTGCTGTTTGCGCGCGGGTTGATCTGGTTCTCAGACCCGTTCGGCACAAAGAGGTTCCAATCGAAGAACGGGTTGGTGATCGGGTCTGCAAAGGGGCGGCCGATGGGAACACACGCGCTCGACAACGTTCCGTTCGTGTTGCCGACCATGCGCGCCACGACGTAGAGCGAGATCGTCGATGCGTCGAGAAGAGCGCTGTACGGCACAACAAGCACGTCGTTCGAGCCATCGAAACGCACGACGGCTCGACCGCCGATGCCTCCAGCTTCACCGGCGATGAACGTCGGCCGCGCGCCTGCGTTTGGGGGCGCCGCGGTGTGAGAGCCAACCGTCGAAGCCCACCCGGTGACAGCGGAACCACTGAGCGAGACGCCGCTGTCTGATCGCAGATGTAAGAGCAAGTTGCTCGTCGAGACCGCCGCAATCGGCCGCGCAGTCGATGTGATCGGCTCAACCACCCCGCCGACGATGCCGAGCACTTGCCCATCGGATGGCGAACCCATCGTAACCACGACGCCTTGAATGGCATCAACGGTCGCGTTGCTTGCGGTGCCAGAAAGATCACCGCCCATTGCTGGATCGCCGCCGCCACCGACCGGCGCGCCATCGATGAAGTAACCGGCGCTCATGATGCCACCGAGCGGGCGCCGAAATCCCACGACGCCGATTGAGTGCCGCTCGCCGCGGTCGCGGTGACCTTGATGACCTGTGATGCGTCCGCGCTGTACTCGATCACCGTCGACGCGCCAGCCGCAAGCGTGGTGGCCAGCGCCGTGAGTTCAACAAAGCCAGCGTTCGGCCCCACGCTCTTGTAGACCTTGACGGCGACGTTCGCTGAGTTGCCTCCGTCGGCTTTCACGATGAGACACCAAGCGGTGTTGTTGAGCATCGCCTGTTGAACAAGGGTCGTCTCTGCGGTGGTCACGGCCGCTTCGGTGCCGCCGATGTAGAAGGGTTGGGACATGCGATTACTCCGGGTCGTCGACTACGCCGATGGTCGCGACAGACAGCGTGCCCGCCGTAACCTTGGCCTGAAAGGTGATCGTATCGAGACCTTCGCCTGCGCTTGTGTCGAGGTACGCTTGCGCGACGTTCGAGAGCGCCCACGTACCGCTAGTGCCCGCAAGCACAAGGTCATACGGGCCGCCAAAGCCGCCGCTGTTGAGTCTCAACGTGCCGCCGCTGGCGCCGCTCGTCTTGTAGAACGTGGCCCATTGAACGCGGCACCCACTTGTGGATTGCCCTCGCAAGCGGCGGGGCCGCACAATCCACTTCTTGGGGTTCGACCCGCTCTCGACGTCGCCCGTCATGGCGGTGAAGGTCGCGCTGGTCGTAGTGAGCGGCGAGCCGTGGGGGTAGCTCCGGTGATGGTAGGTGCGAAAGACGTTCTCGTACCCCCACACGACGCTTTCATTCAACCGCTGAAGCCCGCTCGGTGACCCATCGACGATCACACCACGCGGCAGAAAATCCGTGAGGGGCTGCCCGAAGTCTTCGGTGGAATCGACCGCGAACCGAGGCACCTCGGTTATCTGAAAGTTCTCGACCCCGATGCTTGACCCCGACGTCGAAATCACCAGTTCGAACACCCACACCTCGCCGATGACCAGCCCCGCGGAGACCAGTTCATCGACGCTCAGCCACCATTCGAGACCCGATGAGTTTCGCCACCGATCCGAGAAGCTGTTGCCAGGGAGGTGGTACTGCACATCGGCTTTGATGCCCGACGGGATGGCCGTCGATGACGATGCGACGGTGTTGCCGGTCTGGTCGCGCGCCGACAAATCGAGCGTGAGGTGGTGCGTGATCGTGTACGCGCCGATGGGGCCGAGGAGAGCGCGCACCGCGAGGTACTTCACCCCATTACGCGACCAGTAGATGAGGTTGTGCGTGCCGCCCGGCGAGAAGAACACCCGCGCGCACTGCCCGAGGTGGCCGCCTGCGGCATCGCTCGTAAGCGTCGCCAGCGTACCGCCGTGAGTTGCTCGCGTGGTCGCCCTCACCTTCGCTGTTTGAAGGTCGAAGGTCGGCGTGATGAGCGTGCGAGGGGTCGTCGTCATTGCGGGTCAAACAGGCTCAGGGTGAGGGAGTGCACGGCGGCCTTGTTGCCAGAGCTGTTCGAGGTGCACCAGAAGCCGACGAAGACGGCCACCTCGCGCACGTCGCCGCTCTCCGTCGGCTCTGTCGCAGGCGTTGACGACCCGGGCGAAGGTGAGAGCGATCGCTCGCCGGTCATCGACTGGAGTAGCTGCAAGGTCGCCTTGATGGTCGTCGGGCTCGTCGAGGTCGTCGTGTCTGTCGCATAGCCGTAGGTGACCGACGGGTCACCGTAGGACGGGCGCACGAGCACAACAACGCCGGTCGTGGCCGCGGTGGCCGACGACACCCGAGCTCGCACGGTGAGCGATGGGAGTACCGACCGTTCACCATAGAAGCGCACCGTGTGCAGCCCGGCGAAACAAGCGAGTGTGCCGAGCGCGAGAGTGTTCTGCCACCTGAACGTCTCGACAAGCCCAGGGATTGCGAGGTCCGCCCACACGTCACCACCCGGGTGCTCCCAGAGGGTGCGCATCGAGTCTTGGCGACACACCGCGGTCGCGTTGCTCGCGATGATCTGCACCACGCCAGCACCAAGCGGTTGATTCGCCCGCAGAGGATCGGCAGCACCAAGCGGCGTGGCCAGCTTGAGGTATCGGTCGATGGTCGTTGTCATGACGCCCACCGATCGCCGCTCACGCCGCCAGAGAGTTCACCTGTCGCCGCATCGGCCACGAAGGCAAAGGCCTTCTGAGCGGTCACCACAGTGGTGTAGTCGTCGAAGCGCACGACGACCTTCAGGGCGTTCGAGGCCTTCGACGCCATCGCCGACGATGGGTTACCGTTCAGGGTGATGGTCGTGTCGCTCACAGCGACAATAGTAAACGCTTCGTCCGCAATGGGCGAAGCCGAGTCGATCTCTGCCAACACCACCTTGTCACCGACCGCGAAGCCGTCGCTCGGCTTGGTCTGCAACGCGCCGTTGACGTCCACCGCAGAGGCGAAGCACGAAGGCCCAAAGGCGCTCGTCGTGTCGAGTTGCACCACTGGCGACGCCGAGTCGAGGCCGAGGGACGCAACAAGCGCCTCGGGCGCATAGCCTGCGTAGTCGAAGCTCTGCAACCGAAGGTCGACCACCGCGCGGTAGACACCGCCGAAGATTTGCCGCCGCACGCTCACGACTTGGCACACCGCATCGGTCACGCCGCGTGTGCCATGCCAGTTGGGCACACGAGAGTGCGTGAGCGACACGAGGTCGCCTGGCTGAAGGCCGAAGTGCGGCCCGGTGAGTGGCAATCGTACGGTGCGCTGCGGCTGCGCCAGAGGCCCGAGAAGCTGTGCGGCGACGGTGGCGAGGTCACGGCTCACTGCATCGATAGAAACCCCGCTGGTGATCCATCGGAGGGCGCCGCACCGTACCTCGGCACCATCACCGAACTCGTCTCGATAGGTGCTGTCGGTGTAGCCGTAGGTCGAGCCATCTGAGAGGGTAAACCGCACCGACGAGGCGAGCGGCACCAACTGATCGATGACCGACCACTCGGCCTCTTGGCTCTCTTCGCGTACGACGTCCTCTTCGGTGACGGTCGCCCCGGTGAGCTCGGTGCTCGCGAAGTCTGCGTACCGCACGAAGGCGAGACGGCCCCACCTCACTGCGAGGGTCATCCCGCGCAACCGCGCCTCATCGGAGAGCACGCTCAAGAGCGTGTCTTCGCCAGCAAAGCGGTACTCGCGTGCCTCGGGCAAAGCACCGAGCGGGATCGTGTTCAGCGTCTGTTGGATCGAATCCCAGTCGACGCTTTGCTCTGCGTAGTCGGTGCCGTCGAGGGCGTCGACCGCGAGGGCTGCCGCGCGCAAGGCACCCGTGCATGTGTCGCCTCGTGCGATCACTCCCACGGTGGCCGTGACGCGTTTGGTGATGCGAGCGAGATCGGGCGTCGCTTCGTAGAAGATGGCGCCCGTCGACGCCTGCCCGACGAGGCGCCCCGCCGGAATGAGCACCACCTCTTGAGCCCCGCTGTCACGCTCGGTGATCTGCGCGAAGAAACCCTTCACCTTGTCGGTGTCCGCGACAAGGCAAATGGCCGCGTTGCCGATGCTCGGCGTGGTGACCGAGTAGCTCAGCGTGGTGGGAATCTTGGCGAAGTCACCGGCGCTCGGAACACGCAAGCGCCCCCACAGGTGAAAGAAGCACTCGGGCACCTTGAGCGACGACTGCCACGCGAGGGGCGCTGAGCCGACCTGTGAGACCGCGTTCGGCGTGTCCCACAGGGCGAACACATCGAAGCTGGTGCCGTGTGACCCCCTGAACGTGATCGTCGCGCGCTCGCCCACAGAGAGCGTGACGGCGTTGCCGGTCACCACATCGGCGTTGGCCTGCCAATCGGTAGCAAACGCGGCGAAGGTCGGGTGCCAGCCGCCGCGCTCGATGGCCGTGTCGGCAGCGCTGAGGTAGAGGTCTGCACCTGCACCGGTCTCGGCTCGGAGCGGAGTCCAATCGGTGGCGTTGTCGTAATGCGCGACCCCGTAAAGGGTGACCTGCCTGCGGTTGAACTTCTGCGTCAGCGTCTCGGTGCCGGGGTCGATGGGCACCGCCCACCGCAAGCCACGCTCGGTGGTCTGCACCCCTGCACTTACGCTGCCGAGAAAGACCAGCGTAGGGTCACTGATGGTCGTGCCGCTCAGCGTACACAGCCACACCGTGGCAAGACGCCCTTGCCAGTAGCGCGCGCCAGCAAACGAGACGATGGGCGGGTTGCTTTCGGGCGAGAGGTGAGGGCGGGCGAGCGAGCCGTACTTGCCGCGACCCGCCGGCGGAGCTGTGATCGCCAGCGCCCCGCCACCTACGCCGTCGTAGACGATGGTCTCTCGGCCAATGCAAGCGATGCCCGATGTCGGTACGCCTGTGGTCGAGGCAATGGGGATGGTAGTTGCCACCGCCGAGATGTCAGCCGACAAGAGCTGCCCGAGGCGCGCGCTCGCCACCGAGAGGTCTGCGGTCGCCTGCCCGTCGAGGTCATAGAGCGAGACGGTCACCGCCTCTTGCCGCACGTCGCCGTCAAGCGGCCTGGCAAGCTCGTAGATCTCAAGCACCTGTGCGGCATCGAGAAGGTACCTCTGCGGGTCGAAGCTGCCGCCCGGGAGGCTCTCCGTGAGCGAGCCGCTGCCGGGCCAGAAGAGGGGGTCCATCGTGCCACTGGTGACAGCCGCAGTGGTGACGACGACGCCCGATGGGAGGTAGACGCGCGGGATACCCGCGACGAGCACCACGGGCACCACGCGGGCCCCGGGTGGCAGAGTCGACCAGTCGATGCGGCGGTAGGTCATTGGCAAGAGTAGGCGCCGCAGCGCCTTGAACGGCAAGCATTGCCGCAGCCGCCGCAGTGGTTTGGATCGGTACGGAGGTCGACACAGCGGCCCGCGCAGAATGCCATCACGCCCGCGTCACCCTCGGCGCGGCAGTAGTAGGTACACCGGCCGTCGCGCAGGCTGCCCCACACTCTCGGGTCGGCGCTGGGGCAAGGCACTGCGCCGTCACTCTCGATCGCAGGCCATGCATCGGCTGCGGCATCTGACACCGAGAGTACATCGCTCTCGGCGGTTGGCGCCGCGGCCCCACAGCCCGCGAGGGCAGCGGCGGCGAGGGCGATGAGGGCAAGCGACAGGATCACGGCGAGGATGGGGTACAGCGTTCGGTGTGGCATGGGGCACCCCTACGGGTGCCCGAGCGGCAGAGGTTACGCTCTGGTGGCTGTGCTGCCCGTGGTGGGGAGTACAAAGGAAAAGTCGGCCTCCGTGTAGGTGGGCCAGAACTCATCCTGCCGGTCGATGGGCTGATTCAGGAGCGATGGCGGCGCTACCCACCCGACGTAGTAGTACTCGCTCGTCGAGGTGAGCAGGTCTTGGAGGTTCGACAAGGCGAGCGCGCACCGCGCGTTGCGCGCCCACCACAGCACGTCGAGCCATGACCATTGCCGCGCGGTGGTGAGGTCACCATCGACAGTGAAAGCGCTCATGGCGGGGTACATGGGCGTGGCCGCCGACCCGATTTGCTGCGCCTTGGCGTAATCCCAGGGAATCCACCGACCGCGCAAGGTGCGCTCGAACGCGGTCGCGGTGGCCGCGATGGCGTAGACCGCGCCCCCGTTGGTGCGCGTCGCACCGCCGCCAACCGCAGGGCGCCACGCGCCACCCGAGAGCGAGCACCACGCGCCGAAATACCACGGCTGCGTGTCCGCTGTGACACTGGCGACGCCGGTACCAGAGGCAAGGAAGCCAAGCACGCGGTTCAGGGGGAGCGAGAGCAAGAGGTCGAACACTCCGCTGTCGATGGAGAGCACAAGCCTCCCGTCGGTGCCCATCGCGAGCGTGAAGCTCTTGCCGCTGCCCATGACGGCGGTGTTGATGGCGGTCTCGACGATGCGGATGAAATCGTTCGTCGAGGGAGCCAAGAGCATGCGCACGTCTGCCGTGGTCGGCACGGTGATCGTGTAGGGCGTGGCCGCAATGGTGATGGTGCCGTCAAGGCCTGCACCTGCCGACGTCCAATCGAAGGTGGTCGCAAGCGCACTGGTCAAGGTCACCGTCATGGCTGCATCACCGTTCCGCCCTCGCGCTGTCGTCGTTGCCGCATCTGCGCCTCCGTCTGGTAGCGCCCGATGATTCGCCCCGTCTCGCCATCGCCCACGCTTCGGCCCCCGATCACGGGCGCGTAGTAGTTCTCTTGCACGATGGTCGTGCCGCCACCCGCCGATGCGCTGTCACGCGACGTCGGTGCGCTAGACCTCTCCGCACCACCAGCGGCTGCACCTGTGGCCGCAGACGGCTTGCCCATCGCCCGCACCGCGAGGCCAGTGCCGACCGCAACCGCTGCAAAGACGCCAGCCGCAGCAAAGTGCGACGACGCCGCGGCCGGGGCTACGAAGAGCGCGGCGAGGCCCTTGCCGGTCTCGAAGAGGGCTTGCTGCGCAGCGACCTTGCCGAGCGACGATAGGGTGGACCGTGCAAACGCCTCTGCGGCCTCAGACGCCACCATGCTGCCGTCAATGGTTGAGGTGATGTACTCGCCCATTGCTCCGACCATTTGTTGGTAGGCGTTCGTCACCGTGTCTGCCATCGACGTGGCCGAGCGCGCTTGCTCGCTGAAGTAGTCCGCGATGCGCGACCGACCGAAGGTGTCTTCGAGTTCCGTCGCCGCTTGGTTGGCGGCCTGCGCCTTCTCGGCCGTCGCGTCGAGCATCTCGGCCCGGGCGGTGGCGAGCTCGCGCTCACGAGCGATCAAGTCGGCCACGTCTTGGCGCTGCCGAAACATGTCGGCCATGCCCGGGGCTGATGCCCCGCCGCGACGGCGCTCCGACTCTTCGCGAGCCGCCCGAAAGCTGCGCTCGATGATGTCGCTTGCGCTCGGCCCGCCTGCCCCGCCGCCCGCTTGGCGCGCGCTTCGAGCGGCGCGGTCGGTAGCTTCGAGTTCTTGCCTGCGTCGCTCGGCGGTCTCTCGGCGTTGCTCATCGGCCCGCGCCACAACGCGGCGGGCCGCGTCGTGCGTGTCCGGGTCGGCAAGCCGCATGATGCGGTCGAACTGCTGCTCGCTCGCTTCAAGAGCGTCGCGCATGAACTGCCCTTGACCAAAGGTGCCGATGGCCTCGACAGCACCGCGCACGTTGCCCGCGCGGATCGCGGCGACTTGCACGCCGAGGATGCGCAGCGACTCCGCAGGTACCGCGACCATGAGCCGGATACCCGTGACGGCGGTGCGCACAACCTCGACGATGCCGACCGCAACCTCACCCACGAAGGTGCCCACCTCACGGAGAGAGTTCTCGAACTCCTGTTGCTTGCCGGTGGCGTCGTCGTAGCTGTTGGCGGCAGCGTCGAGTTGCATCGACAGCGCCGCGAATTGCTCAAGAGCCTGCGTCGCCACCGTGCGGGCGGCGTCTCGAATCGAGTCACGGAACCGCGCCATTGACGTGGCCGCGGTGTCAGTGAGTGGCGGCAGTCGTGCGGCCGATACGACAAGCTGATTGAGGCGCTCCTGAGCGGTGTGTGACGTGTCACCGAGCCGCCCGAGTTCGAGGCCAAAGCGCGCGCTCTCTTCTCCCCCTTGAGTGATCACCTCACCGAGCGACTCAAACGCTTCGTTGAGATCTCGACCGGTATCGTTCGCGTAGTGACCCGCGA
>Ga0116180_1003657_pt1 | contig 11510 bp, 10 predicted proteins | sample AD_UKC073_MetaG_FD_89804 | JGI IMG/M metagenome (GOLD analysis project Ga0116180, IMG submission 89804) | Active sludge microbial communities of municipal wastewater-treating anaerobic digesters from USA - AD_UKC073_MetaG | ecosystem: Engineered > Bioreactor > Anaerobic > Digestate | place: USA... | reverse complement strand
TGTAGAGGTGTCACCTGATCGAATTCTGGTCACAGCGGGTACCTCCCCTGGAATGTTGCTGGTTTTTTCAGCGCTAATGGAACAGGGCGAGGAAATTATTCTGCCTGATCCGTATTACGCCTGCTATCCTAATTTCATACGATACCTGGGCGGGCAGCCGGTTTTTGTACCCGTTTGGGAGGAAGACGGATTCAAATATCGCCCAGAAGAAATTAAGAAATCGATTAGTGGCCGCACCAGGGGAGTAATAGTAAATTCACCGGCCAATCCCACCGGTACGGTTTTTTCAGGCCAGGAATTGGCAGCCATGGCCGAAATAGGCCCAACAATAATAGCGGATGAAATTTATCATGGTCTCGTCTATGAGGGTGAAGAACACTCTATTCTGGAGTTTACTGACCAAGCGTTCGTTATCAATGGCTTTTCCAAACTTTATGCTATGACCGGCTGGCGTTTAGGCTGGGTTATTGCTCCCCCGAATATACCTGCCCCATACAGAGGATGCAGCAGAATTTATTTATATGTGCACCCTCATTTGCGCAAACTGCGGCTATCTCAGCCCTTACCCAGTGCGACAGGTATATTGAAGATATGGTACAGGCTTATGACGAAAGGCGGAGATATCTTCTTAGGAGACTTAACGAAATGGGGATCGCCACCAGGGTTGCACCCACCGGAGCATTTTATGCTCTGGCCAATGTAAAAAAGTATACCAACGATTCCTATGCCTTTGCTTTTGAAATACTTGAAAAAGCTGGCGTAGCTGTTACCCCCGGCATTGATTTCGGACCGAAGTGCGAAGGGTACCTGCGGTTTTCTTATGCAAATTCATTGGAAAATATTAAAGAGGGAATGGACCGGATCGAGAAATTCCTGGCTCAATTACCTAAGTAAAATCAATTGCAAATCCTAATATATACAATTGTGCGGTAAGACAACATGTCAGAAGGAATAAAGTAGTTATATAGAAATATGCTATTGAATACAAAAACCCGCTAAGGCAGCAAACATGCTGACCTTAGCGGGCTAGTATTTATGCAGATGGAGGATTCTGATTCACCCATAAGAAGGGATTAAATTCAAGGGACCTGAGGCTGAACATTATTGGTATAATCGGATATATGCTATATATCCAGCGAAGCAGAGCCGAGTGCTGTTACTGGAACATGAGGCTGGAGTAAGCTTGTATTCTGAGGGGGACCGGAGGAAATGAGCATTAAACAGCGGGTAGAGTCATTAATAGAGGCCATTGAGTCAGATAAATCTGAAGAAAAGATCAAGGTTAGAAAAAAGCTTATGATAAAGAATTTGCTGGAGAGCAGTCTTAAATATGTTCATATCGTTGTTATACAGGGAGTAGAAATGCAGCTCGATGATGGAGCTGGTAACCGGCAACGGCTGCAAGAGCTTGCCTCCATTGATGAGAATCGTTCCCGCACCCATGATAGCTTAATCAGCGTGCTAAATGCCGTAAATAGAATGTGTGCCCAATATGAACTAGCTCCCATTTACCAAGGAAAAGACAACCGAAGGGACATAGGGGATTTTGCCTTGGAGATAATGGAGGAATATTTTAGGGAAAGACTGTAGTCTACACCAAAGGTGACCATAGTTGAGGATGAAATCAAGGAAAAGCGAGAGTTACCCCTCGTTTTTGACATATAAAGGGGGCGGCAGGAGTTTTCCTGCCGCCCTGTTCTGCTAAATTCATTACTTAATTAGACTATGCTTATCCCCGAGCTTGGAGAGCCTTTTTGTCGGGTTTGCCCACAGTGGTTCTGGGCAGGGCATCCATAAATTCTACCTGGGTGGGTACTTTGTAGGGAGCCAGGCTTTCCCGGCAGTGGGCAATGACTTCTTCGGCGGTTAGGGTCTCGCCTGATTTTGTAACTACAAAGGCTTTTACGGTTTCACCGCGTTTGGGATCAGGAACTCCTATTACACAGGCTTCAACAATTTTGGGATGGGCAAACAAGACTTCTTCCACATCGCGAGGATATACATTGAAGCCGCTGCAGATAATGATGTCTTTTTTACGGTCAACGATGAAAACGAAGCCTTCTTCATCAATGTACCCGATGTCACCTGTGTAGAGCCATTCGCCTCGGATGGCTTTCTCAGTTTCTTCGGGGTTCTGCCAGTATTCTTTTATAACCTGGGGACCGCGGCATACTATTTCGCCAAATTCGCCCCGAGGCATTACCTCGGTGCCGGTGTCCACATCTACGATGACTATGTCAGTATCAGGCCATACCAGACCGACGCTGCCGTATTTGCGAACGTTGAAGGCATTGGCGGTAATAATGTTCAAGGTTTCTGACAGACCGTAACCTTCGATGATATAGCCGCCGGTGAGCTGTTCAAATTCTTTCAGGGTTTCTACTGCCAGGGCAGCCGAACCGCAGAACATGCCTTTCAGCGAGCTGATATCAGCCTTGGCTATATCGGGATGATTAATAAGACCTATAATCATGGCTGGAACCGCAGCAAAGATGGTCGGTTTGTTTTTCTGAATGAACGTCAGCAGGTTGTCGGCATTGGGTACAGGCACCAGTACCATGCTGCCGCCGGTATAAAGGTTAACACCGATATTGAAGTTGTAGCCATAAACATGGTTTAAGGGGATAGCGGCCAGGGTACGGTAATCTTCTTTGGAAACGATGGTAAAACCTCTGGCACTGATAGTGGAAGTGCGAATAGCCTGGGTCATTACCATGTAATTGGTCAGGACGCATCCTTTGGGTACCCCAGTAGTACCGCCGGTATATTGTAGCCGGCAGATATCATCGCCGGTAACTTCAATATCCGGCTCTGCATTGCTGGCCTTGGCTATTAGTTCGTTCAAGTCATAGATTCCTTCGCCGGATTCTACTTCAACGGGTCCGCTGGGAACCTGGAAGTAGATGACCCTTTTGACCGAGGAGTTAGGATCTTTTAATAATTCGATGGCTTTGGAAGCAAACATGGCCATGACGATGACGGTTTCCGTGCCGCTGTCAGCGAATTGATGAGCCAATTCCGGTACAGTGTAAAGAGGGTTGGCAGGTACCTCGATCATGCCGGTTTTGAATAATGCCTGCACAGCCATAACATATTGAGGGACGTTGGGAGCCATAACAGCCACCCGGTCACCTTTTTTAACCCCCAGATCCAGCAGGGCGTTGGCGATACGGCGGCTCATGTCGTTGCATATTCCGTAGGTCAAAACCAGATCGCCCATTAATAAATAAGGCCGGTCAGGGTATTCCTCCGCCCACTTGTTGAACCACCATCTGGGTGGTTCAGACGGGTAATCATAGTGGATAGGGTTTTCTTTGTCCAAACGTGATTCCCAGGTATGCCGCCATTTTTCTGCATCCGCTTCAAATTCTTTCAAATAATCTTCCATTTAAGTAACCCCCTTTAAATTAATAACTGTTTTGATGCAGATTTACGCAGATATTCGCTGATTCCATATGACTTTTTTGTTTAGTCTATCTGCGGTATCTTAATAAATCCCCCTTAGGGAACTGCTTATGTTCCCTGAGGTCACTATTGAGGCTGCAGTGCTAATATGCGTTTGAGATCGCTTCGTCGCTTCGCTCCCGCAACATTAATAGCGACTGAATGGAGCATCAGGAGTGCCGGAACGGCCGATGACACTGAGATAACTATTTTCACCACATAAGGCTCCATTCTCACAGCAAAGACAGGTTTACTTAAATCTGGCCAAGTTTTTGGCCAAAATTTCCTCAGCCTCTTGTACCATCCGGTCCAGCAGTTCCTGACAGGTCACTACATCGTGGATTAAACCGACGGTCTGTCCTACCATAAAAGCAGCGTAATTTACATCACCGGTCTTATAGGCTTCCTTCATCCTTTGCCCGGAAATAAATGGAGCTAATTCGCTCAACCCGCCTCCTTGACTTTCAATCTCCAGGATTTTGGCTACGGTATCATTCTTCAGGGCGCGTCCCTGCAAATTTATGCTTTTGTTGATGAGAGTAGTATCCTGTTCCTGGCGGTTGATCAGCTCCTGATGAAAGTTCTCATGTATTTCACATTCCTTGGTAGCTATGAACCGGGTGGCCATCAGCACTCCTTCCGCTCCCAGAGTCAGTGCTGCCGCTAGTCCGCGGCCATCGGCAATACCACCGGTGGTTATGACCGGGATAGAGACCGATTCTGCCATTCTAGGGGTAAGGACCATAGTGGTTACATCATCATTCAAGGGATGCCCGCCTTCTTCGATGCCAGCGGCAATTACCGCATCATAGCCAAACTTTTCAATATTACGGGCGTGCCTTACCGCTCCAACTTTGTGCATGATCTTGACTCCGGCGGCATGTACCATATCCATATACTTGGTGGCAGGTTTTCCGGAAACCTCGATAGCGGTAACTTTCTCCTCGCAGCAGACCCGGAAATAATCATCATAGGTTTCCTCGGTAATTCTGAAAGAGGGCAGCAGGGTGATATTGACCCCAATGGGCTTGTCGGTCAGTTTCCTGGTCTCCTGGATAGCCGCCCGCAGCTCTTCGCCGGTGTCGTAATTAGCTGCGGTTATATTGCCTAAACCGCCAGCATTGGATATAGCTGCACACAGGGCAGGTGTGGAAAGCCACAACATTCCTCCGCAGATAATGGGATATTTAATTCCAAACAATTCAGTGATCCTGGTCTTCATTTAGTTCCTCCTTTGCTTGCTGGGTCGCTGTTAACGGTTTTTGAATACCGGGGGGCGTTTCTCGATAAAGGCCTGTAAAGCTTCCTTTTGGTCTTCAGTTCCACAGCAGTAGGTAGCCTGGGCTTGTTCGAAAAATAGTCCGGCAGCTACACTGCTTTCGTTAGCCAGGTTGATGCCTAATTTGGCGAACCGTAATCCGGCGGGAGGGAAGTTGCACATATTTTTAGCAATTTTGAAAGCATAATCACGAACTTCTTCCGGTTTAACCACCACTTCCACCAGACCGATGCGCAGAGCTTCCTCAGCCTTGATTTGTTCACAGTTCATTATCATACGCTTGGCCTGACCGACACCCACTAGTTGGGTTAAGCGGGTGGTACCGCCATGATCCGGGGATAAGCCAAACCGTACCTCCTGAATGGCAAACTCACTGTCTTCAGCGGCGATGCGGATATCGCAGGCTAATATTAATTCCGTGGCGATGCCGAAACATAATCCATTTACGGCGGCTATCACGGGAATCCCTATTTCCTGCCAGAAAGAGTAGATGCGCTGGTTGCGAAACAGCTTCTCCATTACCAGCTGAGAGTTCAAGATTCCCAGACTGGAAAAGTGGATGCCGGCTGAAAAATGCTTGCCCTTGGTCTGGATAATCACGGCTCTTAAGGAAGTATCCTGGGCGATTTCTTCTTGGATGCGGCCGATATCATCGATCAGCTCCCAGGTAAAAAAGTTGTAACCTTTGGGATCGGTCAGGCTGATAATACCGATGTTATCAACCACTTCGTAAGTGATGTTGGACGAGAATGCCATAGTAGTCTCCCCTTTCTACTCATTGAATAACCAGAGTTAAATCTGACAACGGATAGGCCCGGCAGGAATGAATATAACCCAGTAAACGATCGGACTGGCGTACCAAAGCACTGTTGGGTTGGAATACCTTCCCGGCAGTCATCTTGACCCGGCAGAGGCTGCATTCCCCGGTGCGGCAGGCATTAGGAACAGCTAGTCCAGCTTTCTCCAGTGCCGTTAGGACGGGTTCGCCTACCCGGGTATTGATAGTAACTATCTCTCCGCTGGAACGCTGTACGGTAAGGGTGACCGGGTTATCCGCAGATATGTCCTTAGGCCAGGCGGGATCGTTCAAGACATCGCCAGGGGATATAAAAGCTTCCCGGCGGATGGCCCGGCGTCTTACTCCCAGGGATTCCAACTGGCTGGTACAGAACTCCTGCATGGCTGAGGGCCCACATATATAGAAAGTTGTTCCCGCCATATCATTAACCAATTCCTTAATAAGACTGGCATCGATAAGACCCCTGCGACCCTGATCGCCGCTGTCTGGTTCGGAAAGGACCAATTCAAACTTGAAATTAGTATGCAGTTCAGCACGGCGCCTCAGTTCAGGCAGGAACAGGGCGTCTTTAACAGAGCGGCAGCCGTAGAGCAAGAGTATATCCAGATCAAGGTTTTGATCAGTAAAGGTGCGGATCATACTCATAAAGGGAGTGATTCCCGTGCCACCGGCCAGAAATACCAGCTTTTGGCCATGAAACAAAGGATTGTAATAGAAATTTCCTAATGGCCCGCTGGTGGTGAGGGTATCTCCCACCTTCACCTCATCCAAAAGGTAGTTGGAAACAAAACCATCCTTTACCCGCCCGACGGTTAGATCATAATAAGCGGTTTGGGTAGGTGAGGAGGATATGCTGTAGGGACGGCTGGTTCGAACCCCATCGATATCCATGGTCAGGCTCAAGTACTGACCAGGCAGGAACGAGGGCAGAGCTCGTCCGTTAGCCGTTAAGCGCAGGGTTTTGGCATGGGCATTTTCAGTAATGATTTCCGAAACGGTCAATTCCAACTGCCGGGGATGGAGCCGGTCGATTATGGCCGCTTTCAGGCCCCGATCATGGCGATAATCCCGGCCATACTTCTGGCAGATTTCCATTTCTTTTTTTATTTCCTGGTAGCCTTTTAAGGCAGGTCTTATATCTTGGCGTACACTCATTATTTTCCCTCCCCTAGCTGCTGTAAATAGCGTTTAATAGCTCTGGCGGCAGAACCACCGGACATCAAGGAAGGCTGAAATCCGCCCGGTCCTGCCCAGGCTCCGGCTAGTGCCAGACCTTGAATGGGTGCGGTGGGGGAGACGAAGAAGTTGGAGTTTTTGGCAAACTGATCAAAGCCGTAAATAGCTCCTCCTGGAGTGTTCAGATAACGCATGTGGGTTAAGGGAGTAGCCACTTCAATTTCTTCGATATGATCGCGAAAGCCGGGAAAAACTTGTTCAACCCGGTTTAGAACTCCACCGGCGGCCTTGAATTTGGCCTGGTGATATTCTGATGGAGGCAAAGTGAGCCAGGGCTGGGCATATTTTAAGTTAACAATAGAGACTTGGGATGTACCCGGTGGTGATGCCTGGGGATCATCCAGGTTATAGCAGGATAAGAGCAGGTAATCATCGTTGGTATCCAGCCGGCTCATGGAGGCGAACTGCTTGTCCGTATCGGGATCGCTGATAATAAAATTGGTGGTATCGGTTATACCCACCTCATGAGGTTCACAGTCCAGCCCTACATACAAGGTGAGCGAGGAAGGCCCCACCGTTTGGCCGCCCAGGATCTTGAACTGTTCTTCAGGAACATGTTCTTCTCCTACCAATTCCACATAGGTGTCAATACTGGAGGCGTTGGAAACCACCGCATTGGCAGTAATCACATCACCATGCTCGGTTTCCACTCCCACCACCCGACCATCGTCAACCAGAATTCTTTTGGCTCCACAGTTAAAGCAAGCCTGACCACCGTTAGCTAAAATATATTCCAAAAGTGCATTGGACATAGCCTGAGAACCATGGCGGATATATCCTGGTTTCCACTGTAAGTAGGCAAAATACAAGGTGGCATAATCTATAAAGGGCAATTGGGATAGCGGAACCCCTGAATAACCCCAATAGATTCCCAGAGCCACCTTGATCAGCGGGTTTTGAAAAAACTCATTCATAACCTGTTCGGTGGGCTGCAGTGTGTATTGGGTCATCAGCGTGTATTTCTCGGCACTGGCTTCCGGATCACGCTGGTAAAACACCGCCGCATATTCCATAAAAGTGCGATAGACTAGATCAATGAAACCTTCAATGCCTTCTTTTTCATCGGGGAATTGTGCTACTAAGGCTTGGGTAGTTCCCTCGCGGTTAGCGGGGAGAGTAATATCCAGTTGCCCGGGCACCACTAGACGATAGAGATTTTTCATGTCCAAAAATTCACAACGGTCCGGTATCCCGAATTGACTTAAGAAACTGCGCAAAGGCCCCGGGTTGTCAGCTTGGCCGTATCCGCTTAGTTGATGCAAGGCTACCTCAAATTCAAAGCGTCCCCGGCAAAAGGAAGTGGCACAGCCGCCTGGAACATTATGACGCTCTAAAATCAGGGTTTTGAGCCCGGCTTTGGCCAGGCTGGCAGCAGCAGTGAGACCACCATTGCCTGCCCCGATGACCACTACATCAAAATCGGTCATGCAAGTCACTCCTGTCATATTGATAGATTTAGTTTGGTTGATTCGGCTTTGCATTATTAAGAAGCAATTTGTGTGCCACCCCGGGCCAAATTCAAAAAACCATTATAAACGCCTATATCCCAACATTAAGAAAACATGAGGGGTATCCACCCATGGACAACTCTGTCCGAAAAGGCGCATTTTTGACCAAATAATGGACAGATTTGTCGAACAAGGTTGTAATTTGGAACCGCAAATGATAAGTTGGAAACAGTTAAAGCCAATTAAATTGGGAGTGGAAATTATGAACGATACCATTCTGGAAGGGCTGAGTTTTTCTAATTTCATCCGCAATGGGCCCATAATTATGTTCATCTATAACCGGCATTTTCAATACGTGTGGACCAACACCGCTTTTCAAGAATATACCGGGTACAGCAACGAAGATGCCCTGCAGATGAAGTTTTGGGAAGTAATTCACCCGGATCACCAGGGATTGGTTCGAACCAATGCCCTAGCCCGGCAGCGGGGAGAAAAAGTGCCCAACAGTTATGAATTGAAAATACTAACCAAAAATGGTGAAGAAAAATGGGTGGATGTATTCCTGTTTGAAGAATGGATGGGGGATCAACCCTATGTTATGCTAGGTGCTTATGGCATTACTGAGCGAATACATGCCCAAACCCAACTGCAAAAAGCATATGATCACCTGGACCAATTGGTACAGGAACGCACCAAAGAATTAACCATTTCCAACCAGGCCTTGATGCTGAAAGAAAAACTGCTCATGGATATTATCAGCAATATGTCCGATGGGGTAATTATCATTTCCCGCCAGGGAGAAATTGAATTTATAAATCAGACCCTTAAAATCATGCTGGGGAGGACCTCAGTCGATATACGGGAACAGTTAAGTTATGAAAAACTGGTAGCTGACAACAAAAACCTGGAAAAGATGCTGACCAAAAAGCAGGCTTTTCGAGATGAGGAAATTGTCTTAACTATTGAAGGAAGAGAAATGCAGTTTCTGGCTACTGGAACTCCTATTGAGGATCCCGACGGGACCACCCACAAGGGGATTTTAATGCTGAAACCTCTGGCCGAAGTACATCGATTGGTAAATCGCTACAGCATTTCCCCGGCCCGTTTTTGTTTTGATGATATATTAACCCGCAGCGAGATTATGAGGGATACTATAGAACTGGCTAAAGCAGCCAGCCAGAACAAGAGCACTATTCTAATTCAGGGGGAAAGCGGCACCGGCAAAGAAATGTTTGCCCAGTCCATACACAATCAGAGCCGCTACGCAGATGGTCCCTTTATAGCCGTGAACTGCGGAGCCATTCCCCGGGAACTGGTAGGCAGTGAACTGTTTGGCTATGTGGAAGGTGCTTTTACCGGGGCTCGCAAAGGAGGAAGTCCCGGTAAATTCGAGCTGGCTCAGGGAGGAACCCTGTTTCTGGATGAGATCGGGGATATGCCTTTGGAGCAGCAGGCTGCATTGTTAAGAGTATTACAGGAAAAGCAGGTATGCCGCCTGGGTAGTTCTAAAGCTATTCCTATCGATGTCCGGGTTATTTGTGCTACCAACCGGGATCTGTACAGTGAAGTTCAAAAAGGAACCATCCGCAAGGATTTATATTTCCGGCTTAATGTCATAAGCTTGAGGATTCCCCCGCTGCGGGAACGGCCGGAAGATATTGATTTGCTCCTTAAGCATTTCTTGGTCCAGGGTGATCCCCAATGGCTGGAGCATATCCATGCCATTGACCCGGTGGTCTGGGATTTGTTAAAGCGCTATTCCTGGCCGGGCAATGTGCGGGAACTGCAAAACTTTGCGGAAAGAATCCAGTTTGCAGTAAATGACTATGTAATCAGACCAGAAGATCTGCCCTTGGAAATCCAGACTCTATATTATGATAGAGAGACGGACAGATCTATAACGCCCCTGCCCTTGAAACAGCTAAACATAAAACAGCAGCTGGCTGAGGTAGAAGCCAATCAGATTAAAGCACTGCTGATACAATATAATGGGAATGTAAGCCGGGTTGCCGAGGCATTAGGAGTATCGCGCCGTACCGTAGACCGCCGCATTAAAAAATATGGTTTGAAATAGCTGTATCAGTATGTGTGAGAAGGAGGAACCAACATGAAATATGAGCAGGGTAAGTATGAAATAGAAGATAGGATATTAACCTTAACCCTCAACCGCCCGGAACGCATGAATACCTATACTGAGGTAATGCGTGCAGAGTTGGTTGATGCCATGGGACGTGCCGAGGCCGACGACAATGTGAGGGTGATAATTGTTACCGGGGCGGGGCGGGCTTTCTGCGCAGGAATGGATTTAGGCGAGGCAGGAGCTACCTTTGACTATACCAGTGTGGCTCAGGATGAGCACCGGGACGGCGGGGGTATATTGGCTTTGCGCATGTACCGCTGCACCAAGCCTATTATTGCTGCTATAAATGGTGCAGCAGTGGGGTGGGATTAACCATGACCTTGCCCATGGATATACGCATAGCTGCCCATACAGCTAAGATGGGAATTGTCTTTGTCCGCAGGGGAATAGTGGTGGATGCTTGCAGTTCGTGGTTTTTGCCCCGGGTGGTGGGCATCAGCAAGGCGCTGGATTGGGCTATGACCGGAAGAGTTTTCTCAGCCCAGGAAGCTTTCGAAAGTGGCTTGGTGAGTCAACTGGTGGAGCCTGATCAGGTTATTCCGGCTGCTCAGGCCATTGCCTTAGAGATTGCCCGATTTTCTGCCCCAGTTTCGGTAGCCCTGATACGGCAGATGATGTGGAGCATGCTGGGAGCATCTCATCCCATGGAAGCCCACCGCATTGAGTCCCAGGGATTTCACTACCTGGGACAGAGGCCCGATGCGGATGAAGGAATTAATGCCTTTCTGGAAAAAAGAGAGCCGCACTTTACTATGAGTCCCTCTAACCACATGCCGGATTTTTACCCCTGGGCGAAAGAGCCGCCCTTTAAGGGCTAAACGGTGCAAGAGGACGTACCTCTTATGATGATTGGTAAGTCTTCCAAGAAAACGGGACGATGTAGGCATCGTCCCCCAGACTGTCGATAAAGGTAATAAAAGAGATCGCCACGTCGATGCGCTCCTCGCAACCATAATAGTGAGCGATAGAGAACATCGGTAGTGCCGGAACGGCCGATGGCAGAACCAAAAGCCCATCATATGTGTCATTGCGAGCCCCCGTAGGGGGCGTGGCAATCGTTTGACCAGCATGTTTGCTGAGCCGATGGGCTGAAAGAAGCCCTATCACCTAACCAGCGGGAAGATAACCCGAGGGCAAGGGCGTCACTGGTAACGGTGGGGTCTG
>Ga0116180_1003655_pt1 | contig 11511 bp, 9 predicted proteins | sample AD_UKC073_MetaG_FD_89804 | JGI IMG/M metagenome (GOLD analysis project Ga0116180, IMG submission 89804) | Active sludge microbial communities of municipal wastewater-treating anaerobic digesters from USA - AD_UKC073_MetaG | ecosystem: Engineered > Bioreactor > Anaerobic > Digestate | place: USA... | reverse complement strand
CTTGGAGTCGACGGTGCGGGCGCGGGCGATGATGACCAGATCGGGACGCAGGGCCCGCGCCGAGAGGGTGAGATAGACGGTGTCGGCGTCTGTCTCCAGGGTGGCGATGAGCGCGCGAGCGCGGTCGACGCCGGCGGCGCGCAGCACCTCGTCGCGAGTGCAGTCGCCGATGAGGTGAGGGTCTTCCAGATGGACGACCCGTTCGGGGACGTTGTCGACGACCACGACCTGAGCGCCGATGTTCTTCAGATGCTCGCGCGCCGACCGGCCGACCCGGCCGTGACCACAGATGATCACGTGGCCGCTCATGCCCGAGATTCGCTTGTCCATCCGACGCCTTTCGAAGTACTTCCGGACATCCCCCTCGGTGATCGTCCCGACCATCACGCTGAGGTTGTAGAGGGCGATACCGACGCCGAGGATCATCAAGCTGATCGAGAACGCCTTACGCACGGGCGTGGGATCCAGGACCTCGCCGTAACCCACGGTGGTGAGGGTCATGACCGCCTGGTACATCGCGTCCAACAGGCTGTAGCCGAGAACCATGTAGCCCACGACGCCATAGACGGTGACAGCAAGCAGCGACCCGATCGCGAGGGCGAGACGGCGAACGATGCTCACGTTCGCTATTGAACCCTGTCCACGGCGTTCCGGATAGAAGACGGGGGTATGCCGCGCGGCATACCCGATCCGCGCCGGAGGGACTTGGGTCACGCGACGTGCGCGCCCGTGCCCGTTAGGCTCGCCCCGTCAACGTCGACGCTCGTGCCACCGGAGGTGCGCGATGGGCAGTGCAGGTCGGGACATCACCCGGGTGGCCATAGTGGGGGCTGGCCCGTCCGGGCTGTTCGCCGCCCAATCGTTGGTCGGGCAGAGCGAGTTGTCGGTGCAGGTCGACCTCATCGACCGCCTGCCGACGCCGTATGGCCTGCTGCGCTACGGCGTCGCCCCTGATCACACGAGCATCAAGTCGGTCGCCAACGCGCTGGCCCGCACTTTCGACAGCACCGGGGTGCGTTTCATCGGCAACGTCGAGCTGGGGCGGGACATCTCGCGCGAGGACCTGCTCGCCAGCTACGACGCCGTGGTGTATGCCGCGGGCGCCAGCGAGGACGCGCAGCTCGGCGTCCCGGGGGAGGGCCTGGCCGGCAGCCGGTCGGCTCGTGAGTTCGTCGCCTGGTACTCAGGGCACCCGGATGCCCCCACCCAGGACCTCACCGGTGTGCGGACCGCCGCGGTCATCGGGGTCGGGAACGTCGCGGTGGACGTCGCGCGGGTGCTGGCCAAGACCGCCGACTCGCTCGAAGTGACCGACATGCCCCCAGGCGTGCTCGACGAGCTGCATCGGCATCGGGCCGACGACATCCACGTCATCGCCCGGCGCGGCCCGCACCATGCCGCCTTCACCACCGTCGAGCTGCGCGAGCTCGTGCACACGCCCGGGCTGGTGGTGAGCGTCAACGAGGACGCGTTCGACGGCATACCGGAGGATTTGGAGCGGCGGCCGAAGGCGAACGTCGAGATCCTGCGGGAAGCCGCTGCGGCGGTCGTGGAGAACCCCCGTCGGCGGCTGCATTTCTGGTTCTGGCGCAAGCCGATCGCCCTTGAGGGTGACGGCCACGTCGAGGCGATCGTGGTGGAGCGGACCCGGCTGGACGAGGCGGGCAAGGTCGTCGGCACCGGCGAGACGCAGCGGTTGGCGACCCAGTTGGTGTTGCGCTCGATCGGCTATCGGTCGGTGGCCCTGCCGGGGGTGCCCTTCGATGAGCGGGCTGCGGTGATCCCCAACGTCGAGGGACGGATCGTCGACGCGAGCGGGGCCGTGTTGCCTCGTGAATATGTCGTCGGGTGGATCAAGCGCGGCCCGACCGGAGTCATCGGCACCAACAAGTCCGACGCCGCACAGACCGTGCGTCACCTCGTTGCCGACCTGGTGGCCGCGGGGGCCGCGGGAGCCCCAGGCGGCGAGGGTGCCGAGGAACGTCCGGATGTCGTGGCGGGGTTGGCCGCGCGAGGTCATGTCGTCATCAGCCTCGACGGGTGGCGGGCCATCGACGCCGCCGAGATCGCCCGCGGAGCGGCCCTGGGCCGCGACCGCACGAAACTCGACACCTGGCCCGCGTTGCTCGAGGCGGGGCGCGTCGGCGGAGCCTGAGGCGGCCCACAACGGTGAGCGGGGCGGCATACCTGATGGGTATGCCGCCCCGCCCCGTTCGGTGCGTCTGCGCGTCAGCGCGTCAGCTGAGGCTCATCCGGGGTTCCCCGCTGAGCAACCCGGTGCTGGCGATGGTGCAGGTGCCGCCCCGGACGGCGCCGCCGTTCCACGCCTGGCGGACGCAGGAGCGCTCGGCGAGCTCGCCCCAGTAGTTGGGGTGCAGGGACTCCTGGACGTAGTAGGGGCCGGTGATGGTCGAGACGGTGCGGATCTGCGCGATCCACTCGGTCTTGTCGACGGCGCCCGCCTGAGTCCAGGAGGACAGGCCCTTCTCCTCGAGCAGGCCGACGGTGTTCTCGCACAGGCGACGGCCGTTGAAGGCCGACTGCAACTCGAGGACCTTGGCGCCGGCGATGCCGGAGGCGGTGAGGGCGCCCTTGACGGTGTTGTTGATCGTCGGGAGGGCGGTGGCGTTGGCCCAGTCGGCGTCCTTGTTCCAGAAGCCGCAGCCTCCGGTGTTCTGGCGGGTGTAGCCGGACTGGCTGTAGCGGAAACCCGCCCCGGCCGGGATCGGCGACGGGTAATCCTGCACGACGAGGGTCCACGCGCCGTCGGCGTAACCGGCGTTGCGCATCGCCTGACGGACGTTGAGCAGGGCGGTCGTGATCCGAGACTTGACCGTGGCGACGTTGGTCGAGGTGAAGTTGGCCTTAACCGACGAGTCGTCGTAGCAGTAGTCCGGCCACCACGACGGCGAGAGCAGGAAGTCGGTCACGCACGACTGGATGATTCCCGCGAAGTTGAAGTCGTTGCCGCCGATGCTGACGACGACCATCTTGACGTTGTGGGTGGTCGCGAAGCCCTGCAGCATCTTCGCCTGGCCCTGCTTGCCGGCCCCGTTGTCGTAGAAGTCGAGGCCGGGCTTGAAGTAGCCATCGGACGAGGTGAACGTACTCGTTTGCGCGCCCGAGCAGGCCAGGTCGACGCCCTGCGTGCCGCCGCTGATGTAGATCGAGGCGGCCCAACTGCGGTGGCACCGGTTGATCTGCTCGGCGGTGCGGGAGGCGTTGTCGTAGTAGGCGGTCGAGCCCAAGGCGTCGACCGAGGACGAGCTGGAGTTGGAGTTGCCGGCCCAGCGGCCGGCCTCGCCCGAGATGTAGCTGTCGCCCAGGCTGGCGACCCACGGGGTGCCGACGCCGGGCCCGTCGGCGGAGGCGGTGGTTGCGGAGGTGAGGCCCGCGGCGGCGAGGCCGAGCGCGGTGAGGAGGATCGCGGCATACCGAAGGCGGCGTATGCCGCGTGATCGGCTCGACGTCGCGAGCGGGCGGACCGAGGGGATGGGAAGAGTCATGTGAGCTCCCGATCGACGCTGATGAGGATGACCGTCGGCTGCCCCGTCACCGACCCGCTCACTGTGGCACAGGTCATGATCTCGTGCCCGTCGAATCGGCGTGCGATCTGCGGTGCGTGAGTCGCCTGCTCGACCGACTGACCCGCGATCGGTGCCGGCAAGTCCTACAAGCGGGAGCGGAACTCGGCGACGCTGGGGGCCTGCCAGTCGGTGTGGTCGTTGCGCCAGCCTTCCTTGTCCAGGAATAGCCGGTGCCCGTTGGCCATTGCGTACCCGATGACGTCAGAGGTCGCGATGCCGTATTGAGCCTGCAACGTCCGGACCAGCGCCAGCACCGCCTGGATCTGGGCCGGCCGCGCAAGGATCTGCTGGTCCGCCCACAACGACGTGTGTCCGTGCGTCGCCTGCACGATCTCGATGCCGATCGCCACGTGGTTGAGCCCGATGGTGTGTCGACACATGACGGTGGTCGGGACGAGCGCGTGAACGACGCCCGACTGGTCCACGACGAAGTGGGCGCACGTCCCCGGCAGTTCACCCCGGTTCGGCGAGTCGGCCGTGAAAGTCGAGCGCACCGGCTCCCACGTGTCGGTCTCGGTGAAGTGCAGGACGATCACCGTGGGGTCCAAGGTCCAGGAGTCGACCCCATAGTGACGCTTGGCGTATGCCGCCATCTCCTCCTTTCGCCGCTGCGAGTAGGGAATCCACGCATCGACGATGCGTAGGACTCCCGCGACGGGGGCCGCCGTCGAGGAGGTGGTGCTCGGTCGAGGTGAGGACGTGGCCGTCGGTTTCGCAGCCGAGGTAGTCGACGCGGCGGCGGTCACCGACGCCGTGGGCACGGACTCGCTCGCCGTAGGCACCGCAGTGGTCGGCGCAACAGTGATCGCCGGTGTCCCGAGGGCCGCGGTCGTCGTGGTGGGCGGCGCCGTCGTCGGCCCCGCGCTCGAGCAGGCGGTGACGAGTAGCGTTAGCGCCGCGCACGCGGCATACCGGAGGGTATGCCGCTGACCCCGGTGGCGAGGTGTCCGTCCCCCAGTGGTCACGCGAGTCAGCCTAGACGCAGAGGGAGTGTCGATGTCGCAGCCGTGGTGGCGCACCAGCGTGGTCTACCAGGTCTATCCGCGGAGTTTCGCGGACAGCAACGGTGACGGCTACGGCGACCTGCCGGGGCTCATAGACCGGCTCGACTACATCCAGGCGCTCGGGGCCGACGTCGTCTGGGTGTCGCCGTTCTATCCCTCGCCGCAGGCGGACAACGGCTATGACATCAGTGACTACCAGGGCGTCGACCCGCTGTTCGGGACGATCGCCGACGTCGATCGGCTCATCGCGCAGCTGCATGCGCGCGGGATGAAGCTCGTCATCGACATCGTCGTCAACCACACGAGCGACGAGCACCCGTGGTTCCTCGAGGCCCGCAACTCGCGGGAAAGCCCACGGCGAGAATGGTATTGGTGGCGCCCGCCGCGCGAGGGCATGGCGATCGGCGCGCCGGGCGCCGAGCCGACGACCTGGCAGGCGTTCTTCAGCGGCTCGACGTGGGAGCCGGACCTGGCGACGGGGGAGTACTACCTGCACCTGTTCGACCGCAAGCAACCCGACCTCAACTGGGAGAACCCTGACGTGCGGGCGGCCGTCGCGGAGATGCTGCGCTGGTGGCTCGACCGGGGCGTCGACGGCTTCCGCTTCGACGTCATCAACTTGGTCTCCAAGCAGTTCAACGCCGACGGCACGGGGTGGTTCTTCAACGGGCCGCGGATCCACGAGTTCGTCGCTGAGATGCACGAAAATGCTTGGGGCGGAAAGCAACTCATCACGGTGGGGGAGTGCCCCGGGGCGACCGTCGATGACGCGGTGCGGTTCACCGACCCGGCGCGCGGCGAGTTCGACATGGTCTTCCAGTTCGAGCACATGGGGGTCGACCACGGGATGGGCGGTCGCTACGACATCCGCCCCGTCGACTGGGCCCGGTTGAAGTCGATCATGGCCCGCTGGCAGGACGGCCTGGCCGACGTCGGCTGGAACAGCCTCTACTGGTGCAACCACGACCAACCGCGACCGGTGTCGCGCTACGGAGCCGGCGACACGGCATACCGCGCGGCCTCGGCCAAGGCGCTCGCGACCGTGCTGCACCTGCACCGGGGCACCCCCTACGTGTACCAGGGGGAGGAGTTGGGGATGGTCAACTATCCCTTCACCTCGCTCGAGCAGCTTGATGATGTCGAGTCGCGCAACTGGTCGGCGGAGGCGCTCGGCAAGGGCATGGACCCGGCCGCGGTGCTCGCTGCGGTCAACGTCCAGAGCCGCGACCACGCGCGCACGCCGATGCAGTGGGACTCCTCCGAGCACGCGGGGTTCACGACGGGGACCCCGTGGCTGCCGGTCAACCCGGCATACCGGGAGATCAACGCAGCCGCGCAGGTCGGTGACCCGGAGTCGGTCTTCGCCCACTACCAGCGGCTGATCGCTCTGCGGCGCGAGCTGCCGGTCGTCGTCGACGGGCGGTTCGAGTTGCTGCTCGCCGACCACCCGAGCGTCTATGCGTTCACGCGGGTCTGGGAGGGCGACGCGTTGCTGGTCGTCGCGAACCTCAGCGGGGAGGGCGTGGAGGTCGGGCTGCCTGATGGCTGGGACGGCGCGGAGGTCGTCATCGCGTCGGGAGACCCGGCCGCGTCCGGTATGACGCCCGCTCACCTCGGCGTGCTGGGCCCGTGGCAGGCGTGGGTGCGGCGTCGCCAGTTGGGCTAGGGCTTGGGCGGTGACGGTGCGCCCTGGGTGTCGCCCGGGGTGGTGCCGGTGTCAACGGCATCGGCCGTTGGACCAGTAGGACCGCGGATGCTCGGCTAGGTTCGATGCATGGCCCAGCCGATCACGTACGTCCTTGTCGATGGCGAGAACGTGGATGCCACGTTGGGGACGTCGATCCTCATGCGGCGCCCGGCCAGCGAGGAGCGCCCGCGCTGGGAGCGTTTGCTGGGGTTCGCGGAGGCGACCTGGTCACAACCGGCGCGTGGGCTGTTCTTCCTCGCGGCCAATGCCGACTTGCCCATGGCGTTCGTGCAGGCGTTGTTGGCGATCGGCTACCGGGTCATTCCGTTGCGTGGCGGTCCCGGTGAGAAGGTCGTCGATCTGGCCATCCAACGGACCCTGGAGGAGATCGGCCGGCGGTCGGGCGACGTCATCCTGGTCAGCAACGACGGCGATTTCATCCCGCAAGTCAGTGATCTGTGCGAGACGCGCCGGGTCGGGATCATGGGGTTCACCGAGTTCCGCAACCAAGGGCTGACGGCGTTGAGCCAGCGGGGCGTGGAACTGTTCGACCTCGAATACGACGTGCAGGCATTCAACTCCCGGCTGCCGCGGGTGCGGATCATCCCCATCGAGGAGTTCAACCCCGCCGACTTCCTCTGAGGTCCCTGATCTTTGAGGCTGCTTGGTTGAGGCTGCCCCTGGCGTCGCCGAGGCCAACCCTCTGGGAAATCATCGGCGTGTGTGACGAATTCCGGGCAGCGTGGGCGTGGGTGTTCGGGAAATCATCGGCGTGTGTGACGAATTCCGGGCAAGCCAACCCAAGCCAGCCCAGGCCAAGCCAACCCAAGCCAACCCGGGCCAAGTCAACCCGGGCCAAGCCAACCTGGCGCGACCCGGCGGGAGGAACGAGGTCAGGAGGCGGCGGGCTGGCAGTCGAAGGTGAACCCTTGGGCCACCAGCCGGTCGACGAGCACCTCGCCCATCGCGGTTGCCGGCGTCAGCACGCCGCCACCGACCGGCAGCCGGTCGCCGTCCAACGCCAAGGCCAGCGCTGACTCGCCGAGCATGACGGCAGTCCCGCTGTAGCCGGGGTCCCGATCGGCCCCCACCTTCGTCAGGTATGCCGCACCCGTGGTCGTCGTCGTGCGGATCACCATCCGGAAGCGTCCATTCTCCTGCGCCTCCACGCTCGGCCCCTCACCAGGCTTGGGCAGGAACCGCCCGACCAACGCCCGGGTCGGCTCGAACGCCATCGCGCCGACCACCCCGAGCAGCCCAGCCGACATGCCCGTCGCCAACACCGGCGCTTTGGCGCTGTCGCCGAAGTCGACCACCTCGTGATAGCGGAACGCCCGTCCATAGCGCCAGCCCAGCAGGGCGTTGCTGCGTCGGACGATCCGGGTGTTGAACCCGGCCATGACGAACGGCCCGGTCCAGTGGCCGGTCACCGGGTCGCGTCGGACCGGCAACCGCCGACTCATGCCGGCCGCCGTCGTCCGCGCTGTCTCGAGGGCTGTCCCCAGCCCGTCCGAAGCAACCCGTCCGAGCCCAGCGACACCTTCGCGCAACCCAGACACCCCGCGCAGGCTGGCCATGCCCCGCAGCCCGACGCCACCACTCGCCCCCGCGACCGGACGAGCGCCGACCCGCGCGGCGCCCGCCGCCCCCGCCGCCGCAGCCCCCGCCCCATCCGCAGCCCCCGCCCCATCCGCAGCCCCTGCCCCGCCGCCAACTCCGGCCCTGCCACGGCCAGCAGCCGTCGGCCGGCCCGTCGAGCTCAACCCCGCGTCGCCCCGCGGCCCGCGCGGCTCGGCGGCTCGGTCGGGGCTCAACCCATACGGATCGGCGACGATTGCCCGGGCATCGGCGTCGGCCCGCATGATGATCGCCTGCTGGCGCATCGAGTCGATCGCCCCGCCGCTTACCCCGCCGCGCATCGACACCACCGACAGCACCGTCTCGGTGAGCTCACCCGCCCCGTCGGCAGCGACCCGATCAGCCGTGACGAGCACCCCCAGGTCGGAGGGGATCGAGTCAAATCCGCAGGAGTGCACGATCCGCGCCCCGGTCTCCCGAGCCGTCTCGTGCCACGAATCGGCACTCTGCCGCACGAACAACACCTCGCCCGTGAGGTCGCAGTAGTGCGTGCCCGCGAGCGCACACGCCTCGACGAGCGGCATACCCAGTCGGGCGTAGGGCCCCACCGTCGTCGCGATAACCCTCGTCCGGGCGGCGAGTGCCGCCAACGTCGTCGGCTCGGAGACGTCGGCGACGACGATCTCCCACTCAGCCGCAGCCCCGGGCAACTCAGCCCGCACCGCTTCGAGGCGCTCGCGGCTGCGACCGGCGAGCGCGACCCGCGCGCCGTCGGGTGCATGCTCCGCGAGATAGGCGGCGGTAAGTCGGCCGACGAAGCCGGTCGCGCCGAAGATGACAATGTCCAGATCCCTAGGGGCGATGTCGGTCACCCCGTCACCGTAGCGCCGGTAGGTTCAACCCCACGCCGCCCGCTCGTTCGCCCGGCCCGTTGGCCGCACCCAGGAGGTCCCCGGTATGCCGTCCATCCCCCGCCCGCCGCGTCGCGCGCTCGTCACGGGCGGAGTCTCCGGCCTCGGGCTGGCCCTGGTCCGGGCCTTGGCCGCGCGGGGCGATCAGGTCATGGCCGCCGATCTCGCCGAATCCGCTCCTGCGGGCGTCCTGCCGGACGGCGTCGAATACCGTCGACTGGACGTCCGCTCCGACGCCGACTGGGCGGCCGCCCGGGATGCGATCGACCGGACGTGGGGCGGCCTTGACCTGCTGGTCAACAACGCAGGCATCGCCGCCGGTGGCCGGATCGACGTCGCCGAGATGTCCGAGTGGGAGGCCATCGTCGCGGTCAACCTGCTGGGCGTCGTGCGGGGCTGCCGCACGTTCACGCCGATGTTCAAGCGGCAACAGTCCGGCACGATCCTCAACATCGCCTCGCTCGCCGGGCTCACCCAGGGTCCCGCGATGGGTGCCTACAACGCGGCCAAGGCGGGGGTGGTCGCGTTGTCCGAGACCCTGCTGCACGAGTTGCGGCCGCACGGCATACGGGTGTCGGTGGTTTGTCCGTCGTTCCTGCGGACCAACCTCGCGGTCTCGCTGCAGGGGGCCGACACGTTGGCCGAGCAGGGCAAGGAGCGGTACCTCACCCGGGCCAAGCGCACCCCCGAGGTGGTCGCGGCGCGCATCATCCGGGGCCTGGACGCCGGGCGCTACCTCATCCTCACCGACCGCGAAGGCCGGCTCGGGTATTGGACCAAGCGCCTGGCCACGCCGCTGTATCACCGCGCGATGACGGTGCCGGGGCAGCGGATGGCCGCCGTCGAGCGCCGCGGGCAGGCCGGACGATGAGCGGCTTCTCGGCGGGTGCCTTCGCCGTGGTCGCCCTCGCCTCGGTTCTGGTGATCGCGGTGCTCATGATCGGCACGGCATACCTCGCGCGTCGGGTGGGCAAGGTGAGCATCGTCGACGTCACCTGGGGACTGGCGTTCGTCGCCGTGTCGTGGGTGGCGCTCGCGCTCGGGACCGGTGATCTCGCGCGACGCGTGCTGCTCGCCGCCCTCGTCACGGTCTGGGGCGCGCGCCTGGCGTGGCACATCGGGCGCCGCGGACATGGGGCGCCCGAGGACCCGCGCTACGTCGCCCTGCTCGCACCCGCTCCCGGCGGGAACGTCCATCGGTATGCCGTGCGCCGCGTCTACGTCCCCCAGGGCGTGATCGCGTGGTTCGTGTCACTGCCGGTGCAGGTGAGCGCGAGTGTCGCCGACGGGGATGGTTCGGCTGCTTCGGCCGGATGGCTGGGGTGGCTCGGCTGGCTCGGGGCGTTCGGGGTCGCCGTGTGGGTGGTCGGCTTCGCATTCGAGTCGATCGGGGACGCGCAACTGCGTCGGTTCAAGGCCGATCCGGCGAACAAGGGAAAGATCATGGATCGGGGGCTCTGGGCGTGGACCCGGCACCCCAACTACTTCGGCGACGCGATGGTCACCTGGGGCGTGTGGCTGGTGGCCGCCGCCCACTGGCCGGGGGTGCTCACCGTGCTCTCACCCGTGTTCATGACCGTGCTGCTGGTGCGGGTGTCAGGAGCCAAGCTCCTCGAGCAGACGATGGGCGCGCGGCCCGGCTACGCCGACTACATCGCGCGGACCAGCGGCTTCCTGCCGCGGGCTCCCCGACGCCCGTGACCCACAGGTCGGGCCCCCGGGCCTGCCCCGTTCTCGTTCACACCGGCGTCCACGCCGCTGGGGGAATGCATAGCGGGTGGGCCGGCTATCCCCCGCCGTCCCACCCGCCATGCATTGACTAGCCCCCCAGATGTGGGCTGCATCCGGTGTGCTGGTCATGGTGGATGGGCCAGCTCTCCCTTCTGGCCCACCCACCACGTTCTTGGTACTGCGGTTCGCCCTTCCGGCTGGTCCCCTCCGAACCCTCCGGAAGGGCGAACCGCTGACCCGCTCCCGCCCTGTGGTCCCCCCGGGCCTCAGTTCTTCGAGTCGGATGTAGGACGGGCACCCCCCTAGGTCATGACACCCGTTTCACGAGATTTCCGAAAAGTTTTTTCGGGACCCGGCCAGGGGGCGGGCGCGGGGTGTCAGGCCAGGCGGCCTCGGTGTCAGCGGGCTTCCCGCTCGGCAAGCGCCGCTGCTGGGACACGCCCGGCGCTAGCATGCCGGGCATGCTCCTGAATCCCCGTGACTTCGTCGGCGACCACCAGGACGCGGCCACCAACGCCATGCTGCGGGAGGTCATCGCGTTCCTCGAGGCCAAGGGCCTGCCGCAGATCAAGAAGGACTGGCACGACCGGGTCTGGAACCAGGATTTCGTCGACTTCATGCGTGAGCACCAGGTGCTGGCCACGCTGATGACGCCGGCCGGCTACGGTCGGCCCGACTCGCGCTGGGACACCTCCCGCAATACGGCCTTCGCCGAGATCGCCGGGTTCTACGGCATCACCTACTGGTACACCTTCCAGGTGTCGATGCTCGGCCTCGGCCCGGTCTGGATGGGCTCCAACGAAGAGGTCAAGCAACGGGCCGCCGCCGCGTTGGCCGCCGGCGAGGTGTTCGCGTTCGGGCTGTCCGAGAAGGAGCACGGCGCCGACATCTACTCCTCGTCGATGCGCCTAGACCCTCAGGCCGACGGCACCTACCTCGCCAACGGCCGCAAGTACTACATCGGCAACGGCAACAAGGCCGCCATCACCTCGATGTTCGGGACGGTGGGCGAG
>Ga0116180_1003653_pt1 | contig 11518 bp, 11 predicted proteins | sample AD_UKC073_MetaG_FD_89804 | JGI IMG/M metagenome (GOLD analysis project Ga0116180, IMG submission 89804) | Active sludge microbial communities of municipal wastewater-treating anaerobic digesters from USA - AD_UKC073_MetaG | ecosystem: Engineered > Bioreactor > Anaerobic > Digestate | place: USA... | reverse complement strand
GGCGCGGTGCCGGGGCTGATGGACGGAATGCTCGATGCCTCATTGCCGCTGGTGGTCGGGCTGGTGACCTTTGCCGTGGTCAGCGCGGCGCTGGGCTATGCCGGGGTGCATCTTGCCTGGCGGATCGCGCTGGGGCTGCAATGGCGGCGGCGCAGGCTGGGGCGGAGCTAATAGGTCCTGATCCTAGCGCGCTAACCCCGGCGGGTGCTTTCACGGACCACCAGGGTCACCGGCACGCGGCGCTGTTCGTGGCTTTCCCCGGCAATGGCGGCGAGGAGCTTGTCCACCATCAGGTCACCCGCGGCGGTGAAATCGGGCTGGACGGTGCTGAGCGGGGGCATGGCATTGGCGCTGGCGCGGATCCCGTCAAAACCGATCAGGGCGATCCGCTGCGGCACCTTGATGCCAAGTTCGGTCAGTTCGCGCAGGGCGCCAAGCGCGATCTCGTCGCAAACGGCGAAGATCGCATCGCAGGGGCGGCCAGAGGCAAGCAAGGCACGGGCGGCGCGGCGGCCTTGCTCTTCGCGCGAGAGGCCGTGCTCGATCTCGACCAGCCAGGGTTCAAGGCCGGCGCGCTCCATCCGTTCGGCATAGCCGTCATAACGCTCCTTGAACTGGCGCTGGAGCGAATCGAGCGAGCCGATGCAGGCGATCTTGCCGCAGCCGCGCTCGATCAGGTGGCCGGTGGCGAGGCGGGCGCCCTCGTGATTGTCCGACCGGATCCATTCGAGCTCGTCATAGGGAGAGCCCCAGCAGACCCAGTGCATCCCTGCCCCGTCCTCGCTGGAACGCCCCAGATCGCGGTAATAGTCCCAGGCGGGGCCGTTCTGGGTGGTGCCGATCACGATCAGGCCATCGGCCTTGCGCTGTTCCTCGTACCGGCCGGAAAGGTTGGCCGGGCCGTCCTGGAATGAAACCAGCGTCTCATACCCCCGGGCCGAGGCGGCGGCGCAGATCGAGCCCAGCAGGGCGTAGGTGAAGGGGTTGAGGTCCTTGCGGTCCTCATCCGGGCGGCAGATGACGACTACGGCCAGGGTGCCGGTCTTGCCGGTGCGCAGGCGGGCGGCGTTGTTGTCAACGAAGTAGTTGAGCTTGCGGGCGGCTTCGGCCACGCGCAGCCGGGTTGCCTCGCTCACCACCGGGTCGCCGGCCAGCGCGCGGCTGACGGTTGACTGGCTGACGCCCGCCTCTGCGGCGACATCGAACGAGGTTACCCGGAAGGCGCGAGGCTTGACCTTGTCCATGGTCACATCGCCGAAATGCCGCCATCGAGCTTGAGTTCCGCCCCGGTCATGAAGCGGCTCTCATCGCTGGCAAGATACAGCACGCCGTTGGCGATATCATCAGGATGGCCAACGCGCTTGAGCGGGATCTGGCGGGCCAACTTGTCCATGATCACATCCTTGGGCTTGCCCGCGCCGGTGGCGATGCCATCAAGGATTGGGGTGTCAACGAAGGTCGGGTGGACCGAGTTGCAGCGGATGTCCCAGCCCATCTTGGCGCAATAAAGCGCAACCGATTTGCTGAGCATCCACACAGCCGCCTTGCTGGCGTTGTAACCGGGCATGGTATCGCTGGCGATCAGTCCTGCGATCGAAGAAATGTTGATGATCGAACCAGGCTGGGCGTCCTTCATCAGGGGCAGCGCCTTCTGGCAGCCGAGGAACACCGAATCGACGTTGATCGCAAAGCCGCGGTGCCATTCTTCCAGCGTGCAGGTCTCTATATTGCCGCGCACCCCGACCCCGGCATTGTTGACCAGCACCGAAAGCCCGCCGAGCCGGGCCTGAGCCACTTCCATTGCGGCGATCCAGTCCGCTTCCTGCGTCACGTCGAGCTTCACCGCGAAAGCCGTGCCTTCGCCAAGTTCTGCGTTGATCTTCGCCGCCTGCTCGGCCGCGCCATCGCCGTTGATATCGGCCAGCAGGACGCTCGCCCCTTCGCGCGCCAGCATCGCCGCCTGGGCCGCGCCCAAGCCCTGCGCCGCGCCGGTGATAAGCGCCTTCTTACCCTGAACCCGTCCCGCCATTGTCAGTCCCCTCCGATTATGCCGGGACCGAGCAGCATCAGCAGCCGAACGTCAATCCCCAATCCGCGCGCGCGGGCGGATTTGATGAAATCCGCCAGCCCGTCGAGCGCCACACGGTGAACAGTGATGTCCTCCCCTTCGGTGCCGCCGCCGGGGCCGACCCGGCGCAAGTCGTGGGCGCGCAGCAGGGTGAAACTTTCGCTGACCATGCCTGGCGAGGAGTAGAATTCGCCCAGCACTTCCATCCGCGCGGCGGTATAGCCGGTTTCTTCTTCCAGTTCGCGCACCGCGGCGGTGCTGGCGTCTTCTCCCGGTGCGCCTTCATCATCGCCGACCAGGCCTGCCGGAAGTTCAAGACAGGGCCTGCCCAAGGGTACGCGGAACTGTTCAACCAGCAGGACGTGGTCATCCTCATCGATCGCCAGGATCACCGCCGCCTTGATCCCGCGCGAACGGCTGACGTATTCCCATTTGCCGCGCACTTTGGCGGTGATGAACCTGCCTTGCCAGACGGTCTGTTCGGTTTCGTCGCTCATGGGCGGTGGCCTACACGAGCAGGGCGCCGCAGCCTAGAGCTCGATCAGCCGGTCAGGCAGTTCGTTGCGATCATCATCCGCGCGGGGGAAGTGCTCGGCCAGAACCAGTCCTACCCGTTCGACCGCGGCAATCATGCCGGCGCCGGGCCGACCGGCGCGGATTTCGTCCAGCATCGCGGCCATGGCATCGCCCCAGACCTCTGGCGAAACCTTGGCAGCAATCGCAGCATCGGCGACGATCTCGGCCCGGTGCTCTGCCAGACTGAGGTAGATCAGGATCCCGGTCCGCCCGACGGTGCGGCGTTCCGCGCCGACCTTGAAATAGCGCACCGCCCGGTCGCGCACCCGCGCGTGTTTCAATGGGGCAGGGACCAGCGCCATGCGCAGCGGGCGCCACAACTGGAGCAGCCACATCGCCAGGAACTTCATCGTCGCGACAAACAGGGCCAGCGCGAAAACGCGGGCCGGGGTCCATTCGAATTGCCAGTTGCCGATCAGCCAATCGACCTTCGCCAGATAGAATTCGGGAAACAGCGCCAGCACCGAAAGCGCCGCAAAGGCCGCAAGCGCCGACCACAGCAGCGCGACATCGTTGAACGAATTGGATTCGCCCGCGATGATCGTCACGATCTCGCCCGCGCTCCTCTCTTCAGCCGCAGCCACGGCCTCACTGATCGCCTGATGATCGGCTTCGCTGAGGTGGATCGGGTTATGGTGCATCGCAAATCCCATGTTACCAGCTGCCCGAGGCGCCGCCGCCGCCGAAGCTGCCGCCGCCTCCGCCCCAGCCGCCGCCCCAACTGCCGCCGCCCGATCCCCAGCCGCCTGAATTGCGGCTGGCGTGGTTGGCGGCGTTGATCACGTCCCAGACGATGACCGGGCCGAGGCCGCTCCCGCGATAACGCCGTCCGCGCCCCGCCCGCCGTATGATCGGCAGCACGAAGAACAGGAAGAACAGGATCAGCCAGACGATCATGCCAAACGGGATGCCTTCGGACGCAGGCTGGCTCTTGGCCGCCGCGGCGACTTTTGCCGCCTCTTCCGGCGGCAGGGTCAGCTGCTGGATGATCGCATCGGTCCCGGCCTCGATCCCGCCCGGCATATCGCCGGCCTTGAACTTCGGGACGATCTGACGGTTGATGATCAGACTGGAAAGGCCATCGGTCAGCACCGGCTCAAGCCCATAGCCAACCTCGATCCGCAGCTTGCGCTCATTCGGTGCGATGATCAGGATCGCGCCATCGTTGCGCTCCTTGTTGCCCAGGCCCCAGTGCCGACCGAGCTGATAGCCATAGTCGGCGATGTCGTAACCTTCGAGGCTGGAAAGTGTGACCACGGTCAGTTCGCGCTGGGACTGCGTTTTGAGCGCGGTCAGCTTCTGGGTCAGCCGCGCTTCGACATCGGGCGGGATCACATCCGCCTGATCGACCACCGGGCCGGTCAGCTGGGGGAAGGTTTGGGCCTTTGCCAGCGCCGGAACCAGCAGCAGGGCAAGCGCCAGCAGCGCGCTGACCACAAGAGTTAGCGCGCGATGGGCAAAGCGGGGCAAGAGCCCGGCGCGGCCGAGCATGGCGCTATCTCCTTTGCCGCCGACCTTAGAGCTTGCCTTCAAGGCTGGGGGCCACTTCGGCGCCCGGCGTTGCGGCTTCATAAGGGACCATCGGCTTGGCACCGTGGATCACCTTGGCGCCGATGATGTCGGGGAAGGTGCGGATCGTGGTGTTGTAGTGCCGCACCGCCTCGTTGTAATCGCGGATGGCCACGCGGATGCGGTTTTCCGACCCTTCGAGCTGGCTTTGCAGCATCTGGTAGTTCTCGATCGACTTGAGGTCCGGATAGGCCTCGACATTGGCGAGCAGGCGCCCGAAGCCGCCGATCGAGGTTGAAAACTGGTTCTGGGCGTCCTGAAACGCCTTCATCTTGGCGGGGTCGGTCAGGTCATTGGCCGAAACCTGGATGCTGGTGGCCTTGGCCCGGGCCTCGACCACGCCGGTCAGGATGCCCTTTTCCTGATCGGCCGCACCCTTGGCGACGGCGGCCAGGTTGGGGATCAGGTTCGCGCGTTCCTGGAATGCGGCCTGAACGTCAGCCCACTTGGCCTTGGCGGCTTCCTCAGCCGTGGGGACCGAATTGATCCCGCAGCCCGCCACCGATGCGGCAGCAACCGAAACCAACGCAAAGCGGCCGAAAGTTCCATAACGGTCAAACGAAGTCGTCATCGGGTCATCCCTTGCAAGCCGCCCGCGACCTGCGGGCTGGCTTAATGTAGTAACACGCCCGCGCGGTTCAAGCGAAACCGGACGAATGGCGTTGCTGAGCGCGCTTTGCCGTGGCAAACTCGCCTTCTCGATGGGTTGCATCGTGGGGAGTATCGAGATGTTGAGTGAATTCAAGGCATTCATCGCGCGCGGCAACGTGCTCGATCTGGCAGTCGGTGTGATCATCGGCGCCGCATTCGGAAAGATCGTTTCGTCGCTGACCGACGACGTACTGATGCCGCTGATCGGCGCGATCATCGGCGATGTCGATTTTTCGAACAAGTACGTGGTTCTCAGCGGCAGCGTGGCTGAAGGCACGCCGCTGGCCGCTGCCAAGGAAGCCGGCGCAAACGTGCTGGCCTGGGGCAGCTTCGTGACTGCGATCATCAATTTCCTGATCCTGGCCTGGGTGATCTTCCTGATCGTGCGGCAGGCCAACAAGGTCATGCCGCCGCCGCCCGCCGGGCCGAGCGAGGTCGATCTGCTGACCGAGATCCGGGATTCGCTGAAGAAGTAAGCCAAGCGGCTGAAATCGAAGGGGTGGGGGCGGCCTGGCTGCCTCCACCCTTTTCATTTGCCGGTTGCGCCCTATATTGGGCTGTGCCGGGTTCGCCCGGCTATGGCGATAAATTGCGGTGTGCAATAGATGCAGCGGACCCGGGGGCGGTACCCGGCGGCTCCACCACCTCCTCTGCCACGGCAGGGGAAATGACGGGGCCGAACTAGGATCGACGTGTGTTGAAAAGCATTGTTTTCGCCCGGGCTGAGTAACCCGTTAAAGGCTCAAAACTCACAAGTGCCAACGACAACGAAGCACTTGCTCTCGCCGCATAATTTTAGGGGCTAACGCCCTGACGTTATAAAGCGACAGCACGGTTCGGACCGAACCGGGTAACAGAATCGGAAACCGGGCGTCCGGGGGTACGTAGCAACAGAAACCCCCACTTCCATGCTTATGCTGATTGTGGCTGATGGCTGTTCAGCGCTCGCGGGAAACCAAAAACCCTACCCTTCAGAACACCGTTTCCGGATTCTCCTGCAGGCGCTTTTCGTGTTTGAGGCAATCGAGGATCTTGCCGCCGGCCATGAAAACCGCGCAGGTGCAGGCCAGGAACAGCAGCTTGCCGCCAAAGCCGGGGTATTTGGTCAGATAGATCGATCCGCGTTCGACCGCGCCCAGGGCCAGGGCGTAGATGATCAGATAGGCCTCAAACGGCGTCTTGATCACGAACAGCCGACGGATTTTTCCGAACATTCCAGACCCTCTATTTTCTTAACGCGGACTCGAGCAATCATCATGCCAAGCCCTGAAATTCGCGCAAGAGGGTGGTTAAGGCAAATGCGGGTGTAAAGCGTCCCGACAAGGGACTGCGGATCAGCAAAGTTCGCTGAGATCAAGGGTTGCCAGCAGTTCGCGCCGGGCATTGATCACCCGTTCACGCAGGGCAGGACCGGCGAGATCAGCGGGCGCAATCGCTTCGGGCCAGTGCGCGGCGATCACCGCTTCGATCCGGTCCGCCTTGGCCGGATCGAGCAGAAAGCGCGGATCGACCGTCGCCGGATCGGCCACCACCCGCAGCCGCAGACAGGCCGGGCCGCCGCCGTTAGCCATCGACTGGCGCACATCGACCGGCAGGACCTGCCGGATCGGGCCGTTGCCGGCCAGCATTTCGTCGAGCCAGGGGCGGACCCGCGCGTGTTCCCAGGCCTCGCTCGGGATCACCAGCGCCATGGTGCCGCCGGGCAGCGTCAGCAGCTGGGCATTGAACAGATAGGACTTGATCGCATCGGCCAGGCTGACTGCCGCCGCCGGAACCACGACGATCTCTGCCTCGGGCAGGCGTTCGCGGATCGCGGCATAGGTGCCCTCTGGATCGGCAAAGGCTTGTTCGTGGGTGAACAGCACCCGCTCATTGGCAACCGCGACAACATCGTTGTGAAAGGCCCCGGCCCCAATCGCTTCGGGGTTCTGCTCGATAAACAGCGTGCGCGCCGGATCAAGGCCGTGCAGGCGGGCGACGGCGCGGCTGGCTTCTTCATGCTGGCGCGCGGGAAAGGCTCCGCCGGTGGTGCCATAGACGAACAGTTCCAGCCCCGGCGCGGTATGGCTGGAGGCCATCCGCATATGGTTGGCCGCGCCTTCATCGCCAAAGCACGGCGGGACGGCATCGTGGACCGAAAAATGGGCCTGATCGGCAAAGGCCAGCCGCAGCTGCCGGACGGTATCGGGCCATTCCTGGCTGCGGTGCGGCATGGTCACCAGATTGGCGGCGGTCAGGTGGCAGCGCCCATCGGCTGTATCGGCGGCGGGAGAGACGGTGGCGGCATTGGCCGTCCACATCGAACTGGCCGACCATGCGGCTGCGGTCAGTCGCGGATTTTCCGTCCCATCGGCGCCGATGGCGGCCAGAAAGGGCGGGTTCGGGCGGGGCAGGGGCAGCAGAAAGCCCTGCACCAGACCCAGGCCCATGTTGTGCCGCATCTTTGCCAGCCCTTGCAGTGCGGCGGCGCGCGGCTGCGAGACATCACCGGCATGACTGGCCGAAGCGAGGTTGCCCAGGCTCAGCCCGGCGTAATTGTGGCTGGGGCCGATGATCCCGTCGAAATTGATTTCAACCGCGCTCATGCCATCACCACCGCGCCACGTGGGTAACAGTTTCTCCTGGCTCAACCCCAAGGACGCGGGCGCAGGCGGGGTCGATTGCAATGCCGTCATCGCGGCAATCGACCCAGCCGTAGGCGCAGCGGAATTGCGCCATCCGGCCATGCGCGACCAGCCGCAGTTCCCCGCCGGTATCTTCGCCCAGGCCCTCGTCAAACGCCACAATCGGCGCGTCTTCAGCCTCGCGGATCGAGCGGATCTGGTCGGTCCGGGCGGTCATAGTCGGGCCGCCGTCGAAGATGTCGATGTAGTTTTCCCAGGCGAAGCCTTCGTTCTCCAGCATCCGCATCGCGGCCCGCCCGGTGGGGTGGGGCACGCCGATCACGTGGCGCGCCGCTTCGGACAGCATCGCGATATAGACCGGGTGCTTGGGCATCAGATCGGCGATGAACTGGTTGCCGAACTTGGCGTTGAATTCATCCGCGTCCTGAAAATTCATCCCGAAGAAGCGCCCCGCAACCCCGTCCCAGAACGGCGATCCGCCCGCCTCGTCGATTACCCCGCGCAGTTCGGCCAGGCAGCGATCGGCAAAGCGTGTGCGGTGGGCGCGGATGAACAGATAGCGGCTGCGCGCGATCAGCATTCCCAGCCCGCCCGAGCGTTCGCCGGGGTGGAGGAACAGCCCGCCGACTTCGGAGGAGCCCTCAAGATCGGTCGAGAGGTTGAGGATATCGGCGCGGAAGGTGCGTTCAAGTTCTACGCTGTGCTGGGTCAGTGCGCCGATCCGGTAGGAATAGAACGGCCACTTCTGCCCGACCGCCGAGAACACCTGACAGGTCCCGCGCACCTCGCCGGTTTCGGTGTTTTCCAGCACGAAGAAGAACAGATCGTCGCCAACATCGTCGCCCTGGCGGGTGAAGCCGGCTTCGGCCCGTTCCAGCTTGGCGGTCAGCGCCTTGCGATCGGGCGGCAGATTGGTGAACCCGCCGCCGGTACGCTTGGCCATTTCATAGATGTGCTGAAGATCGCCATGATTGGCGGCGCGGATCACGAAGGTCAAAGCGAAGCTCCGGTGGCTAGACGGTGGAGGACGAGCGCGGACAGCTTCGCGCGCTCGGCAAGACTGGGGACGATCAGGAATTCGTCCGGTGAATGGATCGCCCCGCCGCGCACACCCATGGTATCGACCACAGGCACGCCGCAGGCAGCGATGTTGTTGCCATCGCAAACCCCGCCGCTGGCCTTGCGGGTGATCGGCTGGCCCAGCAGGGCGGAGCATTCCTCGACAATCCCGAACAGCTTTTCGGCGCGGGCGTCGATCGGCTTGGGCGGGCGACTGATCCCGCCATGAAGGTGGATGTGAACTTCGTGCTCGGCCTCAATTCTGGCGATCAGGATCTTCATTTCGCTCAGGAAAAGATCGGCAAGAGCAGTCTCGCGCGGGCGGATGTTGAAGCGCAGCACGGCCAGATCGGGCACCACGTTGTTGGCGCTGCCGCCGTCGATCCTGGCCGGGTTCACGCTCAGCCCGTCGCGGTGCAGCGCCTTCAGCCCCAGCGCCAGCGCGGCTGCGGCGACCAGCGCGTTGCGCCCGTCGTCGGGGTTGCGCCCGGCATGGGCAGAGCGGCCATGCACCGTCAGGCTCCAGTTGCCGCTGCCAGCCCGGGCCCCGGCCAGAGTCCCATCGGGCAGGGCGGAGGGTTCATAGGTCAGCGCGGCGGCTTTGCCGCGCGCCAGCTCGGCGATCAGCGGCGCGGAGGAAAGGCTGCCGGTTTCCTCGTCCGAATTGATCAGCACGTCATAGCCGACGGCTGCGGCGGCCTCGCTCGTTTCGAAGGCCTTGAGCGCAGCCAGGATCACGGCGATTCCGCCCTTCATGTCGGCCACGCCGGGGCCGTTCAGGGTCTGCTCGTCCAGCCAGGCCTGCTGCTGGAACGGATGACTGGCGGGAAAGACCGTGTCCATGTGCCCGGTCAGCAGAAAACGCCGCTCCGCCTCGGGCCGGACCCGTAAAACCAGATGCGATCCGTTTTCGATCTGCCGTTCGGCCCCGTTCGCGTCGATCGCCGAGACTGGATGCGGGCGCACCGCGCTGATCGCCCCGCCCAGCGGGCTGAAGGCATCGGCCAGCAGGTCCCATTGTCTCGCCAGCCCCGCAAGGTTCCCGGTGCCGGTGTTGACTGCGCTCCACGTCTGGACCTGTTCCAGCATCGGGGCGGCATCGACGGCTTCGATCAGCGCGGCTTCGGTGGGCGAAAACTGTTGCATCTGAAACCTTCCCTAGCCGAGTGGGCAGGGCAGTCCAACCCCCCTGCCAAAGTCTCGTTGCCATACCTTCGCAACTGCGGCATAGGCGCGTGACTTCCTCCCCGGGATCGTCGATGAACAGGCTGGTGGCGCCATGCGCGCCGCTGAGTCCATTGAAGTGCGAGGATCACGTGAGCGAACGGGTAGAGAAAGCGGGACTGAAGGTCGATGCGGCGCTGGCCGCCTTTGTCGAGGCGCAGGTGCTGGCTCCGCTGGGCAAGGATGCGGGCGAATTCTGGGCCGGTTTTGCCGCGCTGCTCGATCGTTTCGTCCCGGCAAACCGCGCGCTTCTGGCCAAGCGTGATGATCTGCAGGCCCGGATTGACGGCTGGCATCAGGACCGCGCCGGTAAACCGATCGATCAGAGCGAACATCAGGCGTTCCTGCGCGAAATCGGCTATCTGGTGCCCGAACCTGCCCCGTTCACGATCGGCACGCAAAACGTCGATCCCGAAATCGCCACAATGGCCGGGCCGCAGCTGGTGGTGCCGGTGCTCAACGCCCGGTTCCTGCTCAATGCCGCCAATGCCCGTTGGGGTAGCCTCTATGATGCCTATTACGGCACCGACGCGCTCGATGCGCCGCCGGCCCGGCCGGGCGGGTACGACAAGCAGCGTGGCGCTGCGGTGGTTGCAGCGGCACGCGCCTTCCTTGATGGTGCGATCCCTGGCTGGCAGGCCGCGCTTGAAGGCGGGGCGAGCGAATACCTGGTTGCTGCCCGCGAAGGCGGATACCTGTTCAAGAACAATGGCCTGCACATCGAAGTTGTGGTCGATTCCAGCAGTCCGGTCGGTCAGGACGATCCGCTCGGCATTGCCGATGTGATCCTTGAAGCTGCGCTGACAACGATCTGCGACATGGAAGATTCGGTTGCCGCGGTTGATGGTGAGGACAAGCTGCTGGCCTATACCAACTGGCTTGGCGTGATCCGCGGGGACCTGGCCGACACCTTTGAAAAGGGTGGCCGGACCATGACCCGCAAGCTCAATCCCGATCGGGTCTGGGGCGATCTGGTTCTGCCGGGGCGCAGCCTGCTGTTCGTGCGCAATGTTGGCCACCTGATGACCAACCCGGCGATCCTGCTGGCCGATGGCGGCGAGATTCCCGAAGGGATCATGGACGGCGTGATCACCAGCGCGATCGGCGCGATCGGGCTGGCCGGGAAGGGCGAATATGCCAACAGTCGGGCGGGCAGCATCTACATCGTCAAGCCCAAGCAGCACGGGCCGGAAGAGTGCGCTTTCACCAACGATCTGTTCGATGCGGTGGAAGACCTGCTCGGTCTGCCGCGCCACACCATCAAGGTGGGGGTGATGGACGAAGAACGCCGCACCAGCGCCAACCTTGCCGCCTGCATCCATGCGGTGAAGGACCGGATCGTGTTCATCAACACCGGCTTTCTCGACCGGACCGGGGATGAAATCCACACCTCGATGCGGGCCGGACCGATGGTGCGCAAGGGCGATATGAAGAAGAGCGCCTGGATCGCCGCCTATGAAGCGCGAAACGTCCAGATCGGCCTTGCCTGCGGGCTTTCCGGCAAGGCGCAGATCGGCAAGGGAATGTGGGCCGCGCCCGATCTGATGGGCGATATGATGGTGCAAAAGATCGGCCACCCCAAAAGCGGCGCCAACACCGCCTGGGTTCCTTCGCCCACCGCCGCGACGCTCCACGCGATGCATTACCACGCGGTCGATGTTTTCGCGGTGCAGCAGGAACTTGCGGGCCAGCCCACCCCGGGCCTTGACCCGCTGCTGACCGTGCCGCTGGCCGATGGGGTCAACTG
>Ga0116180_1003646_pt1 | contig 11531 bp, 7 predicted proteins | sample AD_UKC073_MetaG_FD_89804 | JGI IMG/M metagenome (GOLD analysis project Ga0116180, IMG submission 89804) | Active sludge microbial communities of municipal wastewater-treating anaerobic digesters from USA - AD_UKC073_MetaG | ecosystem: Engineered > Bioreactor > Anaerobic > Digestate | place: USA... | reverse complement strand
GTGCAACAGATAGCACGATCTGAAAATAATTGATCATATCCTTCAGCTTTTCTCCGTCAAAGAAAACAAGTATGGATGTGTAAAGTATCGAGGTAAAAAACACAACAAAGCCGCATATCAGGACGAGCTCCAGCAGGAATACGCCGAAGAACACGACACCATATCTCAGGGTGCCGATTAACAGTGCGGGACCGGCCAGCGCTCCTGCGATATGGAACAGGTAATAAATAATGTGTATGACTTTTGCCGCATTCAGCGTTTTCGGATCAACAGGCCGCGAAAGTAATATGTTCTTTTCCCTGACATCCAGCAGTACTGATGAAAAATCGGAAATCATCGTGGACATCAACAAAAATATGATAATGCCTGTCGTCATATTGAACTTGAGGTAGGCGGACATGGGCAGCAGCACTATCAGCCCGGCAAACAGGCCCATGAATGCATATAGAAACAGGCTTCTCCTGAAATAGTTGCTGTTTTCCCTGACCTCCCTGTTATTTGCAAGCACAGTGGGCACTCTTCGCGAATCCATTATCAGCCTGATCCCGAGTATCAGCCTCAGGGTCCTGTAATCAATGCCGCAGCGCCTGAGCACACCTTCAAATCTGTCGAGGAGCTTCAAAAGACCGGATTTTTTCATGGCTGCACCTCTTGTATGACAGATATGAATTCATCAGCTATTTCCCTGTGCCTGCTGAAGCCTGTGAGCTGGTTGAAAATCTCTTCGAGGGAGCCCTCCGCGCTCTTTTTAAGTTCGTCGAAGGTGCCGTCTGCTATGATCCTGCCTTCATTTACAAGTATTATCCTGCTGCTGATCTTTTCGACCACGTCCATGATGTGAGACGAGTAAAATATGGTCTTTCCCCGGGCTGCAAGCGAGGACATGATCTCCTTGAAAACCATCACACTGTTTGCATCCAGCCCGCTCATAGGCTCATCGAAAAAGAGTATATCCGGGTCATGCAGGAGGCTCGATATGATGAGCAACTTTTGTCTCATACCCTTGGAGTAAGTTGAGATCCTCGAAGTGTAGACATCTTCTATCCCAAACAGTGCCATCAGCCTGGAGGCCTTTGCATCTGCGGTCTCGTGGTCCAGACCGTACAGTTCTCCGACAAAAGTGAGGTATTCCTGGGCTGTCAGGCTTTCATATACTTCTGCTGATTCGGGCACATATCCGATCCTGCGCTTATATTCGACGCTTCCGTTGCTGATATCATCCCCGAATATCCTGATCTCACCCTCATAGCCATTCAGGATGCCGAGCATCAGCTTCACGGTGGTACTTTTGCCGGCACCGTTGGGCCCTATGTATCCTATGATCTGACCTTTGTATATATCCATATCGATCCCTTTGAGCACTTCATTCTCACCGAAGCTCATCCGGAGATCCCTTATGCTGATGACGACTTCATCCGGAGTATTCATTGATTTCACTCTCCCGAAATATTCATGTAAAGGATATTATACCATATCATTACAGTATACTTCTCTTTTTTTTACAAATGTTTCATGATGCTTTGTCTGTTTCAGACAGGCACGCTATTGAATGATGGACAGCTGACAGGCAGACAGGATAAGTTTGCAGGTGTAAGCGTGTATACGGGCGAGTCCTGCCAGATGTTTCCGCACCCTAGAAAATATTGACAATGCATGCTGTATAGAGTAAATTAAGGATGTGATTATTGGATGGTCGTGGAGGAAAAATCAATGGGCAGGATCAGGACCACAGGAAACAAAGCGGATGAATGGTTTGAATCGGTGGTTACGGAAGAAGATCTGCCGCCGGTACCCTGGAATATGGTAGGTCATGTTCCGGAGGCCAGGACTCTGGCTTGTGTTCCTGAAGAAGTCATAGACCTTTTCAACGCTCTGCTTTACCTCAGGCCAGGCTATGAGGCTGAGGACGGAAAGGTCCATATACCAAACCTGTTTGTGAAATTTTCAGGTTTGTTTGAGCAAACGCCCTATTTTACTTCGGCAAATCTGAAAAAGCTGAAAAAGGCAGGGTTGATATTTGACTCCATAAAGGATTTCAAATGCTGCAACACACACGACGTATCCAGTAATGCCTTCACCGGACTGCTGGGAGAGGACGGTCTGATCGACAGGAGTGCCCTCTATTCGTCAGCCGCATATAAATACAGCTATCTTCGTATCGAATACCAGGACATATTTGTTGAAAGGCTGAATTATCTGCTTGCGAATAAGGATTCGATATTCCAGTATCCGGATGCCATCAGCGACGATACGATACTGAATGCTGTTCTGAACATAGACCCGCAGATAATGATGCTGTATCAGAACTATGACTATCAGTACGATGTCCCTTATATCATCATACGCAACGAAGACCGGCGCAGCTTTACCACTGAACAGGGATGCGTCCTGGCATTGCTGGATCTGCTTGGGTTCGATATCATAATAGTTTCAGATAAAGGTTACGCAGATGTCGAAAACATTATAAAAAAGGACCTGTTCGATGTCCACTATAATTATGCCATGGAGGAAAACTCTTTCCGATCGTTCCTGAGAAAAAAGACTGACAGTATCCCTTCAAGGAAAGTCCTGAATGGCCTGGCCGCAGCGGCAGCAGTACTGTTGCTGACTCTTGGGATATACGGGGCTTCAAGGATGTTTGGCAATAAAACAGGGTCACCAGCGGTTGTCGGCACTACAGAGACAGTAGAAGTCGATACCGAAACGGATCAGGTCGGTGATACTGAGTCCGGTCAAACGGAAGCTGACAAATCGATAGCCGGTCAGACGGAAACCGGCTATACGGAAGCCGGCCTGACAGAGACAGAGACCAGCAGGGAACAGACCGATCAGACTGAGACAGGACGAACAGAAGCAAATTCCACACAGAGCAGTCAGGAAGCGACCGGCCAGACAGTAGCCGGCAATGCAGAGGTAAAATTTGCAGATGCCGCATTTGAGAAAGTGATACGCAGTTTGCTTGACAAACCGGATGGTGTGATATATGCTGCTGACCTTGAGCAGGTACGTGAGATAGCTGTATGGGGAGATTTGACCGGATATCCTTCGGAGACGGGCCGGGAAGGAATGAGCGGTGAAGAGCTGTGGTTCATGGATGAAGAGGGCAATTTGCATACCGAAAGAGGAGGTATCAGAAGCCTTGAGGATTTGAAATGGTTCCCGAACCTGATGTATTTTCAGTTGGTATATAATGAAGTAGAAGACATCAGTATCCTTGCCGATATGAAAAAACTTGTTTCGGCTGATTTGAGCTTCAACCGTATAAGCGATATATCACCTCTTGCAGAGGCGAAAAATCTGATGACTTTACATATTACTGACAATCAGATCAGTGATATATCCGCGCTGAGCAACCTCAAACATTTACGGACCCTGTCACTGCAGAACAATAATGTTGAGGATCTGGAGCCATTGAAGGATATGGAGCAATTGGAATCGCTGGACAGATCATATGAGGAGGGTTTTCGCTTCATAGAAGTGGATATATGCCTTACTTCTGACGGCGTACCCGTCTTGCTGCATGACTGGGCAATGCCAACTGGTTTGCCGGGATCGGATACTCTACTGAACAGCCGGAATATGAAGACTTCAAAAAGAGGACGGGCATTCTGGGCCTTGAGTTCATGGATCTGGACAAGCTTGCGCAGTGGCTTGCAAAGCACGAAGGTACATATATAATCACCGACATTAAGCAAAACAATGTCGGGGTATTAGAGTGGATCAGAAAAAATTACCCTGAGGCCAGCGAGAGGATCATCCCTCAGATATACTCAACTCATGAATACGAGCCTGTCAGAGACCTTGGCTATGCTCATATCATCCTGACTCTGTACAGGATCGAATCTGTTGGAGATGAGATATTTGAATTCTGCAGCAGGCATCCTTTGTTTGGACTCACGATAGCTCAAAACAGGGCTGATCCCGAGACGCTTAAAAAATTCTCGGAATTAGACATTCCTGTATATGTACATACCATAAATGACTATAATGTGTATATCAAGCTGAGAGACAACGGTGCCTACGGCGTCTATACAGATTTTTTCGAACCTTCGCACTGGGTGGAGTAAGAAGAATGTCACCTTCTGATCACCTTTGACGGTGCTATGCCGTGGTATTTTTTAAAGAGCTTGCTGAAGTAATATGCGTCGTCATATCCCACGGCTCTGGCTATGGACTTGACGGATCGCCCGCCCGCCATCAGCATTTCCCTGGCTTTTGACAGTCGTATTTTTATGAGATAATTTATCGGGGTCTCGCCTGTCTCATCTTTGAACACCTTTGATATATAGGCAGGACTCAGATAAATCTTTTTTGAGATCGTTTCAAGCGATATAGGGCGCATATAGTTTTCATTCATGTAATTCATGAGTGAGTTCACTATCACGGTTTTATCAGAAGAATCGATGCCCGACAGCGTGTTTCTGTTGCGGTGTATGTCCGTTTTGGTCGCTTTCAGGAAATTTACCATAAGCCTCATCACATGTACTTTTATCATCAGCTCACACCCGGGCAGGTTGTTTTCCTGTTCCGCGCAAATGTCGCTGCAACAGCTGATGAACTGCTGCTCATATTCCTGCAGATTGTACACGGGAGCTTCATCGGCAGGTATCAGGTGGTTGCGCGGCAAGCCCTCAACAGATATATTGCCGAGGCCTACATGCAGCTCCATTATTTCTTCGCCTGGACCGACGTTTTTGCCGTGCGATACATTGGCGTTGAAAACCAGCATATCGCCTTTTTTCACGCGGTACGATACACCATCGATGGTATAGGTACAGCCTCCGGACATCACATAGATCATTGTGACAAAATCATGGGAATGGACTTTGGTCACATGGTTTTCTTCATATCTGCCCTTGAAAGTGAAATATACGTGCGGATTGAAACATTCAGGTTTAATGCCAAGAACACACATAGATCATCCAACCTTTAACAGAATACAGTAATGATATTGGGTCGTCATTATAAGATTATACATCAGAAAGGCAGAAATGTACATTTCATTGTCAGGACAAATAGCTGATAATATTGTAAGAAATCATAGAAGGCAGTTGATTTTGCATGAAAGAATTCAAGTGGGTCTGGAGTCTGATGAGAAAATACAGGTTGATTTTCTTCACAGCACTCGGACTCGTATTTGCTGTAAACCTTTTGAATATGATCAACCCGTATGTGCAGGGGATGATAGTCGACAGGGTCATTGTAGACGGACAGATCGGCATACTGCTCACCCTGGTCCTGATCATGGTCGGCAATACTATCCTGAGGGCTGTTCTCAGATACATATATCTCTATATGTTTGAGCATGTTTCGCAGAATGTAGTGTTCAATGCCAGAAGAGATGTCTTCAGAAAGATACAGGAGCTTGATTTTGACTTCTTCGACCGTACCAAGACAGGCGACATAATGGCCAGGATGACCGGTGACCTTGAGGCGGTCAGGCATTTTACCGCTTATGTCATGTATTCGCTTTTCATGCATACAGTAACACTGATCCTGGTACTGGTGATACTGTTCGCCATCAATACCACTTTCACGCTGATACTGCTTGCCATCACTCCCATCACAGGCATTCTGGCAGTGAAGCTCTCAAGTGTGGTCAAGCCTGCTTTTTCGGCTATCAGGGAGCAGTTTTCCAAACTCAACTCAGTGGTCCAGGAAAACATCAGCGGAAACAGGGTCGTAAAGGCTTTTGCACAGGAGGAATATGAGATCTACAAATTCTCAAGGGAGAATGCGGGTTTCAGAGACTGCAACATAAGGGCTGCGAAAATATGGGAGAAATACCTTCCAGTGATGGATGCGGTGGCCGGTCTGCTATCGGTGATAATCATCCTGGCAGGCGGTATTCTGGTAATCACAGAGAACATCACTCTGGGAGAGCTCGTCACTTTCAGCAGCTTCCTTTGGGCGCTGAACAATCCCATGAGGATGATAGGCTGGCTGATAAATGATACGCAGAGATTTGCCACTTCTGCAGAAAAGGTCATGATGCTTCTCAGCAGAGAGCCTAAAATAAAGAGCCGTGAGGGTGCCATCACCAGAAAGCCTGAAGGACGGGTGGAATTCAGGAATGTATACTTCGGTTATGGCAAGAAGCCTGTGCTCGAGGATATAAATTTCTGCGCATATCCCGGGCAGACAGTGGCAGTGGTGGGACCGACGGGTTCCGGGAAATCTACACTCATTAGCCTGATTTCCAGGTTTTATGACTGCAGCCGGGGTACTGTGCTGATAGACGGTAAAAATGTAAAGGACTATGACCTCAAAGCCCTCAGGGAAAGCATAGCAGTAGCGATGCAGGACATATTCCTGTTTTCTGAAACCATTGAGGGCAATATCGCGTACGGTGCGCCAGATGTGCCGGTGGAGAAGGTCTGTTGGGCTGCGGAGATGGCCGGAGCCCATGGTTTCATAACGGAGTTTCCTGAAGGCTACGACACTATCATCGGGGAAAGAGGTGTGGGGCTGTCCGGCGGCCAGAAGCAGAGGATAGCACTGGCACATGCACTGGTGAAGCAATCGTCGATAATAATACTCGACGACACGACCTCAAGCGTCGACATTGAGACAGAACACCGGATACAGCAGAATCTCAGGGAGTTCTGTAAAGACAAGACCACATTCATCATAGCTCACAGGATATCATCAGTGAAACACGCTGATCTCATACTGGTACTCGAAGAAGGCAGGATAGTGGAGAGAGGCACGCACAGCGAGCTTTTGGCGCTGAAGGGCCGGTATTACAACACATTCGTGAACCAGTACGGCGATTTCGATAAAATGGGGAGTGATTAAATGGCAAGGAACAAATTCGATATAGATGAAGAACTCGAAGCGCGATTTGACGCAAAGCAACTGAGAAGGCTGCTGGGATATCTGAAGCCATACAGGGGGAAGGTTGCTTTCACCATACTGCTGATGATAGTTTCGAGTATGCTGGCGCTGCTCGGACCGTACCTGGTCAAGGTTTCCATTGACGAGATGATACCGTCGGGGAACATACCCGGGCTGATCGTGCTTGCTTCAATATTTCTTGTAACGCTGGTATTCAATACGATATGCATGAAATACAGGATAAGGACGATGTCGTACATTGGGCAGAATATCATTTACAATATCAGGGAAGATATTTTCAGGCATATCCAGAAGCTGCCCTTTGCCTACTATGACAGCAGGCCGCACGGCAAGATACTCGTAAGGGTCGTGAACTATGTCAATTCCCTCAGCGATCTGCTTTCCAACGGTCTGATCAATCTTATAACGGATCTGTTCACTCTGGCTGCTATAGTAGTTTTTCTGCTGATACTGAATGTCAGGCTGGCACTGATTTGCTTTATCGGGCTTCCCGTTCTGATAACTGTCACGCTCCTGATAAAAAATGCACAGCGTAAAGCATGGCAGAAGGTCAGCAGGAAGCTGTCCAACATGAATGCGTATATACATGAAAGCATCAGTGGTATAAAAGTGACCCAGTCCTTTGCCAGAGAGGACGAGAACATGGATATCTTCCTCGAACAGAACGAGGAGTACAGAAAGTCGTGGATGGATGCGATCAGGGTACAGTTTCTGATGTGGCCCATCATAGATATCATATCTGTTATTAGTGTCTGTGCCATATATTTCGCGGGCATACACTGGCTCGGGACCGGTGGCATCACTACGGGTATAATCATCGCTTTCACAAGCTATGTGTGGCGGTTCTGGGAACCTGTCATCAATCTGGGCAACTTCTACAACTCCATTATCAATGCAGTGGCTTACCTGGAAAGGATATTCGAGACCATAGATGAAAAACCGACAGTTGCGGATCTGCCGGGTGCGGTAACGATGCCATCAATAAATGGTGCTGTGGAATTCAGGGACGTGCTTTTCTGTTACGAGAAGGATGAGGTGGTCCTCGACCATGTGAGTTTCCATGTGGAACCAGGTCAAACCATAGCGCTGGTGGGACCCACAGGAGCGGGTAAATCGACCATCGTCAATCTTGTGAGCAGGTTCTATGATGTCCAGGAAGGGCGTGTCATGATCGATGGAAGGGATGTCAGGAGTGTCACGCTGGAGTCGCTGAGGAAGCAGATGGGCATAATGCTGCAGGATACTTTCATATTCTCAGGCACTATCATGGACAATATAAAATACAGCAGGCTCGATGCCTCTGATGAAGATGCCATTGCCGCTGCCAAAGCGGTCATGGCCCATGATTTTATCGAAGCCATGCCGGAGGGTTATCAGACGGAGGTCAATGAAAGAGGATCCAGGCTTTCCGTGGGGCAGAGACAGCTCATCTCATTTGCCAGGGCGCTGCTGGCAGATCCGAGGATACTGGTGCTTGACGAAGCTACATCAAGCATCGACACCGAAACTGAGATCGCACTGCAGGCAGGACTCCGGAGGCTGCTCAAGGGGCGGACATCATTCGTGATAGCCCACAGGCTTTCCACCATAAAAAATGCGGATAAAATATTGTATATAGACGACGGGAAAATAATAGAGCAGGGTACCCACGAAGAACTCATGGCAAAAGGCGGTGCATACTGCAAGCTCTATACGGCACAGTACCGTTTGCTCGAAGTGGTCTGATCGAAGTCCGGCACGACGATGGGCAGGCCTTCGGGGAATATCTCGAAGACTGCCTTTTCAGCCAGAATTATCTCGCCGTCCCGATTCAGCGGGATCGGCTTTTTTGCTGTGATTTCCACCTTTCTGCCCCTCAGGAGGTGTACGCCTTCTATACTGGCGTGAAGCCCTTTTATATATTGCGGGAACAGACGCAGTATTTTGAGTTTCGGTACTGCCTCCACATAGCAAACGTCAAACAAGCCGTCATCGATCACTGCATCGGGCAGTGCGTTGATCCCGCCTCCATAGTATTTGCCTATACCCACAGCAATAAGGAGCGTTTCACCGGATATTACCCGGTCGTCCAGCTTCAGTTCCATATATTCGCTGCTGCTTATGAGTATCGTGTTGAGGATGCCGAGTATATAGGCTACTGTCCCTGAGATAAGGGGCAGCTTCTTGAAATGGTTTGTCTGGTAAGCCACCTTAGCGTCAAAACCGACAGATGCTATATTTATGAAGTACTTATCGTTGACCCTGGCATAATCGATAAGCCGTTCAGTCCCTCTGATCGTCGCCGGGATGATGTCGTCGGGCACATCCCTGCCGACTATGCTTCTGATAAAGTCGTTTCCGGAGCCGCTGGGGATGACAGCCAGGTTGCTTCCGGTACCGGCCATGCCGTTGAGCACTTCGTTCAGTGTACCATCGCCGCCGACAGAGTATATCCTGCATTTCCCGGAAGCGCTCTTTGCCGCTGCTATCTCTGTGGCATGGCCCGGGTATTCGGTGACCACGATATCATACTCGCACTGGTGTTCATTGCAGTGGCTGCGGATAAGAGGCACCAGCTTTAAAGGCCTGCCCTTGCCTGCCGCCGGATTTACTATGAAAACGTGTTTCATTTTTTTGCTTCCTTTTTACCGTAAGTTATACAAACCGACATTTTTTTAAAACACCCTAATTATAACATAACGACATTACCGGCGTATACATGATAATGGAATGATGGATGCAAATGCTGAGATGGTGACTGATATTTTTCCCTTATGAATGTGTGTATATGCATTTTTGGGCAAAGCAGGATTTTTTTTGCGTGCGGCGAATATAATTATGAGAGGTGGGTAAAATGCTGATAGACACAACTATCACCATTGCATATAAGTGTACTTCCTGCGGGAGTTTTGAATTTTTTAACGTTTCAATATTCAAACTGTTATACAATGAGTACAGCCTGGCATGCCGCTGCAAGAAGTCGTGCATTACAATGAAGCGGGAGGGTGGAAACAGCTTTTTGATCAGGATACCTTGCATAGGGTGTGATAATGAGCATACCTACCTCTTTACGAAGAAGTCGATACTGTTTGGGGAACCGGTGGTGTTCAACTGTCCGGAGACCGGGATACAGACCTGTTTCATAGGCAGGGATGAGGCCGTTTTCAATAAGGTGGACGATCTGGAAAAGGAATTCGATGAGTTGATGGACACCTATGGGTATGAAAGCTACTTCCGGAACACCCGGGTAATGATAGATACCCTGAACCGTATCCATGATATCGCTCTCTGCGGCAATATCATCTGCGAATGCGGCGAAGCAGATATCGACCTGGTGCTCCTCAGTGACTGTATATTGCTCAGATGCGGCCGGTGCGGCGGCAGCAAAAGGATATCGGCGGAGAAGAACAGCGACCTGAAGGATATACTCGCCGAGAGCCAGATACTCATTAAAAGGGATGCATTTCGATACGGACAGGGACTGCTCTCCGGACAGTCGGGAAACAAGCTCGGGAAATAAAAAACCGGTGCTCTTGCTCAAAACAGTCCAGATGCGCTGTTTGCCGATGTTGTGATTGACAATACCATTTTTGGGATGCTATAATTATATGGAATCGTGAAAGTCATTCTGCTGTTAGATTTCCCTATTTAACCAAGGATTATCTATATGTGCAATGTGCGATCTCAATTGGATGTCTATTATTTGTTCACTTGTCCGGATAATGCCGTTCAGGTCTGGAACAACGCTATACAGGTATTCATAAGGATTCTTGATTAAAATCAATATTTAAAAACGGGTAGGTGTATTATGGAAGAAGTAAATCTTGCTGCAAAATCACTGGAGGATTTGCAGTACATAGCGAAGATGATGGGTCTGAGGAAAATCGCGACATATGAGAAAGACGAGTTGATCGAAAGGATTCTGAAGGCTGCAAAGCGCAGGGCAAAACAGGCCGCGGCGGCAGAGGCCGGGAAGGGTAAGGAAAGCGATGCGGAGCAGGCAGCTAAACCCAGGAGAGGTCGAAAGCCCAAAAAGGCTGATATAGGCGATACGGAAGATGCGGCCGGGGATGATGCAGCCCAGGCAGGCAGCGAGGCTGGTGAAGCAACCGTCGAAGCGGGTGGAGCCGGCCAGGAATCAAAAGCTGAACCGGGCAAGGAGGCTGCTGACAAGCAGGAAGAGACCGTGTCGGCTGACAAGGATGACGAGGCTGCCGAAGCCGCTTCTGAAGAGCCGGTGGTGAAAAGACCAAGAAGGGGCAGGCCGAGAAAAGTGGACAAAGAGGCAGAAAAGAAAGCCGAAGAGGCAGCAGAGGCCACCCGGAAGGATACCGGCAAAGAAAAGGAGATCCAGGCCGCCGACGCGGAACCGGAGGATGCAGCAGCTCAGAAAACCGAAGCGGAAAACCAGGCTGAAAAGGCTGACGCCGGAGAGAAGGAACCGGCAAGGACAAAGAAGGCTGATGAGGCCGGGGGATCTGAAACGACTGACTCATCCGCACAGGATAAGCAGGCCGGGCCGGCCGGATCTGAAAGTACTGACGGCAGCAAAGCGCCTGCAGAGGCAAAGGAAGAGGAAAGGCCATCATACAGTCCGCAGCCTAGAAGAGAGTGGAACGGGCAGGACAGACACAACGGCCTTGAGAAAATAGAGAGCGACGATCCCGTCGAAGGCGTTCTGGAGGTACTGCCTG
>Ga0116180_1003634_pt1 | contig 11556 bp, 10 predicted proteins | sample AD_UKC073_MetaG_FD_89804 | JGI IMG/M metagenome (GOLD analysis project Ga0116180, IMG submission 89804) | Active sludge microbial communities of municipal wastewater-treating anaerobic digesters from USA - AD_UKC073_MetaG | ecosystem: Engineered > Bioreactor > Anaerobic > Digestate | place: USA... | reverse complement strand
TTCGCCGTCATCACCGACAGGGAGGGAAGGAAGAAGATGACCATCATCAACCGGCTCCTCGTACCGGACCTGACGGTGATCGATCCGGCGACCACCGTGACCATGGACGCCGACCTCACTACCTATACCGGCATGGATGCGCTGGCGCATGCGTTCGAATCATATATCTCCAATGCGTCATCTCCGCTCACCTACCTCTTCGCGCTGGAGGCCGTCAAGCTCATCGCCGAGAACCTCCCGTCGGCGAGGCAGGACCCGAAGGATATGGGAGCGAGGGAGCAGATGATGCTTGCCTCCACGTATGCCGGCCTTGCATTCTCCAACGCCGGGCTGGGACCGCTCCATGCCATGGCCCACAGCATCGGAGGGTTCCATGATGCCATGTATCAGCAGGCCGCCTGTGCGCTGCTTGAGCATGTGATCGAGTTCAACCATCCCTGTGCCGAGGAGAGATATCTCCGACTGGAAGTGGCAATGTTCGGCTCTGCGAGAGGAAAGGGACCGCTGATCGACCTCCTCGGCGAACTTCGCAGGGATCTGGGGGCCGACGGCGGTCTTGAGAGCATCGGCGTGAAGAGAGGCGACATTTACCGGCTGAGCGAGAACGCTGTCCACGACCCATGTCTGGCCACCAACCCAAGGCCGGCAGGTAGGAAGGAGGTCGAGGAGCTGTATGAGCGAGCGATGTAGGCGGGACCAGACCATGGCTGACATGAGGGAGGGCATCATAGGCCTGGGGGCTGGCGGTCAGAGGAAGAGCTACTACCCCCAGCTACAAGAACGCATCTCCGAGCTGGAACGTGCCAACCGTGCGCTGGCGGAGAGCGAGATGAGATACAAGGCCCTCGTGGAGAACATCGACGTAGGCATATTCCGCGTATCCCTGGAGGATGGCGTCAGGTTCGTTCAGGCCAATGCGGCCATGGCCAGGATATTGGGGTACAGCAACGTGGAGGAACTGCTATCCCACGACCCCTCGGAGCTCTGCCCCCCTCTCCTGAGGAGGAATAGGATCAGGGCTCAGCTGGAGAGGGATGGCGCCATCAAGAACATGAGAGTGGTGGCGAGCAGGAAGGACGGGAGGCCCGTCAGTCTGCTCGTCACGCTTATCGCCAGCCGCTTCCAGGACAGCCGTATCGAGTGGATCGACGGCCTGGTCGTGGACGTGACCATGCGTGAGAGGTCTCAGAGGCGGATCGAGGAAGACCGCGCCCGCTTGCAGGCCATCTTCGACTCTCTGCCAGTGGGCATCATCCTGATAGACTCCGACGGACTGGTCATAGGAACGAACAGACGATGGCGACAGATCTGGATGATGGACGGTACCTCCGAGGAGGGAAGGCTGGAGAGATACGTCGGCCGCCTGGCGGGATCGAAGGAGCGTTTGAAGAGGGATGAGTGGCCCATAGCCCGCGCCTTCAGGGGAGAAAGCATCATCGATCAAGAGATAGAGATCCAGCGTTTCGACGGTTCTCCAGGCACCCTGCTAGCGTCCGCCGTTCCGATAAGAGATCTCGGCGGAGGGATAATCGGCGCGGTGAGCACGATAATCGACATCACATCACGGAAGAGACTGGAGAGGGACCTGGAAGAAGCCAGGTCCAGGTCGGAGATGTACGTGGACCTGCTGACGCATGACATCAGCAACTACAACGCCGCCGCCATGGGATACCTGCAACTGGCCGAGGACGTTCTTCAGCTGAATGAACAGGACCGAAGGCTTATCATCAAGCCGCTGGAAGAGCTTAGGAACAGCACCGAGCTGCTGGCCAACGTCTGGGACCTGCAGAGGGTTGAGTCGGGCAGGGAGAGGGACAGGCCGATGGAGGTGGAGAAGATCCTCCAGCAGGTCATACGTGACTACCGCGTATTGCCTGGCAAGGATGTCTCGATCGCACTGCATCAGGAATGCCGCTGCCGCGTGATGGCGACAGACCTCCTTGGGGTCGTGTTCTCCAACATCATGAGCAATGCCATCAAACATTCCGGCCATGAAGTGAACGTGGTCGTGAGACTGAGCAGCGTCGTCAGAGGTGGCCAAGAGTGGGCCCGGGTGGAGGTGGAGGACGACGGGCCCGGCGTGCCGGACGAGAAGAAGGCCGCCATCTTCGACCGCTCCCTGATGGGTCTGACCAAGCCCATCAGCCGCGGTCTGGGGCTATATCTCGTCAAGCGGCTGGTCGACGAGTATGGCGGCGTGGTGTGGGTCGAGGACCGGGTAACCGGAGATCATACGCAAGGGGCGAGGTTCGTGGTCGAGCTGCCCGCCCTCTCCGTGGACCAGCAAGACCCATGTGATTGATCGCCCTACCGCGTGGAGCCTTCATCGAGCTCCCTGGGCATCCCACCCGTCATTCCGCCATCAAGTGCGCCTTAATAAAATGGATTAAGGGGTTTGGATCAGGCACCTCTAGGGATGTGCCTGCCATACTGCTTTACCGTCTCGGCCATTGCCCTCAGGTTCTCTGCTGGCGATGCGGCGGCGATAGAACAACCAGGAGAGATTATTCTGAACCCAGCATCGATGCACTTCTGAGTCTCACGCCTTACGTCGTCAACGGTGCCCTCCAGCAGGGGCATGATGGGTCCGACGTTGCCGCATAATGCGACCTTATCTCCCACGAGCTTGTAGGCCTTGTAGGGATCGACCTTCTGTTCAATGCTAATGGCGTTTGCCCCGGTCTGAGCTATGAACGGCAGATGATCGGTGGTATCCCCGCAAATGTGGAGTTCGGTCAGCATGCCGGTGGATCGGATGGCCTTTTGCTCGATCTGATTGTACGGCAGGGCATACTCGACGAACATCTCTGTGGAGAGCATATCTCCCGAAGCGGTTGGATCGGCCACGGCCAAGTAGTCGAGCATGTCTACATTCCCTGGGCTGAGCAGCATCTTGTACGCTTCAGCGTTGAACTCGGCGCAAAACTGGATCACGCGCTTGACCTCGTCCGGATCGGTGGCGATGCCAAACATTAGATTCTCCGTGCCCACCAGGTGGCCGGCCATGGTCAGCGGGCCCCAGCTGGTGATGCCGCTGATGGCCTCGTCCTTGCCAGCAGCCTTGCGGAGCAGTCGATACCTTTCGATCACGTTCTGGATCTTGGGATCCTTCAGGAACGCATCCATATCGGGCGCTTCGAACTCCCCACCCAACGTATAGGGCGAGGATCTGACATAGGGATTGGGAGCATTGTACTCGATCTCGACGCCAAGGAACTCGGTGTGTGACCATATCTGGAATATCTCCCAGTTCTCGAAACCGTAAAGCTCTACGGCCGCTTTTGCCAATGCGACCAGATCCTTTGGACGGTCGAACAAACCAACCGGGTCCGCACCGGCCCTCTGGAATGTATCCGGCGTCAGCACGGTCTTGCCGATCACCGCCGGTCGATCTATCTCATCCATTGCGAAGGCCGCTCTCATCCTTTCTCGATTAGTAACCATAGTATCCCTCAGGGATGAAGCGGGATAGAATTTGTAAGATATTATGATTACTATTGTATTACAAATAGACCACACAACTCATTTTTCAGATATTTACATAAAAAGATTGATAATGTTAATTTGGCTGCCGTTTCTTCATGGTCTCTTCCTCCAAAGAGCTTGTCAGGGCACTCTTTGAGGGCGAGGGGGTGGAGAGGGTACCGGTCTTCCCACCGTTCTCCGGGTTTTTAGCAACCGCATTGCATGGAATTACAAATCAAGAAGCCATAGACAACCCGGCCTTGGCCGCCCATGCCCAGATAGAAATGGGACAGCTGTGTGGTTTCGATGGTATGGAGATGATCGCGGACTTTCTATGCCCTGCCGAGGCATGTGGCTCGAAGGCGCAGGTTCCAGACTATGGCTTGATGCCCACGATCTCACCGGTCATAGAAGAGCTTAGTGATATAGACAGACTTGGAGTGCCCGATCCACGAGAGGACCATCGATTTGTCTCCTCACTTGCCGCGGCCGAGGAGATCGATAAGAGGATCGGTCGTACCCACTATCTCTACGCAACCATGTCAGGACCATTCACCCTCTTGGGAGAACTAAGGGGTCTGGAGAGATTTTTCTTCGACCTCATTATCGAGCCAGGGGCCGTTCGTGAAATGATGCGATATGCCAATGAGGTGCTGAATAGTTACCACGAGGAGATCGACCTCTTGGATCCTGACGCCATAGTGGTGGCCGATCCCACCACGTCAGGCTCATTCCTTAGCGCCGATCTGTTCCGAAAATTCGTGCTGTCCTCCAACGTCGCTCTCGCCCATCGGATCGGGTCAAGGGGGAGGGATGTCATGTGGCATATCTGTGGGGATTCGTTCGATATCTTTCGAGAAATGTCCTCGGTTGAGGCGGACATGCTATCAGTGGATGCTCCGGTCAGCCTATCGGCCGTGTCCGATCTGTTCCCAGACACCATAATCATTGGCAATCTGCCCCCTGAAGGAGCGTTAACTGGCGGGCCTCCAATAGAAGTGGTCAAGCAGTCGGTCAGGTGTATGAACGAGATGATCGACCGAAAATACATACTCGCCGCAGGTTGTGGACTCACACTGGATTGCGAGGTAGAATATATCAGGATGATGCGTTACTCCAGTGAGCAATTTTCCCTGATACGCCGCTGATCATTTCGGTCGACCGGCTGTGAAGAGTTCATACTCCTGGGCTGCTCGTTCTTCCTTGGAAAGATCGTCCAGGTAGCGCCTTATTGCGGTCACGATGAATTCAGAGCGGGACTTGAAATGGTTTTCCTCCACCCAACGGTCGATATTGTCCACCAATGCCTGAGGTACCCTTACATTTACGATGCTTGTACCTCTCTTCCGATGATATGCTGAAACGATCGATACTCGATTGTTTTCATTATCCCCTTTCATGTGGCTCATATATGTTACATATGTAACACGTCTAGTATAATTACCTTATCGCATCACGACATAGGCTTTTGACCGTTCCCCTCGGCAGGACCGATCCTGCATTCCTATGTCGCAGCCCCTTGGATCTGGGCGTGCCATATGCCTGGACGTGTGATCGAAATTGACCGAGCCATAGGGATGTCTCAGGATATCCATACCGATCTGTTGATGCTCGACACAGGACCGGACAGGAAAGGCTCGAACTGTGCCTGTACAAGTAAGGGAACGAGTATCATCAAGGCTTATCCAGGGCGGCGGGTAAATGCCCGCCTCGCTCCGTACTTCCAAACACTTGGATCAAGTGGACAGCCTATATTGGGAGCGGAATTCGCGACATACCTCATCGCCCTAGAGTATCGAGCCTGGCATCCCCGGCCAGCGCATCCGATAAATAGGTCGGCGTCCAGACTATCATTGCAGAGGAATGGGATGGACAGGGAGTCATGGATAGTTCTTGGTGTAGCGGCCGCCATCGTGCTGGGATTCGTGATCGCTGACCTGGTAGGCTTCGAGGTTGGAGATGAGGACGACGGTGCCATCCCGCCAGACGACTCTCCGCCTGAACCGATCGCCGAACCGCCCCCTGAGCCGGAACCGACGCCTGAACCGCCGCCCATGCCTGTAGCCCCCGCTCCCGAGCCTGTACCGATGCCAGAACCGGTGCCGGAGCCGTCCCCGGAGCCTTCTCCAATATCGGACGAGCCCGATCGATCTGGCGGAAATGACACCGATGCCGCCCAGGGAGGCATCCCGGAGGAGGAAGTGGACGAAGTGGGCGATGATGAAGTGGCGGAGTGAGGCCGCCGTTCGATCCCCGTGTCGATCGGCAGTCTCGGCAGCATCTATGCCATTACCAAGGCCTCGGTCCCTCCGCAGGCTGAGATTCCAGAAGATAAATACCGGGGGATGGAGAAGAATGAGGACATGGCGATGGAGATGCGACGGGGAATTGCGCTCTCAAGGGTCGAGGGGGCCGTGAGGCTGCTCTGGGACGAGTGCCTGATGGCCCGCGGAGATGCGGTGAGGGGACTGGACCGACCATCGACGTTCGCGCCGGACCCTGTTCCGGAGCCCGGTCCGGACGAGCCCCCGCCACCGGAGCCTCTGCCCGATCCGGACCCCGACGAGCCCAATACTTGATCGGTGCCGCACCTCGGCGAATCCAGTATGCTTCAGCCACCGCTTCTCGGAGCTCGATATGAGCGGCGACAAGGCTAGTTCGCGGACGTACGACCGGTCCTGCCGCAGGACAATGTGAGAGCATGGGCATGTTAGTTATCCATTTGGATAACGAGCAGGCAAACGTATCGTCCGACAATAGGGTTCGGAGGGATATGTCTGAACTGTCCAAGATGCAATGCACCTGTACAGGAAGGCGCCTCGTTCTGCGCTTCCTGCGGCGCGTCCCTGGGCCCGCCGCCGGACCATACGTCCCCGCCTGGAAGGAAGCGATCGGGGGGAAAGGTCCTGGTGGCCGCGCTCGCAGTGCTCATCGTCGCGTTCGTCGCGGTAGCTGCGATCGGGTCGGTGCTCCAGAACAATGGCGTCGACAGCGGTACGAACGCCCCGTCCGGAGATGACGATAGCGGCGTTCCCAAGGGAGCGACGTCCGACAGGATCGACGATATCGTTCTGAGCGGCAGCGGTGATGCCGTCACCGAACGGTTCGAGCTCAAGTCCAGCGTGGCGATCTTCCACATGACGTATGAAGGTGATAGCAACTTCATCGTCTGGCTCCTCACATCCGCCGGCGAGCGCGTGGACCTGCTGTCGAACGAGATAGGTTCGTACTCCGGCAGTACCCTGATCGGGGTGTCCGGAAGCGTCATCGGCGCCTCTGAAGGAGAACACTATCTGGAGATCAAGTCCAGCGGCCCCTGGGAGGTCCTGGTGGAACAGCCAATAGTGTCCTCGGCAACTCCAGTCCCTTTGACCTTGACGGGAAGGGGCGATGACGTGCCAGAGCCGTTCCAGATATCCGATGGTCCGGTCAGGTTCGACATTAGCCATCAGGGCTCGTCCAACTTCATCGTGTCCCTCTACGATTCAGAGGGTCACTATATCGACATGCTTGCCAACGAGATAGGGTCATACAGCGGCAGCGCGACCGTCAGCACGGGAGGAGGCATCTTCGCCACCACGCCCGGTGTCCATTACCTCGACGTGAAGGCCGATGGCGATTGGAGCATAGAGATCAGCAAGATGTAGGCCGCCGGTCCGAAGCTCTCCCGCGGGGAGCATCCAGCACGGCGTGAGGCGAACGGCGATAGCATGGCCTCCACCTAAGGCATGGGTTCATGACCGGTCTCAAGGGGAATATGCCACATTGCACCCTGGATAAAGGGCCATGACCTCGTTACGATGCTTCCCAATGGCCATCGATATATACCACTGGAACAGACGTCCCATTCATAGGGAGGGGGATGCTTGGATCGAGATGCGGCCATCATCTTCGGCGTGGCGATCGTCGTCGGCGCCCTCTTCGGGGCGATTTACGTAGTCGGACTGCAGCAGTCGTCGCCAGAGCTCCCCGGCACCGTGAACGAGCCGCCCCCGACCGATGTCCCTCCAAGCATCATCGAGAGCATCAGGGACGATCCGCCGTCGCCGCGCTTCAGCGAGGAGGCGCTCGCCCCAGATCGTCCGGACGTTCCGGAGAACGAGGTCCTCCAACCGCCGGAGCCAGGGGCCGATGACATCCTTGAACCGCCGGTCGTGGACCCCGAGTCCTGCATCGGCATGGAGTTCGTGTCGCCGCCATCCAACGTGACGGCCGGCGAGGCGTTCACGCTGGTCTTCCACGAATGGGCGAGCACACCGGATTATCAGGGCGATGTTCTCAACTTCATCTTCATCTCCCCTGCCGACAGCGAGGACGTGATCGTCCGGGTTCCCCTGCAGTATGGGCAGCCGCCGTTCAGGAACATTGATGTGGAAATGACCGACGGCGACGGATACGTCTTCGGACCCATACTCGACCTGAGCAGGGACGGGGAGTCCCTTCTAGGCTACACGTGGACCCCGAGGCAGAGCGAGGAATGGTGGCTGCCCATCGACATGAGCATCCTGGAGCCAGGGGAGTACGTCATAAGCATGGCGGCATATGATGTCAGGACATGCGTGAAGGTGGCCGAGGACATCAGCATCGATCTCGAGGTCGCAGATGGCATCTCCGCAGGGAATGAGCGGTACTTCACGAACGTCTCCACGAACGGCCTGGACATGGGGATGGTCACCAACACTACGTATCGTTTCGACATCACCGCCGATGCCACCCCGAGATATCTGCAGCTTCTGAAGGACAGCCTGAGAAAGGAGCCCGGCGGCACATCATGCCATATCGACGAGAGCGATGCGGCATTCTCATGGCGTCTTGACCTGTTCGACACGGATGCATCCGACCTTCGCTATTCGCACTACACCCGCACCTACTTCGTAGGCGACCCTGCAAACGAGATGTATCCTGGGACGAAGACGCCCGAACCCATCGATGGCGGAGTGAGGCTGGATCTCGGCTCGGCGCCGATGGCGCACGCCTACAGCGCATATGGCATGGGGCAGCAGTACTGGGACTGCAACACCACGTTCAGCGACGCCGCGATGTGGAACGCCACCATGGAGTGCGCCATATTCTTCACAGTAGCTGGCACGTACGAAGGCGAGCTGTACCTGGTCGGACCGGAGAGGAAGGATGCGAGCGAGAGGCTGCCGGTGAGGATCACGGTGACGGGCGGGGAATCCAGAGAAGATGGCCCCCCAGATCGGTATGAGGTTCCAGATGGGGCGCCGAACGAGACACCATCCGGTCCGACGGCGCCGATGGCACCGAACGATACGTCCGCACCGCCTGAGGAGCCAGAACCGGAGCGGCCGCAGGAGACACCGCCGGCGCCCAGCCCCCCTCCGGTGATGCCGGAAGATGACGGTTCTGATGGATCCGAGGAGACGTTGCCTGATGAACATGATGAGGAGGAGACGTTGCCTCCACCGTCCGACAATGTCACCGGTTAGATCCAATGATGCATCATGTAAGGAGCGCCGGAATGGCGATCAAGGATGCAACTCTAGTGATCAAGTGCTCGCTGGCCATACGCATCATTCATAGCTAGTGCTCGGTATGTACTTCAGGTAGACCACGTACCCGCCGTACTTGGGATTGTACTCCGCCGGCATGTCGGCCGGTCCACCGTACGGAGAGACGAGGCTTAGACCGCAAAGCGTGATCCGGTTGTCGATGCAGACCACGTTGCCCCTGTCGTGCGGTCGGATCGTGAGGATCGAATGGTCTCCGCTCAGGTGCACGAAGTAGTTGCGGTGGCGGAAGTCCTCACTGTAAAGCTCGTCGGCGCTGACCCGCCTGATGCGCGGGTTCAATTCCATGCTGAACGGGGAGGCGGGAGCCGGGGGTGCATTGTCCTCCGATGGCGTGAGGCGTACGCTCTCCCTCAGTTCCGTCAGCTCCTTCTCCAACGCGGAGATGACCATCTTGTGCCTTGTGTTGTTGGCATCGATCTCGGCCTTCAGTTCCTCGATCTTGGCCAGCGCCTCCTCCTCGCGCTTCTTCGATTCAAGGAGCCGGGCGTTCAAGGTCTCCTCGAGCTTGTTCCGATACATCTCCTCGAAACGAGGCTCCAGTATGCTCTGGTTCTCCTTCCAGATGATGTCCGCGAGAACATCGACCTGGTCCGACCGAAGGTCGAAGAAGAACTTGGCGTCTATCCTGAGCACGCCTATGGCGAAGAATGTGGTTCCCTTCTCCAGCACCTCGCACACCCACGTCTCGCCTGCATCGATGTGTTGGCCGCCATCCTTGTGCCGGAAGACGACGCCTCCCCCGGGCAACTTGGCCATCACGTCGCCGCCCTCCGTCGTGAAGAACGTGAGCACGTGGACCTTCTTCAGACGCTCCATGTCCGTGTCGGTGATGCCATACTCTTCCTGCATCCTCCTCTGGAAATCAAGGAAGTCCATCCTTTCACTCATCGTTCACACCCCCCAGTCCGCAGCTCATCTGGAGCAGGGGCATCCTGTCCAGCTCGTGGAAGCGGTCGGCCGAACGCTTCATCTCCTCGCCCACCGAGTTGGCGAAGGCCGCCACCTCCACTCTCTTCCCGGACGCCTGGACGTGCTGAATCGCGGGAATGAAGTCCCTGTCGCCGCTGATGAGTATCGCCACGTCGTAGCTGTTCCTGAAGGCATGGGACACCATCTCGCATGCGAGGGCGACATCTACCTCCTTCTGCTCGGATCGCTTCTCGTCGTACGCTTCACGTGCCACGATCCGGAAGCCCATGTAACGGAGCTTGTCATGCAGCCTCTTGAAGCGGTCCTCCATGCCCCAGGGCTTCCGGGTGTCGAATGCGTACATCCCGACCAGATGTCTCGTCCCGGCTAGCTGCACGGCCATGGTATAGAAGTCCAGATCGAGCTTCAGCGTTCCTATGGCCTCGACGCTCCTCAGTATGTTCTGAAGGTCCATGAACAACATGACGCGGTCATTACTGTTCTCCGATAGAAGCGGCATGAACTCCCCTCGCGGGATAGTTGAGTATAGATAGATAAAAGCTAGGCAATAATATTTTAAGCGATGTTTGGCAGCGGGCTATTATTCGACTTGGGCCGATGAGAACTTGTGCTCTTCGATGTTCCTGAGCTTGTTCACCACGAGCAACGTGCCAGTGTCGATGGCATGCCACTCCCCCCGCCCCAGGCGCTGCGATGAGATGATGACCGAGCGGCCGGGATACTTGTCCGTCTCCTTGCGAACGCGATAAAGGATGGAGTGTCGGTCCTCCCTGCATGATGATGAACGGTACGAGTAAACGGCCTGACCATCGCTCAGGATGAAGCTGAACTCCGAGGCCTCTGGGCTCTCGTTGATAGGCTTAACCGCCTCTCTGATGCCCCGGACGATGCTTCCCATCCGGTCGATGTTGTAGAGAATCCAGTAGAACAGCTGCTCCGAGTCGGTCTGTCCCTGTATCCGGCCGCTGTACTCATTCGGCATGAGCTCCGCGAGGTCCATACGCACCGAGCCGTCGTGCTCGAAGATGTATGAGCCGTAGGAGAACGGATGAGTGTTCTCCGGCGTGAGGGGAGTGCCGCCCGACGTGCGTATGTGCGCCATGACGATGTTGGAGTCGGCGCTCATGCACGTGGTCATGAAGCGGGGGTCATAGAACGCCGCGGCCGGGGACTTCTCGACCTGCGGCCGGCCGTCGAAGAACCAGCCAAAACCCCATCCGTCGGGATGCTGCCTCGACAGCTCGCGGAAATGGCGCATAAGGTCTGGCAGCTCTGGCGAGCGAGATCGTTCCGCGACCAGGGCGAAGAGGCGGCACATGACGTCTGAATAGACAAGAAATGGTAGATAATCACGACCTCAGGGACCTAATGGTCGTGCGCCTACTGCTTCTTGGTCACCAGCTGCTGCTGCGCCCTGCAGGCGATGATGATGTCTTTCTGCATCTCCTCCTCGGAGGGCATCTGGCCAGCGAGATAGAACTTGTAGACAATGTAGCTGTCGCGCACGTCCAGATCGCCCTGGTCGTCGCTTGCTATATCGGCTTCATCGTCCAGCTGGAAGCCGTGGTCCTTCATCCACGCGAGGTCTTTCCTGAACTCATGTTTGAACGGTTCGAGCTTGCTCAGC
>Ga0116180_1003632_pt1 | contig 11559 bp, 10 predicted proteins | sample AD_UKC073_MetaG_FD_89804 | JGI IMG/M metagenome (GOLD analysis project Ga0116180, IMG submission 89804) | Active sludge microbial communities of municipal wastewater-treating anaerobic digesters from USA - AD_UKC073_MetaG | ecosystem: Engineered > Bioreactor > Anaerobic > Digestate | place: USA... | reverse complement strand
TTCGCCAAGGCTTCTGGAGAGCCGGATGCACAACGAAAGGTGCACGTCCGGTTCGGAGAGCAGGCGTGGGAAACTGGCGGTGGAGACACCCCACAGCGCCCACGTCTGACTCTACTGTGAGGAGTGCGCGCACCATGATCCGGAACCTTCCTCGGCCCACGCTTGCCGGTATGGCGGGGTTCCTCGCGCTTGCCGCAGTCTCGGCGGCGCTTGCCCAGACAATCGATGGCCTCGATCTCGGCGCGATCAAGGCGCGCGGGACCGAGCAGGTGAAGGACGCACAAACCTTCGTCGACGATGTGGCGGGCAGAGGCGAGGCACACCGGGCCGAGGCCGAGGAGCTGAGAGACGAGGGCCTGAAGGCGGTTTCCGAACTCGATCCCGCCAGTCTTCCTAAGGGTCCGGCGGGGCCGGTCGACTTCGACGAATTGCTGAGCGGCGCTGCCGCGAACACGCGCGTACCCATGGGCGAGGGGCCGCTGTTCACGGTCTTCGCCAGCCTGTCGATGCCGCAGGCAAGCCTGAGCGCCCTGATCCGCGACACGACAAAGGCCGGGGGCGTGATCGTGTTCCGGGGATTTCCGCACGGCAGCACCAAGGCCTTTGTCGAAGGACTGAAGCGTGTGGTCACCGATCAGGCGCAGGAAGCCCACATCGCGATCGACCCGCGGCTGTTTCGCGCCTTCAAGGTCACCGCTGCGCCGACCTTCGTGGTGACGGGCCGCGCATACGAGCTGTGCGACGGGTTCGATTGTTCGAGCGCGGCGCCCGACCACGACCGCATGGCGGGCAACGTCACGGTCGAATACGCGCTTGAGAGCTTTGCTTCGGCGCGCGGGCCCGGCGCTGGTGTCGCCGGTGTCGCGCTCGCAAACTTGCGCAAGCGGGACTGATATGCGCGCGCGATCCCTCCCTCGGCGGGCCTGGACCCGGCTCACGCCAGCCCTGCTGCTGGTTGGCGCGGTGCTCGGCGCACTCCTTACAGGCGGGACAGCAAGCGCGCAGGTCTATATCCCGCCGCCCGACGACCTGATCGAAGACCTGCCTGTCCTGCCTTCCGCGATCGACCCTGGCATCGCGCCGCCCGCACCGCCGCCCCCTTCCGCGCCTGTGACGATGACGGCGGACGAGGCCAAGGCTGAGGCGCGCAGCACAGGAAACGCCTTGCGCGGTGCTTACGAAGGACTGACCCAGGCACCGGGCGCTGCCGGGCAGATTCCGGGCTATCAGGACACCTATCCGGGCCAGACGAGCTATTACACCAACCCCGAAGCCATGCAGAGCGATGGCGCGGTGGCGGGCTGGAACAGCGAGGCCTACCAGACTGCCAATTCCACCACCCGGCCGACCGTCGATGTCACCCGCGGCGATCTCTCCCGCGCCACCGCAATCGAGGCCGATCCTAACGCCTATCTGGATGGCATGAGCGCCGATGGTGGGGCCGGATCCTGCACACCGCTGCCTCCCGGCTCGGGCACAGCCAATACCGCCGAATGGACCTGTCATGTGGGTTCAAGCGTGGTGGAGCAGCCGCGGACCTGCACCCGAAGCCTGTCGGTGAGCGAATGGGACGACACGCTCTACCAGTACCTTTGCGTCACAGGCTCTGGTTTCGATGGCTGCGCATCGCTTGTCGGCAACGCCGTGTGCCGCAAGACCGCGAGTTATCCGGTTCCCGAATACGCGCTGACGGTCGATACCTACGACTGCGACAGCCCGGTCAGCGATCCCAACATCTACCTCTTGGGAACCCTGCCAAAGCCGCCGCCCGCGGGCGCATTTCAGGTCGTGAGCAATGTCTATCGCTGCAACCACGAGGGGATCGCCGATGCCCTGACCTTCGATCCCGTCACCGGCGCGCCGCTGCAATATCTGACTGGACTCCAGCAGTGCGGAGCGATTGCAACCGACACCAGCTGCACGGCGACCAGCGCGGGCGCTGCGGGCCTTGCCGAGCGTTCGCTGTGCAAAACCTGGGATTTCATCGGCGATCCAATCGGTGGCGGCGGCTATCTCTATTGCCTCGAGCCGGCCGCGCCCGAAGAGGTCTACGTCTGCACGTCGAACGTCGCGGGGATGACGGCAGAGAGCGCGATCTCGAAATGGTTCGTCGAGACCTGGACCGACAACGCCTGCGCCATCGACCTTGGCTCGTGCACCTATGCCAGCGAGCAATGCACTGCGGCAAACGAGACGCGGGTCATCGGCGGCGTGGCAGTCACCCGGCCCTGCTGGGAAATGACCAAGACCTACCAATGCCAGTCCGTGGTCGGCGGCGGCAACGATTGCGGCACGCTCGAGGCAACGGCAGGCTGCTCGCCGACCCGCGAAATCTGCCTCGACGATCCGCCGCGCAGCGATGGTGCCTGCGACGTGATCGAGCGCGTCTACACCTGTCCGATCCCGGGAACGGTCCAGGAGCCCGCACAGTATATCTGCGGCGGCGACGTCTACTGCGTGAACGGCGAATGCGAGGCCGTGGAGCGCGAGGCCTCCGACGAATTCAAGGATGCCGTCGTTGCCCTGAACGCGCTCGGCCAGGCCAATGCCGAGTTCGATGAAGCCGCGCTCACCCTGTTTCGCGGCACGCGCGAAAGCTGCTCGCACAAGGTCTTCGGACTTTCGAACTGCTGCTCGGGCAAGGGCGTACCGCTGCTGACGCCGTGGCTGTGCGATGCTGCCGAGAAGCTGCTCGACGAGAAGGACGACGCCGGGCTTTGCCACAAGGTCGGCACCTATTGCTCATCGAGTTTCCTTGGCATCTGCGTCACCAAGAAGGACGTCTACTGCTGCTTCCAGTCGAAGATCAGCCGCATCCTCCAGGAGCAGGGCCGCCCGCAGATCGGCAAGCCCTGGGGCAAGCCCAAGACCGAGACCTGCGAAGGCTTCTCGATCTTCGAGTTCCAGCAGCTCGATCTTGCCGCGATGGATTTTTCCGAGGTCTACGCCGACTTCATGGAGGCCGCGAAACTCCCCGACGAAGCCGCCGCCCTTGTCCAGATCCAGCAGAAAATCGCGGACTATTACGCCGCGCACAAGCCGTGAGGAGATCTCCATGAGTAGAGGTACGTTCGCCGCGCTGGCGGCTTTGCTGGCGGCGCCTGTCGCACCCCTTATCCCTGCAGCCATTGCCGCGGATGGCGACGGCGTCGAAGTCGAAAGGCAAGAGGACGCGCTTTACTGCAAAGAGCGCAGGCTCGGCACCTGGTTCTACTGCGAAAAGCCGAAGGAGACGCCGCGGACCACTGCCGTACCGCAAGCGTCCGCGCGGGATCGTTTGGCCGCGATCAGCTCCAGTCTCGAGGAGCTGAAAGCGCGCGCGATCCTCGAGCCGAGCCCCGAGAACGTCACTGCCTATGTCCGCTTCCAGCGCGAGCAGCTCGATCGTTCCTCGATGTTCGCCGACGTCTGGCAGCGCGCACTGTGGCAGGATCCAGGGCTCGACTACACATTGCAGCGCCCGGTCTCGACGCTCGGCAAGCGCGCCTGGATTGACCAGCGCAAGGGCGACCGCGACCTGGTCATGGCCCAGCTCTCGCAGCGCTACGGGGTGTTCTACTTCTACGCCTCGAGCTGCGGGGCCTGCGACATCTTCTCGCCGATCCTCAAAGCCGTCAGCGACAAATACGGGCTCTCGGTGCTCGCCGTCTCGATGGACGGCGGACCTTCGGCGGTCTTCCCCGGCTACATGGTCGATAGCGGCCAATACGAGCGCCTTGGCATGGGCACCGACCGGCAAGTGCCCGCGCTCGTCCTGTTCGACAGCGTGACCAAGCAGCCCATGCCGATTGGCTACGGCATCCTCAGCCAGGACGAGATCATGGACCGGGTGTTCCAGCTGACCCAGGTTGCCGCCGGGAGTGACTACTGATGAGCAAATCCCGTTCCTTCCGCCGCAGCGCAATGAAGCTTCGGACCCGGTTTGCCGGCGTCTCGGCGCGGGTGCTCGGGACACTGCTAGCTGGCGCGATCGTGCTCGCCTCGCCGGCCCCGGCACTCGCCGGGGTCGAGGGCGAGATGCAGAACTTCATGTCCGAGATGGGCGTGCAGGGGAACGTCACGGGCCCCAGCGCCTACCAGGGCCAGTCAGCGGGCTATTATTCGGGCGGGGCGGTCTGGTCGCGGTTTCCGCAAAAGAACATCCAGCCCTTCAACATCCAGTTGCCGCATGCACGCGCCGGCTGCGGCGGCATCGACCTGTTCGCCGGCTCGTTCTCGTTCATCAACACCGCCGAACTTGTGGCCATGCTCAAGGCCACCGCCAACAACGCGCTCGGCTTCGCCTTCAAGCTCGCCATCGACACGATCTCACCCGAGATCGGCAAGGTCATGGATGAGCTCGCCCAGAAGGTGCAGCAGATGAACCAGATGAACATTTCGAGCTGCGAGACCGCGCAGGCGCTGGTGGGTGGGCTATGGCCAACTTCCGACACCGCCTCCTCGGTGATCTGCGAAGCGATCGCCAACAGCCAGGGCGCGGTCGCCGACTGGGCCAAGGCGCGCCAGCAATGCAATAACGGCGGCCAGCGCGAGGCCCTGAAGGGCGCCAATTCCGACCCAGACATGCGCGAACAGGCGGGCATGCCCAACAACTATACCTGGGAGGCTTTGGGCAAGAAATACGGCGGGTTCGATGCCCAGTTCCGCGAGTTCCTGATGACGCTGGTCGGCACGGTGATCTACGACCCCAATGGTACTGGCGGCAAACCGCGCGTCCAGTTCATCGGCCCGGCCGATAGCGCGCTAATCAGTGCCATGCTCGATGGCACGTCATCGACGCCGCACAAGGTCTGGAGCTGCGGCTCGGATACCACCAAGTGCATGGGCCCCAGCGAGATCGACATGGTGATCGGGCCCAACGCGGCGATCAAGACTAAGGTGCGCGCGCTCATCGAGTCCATGGCCCTCAAGGTGCGCGACCCCGGAGCCTCGCTGACGACGGGCGAGGTCCAGCTGCTCGGTATGGCGAGTGTGCCGGTCTACAAGATCATCACCGTGAGCGCGGCCGCCGAATTCGGGATCTCTGCCCAGGAGATCAACGACCTTTCCGAAATCGTCGCGGTCGATCTGGTCACCACCATGACCATGCGGTTCATCGACATGGCAATCAATTCGAGGTCCGACTTCAACGGGGCGGACGCAGACTCTTTACGCGAATGGCGCGAGGGTCTTTACGAAACCCGGCGCAACTTTCTCGGGATCGCGGCGCGAACCTCAGACCGCTTCGACCAGACCTTCGCGCTGATCCAGCGCACGCAAATGCTGGAGAAGACCCTGCGCACGCAATTGAGCCCGCAGATGTCGGCGGCGCTGCGCTTCTCGCGCACCTTGAACCAACAGGTCCAGTAAGGGGCGCTGGCGCATGCTCGAGGTTTTCACGGTCGGCGGCGGCGACTATCTCGTCAATACCTTCAACGCCATCGCCGCCTGGACCGGTTCGGGCGGGTTCAAGTCGCTGATCCGGGTCGTCATGGTGATGGGGTTGATCTACGCGCTCCTCATCACCGCGATGGACCTCGATTGGCGCGCCTGGTTCCGCTGGTTCATCCAGTCGACGCTGATCTACCTCGTGCTCATGGTGCCGACGGTCACGATAAAGGTCACCGACCGCATCAATCCGGGCCTCGCGCCCGCAACTGTCGCTAATGTGCCGATCGGGCTCGGCGTCATGGCATCGTTCACCAGCCAGGTGAGCGACTATTTCACCCGCACCGCCGAAACGGTCTTCGTCATGCCGGCGGCCTTGAACTATTCCAATGGCGGCTTCGTCTACGGCGCGCGGATGTGGGACAAGGTGCGCGGCTTCGAGATCCGCAATCCCGTGTTCAAGGCCAACCTCGACGGCTACCTCAAGCAGTGCGCTTATTACGACATCCTGCTCGGCACCAAGAGCTTGAAGCTGCTCAGCGAGTCGACCGATCTCTGGGCCGATCTTGGGGTGGGTGCCGCCACCAATCGCGGCATGAAGTATCTGACCGATACCGGGGGCGGGACGGTCGATATCGAGGGCAAGACCTGCGCCGAGGCTTGGGGCCTGATCGATGCGCAGTGGGATACCGAGATCAATGCCTATGCGCTGCCTTTCGCGCATTCGATGTACCCCAAGCTCACCCAGGCCGCCGCCGGGGCCAAACTCGCCGCCGATGTGCCGGTGGTCTCGCAGCTACTCACCGGCAGCGCCATGACCCGGAACCAGTTCTTCAAGCAGAAGAGCATGGTCGATGCCTTCGAAGCCGCCCAGCTCGACTTCGGCAATGCCGACAGCGATTCCTTCGCGCTCCAGCGTGCCGACGCCCAGACCCGCAATGCGATGACGACTGCGGCCGAGCAGGGGCTGATCTGGATCCCGGTGCTGAACGTGGTGCTGACGGTGGTGTTCTACGCGCTGTTTCCGATCGTTTTCCCGCTGCTGCTGTTTCCGCGCAGCGGCATCGCGACGCTCAAGGGCTATTTTGCCGGGTTCTTCTACCTTGCCGCCTGGGGACCGATCTACGTCCTCATTCACATGTTCATCATGGACCGCCTTGCTGCGCAGACCAATGCGGCCGCTGCGGGCGGGGTGAGCCTCGTGAACTGGGCCGGGATCGATGCCGTCAATCAGGACGTCGCCACCATGGCGGGGTTCCTGATGATGTCGGTGCCGGTGCTTGCGCTCATGGTGATGCGTGGCACGATGTCGGTCGCATCCAACATGGGCTCGATGCTCGCCCCCGCGCAGGGATCGGCCGACGCGGCTGCGCTCGAACGAACCACTGGCAACTATGCCTTCGGTGATGTCAGCCATGGCAATCTCAATGCGAACAACCGCCAGATGACGCAGTGGAACCAGGCGCCCAACCTCATGGCCGGGGCCGCCCATTCAGGATTCCGGGGCGATGATGGCCGCATGTACCATCAGTACGGCGAGGGCCACACGGTGATCGACAGCAGCGGCGCCATCTCGCAGCTGCCGTTCAAGGCGTCGATGACGCGCGGCTACGCCAGCGATCTCAGGAACCAGGGCCAGTGGTACATGAACGAGGCCGAGCGCATAGAGAACGGCACCTCGGCGACTTGGAGTAGTTCGCGCGGGACTTTCGGCAGTGCGGTCGCCGCCAGCAGTGAAGTAACCGGTTCGCGCAGCGAGCGCGGGTCGCGTTCTTCAGACACGCATAATGTCGGCGGCAATGTCCTGGTCGAGGGCTCGTCGGGCAAGTCAACGCGCGAAGTGACGAATGACGATCTGATCCTGCGGCAGGGCAACAGTCGTTCCAGTGGGAACTTTTCGGCGAGGACCTTCGGCACCAGTGCGTCGCTTACGGGCACAGGCACAATCGGAACGCCGCTTGAAGGTGCCATCGGGAGTGGTGTGTCTGCCTCGATGTCAGCTGCACTGTCGGGCCGAAAGGAGACCGGAGACAATGCGAGCGCAAACACCGAGCGCTCCGCCACCAACCAGGTCACGCGCGGGACGGACAAGTCCGAGGATGTGGGCAGCCGGGTCGTCGTCAGTGGCAGCAGCGGCGATGTGCAATCGTCGGGCACATTCAGCCAGAACTCGAACTATACTGACGCCAGCCAGTCCCGGACAACGACCGATGGCACCGACTGGCGCGTTGCCGAGGCCGAGGAGAGGCGCGCGGCTGCGGCGCGCTACCGCGAGATTGGCGGCAGGATGATGTCCGAAGCCAGCTACGCGGAGAGTCATGGATTCCAGGTGTCGAGCGACATGTCGAACCTGATCCAGGATCGCTACGAGGCCCTGCAAGGTGAACATCCTGAATGGCATCTTCCCGATATCTCGAACCCGCGCCTCGACTACCGCGATCTCGCAAGGCGCGATCAGGCCATCAGCTACATCATGGATGACCTGATGAGTGATCTGCGCAATCGGCGTATCGACGAACTGGCGGACGTAGCCGATATTGCTGGCAAGGGTGCGCTTGGCAGCAATGCCGAGCTAGGCATGCCAGGCAGTGTTGCACTGCCACCTTCTGGCAGCTCGTCGGCTCTCGTAACTTCCCCCTTGGAAGGAGGAACGCTTCTGAAGGCTCCCGACGGACCGGTCGATGGAGCGAGACTAGCGCGCGAACTCGGACTTGGTGTGAAGAATGGCGCACGGCTCAGTCGCATGGATGGCGATCTCGTTCCAGCAATGGGAGTGGTAGCTGAGGAAGCAACGGCGCTCGGCCTGCCTAGGCCCATTGTCACGTCGGGCAATGACAGTACCCAGCATGTGGCTGGGTCCGCGCACTATGCGAACCGTGCGCTGGACTTTCGTGGGAACAACATTTCGGACGAGCAGGGCGAGCAATGGGCAGAGCGCGTGCAGCAACGCCTCGGCTCATCATATGCTGTGGACTTTGAGCGGTTCCCCGACAATCCGGCTCGGGACCATCTGCATGTCGCGAAGCGCTCAAGCTGAGAGTAAATCTAGCCGAAGACATTCGCCATATATGCGAGCGCTGCACCTGCTATGACCATAAAGACCGCCAGCGTCATAGTAAGGGGGCTGCGCCCAGCCTGACCTTCGCCGCGAAAAGTCGGCAGCTGTTGACCGGTAACGTGATCGAAATGCCCGGGACGCGGATAAATAGGTTGCCCATCCAGTCCGTATCGATCGTGGTCCATGGTGGGGCTCCTTGCTCTGGCAATCGATACCCTGATCGGGCCGATTTTTCAATGATGTGCCAGGAAAAAGGGTGAGCCCCCGCCGCCCATTTCGCACCCCCCGTACTCCTCGGCGCAGAGCGCCGGATCTGGTGACGGTTATAACGCGATCTCAGGCGCGTGCGGTGATTGAGTGCGCTATTCTCCGCATATATTGCGGCGATTGCCATCCCGGCGGCCTCTAGGCTGCCGAGCTCGCGACTTGACAATGTAAGAATTATTCCTTACCTTTTGACTGTCGCATGGAGAGTATCATGGCAATCGCGCTCGAGGAAATCAGCACCATCACCGCGAAGGGACAGACGACGATCCCCAAGGCGGTGCGTCAGGCACTTGGCGTCGATTACGGCGGCCGCATTGCCTTTCGCGTGAGCGATGGCGGCGTGACCGTTTGCCGTGCGGATAGCGATGAGGATCCGGCAGTCGAGAGCTTCCTGAACTTTTTGGCTGCCGATCTGAAACAGCACCCTGAGGCTGTGAAGGCGCTTTCGCCCGATCTTGCCGCCCGCATTGCTGCGCTGACCGCAAATATTCCAGTCGATCTCGATGACCCGATCGACGGTAACGTCTCGCTTTGAGCAACGACCGGGGGCTTGCTCACGTGATCACGGTCAACGGTTGGACACTTTACGCGCATCCACTGTTTCTCGCTCAGCTCGAGAAGCTGACGAGCGCCAGTGAGCGCGCCCGCGGAAAAGACCCGATTGCCTATACATCCAGCGCCGACGCCAAATTGCTTGCCGCAATACGCAAGCTGGTTTTCGAGGTGATCCCCGTCGATCCCTCACGTCCTGAGTTCCGGCAAGGCGGCACCCTGGGCCGGGAGCGCAAGCACTGGTTCCGGGCAAAGTTCGGAAATGGCCGGTTCCGGCTGTTCTTCCGCTACTCGACTGCCGCAAAGATCATCATCTTCGCCTGGGTCAACGACAGCAACACGCTGCGCACCTATGGCTCAAAGAGCGATGCCTACGCCGTTTTCAAATCCATGCTCGACAAAGGCAATCCTCCCGAAGATTGGGAGGCCCTATTGGAAGCATGCACGGAATTGGCCGCAGGCTGATCCGGGACCAACCGATATCCGACCCAAGTCCAGCTTTCAGGCGTCATTCTGCAATTCGATGTAGTCGACCTCGATCCGGTCGATATCGACGACACGACCGCGAATGCGCACCTGGCCATCCACGTTGTCAGGCACAGTGCCATCGGCAAATCCAATTCGCTAGCTGACACCTGCGTCGTCGCGCAGGATCGGCCCGCGCGGTCCACGTTCAATCGAGCCAGCAAAGGAACTGGCAGGGCGTTTGCGTGTCTGGTTCATCAGTTAGACGCTTTGATAATTGTGACATTCGAGAAAGAATTGAAGGACTGTGACTGCGGCAATGCCCCTAGCTTACCAGCTGAAAATTGCCCAGTAGCCTCTGGGCCATACTGGTGCAGCACGGCTCTCATGCACTCCTTCCCTGCTTCCATATCCCGACAAGGCATCGGGGGCCGATGAGCAGAATGGCTGCCGAAAAGACCAGAATGATCGTCGGCGTCGGGCTTCTGAACCGATCGGGCGTTTCGGCAATCATGCCACGAAAGAACTGCTGGGAAGGACCCAACACGCCAACAACGGCCAGGACTATAAGCACGCCAAATATCCGCGTCAGCCACGGCTGACTCATCGGCGAGCAGGGCCAATCGCGGGAGTTCTCTATCTCAAAGATCACAAGGGCATTGATCATGAGGCCGACATACGCCGCGATGAAATGAAGCAGGAGTGCAGAACCGCCACCTGCCACCTTCGCCAGATTGAAGGCCAGGGTAGAATCGAAAGCGAGCGCTATCAGGTAGCAGCCGGCAAGCCAGAACAGCATCCATTCCGAAAACCGCGAATTGCGGCGGGGCCGTACATCGGGTGCGATCTCGCGTTTACGGGCGAGAGGGCTTGCGCGCCGCTGTGCCGTGGGTCTCGCTTCGAAATCGGATGAGGAACGTTCGGGAGCACGCTGTCGGCTAGGAACGCAAGGAGTTCGCGAACGTCTCTTTGCAGTTTGCTCGAGGGCCGGACTGTGCGGAAAGGGAGGTACTGTATACTGCGGCTGCGCCTTGGCCATCCTCGCAGGGTCGAACCTTTTTGCATGCCAGCGGAGCTTACGCAGCGATTTCAGGTGAATTTGCCGGGCATGCTCAACGGTCGTGCCGAGTTCATTACCGATTTCCCGATAGGTATGCTCCCCAATACCGCCGATGCCATAGCGCAGCCGAATCAGCCGCTCTTCGCGGGGCTTCAAGCACAGTAACGCTGCGGCAAGAAACTCCCTGTCGGCCAGACAATCGAGCGCGCGATCGTCGCTACTGCCCACATCATCATCGTTGAGCTCGACCCGATCGGACGGTTCGAGCATGTAGACGTATCGCTTCACGACCCACTTCTCCATGTGGCCTCTGTGCATCCAGTTCGGCGCGGCCCGGTGGGAGGCGGCCCGGACCGCGCCTTCTGGTCAGACGGAGGCCTGCCGGTCGATGCAGTGAATGCAGTCGGCCGCAGACGCTTCGCTGGCAGAATGGAGATGACGGACAGCGCCCTTGTCGGGACAATCGGCACAATCCGGCTGCTCGGCAGCAGGGGAGGGCCGCTTCATTGCCTTGATCCGCGCCTTGATCGCCTCGACTGCATCTCGCATATTCACGGCTGCTTTCGCACTGGCTTCGGCGGTCAGGGCATCGGCGACGCGCTGCAGCTCCTGCCTACGGACCGCAGTGACTGCGGCGGCAGACTCAATCACACTCTCGCCAAGGCCGACTGCCGGCTCGGCAGCGAGCGAAGGCTGGGCACCTGCGGCAAGAAGCGCGAACAACAGGTATTTCAGTTTCATGGGTGGTCTCCTGGTTTCAGAAAAAGCCGGTCCGGCGGCCGTATGAGAG
>Ga0116180_1003627_pt1 | contig 11567 bp, 19 predicted proteins | sample AD_UKC073_MetaG_FD_89804 | JGI IMG/M metagenome (GOLD analysis project Ga0116180, IMG submission 89804) | Active sludge microbial communities of municipal wastewater-treating anaerobic digesters from USA - AD_UKC073_MetaG | ecosystem: Engineered > Bioreactor > Anaerobic > Digestate | place: USA... | reverse complement strand
TTTTTTACTAACCCACCAAACACCATCAAACGCATAAAGTTTATTGCAACAATTACACCTAACCATTGATCCCATTGGAATATCGTTCGGTATAGATCCTCTTATTCCGACATCTACCACATCTTTACAACCACATGCTTTACCATCAACACCTAATAAAGGGTAAATGTTTCCTCTTAATACAACTTTTTGACTATGCGTTTTTATACAATATAAATCACCACTACTCATCTTCTTTCAAGTATTTGTGTTTTGTTTCAATTATAGTTTTTATTTCAATTAACTTTTCATTAAAGCTTTTGTGCCAACATTTCTTACTAATCTCTTTTAACTTTTCCCAAACAAACTGTAATTCTTTTTTTGTCTCTGCTTGGTTAGCTTCAATTAATAAAAGATCTAACTCTGTATGAAGTTCCCATGCTGATTTTCCCATATGCCACAATCCAAAGATTGCAAAAGAAGCGATAAGAATAAAAAGACCCACAACTAAATAAGTTGAATTCATGTTGTTAAATTTAAAAATCGTTTATAACTTCTGCAAACATTTCTCTCATTGCTTTACTAGTGTTGAAGAAGTAACCCCTACCCCACCAACCTCTCTCTCCCGTTTCATCAACGACAAAGAATGTGTCTTGACTTCTTTTTAAAGCAATCCTGTATCTTCTTCCTTTTATAAGTTGTTTTTTTGAACTATCTTCTAGACAAATTAAATAGTCACCTCGAAGATAATCAAACATTATTGAACCTCAATTAAGTGTTGAATTGTACATTGTTCTTCTTGGTAAACAATATACTCATCGTAACGAATATAAGATTGTGGAGTAGCTTTTGCCCAAGTCGAATCGAAACCATCTTTTCTTAAATCTTTTAGGTTATAGTTTCCACTGTTTGAAACAACCTTTTGCTTACCCACATTAACATTAAATAGTAAAAGGAAAGCTTGACTAGAACTACCACCTGTATAAGAACGATAAGATCCTCTATAATCAGAATAATTTAAAGATTTACCAGAGTGTTGTGCGAAATAAATACCGTCACCAAAGGCTTTTTGTGTTTGATTATTTATCATAAGCATCAGCAAATTTCTTTTTCGTGACTTGTGCAGGGGCAGTTAACATAATTACCCCTCCTATAGTCGTTCCTATACTTCCTAATACAATAACAGTTCCTGCAACGTTTCTTTCTGTACTTGGTGTTTTTATCTTTCCATTACTACTGTATGTAGGAGGTTCAGCTCCTGAATACATTCCTACTCCCATCAGCATCACTAAAGAACTTATAAGGTTTACTGTTAAACCTGTATAAAACCTCTTAGAAAACTTTTCTAAACGCAAATTGATATCTTGAATATCTTTTGTATTTTGCTCGGTATACTTTAAAGTATGTTTTGATAAGTTAAAAACATTTTGCAATGGTTGTATTAATGTTACAGAGTCAGTATCTGTGATTACTTGCGCTTGGGTTGTAATTACTGTAAGTGTAATTAGTGTTAAAATTAAGAATAGTTTTTTCATATTTGTTTTAAGTTAGTAATAAATTTATTCTACTATTTTTGTTAAAATGCCGTTAGTAAATGTTAAACTTTGATTTCCAGCTTTATAAAAAACTCTGATTTTTCCTGATGATGTAGTTGTTGTTTTACAATAGCCTCCTAGAAAAGGAGAGTAATCAAAAAACTCAGGGTATTTCAAAAATTGTTTTTCAGTCATACCCAGCCAAGCTTTTCTATTCCATGCCAATCTATAATTAACCCCAAATGTTTTTTTAAATTCATTAAATTCATTTGCTATTATAAATTTATTGTGGTATAGTTTGTAACGAAAATTTCTATACAACTCCGCTTCTTCACTAAGTGATATTTTATCATCGACTATTTCATATTTTATTATAAATAGTATGGGATTTGTATTTCTTAAGCCATGCAACAAGCTATTGAACCTCAATCAAGTATTGTACTGTATATTGATCTTCGTTGAAAGTTATAAATTCGTCATATGCGATATAACTACCTGCTGTTGGTTTTGCGTGAATTGAATCACAGCCTTCTTTCCTACACTGTGCTAAAGTATAATTACCACTTGTGTGCACAACCTTTTGTTTTCCAACATTAACATTAAATAACAATAAAAATGCTTGAGAAGAGTTTCCTCCAGTATATGAGCGATACGAACCTCTGTAGTCGGTATAGTTTAGTGATTTTCCGCTATGACAAGCAAAATATGTTCCCTCTCCAAACGCTTTCCCATTTATACTTACACCTGTTGGTCTTATTTTTAGACCTTGCTCTAAAATTCCGATAAAATTTGCGTTACGAGAACCATGCCATAACAATTGGCATTGTTTATTTTGCGCAGTTGCTAAATACTTGTCAAAACGAGCTTGAGTTTTTTTATTAATAACGGTAAAAGCTTGTTTAAAAATCTTACTATTATCTTGTTGACCATTTATTTTTAAGTCATTCATTTTATCCTTAATCATAGCAATGATTTTAGGGTCAGTAACAGGAGCAATTTCTAACCCCATAACTTCTAAAATGTTTTTTGTTTGTTTAACAGCTTTCTTATCGTCCTTTGACGAAGCACTTAATTCATTTTGTGCTTTTAATTGAGCAACCTGACCAGCCATTACGTCTAGTGTAGCTTGTTCTTCAGCAATTTTATTTTGAGCATTATCAACATCACTTTTTGTTTTAATATCGTCAAACAAATGCAATTTAACATTAGCCATTTTTCTTGGGATTACTCTAAAGAGTTTCATCAACTCTTCATTTAACTCCTTAGTGTTACAATTGATTTTGATTTTTGTAGCAATTGAATCAACAACCTTTTGTGCTTCATCAACCATTGCTTGGGTAACCATTTTTACCTCAACGGTATAGTTTTGAGCAATTGATTTGTTTGCATAAGCTTGTAACTCATCAAATAATTTCTTAACAACTTTGTCTGCAATGTCTGCAATTGTTGTTTTTGCACCGGTTGTCGGATTGGTGGGTTGTGCCGTTACCGCTTCTGTAAAAAGATGCGTAATATTTGTATAAGCATCTTTTGATCTTTGAGTTTTTGATTTGATAATTTTATCCCACTCATATAAAGGTGGTGTTTTTGGTTCTACAACAAAAGAGGAGTCAATTCTACCTCTAATAATTTTAATTGTTCCATCCGTTTGTTCGAAAAGGGAATAAAATTTGTTAGATTGACCTGCCTTACCTGAATCTACCGATACGTTTGTAAGTAAGGCAAATTTTTTGTCAGTAACTAAGTTTGTTTTGATAATTTCTGCTAAAGTCATATTTTTATTGTCATTTTATTAATTTGTAGTTAGAACAGGACTTGAACCCATATTTCTCCAGTGCTTATTTTCCGTAAATTTTCAGCAGACTCGAACTGCGTTTCCAGACTTACTACAAGAGCGACTACCATTATCTATCTAACTATTTCTACTCCCTAAAGATAAAACTTATTTTTTAATCTACAAAATATAGGTAAACTTTATTCTATTGAGAATCAATAAGTTACAGTTTATTGATTGAAATCTTCTGGTTTTACACCATCAATAAACTGTAGTTTTGCATCAAATAACTGAATGGAACTAAAAATTTCAGTTTCATCTTTTTTTGTTTTCTTAGCGATATGTTCGTTTACCTTTAATTACCAATGCTTTATCGTCCCCGTATTTTAAATATGTTTCAATAGCTTTTCTCTTTAATTCCTCAGCCAACCCTTTAAAGTGTGAACTATTCGTAAGTTCATCTAAAAGAATTTGTTGAACTCTAACGATAGCAAGTGTAATCTCTTTTATTCTCGCTTTATTCTCATCAGTCTGCTCAATAGACTCAAGGTATTTCAACCTTTCATTCATTTCATTTAATAAATCATTCATGTTGTTATCTTTTATGAGAAGTTAGAAAAACAAGCTTTAAAAAATGTTAACCCATCTTCTTTTGTTTCAAACTTACCATCTAATTGTGCTTCGTACAATTCGTCTAATAAAGTTCCCATTTCTTTTCCTGGTTTCATACCTAAAGCAATTAAATCTTTTCCTGTAACCAACGCTACTACTGGTTTATCTGCGGGTATATTTAAACTTTCAAAGATTGTTAACATATCAATTGCTTTTTGTGGCATTAATTTTGGTAACGGAGGTCTTCCTGACATATCAGCTTCAATCAATAAACATAACTGTTTAACTGTCGTTCCTGATTTAACTAATTTGTTGTTTAACCTTTTTACCATTCTTGGAGTAACAATAGGAACTAAATGCGCCATGTGATTCTCGATTAAAGATAATATTGGTTCAATATGTTTTTCAGGACAACCTATTTTAGCTAAGAAAGTTTTTGCTAAAGGAATTGAAGTATCAGCATGACCTGGTGAAACTATTTTACCTTCTTCATTTACAAAAGTTGAAATAGCTTTACCGAAATCGTGACCAAAAGCAGCTAAAATTAATTGAACAGTTTCGTCATGATTTAAACCTTCACGAATAGCAATGTCTTTAGCTGCTTGGATTACCAAAACCGAATGGGAAAATACATCTCCCTCAGGATGGTGAATTGGATCTTGTTGAATACCTTTTAAATCAAACAACTCCTTATCAATCCATTTTACAGTATCAAGGAAGTTAATTGCAGAAACTAAATCTTTTCCTTTAATTAACATTTTCTCCCATTCAACCCAAACTCTCTCTTTTACTAAGTGTTGTTTTTCAATCAACAAATCTCTTGAAAAGTCAAGTAAATCTTCATGACAAGTAAACCCTTCAAAACGAGATAAGAATTGCATAACTCTTAACACTCTTAACGGATCTTCTTTGAATTTAGGAGAAGTTGGGCGAAATATTTTATTTTGTAAGTCTTCAATACCATTAAAAGGGTCAATAAAAGTATGATTTTTTAAATCCCACATGATAGCATTGATTGTTAAATCTCTTCTTCTTCCTGCAGCTTCAAATGATAAAGTAGGATCAACTGCAATTTCAAATCCTTTGTAACCAACAGAGTTTTTTGTTTCTGTTCTTGGTAAATTTAAATCGAAAGTATCCCCTTCAAACGAAGTTAAGTATGAACCGTAAGCTTTTCCGACTAAATCGAATTTAACGTTTAATTGCGTTAATGCATTTTCTAACTGTTCTGGTTGGACGTTAAAGAACTCAACGTCTAAATCTTTAGGTTCTAAACCTAATAAAGAATCTCTTACTGCTCCGCCAACTAATACAGCTTCTGTGTTGTTTGGTAATAACGGTAATAATTGATTTAATAGATTTGTTAAAGATTGTGGTATTTTTACTTGTTTTTCCATACCTAAAGATACTAAAGAGTATCCAGACTACCAAATTTTATGCAACTATTTCTTGAAATAATTCTTTCATTATTTCCTTGTGAGAAGTGGCTTTTTCGGGCTTAAAGTGGTTTAGATCAAAATCAACAGAAACTTTCAATGGAATAGAGTCAGGGAGAAAATCTACTCTAAAAGTGATTTCGCCTTCTTCTTCATCATCGTTAAAATTAGAACTAAACCATCTTTTTAAGTTTTCTTTCATTTAGTAAGTCTTTAGGCCATAGATTAGGAATAGGGTCTGGGCCAAAATCTCATTAAACATAGTCCTTATTTGCTCTTTAGGAGTTAACTCGGGAAGTCTTTTTGCTTTTGCCCAACTAAAGTCAGGGTTATTATTAGATTCATAATAATTAGCGTCAGTGTGAGTCTTAAACAATCTTATTCTACCACAGTTATCTGTAACAGCTATGCTTCCATTAGGTAAAACTTCCCTATAATACATTTAAAAATTACTTTAAAGTATCTCCTTTCTTAACAGTTGCTAAAGAGGGGTCATTAAGTGTTGTAATTACACCCGCTCCATCTCTTACTTTCACACTCATTCCTTCCCCTATAAATTCATTTAATGAGGAGGTTGAAGAAGTTGAAATTACAATTACAGGCGCGGGTAATTCGTTAAGAACAACATCAACTGTTTTATGTGCTTTTTCTTCTTGCGCTTGTGCTTGTGCACGGGCTAATTCCTCTGCAGAAGGTCCGCAGGCAGAAAATAATACAATCAATACTAGTAAAAAAGTTTTATGTAACATTTGTTATTAAGTTTAAAATTATCTTAAAGTGTCTCCCGGCTTTGCTGATTCTAAAGAACGGTCCCTAATAGTAACAAGTTGTCCATTACCATCTCTAACTTTAATTTCACGGGTGCAAGAGTTACAGCCACTACCTACTGTTACAACGACAACAGGAGAGGTTAAATTATTTAATTGTTCATCTATACTTGTTGGTTCTACACAAGAGAAAAGAGAGAATAACACTATAATTAAAAAGATTTTACGCAACATCTGTAGCTGGTTTTAAAGTTTGTAAATAACCTCTGTATTTATATAAAGCTTGTTCTAAAATCATACAGGCTTCATTTAAGCCTGACCTATCACAAAGGTTAATATTATAATAAATTTTCCCTTGCTCACCATAAGGTAATGTGATTGGATTTTTATTAATTGAATCAACATGGATTCCTATTGTTTTACAATAATTAAATATTTCCTCGTGCCTGTCTTGATTAGAGGCTGTAAAAATTACTGTAAAACAACCTGTCTGCTGACAGTTCTTTACTAGTTCAATAGTTCGTTTAATATCATTTGGGTTATCAATTGTATGATAAGGATATAGGGTCGAATCATAATCAACTGAAATAATAATTTTCCCATGCTGAACCCATTCGTTAAATAAACGGTCAATATAAGGTTTTAATTTTTGGTTATTGTAAATCATAAATACCTCCTTCGAAATGAAATTTATTAATTGCCTCAACACAAGCGTGTAGAGCTAGTGGAAATTTTTCGTTTTGTGAAATTTCTGTTTCTTGTTCTAATAATATCAACGCAACAAATGGTAACTCTTTTTCAACACTTACTCTTGATAGATTTGTTAAAACAAGGTCCCAAACATAAGAGTTTCTTATAATACTTTTTGTCTCCTCAATATTGTAACTCTTACTCTTTAAAAGTGCTGTAAAGAACAAGTTTAAAATATTAGCAGTGAGAGTGTGTTTATCTTTATCAAAAACAAATTCAAGTAATTGATCTTTTTTAATTTCAAACATTATGTACGTAATTTAAAGTATTCGTTTTTAGGGATTAGATTTTTTCCAAACTGTAAATCTCCAGATTTTAAAATAACTAAGTTAGAAGTATTAGAAACCCATTTAAATCCAGAGTTAGGAATGCGATAGAGATGAGGCAAGTTAAATTTTGAGACATTATTCTCCTCTGTTAACTCTGTATTAATCTTTTGGACAAGTTGTTGGTACGGTTGAAGTACCTTTTGTACTTCGGATGGAGAGAAATTGTGTGTTTTAATCAAAATAAGTTTGTCATAAACCCCCTTATTTGCACCAACATACCAACCAGTAATTTGAACAATCTCCTTTACAGAGTCGAGTTGTCGATATGTTACTTTTACAAGGTCTCCAATTTGAATTTCTGGCTCGTCACAAAACTTCCTTTGTTCACGAATGAGTCTATCTACAATTATCGCTTTATTCATTTAGTTCAAACACGTCATTACAACCCTTTCTAAACTATTGTAGTTATTCATTTGCATTTTATTGAGCCTTGTTTTTACAACGTCAAACACACATTCTAACTGGATGTTATGATAAACAAAGGAACCGTATACTTGAATGTTTTGCTTTGGGTTGTCTATGCTTTCAACTCCTATTAAACTAAATTCTCTTAATTGATTATCTCTCGATACAAGATCTGATTTTTTCATAAGATTTTACGTTTTAAATTAATACGCTAAATATAATAGTTTAATAGGAGTTTTCCAACATTAATCAGGTAAAACTTCTCTTGGGACGTTAAATACCTTTTTAACATCCAACCCATGTGAACGCAACTTTGCATTATGGGCTTTTTTAATCTGTTTTAACCTAACTCTTTCCCAAGGTTGTTTTTGCCATCTATTGGCTTTTGCCTTAGTGTCGATTAAATTTTTAGGCGAGTTTAACTCAGCTTGTAAAGCAACTCTCCTTTGTATCATTTCTGCCTCTAACATTTCTTTGTCTTCTGCAGTTAATACTTTCACCTTTTCTGTTTTAGCTTGTGCCATAATTTATTTTTATTTTTTTTTAATTTTAATACGCTAAAGATATGATCTAGTTTCTTTGCCTTTCTAAAGAAAGTCGCCCGCTTTTAATTTCTTCTTGAGCTTTCTCATATCTCTCCTTCAAAATGGTCATATAGTTTTCATTTATATGTCCACTTGGATAATAATGTTTTGATACTCTTGGTGGATTACAAACCCAAGTCTTATCGACTTTTAATTTTTTGTTAAAATGAAAGAGTCCTCTTAGTAGTTTAAACATTGGTTCCAGTAATTATTTTCCAAGCTTTGTTTATAATTCCTTCTTTGTTTTTCATTTTAGTAGCATTTGAAACATCAGCTATTGCAGCACCATAAGTTTCTAAAATATAAATAACGATTTGTTTAGCTGTCATAGCTGCTAAATCTTCTTTAGTTTTAATATTACTATTCTTAACAAGATTTTCTTTAACCTTAACAACTGGTGCAGTATCTTTTTCTACCTTATAATTTTCAGGTTTAATAGCCGCACTTGTGATTGGTTTTGTTCCCTCGTAAATAAACTCTACTGTATATTCGCAAGTTCTCATTTTTTGTCTGTTATAGTCTGTTGGAACAGTAACAACATTCTTTGGATTAACTTTAACACAAATTAAAGTGTTCCCGGAAAACCCTTGAGCATATTCCCAACTAGCAACGTGCAAACCAGTAGAACAAGTTTGGTTTCTATTTGGATTAACATCTTTTCTATTCATCTTTGGAGAGTCACCTGGATTGTTTCTAATTTTACCAGTTTGCGAATCAAATAAATCGTTACCATTTTTTCTAACTTTTTTATAAGCTAAGAAACAACCATCTGGTGTTAATGGGTGATGATTTGATTCAAGGAAACTAAACAAGTCTTCTCTAGAATCTTGTGAAGGATTTTCTTTTAAGTTAGCCCAAAAATTCAAGAAGATTTCAACTGGGAATCCTTCTTCGTTTAACTCTAAAATCTTCTTACCTAAAAAAGCTGGAAATTTGTCTCCTGAAGTATCAAATAAGTTTCCATCCTTATCAATTTCCAAAGTTGTACCTGAACCCTTTAAAACCTTTTTAACTCTAACAACCGGAGCCAAAACATCTTCAATTAAATCTAACTGATTTGACTTAATTAACTCTAACACCTTTTCAAATTTTTCACTACCTTTTGTAATGTTAAAGATTTGTTTTTTTAACACAACTACAATTGTGTTGTTTGTAAATTGATATGCAATATCTGTCATTGGTTTTTGTTTTATATTTTGTTTAAATTTTCATCTTCTTCTTCCTTATCAACTAAGGCAATATATTTCTCTACTAAAAATGGCAATTCTGGAGCATTGGAAAAGTCAATATATTTTAATAAAGGATACCGTGAGTGTAGTTCTTTTTCTCTATTTTGCAACTTGGCTACAATATCAGTACCATCTACAGTTGTGAGAGTTAAGTTTTTAATTTCTCTCTCAATGGTTTCTAAAATCTCCCTATCCCCAAAAACCCAATTATCAACACTAGGATTTCCACCAATTATTCTAACTGATTTCTTAGAGTCATCCCAATCAGATTTAACTTTGTCTTTTAAACAGTCAAGTTTTAAAATCGCACTTCCAATCTCACTAGTACTCTTTTTATTTAGAAAGAAACTATGTAACGATTTTAAATCATTTAGATTTTTTGTGGTAAGATTACTAATTAACTCAGTGATTGGGGTTAATATTGGTTTTAATTTAGTTTGTTGTATTTCAGTAACTTGAACTATCTCTGCATTAGTTAAAAAAGCAAATAGTTTTAGTTTTTTCCATTCAGGCTCTGTGTAATATACAGAGTTAATAACCGGGATTAAAACTGGTAGTGGTTTTGTTTGATTAACTGATGAAAAAGATTTTGTCTTCTTATCATAAAAGATTCCAATTGAAGAACTAAAAGTCTTTTTTGTAACACTAATATTTTGATAAAAGCTACGTAATTGGATTAGTTGTGGTTTGTATACTTTAGGAGTTAAACTTTTAACTCTTTTAGGCATAGGAGCATTAGGTATGGTAGAGAAATTAACTAATTTTGGATCAACCTCTATGATGGTTAAAAACTCTTCAATCTCTTTTGCTTGTTTAACTAAAAATTCATTGTGAGCTTTTAACTTTGCAGCTGTTTCTTCTGGTGTTTTACCTTCTGTTAATCTCTTTTTGTTTGGAATAATTATCCCAAAACATTTTCCGTATGCCTTTAACGTTTCCAACTTTCTTTTAACAAGTGCACAATCTGCATAATACCATACTTCAGGAATTTCATCTCCATCAATTTGATTTACCCTTGTTAATTTGGTTTTTGTATCGTTTATTACAAACGATGAGTTTATTAAGTAATAAGAATAATCGGTTTTGTTTTTATCACCTTTATAGTGATAATATTGATTAAAACTTGAAAATAAACTTTGGTTAAGATATGTATTGTTTGTAAACGGTAGTTTACCAGTGTAGTTGATAATTGCCTCTAACCTTGTTTGAAATTTTGCGCAAAAAGAGTTAACTTTTTCAACAAAGTATGTATTGAACTCTTCTTGTCTTTTTTTAATATTGGTAACAGTAAGCTCATCATATTCTAAGTTTTCCCGAGAAATAGTAACATTTAACTCTCCTGTTTTAAACTTAAACAGTACACAGTAATCTCTAATTACAAGCGGGGTTATTTTACTTGATTGTAAAGGGTATGGAATATCATCTAATAAAAACATTAAAGGTTGTTGAAAACCACCGCGACTACTAATAATAGCCCAATCGTCTGTTTCGTGAAGAATCTCTGGCTTGTTAACTCTACCACCACTTAAGTTTGTTAACATAGGAGGTATTTCCCAAAAAGAAAAGTAATAGTTAATCTTTTCAACCCATGTATTTATTTGATATATATCAATTGGGATAATTACGGTAGTTTGATTTTCTCTTTCTGTCTCTCCTTTAAGTAATAAAGAAAATTTACCCTTTTTAGTTTCGTCAATAAACACTGAGTAAACATACTCCTGTCCGTCTTTTACTGACTCAATAATAAATTGATCCACTAAGGAAAAAGGTGATTTTGAACCCAAACCTAAACCTCCTGTAAAATCATTTGAATCTCTTTTTGTTGACTTACCGTACTTCGTAAGTATAGTGTGCATTTCAGTAGGACTGATTCCAGGGCCATAATCTTTAAAAGCAATTGCACTATCAGATGCGTTAACAAACGGATTGTGTTTTAATAACGAAATTTCAATAGGCCTTGTTGGTGTTCCAACTGCTCTGTGAGCATCTCTACTGTTTGAGGCAATTTCCCTAACAACTGCTCCGTGTTTATCTGTGTAAAGTTTAGAGCGTAAAAAATCTAGAATTATTGGTAAATCTTGATCATCAATAGAAAAGGAGCCAGAGTCTTGTATTCCGCCAGATAATGTTTCTTGATTACTTTTAGGTAAAATCATAATTTGAATTT
>Ga0116180_1003622_pt1 | contig 11580 bp, 9 predicted proteins | sample AD_UKC073_MetaG_FD_89804 | JGI IMG/M metagenome (GOLD analysis project Ga0116180, IMG submission 89804) | Active sludge microbial communities of municipal wastewater-treating anaerobic digesters from USA - AD_UKC073_MetaG | ecosystem: Engineered > Bioreactor > Anaerobic > Digestate | place: USA... | reverse complement strand
GACCGGCTGGCGCCCGCAGTACCAGGACATCCGCTCCGGGTTGCGTCAGACGATCGACTGGTATGCCGCCAACCGCGACTGGTGGGAGGCTTCCAAGGCCGCGACCGAGGCCGTCTACACCCGCCTCGGGCGCTAGTTTCAGGTCGCTGATCGACGGGAGGCGGGACGGCTGATCGACGGGGAGGTCACGCCTCCGGCGGGAAGGTCGTCGCCGCGTCCTCGTGTTCCAGGCCGCTGAGTTCGAGCAGATCGACGACGAGCATCCGGGTCTGGGCCAGGAGCACCGTGGTGTGGTACTCCCCTGGCGTCAACGCCGCGCAGCGATCGCCGACGGCCTGCAGCGCCGGGCGGGCGAACTCGGCACTGCGGTTCTCCGACCACGCGCGGGCCAGGACGTCGACGGCATCCGCGAGGTCGTCCCAGACCTCCGGAAAGGCCGGCGGAATATCGGCTTGGTGGTAGGCGGCGATGCTGACCCGGCGCACCAGGACGCGGGTGCTGCGCAGCGCCCGATCCAGCGGCTCGACCACCGAGGCCATCGTCCGCACGCTGTGGCCGTCGCTGCGGCGGAAGGGGGACGAGGCGATGACCGACATCCCCTCGTCGGCGGCTGCCTGCAACTCCCGGATGAGCTCGTCGGTCTCCCGCGCCCGGGAGAGCACCTCCGCAGCGCGGTCGACGTCGCCGTCCTGGGCGCTGACGGCGGCATCGCGCAGCAGCACGGCGATCCGGCGGGCAACCCGCGCCGCCTGGTGCCGAGGCCGGCGCAGCGGGGCGCTTGGCACCACTGCGGCGAACATCAACGCCACAGCGCCTCCGATGACGGCATCCCACCAGCGCACGAAGGCCTGCCCGGGGGCCGGGACGAGCACGGTGACGACGATCGACTGCACCGCGGCCTGCATGACCAGCAACAGCCCGGCATCCAGCAGCAGCGCGACAGTCATGGCGGCGAGGACGACGACGCTGATCTGCCAGGCCCCGGTGCCGGCCAGGCCGACGAAGGCGTCCGCGATCGCCACCCCCAAGGCGACCCCGACGGTCACCTCCGCCACCCGGCGCAACCGCTGCTCGTAGGTCATCCCCAGGCAGATCACCGCGACGATCGGCGCGAAGAAGGGCGCCGCATGGCCGAGGAGGTCGTGCGCGATCGCCCAGGCCACTCCGGCCGCGACCGCGCACTGGACGATGTGCCATGCCTTGGACCGCACCCGGTCGATGCGTGTCGCGAGCGAGAGCCGACTGCGCCGCCTGCCGCGTTCGATGAGGTCCTCTACGCGCGGATCCCGGAAGATCGAGGCTGGCGTCATGGTCCCATTGTCCGACGCGCCACCGGTCCCGCGCGGCTCGTCAGGGGTCAGGTGTTCCGATCGGGGGCAGACTGTCGACATGGACGACCTTGTCGCACTCGCCGAACGCATCGCCCGGGCCGCCCACGACGGCCAGACCGACAAGGCCGGTATGCCGTACGCCGAGCACCCCGCCCGGGTCGCCCGCCGCGTCGCTGACGACCCGTATGCCGTCGCGACCGCATGGCTGCACGACGTCCTGGAGGACAGTGCGGTGACGGCCGAGGACCTCCTGGCGCACGGCATACCGGAGCGGGTCGTGGCAGCCGTCCAGTCGCTGACCCGGCGCGCGGACCACACGTCCGCGGATTACTACGCGACCGTCGCAGCCGACCCGCTCGCCCTCCGGGTGAAATACGCCGACCTGGCCGACAACTGCGATCCGGAGCGACTGGCCGTGCTCAAAGCGGCAGACCCGCAGACAGCCGAGCGCCTCCAGGTCAAATACGCCCACGCGACAAGCGAATTGCGTCGCCTCAGTGGTGGAGTCTGAGGGGGGCATCCGCCTGACCTCCGTCACGTGGTGATCACGCGGGTGGCGATCACCACTGCGTCTGGCTCAGCGCTCGCGAGGACGACGGCGCCTCCCCTGCTCGCGTGATCGCCCAAGAGCCGGAGCACCCGCTGTCGGTTGGGGGCATCAAGGTCGTTGGTGGGGTCGTCGGCGATGATGATGTGCGGGTCGAGGCTGAGCGCCCGGGCGATCGAAACCCGTTGTTGCTGGCCGCCGGAGAGTTCTTCGACCAAGTGGTTGCCACAGTCGGCCAGTCCGAGCAGCTCCAGGGCCGACCTGCTGCGTTCCTCGGCCTGAGCTGATGCCGTGCCGACGGCCAGCAGAGGCAGGACCAGGTTCTCGGCTGCCGTCAGGGTCATGGCCAGGGCGTTGCCCTGTGGGATGAACGTCGCGAGTGGTCTGGACTGGTGCCCGGACCCACCCGGCTCTGCGCCGGGTGTGACAGCCACACCTTCGGGAAGATGGTGGCCCGCGAGCGCCCACAGCAGCGATGTCGTGTCGGGCGAGTCGCCCGTGATGAGGACGACGTCGCCCGGGTGAGCGTGCAACTCGGGACCGCTCGAGAGGTGGTAGGCAGCAAGACCGGTTGCCGAGAGCAGCGCCGCGGTCATGTCCCCGCCCCAGGCTGGTTCTCGGGCACGATCAGCCAGCCATCGGGCCGGCGGGAGACGGTGACCTGCGTCCCGGCAGGCATGTGCTCCAGTGCCTCAACAGGGAGAGGCACCGCTCCGTCTCGGGTCACCTGGACGTAGTCGCGGCCTCGGTGTGCTTGTCGGCCCAGGCGACCGTCTCGGATCGTCACCGTCCGGGTCATGGCTGAGGCCAGGTGCGCGTCGTGGGTGACCACGAGAACTGTGGTGCCGGCGCTGTTGACGCGGTGCAAGGCATCGATGACCCGTTCGCGTTCATGCCCGGTGAGTTGGCTGGTGGGCTCGTCCGCCAGGAGCAATCCGGGATTGGTCGCAACACCGACGGCGAGAGCCACCAGTTGCCGTTGGCCGGCGGTCAGCTCCCGCGGGCGGAGCTCGGTCAGGTGGCCGATCTGGAGAGCGACCAACACCTCGTCTGGGTCCTGGAGAGACGCTCCACGTATTCGAGCTGGGTACTGGGCGTGGGCGATGCTGTCCCTGGTGGTCAGGTGGCTCAGCAGGTTCCGGCCCGCGCCCTGTAGCACGATACCCAAAGTAGTGGCTCGGAACGTGTCGAGATCGGCTTCGGACATGGCGGCCAGATCGGTGCCGTTCATTCGGATCGTGCCCGCGCTGGGGGAGAACAACCCGGCACAGAGGGTCAGCAGGGTCGACTTGCCCGAGCCCGACGGCCCGAGCAGGCCGACGAGGTCGCCAGGATCGATGCGCAGGTCGACGCCCGCCAGAGCGGCGACGTCATGGCCTTCGGACCGGTAGATGTGCACCACGCCCCGGACGTCGAGGGCGACACCCCTGACGGTGGGCTTCATCCCAGGTCCCGGGCGTCGACGGCACGGATGTCGCGGGTCTGCAGATGGGCCAGGAGCCAGGCAACACCGGTGAACAGGAGGATCAGCGGCGCGACCAGGGCCACGACCACACCCGGGTGGAAAGTCCAGTCGACCTGGTATGCCGTGGACGGCCGCGCGAAGAGCGGCAGGAGCGGCAGCGCGAGCCAGGAACCCGCGAGGCCGGCCAGCGTACCCAGGAGCACCGCTGCAGCAATGAGACAGAGGTAGCCCGATCGGACGGCTCTCGTCAGCCACCGACGTGGGACGCCAGCCACGGTCAGGGAGGCGTCGTCGTGCCGGCGGCTGCGCCAGTCAGCCGCTACGACGACCGCCATGACGAGCAGTGCCATGAGCACGGCTGCTCCCGCCGTCAGCGGCGCAAGGGAAAGGCTCCACGCCGGCGCCGCCTGTTCGTAGCGGACCCGCAGCTCGTCCGGCGTCTGCGCGTGTGTCACCGTGACTCGCGCCTCTTTCAGGGCGTGGGTGACCTCGTCCAGCCGGTCCGGCTCGGAGAGGAAGATGTCGACTCGTCCTGTCGAAGCGACCAGATTCCCCCGTGCCTGGAGAGTGTTGAGGTTGACGATCGCGACGTTGCTCCCACCGCCAGGTGCATAGGGGATGGTGGCCACGTCGACGAGCCTCATCTCCAGACCATCCAACCCGGCGCCCTGTCTCGGCCCGAGAGTGGGCTCACCCGGCTCGGTGGCCACCAAAGCGGGAATCGCCGCGGAGACGAGAGTGGAGGTCACCGACGCCCCGGTGCGCTCGCTACGGAACCACAGCGTCAGCGCTCCGGACGCGTCCCGTGAGACAGACGTGCCTGTCTGGGACGAGGACGAGGGCCACACACCGGGGGCGGCCAGGTCGGCCTGACCACCATCGGGGCTGGACATCGAGGTCAACCGGATCGTCCCGGACAGGTATCGAGGGTCTGCCACGGTCTGATCCACACCGAGGCCCACGATGGTGCATCCGCTTCTGCACGGCACACCTGCGGTGAGAGTCTGGGCGCCAGTGTCGCCGATCGGCACCGGCCCCAGGGTGACCGTTGCCAACGTCCCTTCGCCGTCCAAGACGCGGGCCGTCAGCACCATGGGCGTCTCCGGCCCGAGGCCAGATGGGTAAGCGTCGACAGCATTGTCGATCTTGACCATGGTGGAGCTGAGTGCCACGGTCACGATCGAGCCCTTGACCCGGGGTGGCTCGACCAAGGGTGCGTTCAGAAGATCGAACGGGAACGCCTCCGGTCGAACGGCCAAGTCAGCCACCTGGGCAAGTTCATCGGGGATGACTGCCATCGTCCGGAGAGCCTGCGGGGAGCCCTGCATCAACCACACGACAGGTGTGCCGATGGGCTTGTCGCCTGTTCGCGGCACCGTTGCCAACGCAGATCGGACGACGGCGATGTCGTGGGCGTCGGTATGAGCGACGACAGCCGCTCCCGTCTCGGTCCTGGCCCGTCTGTCGCGGTTTTCCGCACCGGTGAGTAGGGCAAGTCCAGCGAAGACCGTGAGGGCGGTCGCGACAATCGTGACAGTGACAACTCGACGCAGGAGCGGGCGACGCGCCACGGACAACGCGACCAAGGCACCGACCGGCCGTCCGGCGCGGCGAGCGCGCCCTGCTGCCCAGCTCGCGAGGGGCACCACCAACCATCCGGCCATCAGGCCAACTGCGATCGCCAACAGCGTCGGTGTCACCAGCGACAAGGCGCCCGTGCTGCCCCCGCTCTCGAGAGCGACGACGGCAGAGAGAGCCGCACCGACGACCAGAACATCGATGATCCCCGTTCGCAGAGCGACCTGCCGCACCGCTACGCGACGCAGCAGGCGGTCGATCGGCTCGCGGCTGGCTGATCGGCTCGCAAACCAGGCGGCAACCGCACACACCAGACCCCCCAAGACCCCCAGAGGAAGCGCCGCAATCGGAACCTCCCACGGAACGCCCTGAGGGAGCACCGCCAACGCTCCTGAGCGAGCCACCGCCAGGCCGACTATGATCCCGCAGGGCACCCCGATCCCCACCGGCAGCATCAGTTCGACCCCGGTGACCATTCGAGCCTGGGGTCCCGAATACCCACGCAGCCTGGCCAGGCCGATCTCGGGGCGCCGTTGAGCCGCGGCAGCCCCGGACACGAGTATCACCACGGCGACCGCCAACAGGGCCAACTGGGCGACCAGGAAGAAGACCACCAATCGAGACTGGACCTGGCCGAGTGCGACCTCCTGTCCGACGTCCGGCAGGCCCGAGCGCACAGCGACCTCGGGAGATGCCTGGCGACCGGCAGCTTGGGCTCTCGAGATTCCGTCGGCAATGGCGGGCAGATCGTCCAGTCCGGCCGTTCCTGTGTTCAACGCGAAGGTTGCCGTGAGCCGCGGATTCACCCATCCGCGAGTGGAAGCGCCCGCGCCTGCCGCCGCCGCGCGCTCGAAGGTCGCCACGGAGGTCACGAACGCGTCGGCCCCGACGACGTTCTGCCCCGGCTCCACGACCCCGGACGAACCGGTCAGGAGCACCCAGGGCCAGTGGCTGGCCTGGACATCGACCGCATACACACCAACGACGACCATGGGCGGGTCGAAGTCAGGCGTGATCTCCGACCCTCGGTCTTCGCGGGCGAGGACCGTGCTGCCCGGACTCCACGCATTCGCGGCGGCGTCCGCCTCCGAAACGGCCACCTCGAAGCCGGCGACAGGACATCGGCCGCTGACAAGTGTGAGCCCGACACAGGTGTCCGGTTGGGCCAAGACCGACCCGTGGAGCGCACCCAGGCGACCCCCTTCGACACGGACTCGGCCCGACCACATGTGGCGCGGGGCGCCCAAAAACTCAGTCAACCCGGCGGGCATCACTCGATCGATCACCGCCGCTGAGATGGACCCGCCGAGCTCACCGGATGCCTCGGCGACCACAGTCCTGCTCAACTCGCCACCCGAACGGGTTTGGAACAGGAAAACGCCCTGATCGACGGCCCTCGAGAAGACTGGCGCGAAGACTCCGGACGCCACGACCAACGTACTCAATCCGGCGAGTAAGAGGGCCTGGACCCGCCGCGCGAGCAGCCCCAGCGCGGCCAGTCTCAACACTGGCGAAACCCGAGTGGTCCACAGCATCGGTGACACCTTTCCGGCTCACCGCGACAGGCGAGGTTGGCTCAGTCGGCTGAAGGGCTGGGGAACCAGATCCCGATCTCGCGGGTGGCCGACTCCGGCGAGTCGGACCCATGCACGACGTTCTCGGTCGACCCCATGCCCCAGTCGCGTCCGAGGTCGCCACGGATCGTGCCCGGCAGGGCCTTGGTCGGGTCGGTGGCACCGGCAAGCGAGCGGAAACCGGCGATGCACTGGTCACCCTCGATGACGATGGCCGTCACCTGGCCCGAAGACATGAAGCTCAACAAGCTCTCGTAGAACGGCTTTCCCTCGTGCTCGGCATAGTGCTGGGCAAGCAGGTCGCGGGTGGGTGTGCGGATCTCCAGTGCGAGCCGATAGCCCTTCGCTTCGATGCGGCGCAGCACCTCGCCGGTGAGGCCACGCTTGAAACCGTCGGGCTTGACCAGGACCAGGGAGCGCTCAGAGGTCGTCACGGGGCCAGATTATCGGCCTGACCCTCTCGCGCGGCGGCTGCGTCATCGATCCGTTTGCCCTGAACCAGGCACACCACCCAGAGCCCGCCGAAGATGACCCCGACCAGCCCCATCATCGGGACGATGACCATCGAGGCGAAGCAGGCCAGCTGCACCAGCCACCCGAGGGTCACCCCGATCGGGGAGCGCATCAGCCCCGCGGCGACGACGCACCCGACCGCGAAGAGCGACCCCACGACAAGGTATGCCGTCGGCGCACCGGTCTGGTCGGCCTTGGCAATCCCCCAGGCGACGAGCGCACCGAAGAAGACGAGGATCGACTGCGAGGCCAGGACGAGCGCGCACATCCGCCAGGTGAACTTGCCCAGCCGTCCGTAGAAGGTCAGCCCAGTCATGAATCAGTCACTCCCAACAACAGACGGACATCAGCGGCCGTGACGACCGAACCCGTGGCCACGATCCCACCACCGAGGCCGTCGGACTCGGCGATCGTCACAGCTGACTCGATCGCATCCGGCAGCGATGGGACGACGCTCACCCGGTCGGCGCCGAAGATCTCGGCGGCGATGGCGCCGAGCTCGGCCGGATCGGCGCTGCGTGGCGAGGAGTTGCGGGTGACGACCACATGGTCGACGGCCGGCTCGAGTAGATCGAGCATGGCGCCGGCGTCCTTGTCGGCGAAGATCGCCACCACGGCCACGAGGCGGGCGAAGGAGAAGGCGTCGGCCAGCGCCTCACGCAGGGCGGCCATGCCGTGGGGGTTGTGCGCGGCGTCGACGAGGATCGTCGGTGATCGGCGCACGACTTCCAGCCGCCCGGGTGACGTGACGGCAGCCAGTCCGGCGCGGACCGTGTCGGCGTCGAGCCGACGCTCCCCCGCCCCGAGGAACACCTCGACAGCCGCGACCCCCAGGGCTGCATTGTCGCCCTGATGTGGCCCGTGCAAGGGCACGAACAGCTCGTCGTAACGGTCGGCGATCCCACGCAGCGAGACGAGCTGTCCGCCGAGCGCGACCTCGCGCGACGTGATACCGAAATCGAGTCCCGCGGCATAGCGGCGGGCGCCCACCTGCTCGCACCGCTGGTCGATGAGGTCCATGACCTCGGGCACCTGCTCGCCGGTGACGACCGCGGCGCCCGGCTTGATGATGCCGACCTTCTCCGCGGCGATCGACTCGATGTCTGGACCGAGGAAGTGGGTGTGGTCGATATCAACCGGGGTGATGACCGCGACCTCGCCGTCAGCGACATTGGTGGCATCCCAACGGCCACCCATCCCGACCTCGACCACGGCGACATCGACAGGGGCGTCGGCGAACACGGCATACGCGAGCACGACGAGCACCTCGAAGAAGGTGAGCCGCGGTCCACCCGCGGCCTGCGAGGCCGCGTCCTGCAGGGCGATGATCGGGCGCAACTCGTCCCACGTCTCGACGAACACCTCTGCCGCCACGGGATGTCCGTCGACGCAAATCCGCTCGCGCATGGAATGCAGGTGCGGTGAGGTGAATCTGCCGGTGCGCAGCCCGTGTTCGCGCAGCAGCGCCTCGACGATCCGGGTCGTGGAGGTCTTGCCGTTGGTGCCGGTGATGTGCACGACCCGGAAGGCGTCCTGCGGTCGGCCCAGCATGTCGAGCACGGCCGCGACCCGATCCAAAGTGGGCACGATGTCGTGTTCCGGTGCGCGAGAGAGAATCTCGCGCTCGATCTCGGCGATGCGGGCGGCCAGACCGGGATCGGCGGGCGCGGTCACGAGCCCTCCTGGTTCAGCGCTCGCACGACCCAGACAGAGTCGGGTATGCCGTGCCCGTTGTGTTCGCGATGCAGGTCGGTGAACCCGGCAGCGGCGTAGAACCGGGCCGCGCTGTCGTTGCCCTCCAGGTAGGACAACCGGATGTCCGGATGCCCGGCCAGTGCGGCCTGGGCCAGCACGTCCTCGAGCAGCCGCCGACCGATGCCCCTGCCCTGGTGGTCGGGCAGCACGTAGAGCCGGAAGAGCACGAGGTGGCCTGTGAGCAGACCGGTCGAGGCGATGCCGACGACGTGGCCCGGACCCTCGGGCGCCCCGTTCTCGGCGACTGTGGTGCGCCCGGAGTAGACCAACGGAAGGGTTTCCTCGCGGGTCCACCACTTGGCCAGGCCCATCGCCACGTAGTCATCGCCGGCGATCGGCCCATAGGTCGCCGGCCAGGTCGTGCGGCCGACCTCCAGGACAGCGTCGAGGTCGTCGGGCACGGCGCGCCGGATCCTGATGTCGCTCATGTGGTCACCTTCGCGACGGTCACGGCTGCCGTCAGGCCGTCCCCGAGCGTGACCGGAGTCATCGACGCAGCGTCGGCGGGATCGACTCGGACCACTCGCTCGGCCAGCGTGGCCTCGATGATGCGGGCCTCGTGGGCGTCGAGGGCCGCAGCGACCCTGCCCTCGGCCGACACCGAGAGGGTGATGCGGTCGGACACATGCAGGCCGGCGTCCCGCCTGGCCTGCTGCACCGCGCGGATGAGGTCATTGGCGACCCCCTCGGCGGCCAACTCCGGCGTGACGGCAGTGTCGAGGACGACGAACCCACCTCCGGGCAGCAGGGTGACCGCCCGCTCGGCGCCGTCCGCCGCCGCAGCGACGACCGTCTCGACGGCATACTCGCCCTCTTGCAGGGCGATGCCCCCCGAGGTGACCGTGCCGTCGGCAGCGATCGACCAGTCGCCGGTCTTGGCGCCCTTGATCGCGACCTGGACCGCCTTGCCCAGCCGAGGTCCCGCGGCGCGGGCGTTAACCGTCACGCGTTGCGAGACACCGAAATCGGCCTCGCTGGCGGCGGCGAGGTCACGCAGGACGACCTCGCGGACGTTGACCTCGTCGGCGATGATCGCCGAGAAGTCCGAGAGCGTGTGCGGCTCGTCGGCGACGACCGTGAGGCGCGCCAACGGCAACCGGGCCCGTAACCCGCCGGCCTTGCGCAGCCCGAGGGCCGCCGAGCAGACCTCCCGGGCGCGGTCCATCGCGCGGACCAGGGCAGGGTCCGAGGGCAGGGTCGTCGCATCGGGCCAGTCCTGCAGGTGCACCGATCGGCCGCCGGTGAGGCCGCGCCAGATCTCTTCGGTCGTGAGCGGAAGCAGCGGGGCGACGGTGCGGGTGAGCACTTCGAGGGCCGTGAACAGGGTGTCGAAGGCCTGCTGGGTGGACGCCGACATCGCGTTGTCGCTGTCCCAGAAGCGGTCGCGGGACCGGCGGATATACCAGTTCGTCAGCACGTCGAGGAAGGTCCGCATGGTGTCGCAGGCCGCTGCGATCTCGTAGGCATCCAGCTGCGCCTGCATGGTCTCGACGAACTCGCGCACCTTGGCCAGCAGGTAGCGGTCGAGCACGTCGGAGGACGCAGTGGAGGCCGAGGCGGCATACCCCTGCCCCGACCGCGCGGCGTTGGCGTAGAGCGCGAAGAAATACCACGCGTTCCACAGCGGGATCATCACCTGGCGAACCCCGTCGCGGATGCCCTGCTCGGTGACCACGAGGTTGCCGCCCCGCAGGATCGGCGAGGACATGAGGAACCAGCGCATCGCGTCGGCGCCGTCGCGGTTGAACACCTCCGACACGTCGGGGTAGTTGCGCAGCGACTTGCTCATCTTGGCGCCGTCACTGCCCAGGACGATGCCGTGGCTCACGCAGGCCCGGAAGGCCGGCCGGTCGAACAGCGCGGTCGCGAGCACGTGCAGGGTATAGAACCAGCCGCGGGTCTGGCCGATGTATTCGACGATGAAGTCACCCGGGTAGTGATGCTCGAACCAGTCGGCATTCTCGAACGGGTAATGCACCTGGGCAAAGGGCATCGAACCGGAGTCGAACCACACGTCCAGGACGTCCTCGACGCGGCGCATCGTCGACCGCTGCCCTTCCGGACGCGGATCGTCCGGGTTGGGCCGGGTCAGTTCGTCGATGTAAGGCCGGTGCAGGTCCGGCTGGCCCTGCGGGTTGCGCGGCAGCCGGCCGAAGTCGGCCTCCAACTCGGCGAAACTTCCGTAGACGTCAACCCGCGGGTATGCCGGGTCATCGGACTTCCAGATCGGGATCGGGCTGCCCCAGAAGCGATTTCGTGAGATCGACCAGTCGCGGGCGTTGGCCAGCCACTTGCCGAACTGGCCGTCCTTGACGTGCTCGGGGGTCCACTCGATCTGCTGGTTGAGCTCGAGCATGCGGTCCTTGAAGCGCGTCACGGCGACGAACCAGCTGGAGACCGCCATGTAGATGAGTGGCTGACGACAGCGCCAACAGTGCGGATAGGCGTGGTCGTAGGTCTCCCGGCGCACGAGCACCGTGCCCGGCGAGGTCGAGCCCAGGCCCTCGGCGGAGACTTCTCCGGCCTCGGCTCCCCGGCCCTCGGCTCCCCTTGCAGCGTCGTAGCGGGTGCGCGCCCGCAACTGCTCGATGACCAGTGGGTTGCTCTCGAAGACGTGCATCCCCGCGAAATCGGTCACCGGGTGGGTGAATCGGCCATCCGGTCCCACCGGCACGACCGTCTCCACACCGAGCACGTCCAGCGCGGCCTTGTCGTCCTCACCGAAGCCCGGCGACATGTGGACCAGGCCGGTGCCGTCCTCGGTCGTGACGAAGTCGGCGGCCGAGATCTGGTGCGCCCCGGCATACCCCTGGTAGT
>Ga0116180_1003616_pt1 | contig 11592 bp, 7 predicted proteins | sample AD_UKC073_MetaG_FD_89804 | JGI IMG/M metagenome (GOLD analysis project Ga0116180, IMG submission 89804) | Active sludge microbial communities of municipal wastewater-treating anaerobic digesters from USA - AD_UKC073_MetaG | ecosystem: Engineered > Bioreactor > Anaerobic > Digestate | place: USA... | reverse complement strand
GACGAGGATGAAGATGCGGAGGCGGTGGTGAGGAGCGCCGACAAGGGAAGCCGGTAGGCCGATCCATCGTGCATCCAGCCGCAGGTCGGCCAGATCGCCGAGAACGGCGCCGAGCGCCCGTAGAGGTCGAGCTGCGTGGTCTCCCAGATGCCACGGGTCGGGCTCCAGCTCGCGAAGGGTTGCGCCGTCGGGGTTGCGTGAGTCACGGGGGTCTCCTTCTGTGGGTGGCCGCGTCGCCGGTGAGGACAGCAGCCCTCGGACGTTCTCAATGACGACCCATTCGGGTTGGAGTGCGTCGATGGCTTCGGCCATGTGTGCCCAGAGGCCGGAGCGGGTGCCGGGTGCGAGGCCTGCGCGTTTGCCGACGGTCGATACGTCTTGGCAGGGGAAGCCACCGATGAGGATGTCCACGGGCTCGACCTCGTGCCAGTCGATTCTGGTGATGTCGCCGAGGTTCGGCACGCCCGGCCAGTGGCGCGAGAAGACGGCGGCGACCGGCTGGTTGAGTTCGGAGAACCACACGGTTTCGGCGTTGAAGACGTGTTCGACGGCGAGGTCGAGCCCGCCATAGCCGCTGAACAGCGACCCGATCTTCAGTCGAGGCGGGCGATCTTCCTGTCCGTACATGAGGGCTCCGAATGACGGGCGACCCCGGCCCCAGTTCTTCGAGTTCTGATGCCGGGCTGGTCACCTGTCAGGTGCACGACCACGCCACGCCCCGCGGTCCTGATCACCTCGGGCCTCATCGCCACTCGACTCGCCCGCCCCACCATCGCCGACCACCCGAGCCGCTCGTATCCCAGGCGCGCCTTCCGGAGGGACACGCGTCTTGCAGGTCGAGGTTGAGCCCCTGGGTGGGGGCGTTCGGGAGCGGTTCTGCGGTGCTCACCTGCTCGTCAGGACGGGAGGCAGCGATGACGGTTTCGATGCGCGTGATGAGCGCGGGCGATGGCTACAAGTACCTGTTGAAGACCGTCGCGGCCGCCGACGGTGACCGGCCTCTCTCGACGCCGCTGACGCGCTACTTCATCGAGGAAGGCACTCCACCGGGACGGTGGCTCGGGAAAGGCGTGGCCTCTCTCGGCAAGGGTGAGCTGGTCGTCGGTGACTGCGTTTCAGAAGACCAACTTCAGCTCCTCATGGGCTCTGGCTGCGATCCGATCACCGGTGAGCAACTCGGGTTCGCGTTCCCCGCCTTCAAGACGACAGAGCAGCGGATCGAGGCCCGCATCGCGAAGCTTGACGCCACGCTGACGCCTGGTGCGAAGGGTGAGGCGGTCGCGCTGATTGTGGCGGAGGAGAACGCGCGGGCTGGGCGTCGGGCGGTGGCGGGGTTCGATCTCACGTTCTCGATTCCGAAGTCCGCGAGCGTGCTCTGGGCCGTCGCTGACGCTGGGGTGCAGGCGATGATCGGGGCTGCGCATCACCGGGCGGTTGCGGAGGTGGTTGCGTTCATGGAGCGAGAGGTTGCGGCCACTCGCACCGGCGCAACCGCAGGTGACGGGGCCGTTGCGCAGGTCCAGGTCGAGGGGCTGGTCGCGACCGCGTTCGATCACTTCGACTCCCGCGCACGCGACCCCCATCTCCATACCCATGTCGTCATCAGCAACAAGGCCAAGACGAAGCTCGATGGGAAGTGGCGCTCGCTTGACGGCAGGCCGATGCACGCTGCCGTCGTCGCGCTCTCGGAGCTGCACGAGGCGGTGTTCGCTGACCACATGACCCGCATCTTCGGCGTCGAATGGGAGGCCAGGGACATGGGCCGCGACCGCAACCCTGCCTGGGCGATCACCGCTGTTCCGGAGACCCTGGTGGCGGAGTTCTCCAGCCGCGCCCGCCACATCGACGCCGAGAAGAACCGGTTGATCGACGAGTACGTCGCTGCTCACGGCCGCCAGCCCTCGAACGCGACGATCTTGAAGCTCCGCGCCCAGGCGACCCTCTCGACCAGGCCCGACAAGCAGGTCCGGTCCCTGGCCGATCTGACTGAGGAGTGGCGAGCTCGAGCCGGCGCGGTCCTCGGACGTGACGCGACCAGGTGGGCGATGGATGCGACCGACAACGACCGCCCGTTGTTGCTGCGGGCCGACGACATCCCGCTCGACGTGATCCGCGACCTCGGCCGCTCCGTTGTCGAGACCGTGGGTGAGAAGCGTTCGACCTGGCGCCGGTGGAACCTCATGGCCGAAGCCACGAGGCAGACGATGGGCTGGCGCTTCGTCACCATGACCGACCGCGAAGCGGTGATCGCGATGGTCACCGACGCCGCCCAACTCGTATCCCTCCGACTCACCCCACCCGACCTCTCACTCTCGCCCCTGGTGTTCCGCCGCGACGACGGAACGTCGGTGTTCCGTCCGGTCAACTCGGCGATCTTCACCTCTGAGGGGCAACTGCTTGCGGAAGAGCGGCTCCTCGAACGCTCCCGCGACCTCACCGGCCCAACCGTCTCGCTCGCGACGGTCGAGAAGATCGCCCGCAAGCCCGATGCCGACGGCCTGGTGTTGGGTGAGGATCAGGCCGAGGCGTTGACGCGGATCGCGGTCTCAGGGCGGGCGCTCGATCTGCTCGTTGGCCCCGCTGGGGCAGGCAAGACCACCGCCATGAACGCGCTCCGCCGAGCATGGGAAGCCGAGCACGGCACCGGCTCCGTGGTCGGGCTCGCCCCGTCGGCCGTCGCAGCGCAGGTCCTCGCCGACGATCTCGGGATCGAGACCGAGAACACCGCGATGTGGTGGCAGAACCACCTCACAAAAGGACTCAACTTCCAGCCGGGCCAGTTGGTCATCGTCGACGAAGCCTCCCTCGCTGGCACCCTGTCGCTAGACCGGATCACCGACCTCGCCCAGCACGCGGGCGCGAAGGTGCTGCTCGTCGGTGACTACGCCCAGCTCCAGTCGGTCGACGCCGGGGGCGCGTTCTCGATGCTCGCCCACGACCGCACCGACACCGTCGAACTCATCGACGTCCACCGCTTCCACCAGCCGTGGGAGAAGCTCGCCTCCCTCGACCTGCGCCACGGCCACACCTCGGTGATCGACACCTACCTCGCCCACGGCCGCATCCGAGACGGCGACACCGAGACCATGACTGACGCCGCCTACACCGCATGGCGGGCCGACCGAGACGCAGGCCGCATCACTGTCCTGATCGCCGAGACCCGCGAACAAGTGACCGCGCTCAACGACCGAGCCCGGGCGGACCTGCTCATCGACGGGACGCTCACTCAGGACAGTGAGGTTGAGCTGCGTGACGGAACCCATGCGGGTACGGGGGACGCCATCATCACCCGCCGCAACGACCGGAAGATCACGGCAAGCAACGGAAACGACTGGGTGCGCAACGGCGACATCTGGACCATCACCGACGTTCGGGACGACGGAAGCATCACCATCCGCAGACCAGGCCGCTCCTACGGCGGTGCAATCGTGCTGCCCGCCGCATATGTCGCCGAGCATGTCGATCTCGGATACGCGGTTACCGCGCACCGCGCCCAAGGCGTCACGGCCGACACCGCGCACGTTCTGGTCGAGCCGACAGCGACCCGTGAGAACTTCTACGTCTCGATGACCCGAGGGCGTGCAGCGAATCATGCCTACGTGATCCTTGACCGTGCCGACGATCACCAGCAGCCGCACCCCGGCGACGACCCGAACGCGTCCAGTCGCAGCGTCCTGGCTGGAGCGCTCCAGCACATCGGCGCGGAACTATCGGCGCACGAGACGATCACTGCCGAGCAGGAACAGTGGGGCTCGGTCGCGCAGCTTGCCGCCGAGTACGAGACCATCGCCGCCGCCGCACAACACGACCGCTGGGCATCACTCGTCCGCACCTCCGGCCTCACCGCAGAGCAAGCCCAAGCCGCGGTCGAGTCCGAAGCCTTCGGGCCGCTCACCGCAGAACTCCGCCGCGCCGAAGCCAACCACCACGACATCGAGACCCTGCTCCCACGCCTCGTCCACGCGCGCGGATTCGGCGACGCCGACGACATCGCCGCCGTCATCCACTACCGAGTCGCCCGAGCAACCGCGCGACCCGCCGGATCAGGACGAGCCCGCAAAGCACCGCGACTCATCGCCGGACTCATCCCGCGCGCGAACGGAGTCCGTGACGCCGAGATGCGAGCCGCACTCAGCGAACGAGAAGCACTCATCGAAGCCCGCGCAGATGCCATCCTCGACCGCGCTCTCACCGACAAGGCACCCTGGACGAAAGCTCTCGGTACACCACCCAGCGATGCACGGCGAGCAACAGCATGGAGGAAGGCTGCGCGAGTGGTCGCCGCCTACCGAGACCGCTACCGCATCACCGACGACACCCCGCTCGGAGCACCGCCCGTGTCCGAGGCGCAGAAGATCGACGCAGCACGGGCGCGGGCCGCGCTTGACCGTGCGGTACAGAGCGCGATGATCCACGCGGCGACTCCACCGCGTTCCAAGCAGGGAGTCCGCACCAACGACCTGCACCTATAGCGTGCGGTGTGGGTGCACTGTCAGGGCAAGCCCGACCCCAAACATCGAAGCCTTCCGCGTGTCGGAGAATCGGCGTATCGTGGAGATGAGGCCAATTCTCCTCTGTAACGCGCCGCTCGCGGCAGGCTCTCGTAGCCACTCTTCAACGCACAGCCTCGCTCGATGCACCATGCGATGGAGAGGAACGAAGCCATGATCCGCCTACTGTGGGTCGCCAGCACCAACATCCGCAACTTCATGCGGCGCTATATGCCCAGCAACGTCCTGCTTGACGCGATCCGCACCCGCCGAGGACTGAAGTGGGGCGTCCCAGCCATGCTGCTGGCGATCCCGTACCTGCTCGTCGCCAACCTCAGCGCCGAGGCCGCCGTGAACGGCGGGCCGGGCTGGCTGCACCTTGTCGTCCTGGTCTGCATCTGGAGTGCACTCAAGATGGTGTGGATCGGCCCGGTCAGCGTCGTTCTCCTCGCCCGAGTACGTATACGCGAGTCGGCGGACGCGCACGGTTCCCGCGCGGACCGCACGGAAGAGCCCACGATGGCAGGCTCGCTGACTACAGGTCGCGCGCCATCACGGGACGTGACGGGGACTGCTGTGCGAGTCCCGGAGCTACGGTCTGGCGCTGAAAACCGCGCAGGGCATACGCCACGGCACGCCGGTCAAGCAACATCAGCGGGTCCGATGCGTCCGGGACGGTAGCGCGATTCGCGCCATCCGCTCGCCCTGAGTCTGGCCTGCCAGCCTCGCCATGATCGGTGCCTCTCGCTCGACGGTTGCCTATGAGGTACGCGACATCCTGCCGTTGCCACGAGGAACTGCGCGCGACCCGCAACGCCGTGATCGCCATGCTTGGGCGCGTCGTCTCATAGGATTAGGACCATGTGACACCACGGACGAGGAGGTGAGCGTGTCTACTACCTCAGCGAATGAGCATGGTGTTCCTGAGGCGAAGGATGCGGAGACCCGCTCAGAGTCCGGCCCCGACCTCGATCGTGCAGGCTCGTCACTGACAGCGATCGACACACTCCTGAACCTGCCTCCTACGGACGATGCTGGCGCACAGACGGCTGACCGCTACGAGTGGCAAGCCGCGATGGGGGCGGCCGACGGACTCGCAGTCCATTTGCAGCACTGCAATGGAGAGTGGAGTCAGCTCAACAGCTCGGAGATACAGATCATCTGCGAGTACCACGAAGACTGGGTCATTCGACTCGGGACCGAAGCTGAACTCGTGTCGGCCAAACATCGAGAACCCGCGTCTGGGCCGTGGAAGGATATTTCGAGTCTCGTCATCGACGGCGGCATCGGACATCTCTTTGCGCGTTGGCTGATGGCGGGATGCAAGGCCGCGGTCCGCCTGGTCACCAATGCGGCCACCGCCGCGGGCGAGGCGACAGACCTGGCCAATTGCCGCGACTTCCTACGCGCCCTTGCATCTGGTGGCACTCTCTCGTCGGAACAAGAAGAGAAGCTAGCGAAGTGCGTAGACGCGGTTTGCCGCGCGCTGATGATGTATAGGAAGAACCTGCCAAGTGAATGGCAAGCAGCCTCCGGTGCACGTTCGAAGGATCTCACCATCTCCGATTCTCATCGTCTCAAGGCACGGGAATTCCTGCTCGTGTTCCGAATTGACCAAGGACGCCCTGGGCGCACGATGACCAGTCATGCGGCTCCCAGCCTGTATGCCCAGCCGCTGGTTGCAAAGCTTGGGCAACCTGCGACTGTCTCGGTGGCCGTCTGGCAGGCCGTACTCCAGGTCTTCAGAATTCGGATGCAAGCCCGTGGAACGACTGAGCGAGGTGGTCTTCCCATGGTGGGCGCCGCTGCCCCGAGTTCATCACCTTCATCCACGACGGTGGAAGAACGCACCGTCACCTTGGCGGACATCAAGATTGCGATAACAGCGGCAGTCGCCCATCCACTCGCGTATCAACCTATCTCCACACACCCGCGGCGAACGAAGCTCAGCGCCAAGATGGCGCACGGCGGGTGCGCCGAGACAAGTATCGAACGCGCAGAACGACTTCGGCTCGCATACTCCGGATACCGTCGGGAACGGCGCAACAGCGCACCGGGCGCCCTAACCGAAGTAAATCGACTTGAGCGGACGCTTCACCGAATCGCCGATGAGGAGACTCACCGCAACCGTAGAGTTGCGGGCCAATGGGGTGCTGACCTCTGGGCCGCGCTCTCAACTCGACTACAGGAGTCTGAAACCGAGCTATCTCCATTTCAGCTCGACGGTGATTTGGGGCTCGGAGGAATCTGCGAGCTGACCGCCCGCTGCCACGTCTGGTTCAGCGACAAGTTCGACGTTGCGTCAGAAATAGCCAAGGCGGTCCCACCAGGGGGTGTCTTGGATGGATCGTGACCTCTTGGCAGAACATCTGGAGGAGCTGCGAGCAGACCTGGCCTATCACCAAACTCGCGTACTTCTCTTGGTCGATGCCGTCGCAGCAACGCCGGGGCACAACCGAAAACTTGATGGGCTGACCAAGCTCGCGAAACTCGACTTCTTAGCCCGATATCCTGCGCTGGGGCCGATTGTCCTTGATCAACTGAGTGCCAATGACCGCCGCCTCCACCTAGACCAAGTCTCCAGTCTGACCGCGACCGATGTAGAGGCGCCGATGACTCGGTACAAGTACGGCCCGTGGGATGACCGCTACTACCCAGTCATTGGGGCGCTCGTAGGGCGTGGCCTACTTCGGTACGTGAAAGGTCGCAAGGGCAGCGTCGCGCTCAGTCCTACTCCCGCCGGGAAGCGACTTGCGTCCGAGTTGGCCACCTCAGCCGAGTGGGGAGACCTCCGCGACCGGTGCGTTGCGATCGCAGAAGCATCAGCAGGGCTCAACGGGTCGTCGCTAAAAAACCTGATCTATGGCCGTCTTCCTGCCTTGATGGACCGCCCGCACCGAGAGTTGATCAAATGAGCACACCATTCCGCATCAACCGGGTCTCTTTGGCAACTGTTGGCGGACCAGTCGAGTACTCCTTCCCGTCAGCGCTCACGGTTCTGGCGGGCAGTGTGGGGGTCGGGAAGAGCACGCTCTTCGAACTCGTCAAACACGGACTTGGCGGTGATGCGCTGCTTGCCGACGTCGTTGATTCCAGCGTCACAGCGGTGACTCTGGACATCAAGATTGGCGACCGTGAGCTTGCGCTGACACGAAGCACTTCGTCACCCGAATCGAATCGAGTACGTGTCTATGATCTGCAGGAGCAGGTGCAGCTTGAGGATCATTTCGTTGATCGTCAGGAGCCCTCCCTGAGTTCCCTGTTGCTCGCGGCGATGGATTTGCCCGACGACATGCGAGCGGCGGCCAAGGCAAACGGAAGTACCAACCAGGGCGCGCGGATAACCTTCAACGACATCATCAAGTACATGTATGTGTCGCAAGGAGAGATAAATAAGCAAATCGCCGGCAGCGGCGACTCGTACTACCAGCCCAAGCGAAAGGCAGTATTCGAGGTACTATTCGACATCACGAATCCTCAGATTCTAGAGTTGCAGTCCCAAGTGGCGAAGACTCGCGCGGACTGGGAGGAAGCTGACCGCAGCTTCGCCGTGGTCACTCAGTTTCTAGCCGACAGTAGAACTCAAAGCCGAATTGATGCCGAACGTGCCCAGCTCGCGGCAGTTGACCAGCGTCAGCGCGCAGAGCGCACATTGGACTCAATACGTGCCATGACAGGTCCGACCATCGACCGGGAAACCCAGACCCTTCGCCAACTCCTCGGCGAAGCAGAGAGGTCATTCGCGGAGGCGCAGACCTCCCTCACACTACTACAACAGCAAAAATCAGACTACTCGCGTGAGCGTGCACTGCTGTCACAGGACATCGAGCGACTCGCGAGAATGCAGTCAGCCGGAGAGCGGCTTGCAGAGATTGAGTTCGCCGTGTGCCCCCGCTGCCTTCAGGGCCTAAAGAACCGGTCCGTCCCCGCTCACACATGTCGGGTCTGCCTCCAAGATGATCCTGTCCAACCTCGCTCACCGGACGAAGCCTCGACCTACGAGCAAGAACAGATCGCGGCGCAAGCGCAAGAGATCGACAATCAAATCGCGGCACTGTCGCTAGAAATTGCTATTGCGGCTGAATCAATGGAAAGTCGCCAAGCCCTAATATCCGACCTTACTGAGAGGATCGAGACTCGCACGAGGGAGCGTATCACTCCACAGCTTCAGGCCTACGCGGATGCCACCGCAGAGGCCGCTCAGTCACAAGCTCTCCAGCAGGAGCTCGAAAAGACCCTCCTTCAGTGGGATCGAGCAGATGACCTCGAACGGCACGCGACCGGACTGAAAGAGGAACTTGAAGCCCTCAAACTGGAGCTCGGGGGCCAGGAAGGAGTTCTGGAAAGAAGGCGAACTGAAGTTTTCGATGAGCTTGACAGCGAGTTCGCCGAGCTTGTTGCGACGATCGGCGTGCCTGGGGTCAGCACCGCCACGGTCGACCGCAAGAGCTACCTGCCAGTTCTAAATGGCAAGCCTTTCCACAAGTTCAGTCCCGTCGGCGGTGTTCGAACCGCAACACAGGTTGCGTACTGGATATCGCTCATGAATGTGGCGCTCCGCCTCCGCGATACACACTTCCCTGCGTTCCTCCTTATGGATAGTCCACGCACTTCCCTCAACGACAACGACGACCTGTCCGCCGCGCTCTACCGGAAGTTAGTCACTATGGCCGACGCGGCGGAGGGTCGAGTGCAGGTAATCATTGGGGACAATGAACTACCAGCCACCTACCGCCGAGATTACGCGCAGCTCGACTTCGACTACGACCACCCAACCGTCCCGACCGTCCGTCACCCGGGTCGGGAGGCTGTGCAGACCATCGATACCGCCGCCAAGTGAGCCTAGAAACGTCGGGGTCAGACGGAGGCAGGGCGACGGCCTGCGGGACGTAGGGTTCCACCACACGCGACGACAGCGGAGCGCACGGCGTTGTGGCTGATCCCGAGCTTCATGCCGACCTCGACCAAGGTGAGGCCGTCGGCATACAGGCGGGCTGCCTCTTCACGAACCGGCTGCGGCAGTGTTGGCGAACGGGGTTCGAGCCCGGCACGCCTCGCGATCTCGCTGACGGTGCCGCGATGCACCTCGAAGCGGGCAGCGAGCTGCCGGACAGGCACCCCGTCGGCGTACGCAGCGAGTAGGTCGGCTCGATTCGAGGCACTCAAACGGGTTTGAGTCTGAGCCGAATTTTCGCGGACGGGGCCGCGCTGATCGGTGATCCGGGAGGGCCGCGAGGTGCCTCGACCTGGATCGTGTCGGGTTCGGCTGATTGCTGGGCTTGAGGGCTGTTGAGCGTTGATTTTCCGGGGTTCTTGGTGCGCGCGTTACGCACTAACGACGGCTGTCTAGACTGCTCCGGTGGGCTTGTTCGTGCGGAAGGTGCGCACCGGGTCGGGCGCGACGGCGGTGCAGATCGCGCGAACGCGACGCGGCGTGCAGACCATCCTGGAGCATCTCGGCTCCGCCCACGATGACGCGCAGTTGGCCGCACTGGTGGCAATCGCGCGGCAGCGGATCGCGGAGATGAACGGGCAGGAGCAACTCGATCTGGAGTCGCTGGTACCGGCGTCGCGGCCGCGTTCGACTGGACCGACGGTTGTGGGGTCGCGGTCGCGGGTGCTGTGGGAGGTGCTCGAGGCCGCGTATGCCCGGCTGGGGTTCGACACGGTCGGCAACGACACGTTCCGCAAGCTCGTGCTCGCCCGCGTGGTGGAACCGACGTCGAAGGCGGACACGCTGCGGGTCTGGGACGAGCTCGGCGTTCCCGACGCACCCTCGCTCAGCACGGTGTGGCGCACCCTCGCGCGCTCCGTGAAGGAGGACTGGCGGTCCAGGTTTGCCGCCGCCGCGTACGCCCATGCGACCCGGAACGGCCCGCTCACCGTCGTGCTCTATGACTGCACGACCCTGTACTTCGAAGCGGAGAGGGAAGACAAGCTCCGGCGGGTCGGGATGAGCAAGGAACGCCGCGTCGACCCGCAGATCCTCGTCGGCCTGCTCGTGGACCAGGGAGGGTTTCCGCTTGAGGTGCACGAGTTCGCCGGGAACAAGGGCGAGACCCTCACCCTGCTGCCGGTATTGGACCAGTTCCGGGAACGCCACCGGGCCACCGAGATCGTGGTTGTCGCCGACGCGGGCATGCTGTCCGCCGCGAATCTGAACAAGCTCGAGGACGGCGGGTTCTCGTTCATCGTCGGCTCCCGCACCTCGTCGGCCCCATATGACCTCGCCGAGCACTATGCCACGGTCGGGAACATCGTGATCGACGGGGAGACGGTCGAGACCACCCGGGTCATGGGGGCCGGGGCGAACGCGCGGCGACGGCGCGTGGTGTGGCAGTACTCGCACAAGCGGAAGACTCGCGACAACATCACGCTGAACAAGCAGATCGAACGTGCCGAGCAGATCGCCGCCGGCACGAGACCGCCGAAGAAGGACCGGTTCGTCACCCTGGGCCACAAGCCGGCAGTGAACTGGGCGCGCATCGAGAAGGCCCGTGAGCACCTCGGCCTCAAGGGCTACGTCACCAACCTGCCCAGCACCACCGCGACCGCCGACGAGGTCGTCGCCGCCTACCACGACCTGTTCCAGGTCGAGGCGTCGTTCCGGATGGCGAAGACCGACCTGCGCGCGAGGCCCATGTTCGCGTCGACCGAGGACTCCATCCACGCCCACCTCACTGTGGTGTTCGCCGCCCTCGCCATCAGCCGACACCTCCACGCGGCCACCGCCGTGAGTACCCGTCGCATCGTCCGCGCCCTCCGCCCCTTGCGCGACGTGACGATCAGCATCAACGGGCACGAACTCACTGCGCCAACGCCGCCCGCAGGTGAAGCCGCCGAGATCCTCACCACGCTCTACCCGTGAACGCTACGCACTAACGTGACACGATCCAGGTCGACCGCGCCGCGACCCCTTGATAACGTGGGAGATCAGGGTTTTGAGTGGCTTCCGGGGGTTTGAGAAGCACCTACGAAGGTCCTCGCCGGTGAAAGCGAAGATCTTCGGACCGACCTTGGCGACGACATCGCCGTCCCATGGCTCGTCCGGCCAGGCGCCGGGCTTGGCCAGGCAATAGGCGAGCAACTCCTCACGCGTCAT
>Ga0116180_1003611_pt1 | contig 11607 bp, 13 predicted proteins | sample AD_UKC073_MetaG_FD_89804 | JGI IMG/M metagenome (GOLD analysis project Ga0116180, IMG submission 89804) | Active sludge microbial communities of municipal wastewater-treating anaerobic digesters from USA - AD_UKC073_MetaG | ecosystem: Engineered > Bioreactor > Anaerobic > Digestate | place: USA... | reverse complement strand
GAGCGTTTAAAGTCACGATGGACCTCGACTTGTCAGCAGCAGCACCTTTCAGTGACCACACACCAACTCATCTTGGCTCTCGCCTTCTCACGCCCACGCTTATCGGCTGTTGATTTTTAAAGAACTTGCTGCGCTTTCGTGCTGCAGCAAAGAGGGCGAATTCTGTATCGACTTGACCTGCTTGTCAACAACTTTTTTGCCCGCCGCGCTTGTCTTCCGACTTGCAGCTCGCTTGATCAGCGAAGCCCATGATTCTGTCACGTCGTGCTGACCGCGTCAACAACCTTCGGGCTGCCTTCGCTGTCGTTGCGTTGCCGCCTTGCAGCAACTTCCGACTAGCGAAGCCCACCATTGTGGCACAGCTGATGACGATGCGTCCATAGCCTCGTCTCTTTTGCTGCTCAATGCGCGGCTGAGGCACTCGGCGAGCGCGGCGCTTCGGGGGCTCGGCGGCGGCGGTGTCAGACGGCCCGCGTTCTGGGCGCCGTGCGCCCCATGAGCGCCGCCCAAGCTGTCTCAGGGTCATCGCTGGCGATCGCGGGGCCGATGGACTTGGTCAGGCGCTGGGTGTCTGCACGCAGCACGCGCTGCTTGACTGCGGCCACCTGGCTCGGATGCATGGACAGGCTGCGCAGGCCCATCCCCAGCAGAAGGTCGGTGAAGGCCACGTCACCGGCCATTTCGCCGCAGACGCTGACGGACTTTCCGGCCGCGTTGGCGGATGCAATGACGCCGGCGATCAGCTGGAGGACCGCCGGATGCCAAGGGTCGTAGAGGTGGGCAACGGCCTCATCGGCTCGGTCGATCGCGAGCGTGTACTGGATCAGGTCGTTGGTGCCGATGGAGACGAAATCGAAGTGCTGCAGCAGCAGCGGCATGGTCATGGCCGCCGCAGGGACCTCGATCATGGCGCCCAGTTCCACGTTCGTGTAGGCGATGCCGTTGTCCTGGAGCTGCATCCTCGCGCGTTCCAGTGCATCGAGCGTCGCCATGATCTCGCTGCGGTGCGCCAGCATCGGGATCAGGATGCGCACCTTGCCGTAGGCGCTGGCGCGCAGGATGGCCCGCAACTGCTGCCGGAACATGGCCGGCTCGGCGAGGCTCCACCGGATCGCGCGCAGTCCGAGCGCCGGATTCAGCGCGTACTCGTGCCGTTGCTCCTGCACGCCGAGGCGGTCCAGCGGCTTGTCCGCACCGATGTCGACGGTGCGGATCGTCACGGGCAGGCCGGCCATGGCCACGACGGCGGCACGGTAGGCCTCGAACTGCTCGTCCTCGTCGGGCAATTCGCCGTTGCGGTTCATGAACAGGAATTCGCTGCGGAACAGGCCCACCCCGACGGCGCCGGCCTCCAGCGCATTTGCCGCGTCGCCAGGCAGTTCGATGTTCGCGAGCAACTCGACCGGCTGGCCGTCCAGCGTGACCGACGGCATGTGCCGCAGCCGGTGCAGGCGCGCTCGCTCCAGTTCGCTCTCGCGCTGACGGAAGCGGTACTCCTCCAGCACGATGGGGGTCGGGTTGATGACGACGACGCCGGCATCGCCGTCGATGATCAGCCAGTCGTCCTGCCGCACCAGGCGGCTCGCCTCCCGCGCACCGACCACCGCCGGGATGTCCATGCTGCGCGCGACGATGGCGGTGTGCGAAGTCCTCCCGCCCACGTCCGTGACGAAGCCCTTGAAGACGCTGCCCTTGAACTGCAGCATGTCGGCCGGGGCGATGTCGTCTGCCACCAGCACCAGCGGCTCGCCATCGTCATGGTCGAGCTGCTGGGCCACCTGCGGCAGCAGTGCCTCCTCCTTCGCGAGGGCCCGCAGCACGCGCTCGGCCACCTGCTCGATGTCGGCCTTGCGCTCGCGCAGGTACTCGTCATCCATTTCGTCGAACTGGCGCACCAGCACGTCGGTCTGCGCCGTCATCGCCCACTCGGCGTTGTAGTGGCGCACCTCGATCCAGTGCCGCGTGGCCTCGGTGAGCATCGGGTCGTTGAGCAGCATCAGGTGCACATCGAGCAAGGCGGCCAGCTCTGGCGGCGCATCCGGCGGAAGGTCGGCCTTCAGGGTGGTGATCTCGCTGACCACCGTGTCGCGGGCATGGCGCAGGCGCGCAACCTCGGCGGGCACGTTCTCGGCGGCGACGAAGTAGTGGGCCACGTCGACGCGGCTGGATGCCACCAGCACCGCGCGCCCGATGGCGATGCCGCGCGAGACGGGCTGGCCGAACAGCTGGATGCTCATCGCGTCACTTTAAGGCAGCAGGTCCGCAAGTCCGGCATTGCCCCAACGCGCAGCGTCGCCGGCGCGGCGGGCGCTACTGGCCCTCGCCGAACTTGTCGCCGATCAGCGCCAGCAGCGCGTCCATGGCGGCCTGCTCGTCGGTGCCGTCGGTCTCGATCTCGACCTCGCTGCCCAGACCGGCGGCCAGCATCATCACGCCCATGATGCTTTTCGCGTTGATGCGGCGGCCGTTGCGGCTCATGTGCACCTCGCTGCGGAAGCTGCCCGCCAGCTTGGTGAGCTTGGCTGACGCCCGCGCATGCAGGCCCAGCTTATTGCTGATGGTGGCTGTCGATCGGATCATGGCTGGCAGGCTTCTGCGCCTGGTTCTGGGGTCGTGTCACGGTCACCGGCATCACACCCTGTGCCGCGCCAGCCAGGGCCAGCGTCAGCAGTTCGTCGAGCGGCTTCTGGCGGTAGTTCAGCGCGCGCCAGAGCATGGGCACGTTGACGCCGGCCGCCACCCGGACACCGGGGCGTTCGGCCAGCTGGCGGGCGGTGTTGCACGGGGTGGCGCCGAACACGTCGGTCAGCACCAGCGTCTCGGCGGCGCCCAGCGTGCGCAGGCACGCCTGCGCCTCGGCCAGGGCCTGGTCGGCATCGGCCGCGGGCGGCACGTCGTACACCGCCACCGCCTGCGCCGCCTCCGGGAAGGCATGCAGGGCCGCCTCGCGCAAGGCGCTGGCCAGCGGGGCGTGGGCGATGATGAACAGGGCGGTCATGGCAGGTGGGTGCGCTCCGATTATGAGCGTGCGGCACAGCCCGCCGATGCCCGACCGCCTCGCCAGAGACACCAGTGCAGCCACAGGAACGACAGCGCGCAGGCCAAGGCAAAGGCGGCGAAGACGACCCGGTGCGCCTGCGCCGAGGCCAGTCCGGTCGCGCGCAAGGCATCGATGCCCAGGCCGATGCCCCACTGCAGCACGAACACGCCGGCAAAGATCACCAGATTGAAGGCCGACAGGGCCCGGCCCGCCAGCGCTGCCGGAAACTGCTGCGCCAGCGCCGGCTGGGCCAGCGAGACGACGCTGGTGCAGACGCACCACAGCGCCCACCATGCCGCGCCCGCTTGCGGTCCGCGCCAGACGATCCACAGCAGCAGGCCGATGCACAGCGGCCATGTCCGGGCGATGAGGCGGTCGCCCGCCAAGCCGGCGCGGGTCAGGCGCGGCATGGCCAGTCCCCAGGCGAAGAAGACGGCCAGCATGGCCAGGTTGACGATGAACAGACCCCGCGCCGCCTGGTCTGCCGAATGACCGGCCACCTGGGTGAGCCAGGGCCCGATCCACAAGGTCTGCATCGCCACCATGCCGCCATAGGCGAAGAAGCCGAGCGGCGCGACACGGCGAAACGCCGGGTGGGCGAACACGGCCCGGTAGCCTGGCGATGCAGGCTGGCCGGCGCCGGCCTGCGTCGGCGCGGGCGCTGCGTCCCGGGGCACGCGCCAGGCCACGCCGAGCATGGCCAGGGCCATGCACACGGCCACTGCCACGAACAGTCCGCGCCAGCCGAAGTGGGGCAGCAGCCACTGCACCGGCAGGGTCGAGGCCAGCATGCCGAAGGCGCCGGTCATCAGCATCCAGGAGTTGGCCTGCAGCTGGGCCGCGGGCGCCAGGTGGTGGCGAAAGCAGGTCAGGGGCGCCATCAGGCAGGCGGACACACCGACGCCGATGAGCAGCCGCGCCAGCAGCAGGTCGGCCAGATGGCGCGCCACCGCAAAGGCGGCGCACCCCAGCACCGCGACACTGACGAAGGCCAGCAGCACGCGGCGGGGCCCGAAGCGGTCCAGCGCACTGCCCAGGGGCAGCTGCATCAGCGCAAAGCCCAGGAAGTAGGCGCCGGCCAGCAGGCCGAGCTGCCCGGCGGCCAGGCCGAGCTCGGTGCTGAACACCGGTGCCAGGGTGGCCGTGACCGCACGCACCAGGGCCGAGAAGAAGTAGACCGCCGCAAAGGCCAGGAAGATCGGCCATGCGCGCTGCAGGCCGAGCCCGGCAGGGGCCGAGCGCACATCAGCCTGCGCGCTCACGGCAGTATGCGCAGCGCGTCGAACAACGGCGCGGCCCGGGCATCGTCGGCCGCGGGGCCGATGACGCTGGCCTGGAACACCCGCGTGCCATGCGCGAAGACCTGCAACTGCTCCGCCACGGGCCGGGCGTCAGGCAGCTGGCCGCGCAACCGCCAGCGGCGGGCATGGTCCTGCGGCGTCATGCCGGGCACGGCGGCGGGCTGCTCGCCGACGACGCTGGCACGCACGTTCGCCCGGGCTGCGGCGGTCAGGGCCTGCAGGGCCGGCGCCACGCGGGCCGGGTCGCCGACATCGGCCGATCCGACGGCAAACACATGGTCGTCGGCACTGCAACTGAGCATGCGCATCGCCACGCTCGTGCCCGCCAGGTCGATCCGGCGCTGCTGGTCCAAGGGCTTGCAGGGCATGGCGAGCATCAGCGGCCAGCCATCCGGCTGGAACTGCCGCCAGTCCAGCGCCGGCCCGCAGCCAACGAGCAGGCCCAGCGCACAGGACAGGCCGACCCATCCCGCGAGCCACCATCGGGTCGACTTGCGCGCGCGCGATCGGCGGGCAGCGAAGAAAACTTGAGTCATCCAGCCGATTATCCGGACCGCAAACGTGCAAGGCTGCCGTGATGCTTGTCACATCGACCTGAACAGCCCGGCGAGACCGGGTTTGTTCCGGGCACCGAAGCCTGCAACATGCGGTTACCGCGATGCAACGCCCGCCGGGCCTGCCGAACTTTCGCCATGACGCTCGTCGAACAACGCCCCATGACTGCACAACCGCCCGCCCAACCCATGGCGCCCGCGCCCCTGCCCGCCGCGCCCACGCTGGGCGACGTCGTGGCGCGCATCGGCGCCGAGGTGGCGGTACCGCTGACATCGGCGCTGGAGCGGGTGGTGGCGCTGGCCAGCACCGGCCGCATCGACCGGCATGGGCTGCAGGCGCTGCGCCACGAGATCGATGGCGCCAGGCGCGTCGGCCTGCGCGGGCAGCAGATCGCCCGGCTGGCCAGCGGTGCGGTGCGCCAGGCCGTCGAGCGCCTGGACCTCACGCAGGGCCTGCGCAGCGTGCTGAGCGGGCTGGCCGTGCATGGCAATGGTGACGCGATTGCCTTGCCACCCGCCCCCACCAAGGCCGAGGTGCTGGGCGATGCCAGCCTGCTGCACGCGGTGCTGGACGCTGCGGCCGACTGGAGCGCCGGCCTGGCCCGCGCCAACGTGGACTGGCGCATCGACGTCCGGCCCTGGCCGGTGCGCGCCCGCGTGCTGTGCCGCTTTGCCCACCTGCCGGCCGACCAGACCCCGGCCACCTGGGCTGCACCGGGCGGCAACCAGCGGCTGGCGGGCCTGGACACGCTGGACTGGTTGCTGCTGACCTACACCGCCCACATTGCCGGCGTGGTGCTGCAGCGCCAGGACGGCCCGACACACACGCTGCTGACGATGGAGTTCCTCAACACGGTCAACGGCACGCTGGAAGGCGCCGCAGCGGTCGACCTGGTGGCCTCGGCCGAAGGCAGCGCCCGGGCCATCAACGGATGCCAGCTGCTGGTGCTGGCCGCGCGCCGCCACACGCGCCAGCAGGTGCGCGAGGCGCTGCAGGGGCAGGACCTGCTGGTCGACTACGTCTCCACGGTGGCCGATGCCGTCCAGTTCTGCCAGGACGGTGCACCGGAGGTGCTGCTGTATGAATCGGCCTTCGAGGGCGATGCCCTGTCGCGCCTGCTGGCCCAGCTGACGCGCAACACACCGGGTGTGGTTGCAGTGGAAGTGCTGCCGTCCGGCGACGAATGCAGCCTCGCCACGCCAGGCATCAGCGAGAGCACCCAGCTCGGGATGGACGCGCTGCGGCAGATGCTGCTGCCGGTGCTGGTGCTGGAGCTCAGCCGGGCCGCACAGCACTGAGCCGGCAGCGGCTCAGGCGCCAAAGACCTTGCGCAGGATGGCGCTGCCGGTGCCCAGCGGGTCCTTGCGGATCTTCTTCTCCTCCTCGCCGATCATCAGGTAGAGCCCGTCCAGGCTCTTGCCGGTGACGTAGCGCTGGATGTTGGCGTCGTCGCCCTTGACCAGGCCGAGCTTGGCCACCTTGCCGGCCACGGCGTTGTACTTGTCGGCCAGCGCCACCTTCTCGGTGGCCTTGGTCACGATCGGCAGGAACTGCTCGCCCAGCGGGCTGCGGGTCTTGCGGGCGAAGAAATCGGTGACCGAGGTGTCGCCACCGCGCACGATCTTCAGCGCATCGTCCACGGACATCGACTTCGCCGCGCTCACCAGCAGCGTGCGCGCCTGCGGCACGGCGGCCTCGGCGGCGCGGTTCATCGCGGTGATGAGCTCGTCGACCTTCTTCTGCCCGCCGGTGGCCTTCAGCAGCTTGGCCGCGTCGTTCAGGAAGCCGGGCAACGGAATGCGCACCTTCGGATTGCCGAGAAAGCCGTCGCTGCGGCCCAGCAGGTCGACCGCGGCATTCGCGCCGCGCTCCAGTGCGCTGCGCACGCCCTGCGCGGCCTCCGATTCATTGAACCCGGCGGCCCATGACGGGTCCATCCACAGCCAGCCACCGGCCAGCCCCCCCGTCGTAAACTTGCGACGCTGCATCGAAAGACTCCTCATGCCCGTGTCCCGCCGCCATCTTGCCACCGCCGCCCTGCTCGCGGCCGCCGCAGCCGCCGGCTGGCTGGCCTTCGGGCGCAGCGCCGCTGTCGAGCCCGCGCCGCAGGTGAACTACACCCTGCTCGACGGCCAGCAGCTCAGCACCGACAAGCTCAAGGGCCAGGTCGTGCTGGTCAACTTCTGGGCCACCAGCTGCACCACCTGCGTGGCCGAGATGCCGCAGATCATGGCCACGCACGAGAAGTACAAGACCAAGGGCTACCAGACGGTGGCGGTGGCGATGAGCTACGACCCGCCGGCCTACGTGGCCAACTTCGCCAAGACGCGCCAGCTGCCGTTCGGCGTGGCCATCGACAACACCGGCGCCATCGCGAAGAGCTTCGGCGACGTGAAGCTGACGCCCACCACCTACCTGATCAACAAGCGCGGCGAGATCGTCAAACGCTATGTCGGCGCGCCCGATTTCGCGGCGCTGCACACCCTGGTGGAGAAGCTGCTGGCCGAGCAGGCCTGAAGGCACCCCACCTGAAACGACAAAGCCGGCAGATGCCGGCTTTTTTCATGGGCGCGTCGCCTGCCTCAGGCGGTCGTGACGCCAGCGCCTGCGGCCTGCTGGTCCGCGTGGTAGCTGCTGCGCACCATCGCGCCCACCGCAGCGTGGGTGAAGCCCATTTTCTGCGCCTCGGCCTCGAACATCCTGAAGGTGTCGGGGTGCACGTAGCGCCGCACCGGCAGGTGGTGGCCGCTGGGCGCCAGGTACTGGCCGATGGTCAGCATGTCGATGTCGTGGGCGCGCATGTCGCGCATCACCTGCAAGATCTCGTCATCCGTCTCGCCCAGGCCGACCATGATCCCGCTCTTGGTGGGGATGTGCGGGAACAGCGCCTTGAACTTCTTCAGCAGGTTCAGGCTGAAGGCGTAGTCGCTGCCCGGGCGCGCTTCCTTGTACAGGCGCGGCGCGGTCTCCAGGTTGTGGTTCATCACGTCCGGCGGCGCGGCCTTCAGGATCTCCAGCGCACGGTCGTCGCGGCCGCGGAAGTCGGGCACCAGGATCTCGATGCGGGTGGCCGGCGACTGCTCGCGCACCTGGCGGATGCACTCGACGAAGTGGCCGGCGCCGCCGTCACGCAGGTCGTCGCGGTCGACGCTGGTGATCACCACGTACTTCAGCTTCAGCGCGGCGATGGTCTTGGCCAGGTTGGCCGGCTCGTTCACATCCAGCGGGTCGGGCCGGCCGTGGCCCACGTCGCAGAACGGGCAGCGCCGGGTGCACTTGTCGCCCATGATCATGAAGGTGGCCGTGCCGTGGCCGAAGCATTCGCCGATGTTCGGGCAGCTGGCTTCCTCGCAGACCGTGTGCAGCTTGTGCTCGCGCAGGATCTGCTTGATCTCGTAGAAGCGGGTGCTGGGGCTGCCGGCCTTGACGCGGATCCAGTCGGGCTTCTTCAGCGTTTCCGCCGCCACCACCTTGATGGGGATGCGCGCGGTCTTGGCCTGGGCCTTCTGCTTGGCGGTGGCGTCGTAGCTGGCGGCCGGCTGGGCCTCGCGGGTGGTGTTCTCGGTGGCCATGGTGGTCGTGCCTGCGGGCGTTGATTTGTCAGGGCGTGAATTGCGCCACCAGCCGGTCGCCCAGCTGCTGCGCCACCGTGGCCCAGTCGGTGGAAACCCCGAGTCTAGCGAGGTCGACCGTCTGCAGCCCTGCGTAGCCGCACGGATTGATGCCGCCGAAGGGCGCCAGGTCCATCGCCACGTTCAGCGCCACGCCGTGGTAGCTGCAGTGCCGGCTGATCTTGATGCCCAGCGCCGCCACCTTGCCGAGACCTGCGAACGGGTCACCGCCCGGCGCCGGGCCGGTCAGCATCGCGTGGCTGCCGGGGTCGGCCAGGCGCACGTAGATGCCAGGTGCGCCCGCCACCCGGTGGCCGGTGACGCCATGGGCCTGCAGCACCCGGATCACCGCGCTTTCCAGCCGGTAGACGTATTCCTTGACGTAGATGCCCAGTCGCTTCAGGTCGACCAGCGGATAGGCCACGACCTGGCCCGGGCCGTGGTACGTGACCTGGCCGCCGCGGTTGGTCGGCACCACCGGGATGCCTGCGGGGTTCAGCAGGTGCTCGGGCTGGCCGGCGAGGCCCTGGGTGTAGACCGGGTCGTGCTCGACCAGCCACAGCTCGTCGGGCGTGTCGGGCATGCGCGCCTCGGTGAAGGCGCGCATCGCCTCGACCGTGGGCGCGTAGGGCTGGCGCCCGAGCTGGCGGACCTGCATGACCCGGCGGCTACAGCACCACCTTGACCATCGGGTGCGTGCTGAGCGTGCGGTACAGCTCGTCGAGCATGTCGCGGCTGGTGGCGGTGACGGTGAGCGTCAGCCCCAGGTACTTGCCGCTGCTGCTGGGCCGGTGCTCGACGGTGCTGGCGTCGAAGCCGGGGTCGAACTGCAGCGCGATCGCGACGATGGCCTCGACATAGCCGGGTACCTGCGCGCCCATCACCTTGATCGGGAAGGCGCTGGGGTAGGTGATCAGCGATTCTTCGGGCGGGATGTCGCGGGGCATGGCAGTCATCGACCAGAGTTGGAGGCTCAGATCGATTGTTCAAGCTTGGCGCGCTGGTAGGCCTCGTACAGCCGGGCGTACACCGGGCCGGGCTTGCCGCGCAGCGCGCCGTGGCCCACCGGCTCGCCGTCCAGCCGCGTGACCGGCAGCACTTCCTTGGTGGCGGAGCTCAGGATCAGCTCGTCGGCCGCATGCACGTCGCTCTCGGCGATGGGCCGCAGGTTGTAGGCGATGCCGACCTCGGCGCACAGCTCGGCCAGCAGGTCGACGCGGATGCCGTCGAGCACATGCTCGCTCTTGGGCGGGCCCAGCAGCGCGCCCTCGTGCACCACCCAGACGTTGCTGCCGGATGCCTCGGTGAGCCAGCCGTCGCGGAACATCACTGTCTCCGTCGCGCCCCGGTCGGCCGAGATCTGCCGCGCCAGCACATTGCCCAGCAGGGACACGCTCTTGATGTCGCCGCGCTCCCAACGGAAATCGCGCGCGGTGACGCAGGCCACGCCCTGGTGGCGCTGCTCGGCCGAGGGCGGCTTCATCGGGCTGGTCATCACGAAGACCGTGGGTGCGATGCCTTCGGGCATCACGTGGTCGCGCAGCGCCACGCCGCGGGTGATCTCGATGTAGACCAGCTGGTCATCGGCCGACTGGGCGGCGATCAGCTCGCGCACCAGGGCCAGCCAGCCGTCGCGGCCATGCGGGTTGGCAATGCGCAGCTTGCCCAGGCTGCGGCCCAGCCGCGCCATGTGCTCGTCGAAGCGGAAGCAGCGCCGGCCATAGACCGGGATCACCTCGTAGATGCCGTCGCCGAAGATGAAGCCGCGGTCCAGCACCGAGACCTTGGCGTCGCGCAGCGGCAGGGTCTGGCCGTTCAGGTGGCACAGGGTGTCGGGCAGCGCGGTGGTCATGGCGGGCCTTTCAGCGGGGGTTCGGCGTCAGCTTAGCCCAGGCGAGCCGGGCCTCACTTGATCCACAGCCGGATCGAGTCCCAGGCGCGGCCGAAGAGACCGGCCTCGGGCACGGCCTGCAGCACCACCAGGGGCACGCTGGCGATCTTGGCGCCGGCGGCGGTGCTCACCTCCAGCGTGCCCACCTTCTGGCCCTGGGCCAGTGGCGCGACCAGGGGGTCGGTGCGGGCGATGGCGGTCTTGAGCTTGTCGCCCTCGCCCTTGGGCACGGTGACGACGATGGCCTGCTGCGCACCCAGCGCCGCCGTGGGCTGGGCGCCCTTCCACACCGGCACCGTGGTGGCGGCCTTGCCGCCGTCGAACAGGCGCACCGCGTCCCAGGCCGTCCAGCCCCAGTTCAGCAGCTTCTGGCTCTCGCCGGCGCGGGCCTCGCGCGAGGCCGTGCCCATCACCACGCTGATCAGGCGCCGCTTGCCGTTGGGAAAGTCGCGCTGGGCGCTGGCCACCAGACAGTAGCCGGCGGCGTCGGTGTAGCCGGTCTTCATGCCGTCGATCGACGCGTCGCGCCCCAGCAGCATGTTGCGGTTGTCCTGCTTGATGCCGTTGTAGGTGTAGTTGCGCAGCGCGTAGTAGGCAGCGTAGTACTCCGGGAAGTCGCGCACGATGCGTGCGGCGATCACCGACAGGTCGCGGGCGCTGCTGTAGTGGCCGGCCTCGGTCAGGCCGGTCACGTTCTTGAACTGGGTGTTCTTCAGGCCCCAGGCCTGGGCCTGGCGGTTCATCATGCCGACGAAGCCGTCCAGCGTGCCGCCCACGCCCTCGGCCAGCGCCACTGCGGCGTCGTTGCCCGAGACGGCGATCATGCCGCGCAGCAGTTCGTCGACCTTGGGCGTCATCGTCGTGTCGATGAACATCAACGAGCCGCCGCCCTTGCGCTCGGACCAGGCGCGCAACGACACCGGCAGCGCCTGCTCCAGCGTCAGCTTCTTCGCCTTCAGCGCGTCGAACACCAGCCAGGCGGTCATCAGCTTGGTCAGCGAGGCGGGGTCGGCCTGCACGTCGGCCTGGCGCTCGGCCAGCACCTGGTTGCTGGCAACGTCCAGCAGCAGGTAGGACTTGGCGGCGACTTCGGGCGGCACGGGCGCCTGGGCGCTGGCGTTCAGGAACGGGGCGACGGCCAGCAACAGGGCCAGCAGCTTGGGCAGCAGACGGTTCATCAGGGTCCGGAAGAGAGGAGAAGGAGTTCAG
>Ga0116180_1003605_pt1 | contig 11617 bp, 12 predicted proteins | sample AD_UKC073_MetaG_FD_89804 | JGI IMG/M metagenome (GOLD analysis project Ga0116180, IMG submission 89804) | Active sludge microbial communities of municipal wastewater-treating anaerobic digesters from USA - AD_UKC073_MetaG | ecosystem: Engineered > Bioreactor > Anaerobic > Digestate | place: USA... | reverse complement strand
GGAACTCGGGCGGTCGGCCGACCGCTGCGCCCCGACAAAGACGATCGGCACCGGCGTCCTGAGCATGAACCTGACGGCGGCGGCCGAGTAGGCCATCGTGTCGGTGCCGTGGGTGACGATCACGCCGGACGCGCCGTGCCGGATCTCGTCGTAGACCGCTCGTGCGAGGTCCTGCCAGATCGCTGGAGACATGTTCTCGGAGAGGATGCTTGCCACCTGGCGGTCACGGTAGCGGGCGATATCCCCGAGTTCCGGGATCGCCCGCAGGATGTCGCTCGCCGAGAACTGGCTCGTCACCGCCCCGGTCCGGTAGTCCACCCTGCTTGCGATCGTCCCGCCGGTGGATATGATCGAGAGTTCGGGGAGGTCGGGGTTCTGGACGACGACCCCGGCCCCTGCCGGGGGCTGGGGGGCCGCGCGCCCGACCAGTTCAATCTTCTGGGGCGATGTCCCGATGTTGTAGCCGTTGTCCAGTTTGATGACGGCCATCCCGTCCCGTTCAGCGATGTAGGTGCCGGTGAGCGCGGTCCCGCCGTTCGCGTAGCGCACCAGGTCTCCGGCCTGAAATGGTTCTGTTATACTATCATCCTCCGTGATTCTGATATCAGGTCTTCAAACGCGCGCGAAAGCGCCGTTTCCGTCTCCTTCGCCCATGCCACGTCCCGGGCGAGGAGTTCCTTCTGCTCTGCGAGTTGCACCGCGACCGCGGCAGGCGCCGGGCCGCCGGTGATCGTTCGCACAGCGACGGCGTGACGCGGGTCAAGGACCGCGTCGATCCGCTCCTGGGTCACGCCCAGGTCGACGACCGAGAGGCCGGCCGCCTCCCGTGCGGCGCCCTCGAGCGTCGCGAGGTCGAGCGAGCCGTGCCTGACCGCCCGCCCGACGATCCGGTGGGCGGTGCGGAACGCAAGTCCGTACTCCCGGACGAGGACGTCGGCAAGTTCTGTCGCGGTGGAGAACCCCCTGCCCGCCTCGGCGGCCATCCGTTCGGTGTTGAAGGTCGCGGTCCCGATCATACCGGATAACAGCGGGAGGCTCTCGCGGGCCGCCTCCACCCCCCGCCAGAGATGCGGGGTCAGCTCCTGGAGGTCGCGGTTGTAGCTCATCGGGAGGCCCTTTGTGATGGTGATCGCAGCGGTGAGTGCCCCCGCGACCGTCCCGGCCTTTGCCCGCATGATCTCGGCGACGTCCGGGTTCTTCTTCTGGGGCATGATCGAGGAGGAGGAGCAGTAGGCGTCGTCCAGCTGGACGAACCCAAAAAACGAGGTGCTCCAGAGGACCAGCTCCTCACAGAGCCGGCTTGTCGTCGTCATGCAGATGGCGATACTGGAGAGCACCTCGAGCGCGAAGTCCCGGGCGGCGACCGCGTCCATGCTGTTTGCCGCCGGGCGGGCGAACCCGAGGAGCCGGGCGGTGTAGTCGCGGTCGAGCGGGAAACCGGTCGAGGCGAACGCCGCCGAACCGAGGGGAGATACATCCACCCGGGCGTAGGCCTCCCTGAGCCGGGCGGCATCGCGGGAGAAGGCCTGCTCGTAGGCGAGGAGGTAGTGGGCCAGCGTCGTGGGCTGGGCATGCTGCAGGTGGGTGAAGCCCGGCATCACCGTCTCTGTGTGCCCGGCCGCGACGTCGAGCAGGGTCGCCCTGAGGTCGGCAAGCGACCGCACGAGGGCGATGATCTCCTGCTTCAGGCGTATCCTGATACAGGTGGCAACCTCGTCGTTCCGGGACCTGCCCATGTGGAGGCGGCCGCCGATATCCTCCCCGACCCGGTCGATGAGGCAGGCCTCCTTCCCGGCATGGATATCCTCAAACCGCTCGTCGAACGCCTCCGCCGGGAGGCCGTGGTCGTGGAGGTCGAGGAGCGCCGCCATCAGCGCACGGGCCGGGGCTTCGTCGATGATCCCCTGCCGCCGAAGGCCGAGGAGGTGCGCCATGTCCACGAGGAGGTCCGCCTCAGCTATCCAGCGGTCGGCATCCATCGATGCAAGAAAATGCTCGAGGTTGGCCGAACGTTCGCCGGAGAGACGGCCCTGCCGAATCTGATCCGAACGCATTCTATCAACAGTCCTGTCTGTACCGTTTGGCCCCTGAAGAGATTAAAACCACGCCCAAGGGGGAGGAGAACGTGGGCCCGCCCGGGGATAGAGATCGAGGCCGCTGTGAGAAGAGATCTCAAACCGGTTGATTCGATCCCTCCTCAAAGCCGCCCTGCAAGAGCAGCATCCAGTCGGGATATCAGGTGGCGGATAAGCGCCGTCCGGTCCTTCGGCCCTGCTCCCGGGGGGTGAAGCAAGAAGCCCCTCCCGGCAGGTGCGGGGCAGCTCACTTATCTTTGACTTGAGATTTGATGACAACGTATCCAAGCGCGGTGATGGCCTCTTCGACATCCTCAATGGATACTTTCTCGGCATCGAAGTCAAATTTGACTTTGCTTGAGTTAAACATCACCTTTACGCTATCTTTATCCACACCGGCCAGAGATTGCGTTGCTTTTTCGATCTTCTGGACGCATGACGGGCAGGCCAATGTCTCTAACTGAATCGTTGCTCCTTTCACCTTCATCTCCCCTCATACTGATATCATAATCTGTAGCGGAGAAGCCGCATTCCGTTCAAGATGACGACCAAAATGCTTGCTTCGTGCACCAGCATCGCTATAGACATGTTCATCCATTCACTTAAAAATACACTTGCCAGCAGGACCAGCACAACGCCTACCGCGATGACAATATTCTGGTGCATGTTGGCAGCCGTTGCTTTTGTCAAGCCCAGCGCGTGTGGCAAGCGGCTGAAATCCGAATTCATCAGGACGACATCCGAGGTCTCAATTGCGACATCCGTGCCGCTTCCCATGGCAATGCCGATCTGCGCCAGAGCGAGGGATGGGCTATCATTCACGCCGTCTCCAACGAATGCTACGATATGACCTTTGGATTTTAACTCTTCAATATATTTCGACTTATCTCCCGGCAGCATATGTCCGTGCGCTTCTGTCAGCCCCAGTTCAGCCGCCACCAGATCGACTGTCCCCTGGTTGTCCCCCGAGAGGACGACCAGGTTTTTAACGCCCAATCTCTTTAATTTCTGCAGGTCTTCTTTTACACCCGGACGGATCTGGTCACGGATACCCATCAGTGCTCTCAGTTCGCCGTCGACGGACGTTAAAACGAGTGAATTTCCGTTCTTTTCAAACCGGGCAATATCCGCACGGGCTTTATCGGTTAGATGGATATTCTCTCGCTCCATGAGCGCAACATTGCCCACCGCAACCCTGTGTCCGTCGATGTAAGCGACAATCCCGGCGCCTTTTACGACATCTGTCCGTTCTACCCGGCATACTGTCGTATCACCGATATATTCTACAATTGCGCGGGCAAGAGGATGATCTGATTCTTTCTCAACGCTTGCAAGGTAAGCCAACACCTCTCGAACGTTGTCTGTGTAGAACTCTTTGTCTGCCACTTCAGGATTGCCTATCGTCAACGTGCCTGTTTTGTCGAAAACGATGGTATCAACCCTGCTAAAATCGCCAATAACCTCACTGCCCTTTAAGAGAACGCCATGCCGTGCTCCGTTGCCGATGCCCGCTACGTTTGAGACGGGGACGCCGATGACCAGTGCTCCGGGGCATCCCAGAACCAACAATGTAATGGCCAGTTCAACATCCCGTGATACCAACCACGTGACAATGGCGAGCCCCAGGACTGCCGGCGTGTAGTATTTAGCAAATCGATCAATGAAGCGCTCCGCTTCGGATTTCGAGTCCTGGGCTTCTTCAACTAACTCTATAATCTTACCAAAAGTGGTATCCTCACCCACACGGTCAGCAACAATCTGGAGCGTTCCATTCTCGAGGATCGTCCCGGCATATACGCCTGAATCCTTCTTTTTGCCGACCGGGACAGACTCGCCGGTGATGCTTGCCTCATTAACGTGGCCTTCCCCTGACAGAACGGTCCCATCAACAGGAACTTTCGCGCCGGTCTTCACCAGTAAGATATCGCCTACGTCGACGTCGTCCACCAATACTTCTTCAAATTCACCGTTCTCCATCAGTTTTAAGGCGCTTTCCGGCGCCATCTCGGTCAACTCTTTTATGGCCGAACGCGTCTTGTTCAATGTCCGCTGCTCCAGATAAGCACCGAACAAGAACAAGAAGGTGACAATGGCGGATTCTTCAAAATTCCTGAGGAGAAACGCCCCGATGACCGCGACGGTGACTAGAACATCAATACTGACGACTCTAACCTTCAATGCTTGATAGGCCTGGATTGCAATAGGCGCAACCCCTAAAATTGAAGCGATGGCCAGGGACCAGGTAGCCACAGTCTCATTATTAAAACCCAGTCCACTGATAAACCCGAGAACGATCAGAATAGCGCAGATCAGCGTTATATGATTTTTCTTGCTCAGTATGAATCTCTGCAAAACGCTCACCGTCTTCTCTGTATTATAACGATCTAAGCACGATATGCGCTATCCAGCATGATATGCCCTATCCAGCTCGGCCAGCATACTGTAGACAGCCTCATAACTCTCGCACACACCTTCCGGGACGGTGTAAGTATCCGTAACCTCCTGCAGTCGGGCAAACTCTTCGTTCAATTCAGGTTTATCTGGGCCCGCTGCTTTTGTTTTTTCAACGATCGTATCGAACAACCTGTGAACTTCACCAAATTCCGGGTGATTGCTCCCATGAACTCTTGCTACGATCGGCACATACAGTTCCAATGTCTGAAGGTGCTTCTTCATCGCCTGGTCAAATGTTAAGGTATCTGTCATTCACTCTTCCTCCTGCATTCACAGATAGATGGTTTTCGGTAACCATACGCGGGCATTCCACCTATGTATTGTAGATTAAATAAGATGCTACAAGCCATCGCGTATCGCCACGCCGGGGAGGGTGTCCCGGCAGAGGCATCTCTGGACCGATCTCACCCGGCAACGTGCGCCTCCGCCCCCACAATACCCGGCACATATTCTCCCAATATGGAAAAATATCAAACTAATTTTAATACTATAGTATAATATAACTGCAAATTTTCGACACTACTATATACCGACAGCGTGATGATTACTCAGTATACAACTACCCATACAGATGGAGATACATATGAAGCAACTCACTGCAATTCTTCTGGCCGTGGCCCTGGTCGCGGCATTCGCGTTTGTCGCCGGATGCACCGGAACGGAAACCGGCGACGTGACGCACCTCCGGATCGGCTACCAGCCGAGCACCCACCAGACCGCCCACATGACCGCGATGGAGAAGGGATGGTGGCAGGAAGACCTCGCGCCCTACGGTGTTACGCAGGTGACTGACAAACAGTTCGAGACCGGCCCGCCCGAGATGCAGACGATGCTTGCCGGAGAACTCGATATCGCCTACGTCGGCTCCGCCCCGTTCATCGCGGCCGTGAGCACCGGGCTTGACGCAAAGATCATCGCAGCAGTCCAGACCCAGGGCTCCGACCTGGTGCTCAGGAACGAAGTCCCGTACTCGACCCCCGCCGACCTCGCGGGCAAGACGATCGCCACCTTCCTGCCGGGGTCCATCCAGGACACCGTCCTCCGGACCTGGCTTGAGGAGAACGGCGTCGACCCAGCAAGCGTCGATATCAAGGCTATGGGCCCCGGCGAGGCCGTCACCGCCATCTCCGCCGGCCATGTCGACGGCGTCTTCCTGCCCCACCCGTACCCGTCCGTCATCGTAGCGGAGGGCATAGGGAGGTCCGTGGTGCAGTCGGGCGAGATGCTCAAGGACCACTCATGCTGTGTCCTGGTCGCCAGCGGCTCGCTGATCCGTGAGCACCCCGAGATCGTCGAGCAGGTCGTCAGGACCCACATCAAGGCGACGGAGTACAACCTCGAACACCCCGACGAGGCCGCATCCATCTATGCGAGCAAGACCGGGCAGAACGTCGAGACCGTGAAGGCATCCTTCCACGACTGGGACGGCACCTGGACCGCCGACCCGAAGGTCATCACGGCCTCGGTCGTGGACTACACGAACCTCCAGTACGAGCTCGGCTACATCAGCAAGCCCCTGACCCAGGACGACCTCTTCGACTTCTCGTTCTACGAGAAGGCCCGGGCATAACCCGGGACATCCCCATTTTTTCTCCAAAAGTATCTTTTACGGCGATGCCGATGAAATAATGGAAACGCCTCCGGAGATGATCGCCTGACGATCCCTCCGGCACCCGTCATGAGCAGCGGAACATAGACATGAACAGACAGACACAGAAACGATTACTCGGCGCCGCAGCGCTCGTCGTCGCGGCGGTGATCTGGCAGATCGTCGCCGTGTACATAGTAGGACGGTCGTTCATCCTCCCGAGCGTCACCGACGTCGCCGAAGCGTTCGTCAACCTCCTCGGCTCAGGCACCCTCCTTACCGACGCCGTGGTCAGCCTCGAACACTTCGGGATCGGGCTCATCGCGGCGCTCCTCCTCGGCGTCCCCATCGGGATCCTGATGGGGTGGTTCCGGGTCGCGGACTTCCTCCTCGACCCGATCATCGAGATCCTCCGCCCCATACCGCCGCTCGCCTGGATCCCGTTCGCCATCATCTGGTTCGGGCTCACCACCCAGGCGGCGGGCTTCGTCATCTTCGCGGGCGCCTTCTTCCCGATCCTGACCGCGACCTACTCCGCGTTCCGGTCCGTCCCGAAGGTCTTTGTGGAGGCGGGCAAAGTGCTCGGGTGCGACACATCGTTTGAGCTGATCCGCTACGTCGCTCTCCCCGCCGCCCTCCCGGCGATAGCCTCCGGTATCAGGATCGCCATGGGCGTCGGGTGGATGTGTCTCGTGGCCGCCGAGATGTTCGGCGTCTCAAACTACGGCCTCGGCTACCAGCTCTGGCATAACTACTATCTCCACCAGATGCCCAACGTCGTCGTCTACATGCTGATCCTCGGTTTCGTGGGCCTCGCCATCGACCGCATCTTCCGCAACTACGTCGATGCACGGCTCCTGCGGTGGCATGCCGGGGAGGTGGCCTAGAATGAGCGGAGTTACGATACGGGACCTCAGCAAAGCCTTCCCGAGAGGGGACGGCACCGTGACGCAGGCGCTCGAGAACGTCAACCTGGAGATCGGCGATACGGAGTTCATCTGCCTGGTCGGGCCGTCGGGGTGCGGGAAGACGACACTCCTCCGGATCATCGCCGGGCTTGAGACCACGACCACGGGAAGCGTGACCATCGACGGCAACGCGGTCACCGGCCCGGACCCGAAGCGCGGGATGGTCTTCCAGGAGTACTCCCTCTTCCCCTGGCGGAAGGTGGTCGACAACGTCGCCTTCGGCCTCGAGATGAAGGGCGTCGGAAAGGCGGAACGGCGAAAGACGGCGGACCGCTACATCGAGATGGTCGGCCTCTCCCAGTTCCGGGACGCCTACCCCTTTGAACTCTCCGGCGGGATGCGGCAGCGGGTGGCGATTGCGCGAGCGCTCGCAAACGACCCCGACGTCCTCCTCATGGACGAGCCGTTCGGGGCGCTGGACGCCCAGACGCGGAACCGGATGCAGAAAGAACTACTCTGCCTCTGGAAAAAGACTGAGAAGACGATCGTCTTTGTCACCCACAGCGTTGACGAGGCGGTCTACCTCTCCGACCGGATCATCGTCCTCTCGCCACGGCCCGGATCGGTCCAGGAGATCATCACCATCCCCTGGCCCCGACCGCGGGACCGCACCAGCGCCGACTTCGCGGAGGTGCGGCGACGGGTGCTCGAGATGATTAACGAGACCGAAACAACCCAGTAAGGTTTATTAGAGGAAATCCCCATTTTATAAAGCACTCATAGATCGGCAGGAGTTTTTAACGATGGTAAGAAAACCAGCGAAGATGTACAGGAATCTCGCAAAGATGGCATATACGCGCAGAGAATACATGGGCGGCGTACCGGGCAGCAAGATCGTGCAGTTTGATATGGGCAACCTTACCCAGGACTTCCCGGTCGAACTCTCTATCGTCGTCGAGGAAGCCTGCCAGATACGCCACACGGCCCTTGAGGCCGCTCGTATCAGCGTCAACCGGCAGCTCCAGAAAGAGGTCGGGAGGGCAAACTACCGCTTCAAACTCCGGACCTTCCCCCACCACGTTCTGCGTGAGAACAAGCAGGCGACCGGCGCAGGAGCGGACCGTGTCTCGGAAGGAATGCGCCTCGCCTTCGGGAAGGCCGTCGGGACCGCGGCACGGGTCCAGCCTGGCCAGAAGGTCTTTACCGTCTGGACAAACCCCCAGTACGTTGAGAAGGCGAAGGTCGCTCTCCAGCGCGGCACCTATAAGCTCCCGTCCCCCGCAAGGATCGTCGAAGAGCGGGAAACGACGGCATAACGGCCCCCCGGTCCATCCTTTTTTCGCGGGGCGACCTGCAGGCGGCAGACTCGGTACCTGCTGGAATATAGGTTTTTATAGTCTCTTCCCACCAGTGTTAATGATGGTTCATCCGGCAGATTCGACGCTCCCGGGCGCACTGGCAGACGCCACAGAAAGGGCGCTTGCAGAGGCCGAGATCCGGCTCCCGCGCGATGTGCTCGCGGCGCTTGAGAGGGCGGCGGCGGTCGAGAGGGACGAGATCGCACGATCCGAACTCGCTACAATCCTTGAGAATATCGCACTCGCAGAAGAGCGGCAGGTGCCGATCTGCCAGGATACCGGCGTACCGGTGGTCTACCTCACCCTGCCCCCCGATATCCCGTTCACACCCTCCATCTTCGAGGGAGTGCGGGAGGTGGTGCGCCGGGCGACGGCGAGAATCCCGCTCCGCCCAAACGTCGTCGATCCGATCACCCGGAGAAACACCGGGGACAACACCGGCGTCGGGATGCCTGCAGTCCACGTGACGCCCGGCGACCGGCTCACGGTGACCGTGCTCCCGAAAGGCGCGGGCTCTGAGAACGCATCACGGATCGGGATGCTCCTCCCCTCGCAGGCTTCCGGGATCCCGAGGTTCGTCGCCGAGACGATGCTCATCGCGGGGGGCAGACCCTGCCCGCCCGTGATCCTCGGTGTCGGGATCGGCGGGACGTTTGATACCGTGGCTGCGCTTGCAAAGGAAGCCCTGCTCCTCCCGGTCGACACCATGGACGACTACGAGCAGGAGATCTGCGACGCGGTCAACGCCCTCGGCATCGGGCCGATGGGGCTTGGGGGCGATACGACGGCGCTCAGCGTGAAGGTGAAGCGGGCGGACTGCCACACCGCATCACTCCCGGTGGCGGTGAACGTGCAGTGCTGGGCCTGCCGCCGGGCGACCGTGGAGGTTCGCCGATGATCAACCTCACAACACCGCTCGGCGACGAGGTCCTCGACCTCAGGGCGGGCGACCGGGTGACCCTCTCCGGAACGATCTACACCGCCCGGGACGAGGCACACCTCCGGATGATGGAGGAAGGCATCCCCTTCGCTCCCGAGGGCGCCGTGGTCTACCACTGCGGCCCTGTGGTGCAGGAGGGGCGGCTCGTCGTCGCCGGACCCACCACGTCCGCGCGGATGAACGCGCTCACGGGATTCCTCATCGATGCGGGCGTCCGCGCCCTCATCGGTAAAGGCGGTATGGGGCCGGAGGTGGTCGAGCAGCTCCGGGGGCGCGCCGTCTACCTCGCGCTCACGGGGGGGTGCGCCGCGCTCGCCGCCGCACGCATGCGTCTTTGCGGCGTCTATTTTGAAGACCTCGGCATGGCTGAGGCGGTCTGGGTCATCAAAGCCGATCACCTGCCGTTGACGGTCGGGATCGACGCCCACGGCGGCGATCTCTTCCGCGCGGTACGCGAGAAAGCGAAAACACAATTTCATCAGCGATTCAATAGTAAGCAGGATAGCGTTTCATGAAACTCGTCATCGATGAAAGCCGCTGCAAGGGGTGCAACCTCTGCGTGCTGGTCTGCCCGTACAGGATATTTCAGGAAGGGACGGAACTCAACAGTCGGGGGGTCGTCTCCCCGGTCCTCGACCGTCCCGAACGGTGCACAAACTGCAGGCTGCAGCCCCTCTACGGGCGGATGCTCTGCGGGGTCTGCCACATGATATGCCCCGACCAGGCGATCACCTGGGTCGAGGAGGAACCGTTTGAGCCACACAAAGTGGAGGTGGAGTTTTGAGCAGGGTTGAGTTCATGCAGGGCAATGCAGCCTGTGCGGAGGGCGCGCTCGCCGCCGGGTGCCGGTTTTTCGGGGGCTACCCGATCACGCCGTCGACCGAGATCGCAGAGACCATGGCCCGGAGGCTCCCAAAGGTCGGCGGGGTCTTCATATCCATGGAGGACGAACTCGCGAGCATCGCCGCGGTGATCGGCGCCGCCTGGACCGGAACAAGGGCCATGACCGCCACGAGCGGTCCGGGGTTCTCGCTGATGATGGAGAACATCGGCTACGCGGCCATGACCGAGACGCCGTGCGTCATCGTCAACATCCAGCGGGGCGGCCCGAGCACCGGTCAGCCGACGCGGGCGGCGCAGGGCGACATGCTCCAGTGCCGGTTCGGGTCGCACGGCGACTACAGCACCATCGCGCTCACCCCGAACTCCGTCCAGGAGATGTTTGACCTGACGGTGAAGGCGTTTGACCTCGCCGACCGGTTCAGGGTCCCAACCTTCCTGATGTCTGACGAGGTCGTGGGCCACATGCGGGAGCGGGTGACCATCCCGGACTCGGTCGATATCACTCCCCCGGCCCCGCTTGCGGAAGGCTCGCTGCCTTACGAGGCCGGCGACGACGGTGTCCCTGGTTTTGCGCCCTTCGGTTCGGGGAGGTCGATACATGTGACCGGGCTCACCCACGACGAGCGCGGCTACCCGGACACAACCGATCCTGAGGCGCACGAACGGCTTGTGCGCAGGCTGGTCTCCAAGGTCGAGTCGGCGCGCAGGGAGATCGCCGACTACGAGGTCACAAACCCCGACGCCGAGACAGTCTTTGTCACCTACGGCCCGCCGTCGCGGACGGTCGAGCAGGTGATGCGCGACCACCCCGACGAGTCTGTCGGCCACCTCAGGTTCAGGGTCGTCTGGCCGTTCCCAGAGTTTGCGCTCCAGGAGTTTCCCGACGCGAAAGTCTTCCTGATGCCGGAACTGAACATGGGTCAGATGGTCCGCGAGGTCCAGCGCCACGTCGACCAGCCGGTCATATCGATCCCGAAGATCGGGGGAGAACTCCACACCCCCGCCGAACTTGTGCGGGTTCTGGAGGCGCACCGATGATCGCGCCCGACTGGTTCAGGGAAGACCGGCTCCCGCACATCTACTGCACCGGGTGCGGCAACGGGACGGTCCTCAACTGCACCCTCGCGGCGGTGGAGGAGATGGGATGGGAGCGCGATGGGACGGCCTTCATATCCGGTATAGGATGCTCGTCCCGCGCCCCGGGCTACATCCTCGCAGACTCGCTCCACACCACCCACGGGAGGGCGCTCGCGTTCGCCACCGGGGTGAAGATGGCACGGCCTGACCTAAACGTCGTCGTCTTCACCGGCGACGGCGACCTTGCCGCCATCGGCGGGAACCACTTCATCCACGCCTGCCGCCGGAACGTGGACATGACCGTGGTCTGCATGAACAACCAGATCTACGGGATGACAGGCGGTCAGGGGAGCCCGACGACGCCGCCGGGAGCG
>Ga0116180_1003603_pt1 | contig 11618 bp, 10 predicted proteins | sample AD_UKC073_MetaG_FD_89804 | JGI IMG/M metagenome (GOLD analysis project Ga0116180, IMG submission 89804) | Active sludge microbial communities of municipal wastewater-treating anaerobic digesters from USA - AD_UKC073_MetaG | ecosystem: Engineered > Bioreactor > Anaerobic > Digestate | place: USA... | reverse complement strand
TTGACCCAGTTGTTCATGGTCATCGCCATGCCGTTGGTGGACCAGGTGTAGCGCTCATAGAGGCTGGGCGAGCGGGTCTTGCGCGAGTAGCCGCCTTCGTAGGTCTGGCGGGCATCCGGCGTGAAGCGGGCCAGCGCGCTGAGGTCGATATTGTGGTCGGTGCGGCTGCGCTCGGCGTTGTTGAAGGCGCTCGGGTTGTAGGATGCGTTGTAGCCCTGAACCGTGCCGGTATCCATCATCACCGTGCTGCTGCGGGCGCCGATCAGGGTCATCCATTGCGTCGACCAGGCTGCCTCCCACTCGCCGAAAACATCGAAGCGATCACGCTGGCCGTTGTTGATGTTCCAGAACGTATTCGGGCTCATCATGGGCGAATGGTCCACGGGCGCCCACCAGTCGCTGAGGCGATAGTGCTGGTATTCGCTGCCGACGCGGAAGAGGTCGCGATCGGAGCCGATGATCTCGGCCTTGAGGGCGAGGCCGGTGTTGTTGCCATCGGTATTCATCGGCATGCCGGCGACGTTGTGGGCGGCGCCATACCAGTAAAGCTTGTCTTCCAGGAAGTTCATCTCGTGTTGCGTCTCTTCGTGATAGACGCGGCCTTCGAGCCTGCCCCAGGCGAATCTGCCGGTGTAGCCAAGGTTGACCTGCTTGCTCTCGTTGTGGGTCATGTCCATATGCTGGTTGGGGAAGCCCTGATACGGAATGTGCTGATAGCCCAGCTTGAGATCCAGCACATGGTTGTCCAGCCGGTAGGCCATCGCAAGCTGATGGTTCTCGGTCTTGTAAGCCGTCGAGCCGACTTCGTTGCCGGGAATCCAGTGGGAACCGGCCGTGGTGTAGGTAGCCAGCGTGCCTGGCTTGAAATCCTTGGCCGACGTGTAATTGCCGGATTCGGCGGTCGAGCCGCTGTAGCGGATGCTGATGTTTTCGCTGGCGATGCTGGCCGACGCATTGGCCCCCCAGGCATTGCCGTTCGAGCGGTAGAAAGCACCCAGTTGGCCGCTGGTCTGCAAGCCTTCGCCGGGATTCGCGAAGCGTGGGGCGGTCGAATTGACGATGATCGTCCCGCCGATGCTGTCGCCGCCGGCGCTGACTGGCGTGATGCCCGCATAGACCCGGACGCTGTCGACGTTGCTCGGATCAATGTAGGAGAGCGGTGGATTCATGTGGTTGGCGCAGGCTGAAACGAGGTCCATGCCATCGATCTGGATGCGCAATCGGTCGTCAGCCAGACCATGGAGGCTGGGCAGGCTGGACACGCCACCGGCGCTCTGCAGATAGACACCGGGAACGTCACGCAGCAGACTGGCCGTGTCACTGCTGGCGGCGCGCATTGATGACAGCGTGTTGGGGTTGACCGCCGTTGATTCGGGCAGCGCCTTGGGTTTTTGGGCGCTGACCACGATATCGTCCAGCATTGGGTCGGACTGGGCAATGGCGCCATGCATCAACGCCGACGATGAAAAAGCCACGGCCATTGCGGCGGCCAGCGGGCGGATGCGGAACCCCATGAAACACTCCCAGATTATTGGTTTTTTAGCGGATGCTAATTTTCCAAAAGATCAGGGGCGGCGGGAATGTGGCAAATTGTCGCGGGCAAGGCGCGCCACCACATGTCGATTTTGGTCGATTTTTCCGGTTGACCGTGGCAGTCAGAAGGGCGGTGCGGCGGCACCACCCTGCGGCCGTTCTGGCGTTCAGCTTGTCCAGCGCTTCGCGCAGTTTCAACGGCTCGTCAAGGCGCAGCATCTTGCGAACGTTGGGGGCGAGTTCGTTGACCTCGGACTTCAGGACACGGTTCTTGACCTTGAGGATCTGTGACGGGTGCATCGAAAAGGTACGCAAGCCCATGCCGAGCAGTAGCCGGGTGAGGTCCGGGTCGCCGGCCATTTCGCCGCAGACGGAGACCGGGATATTGGCCTTTTCGGCCATCGACAGCGTGTGGGCGAGCAGCATCAGTACGGCCGGGTGCAGCGGATCGTAAAGCGCGGCAACCTGTTCGTCGGAGCGATCGATGGCCAGCGTGTACTGGATCAGGTCGTTGGTGCCGATCGACAGGAAATTGAGCCGGCGCAGGAAAAGCCCGATGGCCAGCGCGGCAGCGGGAATTTCGATCATGCCGCCAATCTGGATGTCTTCGTCGAAAGCGGCCTTTTCGCCGCGCAGGCTGGATTTGGCCTGTTCCACGGCGGCCAGTGTCTGGTCGATCTCATGGGCGTGCGCCAGCATCGGGATCAGCAGCTTGATCGGGCCGTACTTGGATGCACGGAGGATGGCACGCAACTGGGTCTGGAACATGCGGGGCTCGGCCAGCGACAGGCGGATGGCGCGGCGGCCGAGGGCAGGATTGGTCTTGACGCGGTCACCGGCCGTGCTCTCCGGGCGCAGATCCTTGTCGTTGCCGAGGTCGAAGGTACGGATGGTGACCGGCCGGCCACCCATGCCCTTGACCACCTTTTTGTAGGCTTCGTACTGCTCCCGCTCATCCGGCATGTCGCCGCGGTCGAGGAAGAGAAATTCGGTGCGGAACAGCCCGATCCCCTCGGCACCAGCGTCGAGCGCCACTGGCACGTCGTTGGGCAATTCGATGTTGGCGAACAGTTCGATCGGTACCCCGTCGATGGTTTCCGACTTGGCTGTCTTCAGGCGTTTCAGCTTGTTTTTTTCAAGCTCGATCTGTTCCTGGCGCAGCTTGTATTCATCCAGCACGCGCTGGTCTGGATTGACGATGACGACGCCACGCAGGCCGTCGACGATCAGTTGTTCGCCATCGCGAATCAATCCGCGGGCGTTTTCCAGACCGAGAACGGCAGGGATCGCCATGCTGCGGGCGAGAATGGAGGTGTGCGACGTGGCGCCACCGACATCGGTGATGAAGGCCGCGAAACGGTGTTCCTTGAATGAAATCGTGTCAGCCGGCGAGAGGTCGTGGGCGACGACGATCAGGACTTCTTCCTTGGAGCGCTTGGCATTTTTCAGCGTGGCGCGGCCGGGGTGTCCGAGCAGCTCCTTGACGACGCGTTCGACCACCTGAACGACGTCGAACTTGCGTTCGCGCAGGTAGAGATCGTCGAATTGCTCAAACTGGTCGACCAGTTGCTCCATCTGCTGGACCAGCGCCCATTCGGCATTGCAGCGCCGTTCGCGGATGATCTCGCGCGGCTTGACCGCCAGCTCCGGGTCTTCCAGGAACATGGTGTGGATGTCAATGAAGGCATTGAGCTCGGCAGGCGCGTGCTCGGTGTTCTCCTTCATCAGGATCAACTCTTCCTTGACCGCACTGACCGCCGCGTCGAAACGCTCGATTTCCTTGTCGATCATGCGCGGCGCCAGGGTCAGGTGGGCGACCTCCAGCGTGGCATGCGACATGAGCATGGCCCGCCCGATGGCGATGCCGCCGGAAACGCCAAGGCCGTGCAGGGTAAAGCTCATGGGCCGACCTTTCGGGGGGCAGCCCCGGGGAAGGTCGACACCCCTTCGGGGGGCCGCGCGCTAACCAGGCAAGGAGATCGATTCATTCATTCTCCCTCACCGAAATAATCGGCGATCAGTGCCAGCGGCGCTTCCATGGCCTCCGCCTCGTCGACCCCGTCGGTTTCCAGCGTAACTTTTGATCCCTTGCCGGCAGCGAGCATCATCACGCCCATGATGCTTTTGGCGTTGATGCGGCGCGTGCCCTTGCTCATCCAGACCTCGCACTTGTGCTTGCCGGCCAACTGCGTCAGCTTGGCAGAAGCGCGGGCATGCAGGCCAAGCTTGTTGATGATTTCAGTTTCGGTAGTCAGCATAGTTTAATGGTCCAGCATGTTGATAATGCCGTCTCGGCCGCCATCACGGGCGCGGACGATCAGGATGTCCATGCTCCGGTCGCGATAGTGCAGCGCCCGTAGCAGCATGGGTAAATTGACACCGGTCAAACCTTCGACACGGCCGCGTTCGAGCAACTTTAGCGCAAGGTTGGCCGGTGATGCACCGAAAATATCCGTCAGCACCAGCACGCCTGAGCCACGATCGACCAATGAGAGCATTTCGCGCGCCAAAGGCAACAAATCCAGCGGGTCATCCTGAGGACTGAGGCCAAGCTGGAGCAATTGCGTCGGGCGCTTGTTCAGCACATCGCAGACGTTCTGGACGAGTGCCTCACCATAGCTGCCGTGTGTAATGAGAAGGATGCCGATCATGTCTGCGATTCTAACAGCCAGTCGGGCTGACGTGCTTTACCGGCGACTGACGATCAGTATGCCGATGACGACCAGCGCCGCACCGGCCATTTGTGCCAGCGAAATTGATTCGCCCAGCAACCACCAACCGAAACCGATGGTCAGGATAGGCCCGATCATGCCAAACAACGATGCCTGTCCGGCGCCGATCCGGCGAATGGCGGCCGACTGTGCAAAGACCGGCACGATGGTGGCAAACAGCGCCATCGCCAATCCCCAGGCATAGACTGGCAGCGGCTGGACGAAGGCGCCCAGGGGGTGCGACGCCAGAAAGTGTGCGAGCGTCACGGCCGACGAAACCAGCATGGCCAATGCTGAAAAGCGCATGGCGCCGAGGCGGGTGATCATCGGGGCGCTACCGGACAGATAGAGCGCATACGACACACTTGACCCAAAGACCAGCGCTCCGCCCATCAGCACGGAACGCGTGTCGCCGAGCCCGAGGTCGTGTATAAAAGCGAAGCCGATACCCAGATAGCACAGCACGACCGCAATGCCCTCGCGGCGGGTGAAGGGCTTGCCCTGAAATATCACGCCGATCAGGATGGTCAGCGTCGGATAGGTAAACAAGATCAGTCGCTCAAGGCCGGCTGATATGTATTCCAACCCCCAGAAATCAAGAATGCTCGCACCGTAGTAGCCCAGGCAACCGAGGGCAAACAGCTTCAGCCAATCGTCACGCGTGAGACTCGCCCCGGCCTTCTGCCCAGCCAGGCCAACCCACAGGAAAACAGGCAACGCAAAGCCCATGCGCAAGGCAAGCAGCGTGATGGCATCAACGCCATACGGATAGGCCAGCTTGACGAAAATCGCCTTCAGCGAAAAGCCTAGCGCCGCCAGAAGGGCGAGACCTGCGCCATAAGCGTTCGATTTTTCCAAAGCCATTCCCGTGTTGTTGGTTGCCAGATGCCATTAAAGCTGCGCCGGACGGTGAAGGCAATTGGTATTATCCCAATCAAGCATTCGTTATGGACGAAACCATGCGCTACGATTTACCCGACCTGCGGCTGGTTGCCGCCATCGCCGATTCCGGCAGCCTGACCCGTGCTGCTGAGCAGGTTCATCTGGCGCCTTCCTCGGCCAGTCATCGCCTGACGCAGCTCGAAGCGGCGCTCGGCGTGCCGCTCTTTTCGCGCCACGCCCGCGGTCTGACGCCAACTGCGGCGTGCGAGTCTTTATTGCGCCACGCCCGGCAAGTCTTCGCCCAGCTCGAACAGATGCATGCCGACCTCGCACCCTACGCCAGCGGCCTGAACAGCCAGGTCACTGTCTTCGCCAACACCAATGCCATCAACTGTTTCTTGCCGGAAGATCTGGGCGATTTCATGCGTGAGAATCCGCGCGTGCGGATCAGTCTGGAGGAGCAGCCGAGCCCGGCGATCATTCAGGCTGTCGCCGCCGGTCAGGTGGATATTGGCGTGGTGGCGGCGGATGGCGCGCCGGCTGGCCTTGAAATGCTGCCCTATCGGCGCGACCGGCTGGTCCTTATCGTCCCGCTTGGGCATCCGTTGGCCGGGCGGCAGGCCGTGGCCTTCGGCGAAGTGCTGGCCGAGCCGTTTGTCTGCCTGCATGCCGGCAGCGCCATTCACACCTTCATGATGAATCATGCTGCCCGGCTCGGCAGTCGTCTCGACGTGCGCATTCAGGTGCGCAGCTTCAACGCCGTCTGCCGCATGGTGGCGGCCGGGGTGGGGATCGGCATGGTGCCGCGTTCATCGATTGCTGTGGTTGATGGCCTGAAAACGGTCGAAATTACTGATGAATGGGCGCCGCGCGACCTGCAGCTATGTGTGCGTTCCAGCGAGGCGCTGACGCCTGCCGCGGCAGCCCTGTTCGCGCATCTGGCATGCAAGGGGTGTGGGTCGGCATGAGCGTTTAGTCGCCCAGCGGCTGATCAAACCGACCGCATCCACAGTTTCACGGTCAACCGGAAATAACGACCAAAATTAAAATTTCGGCCGCTTGCCGGTGCCCTGCCTAGAGCGGACGCTTGACCGTCAGCGCCCCGCGAATCTGGCCCTTGGCGTAGCCGGTGGCCTGATCGTGGGGGTAGCTTTCGGCCAGCTTGGCCTTCAGGCCGGCATCCAGTGTATCGACCGGACCGTGGCATTTCAGGCAGACGTCGCCGACCGGCAGGGCCTTCATGTAACGGAAGACCGGCTTGCCATCGATGGTCACGATCTCGCTCTTTTCGAGGGTGTCGACCTTTTCACCGTTGGCGGCGCGGATGTTGAAATCGGCCAGTTGGCGAACTTCCCACAGATCCGGTGTGGCGCGATCGGCGTTACGGGTCCGCAGGCTGACGCGGCGGATATCCCAGCCTGTTTCCTTGCGCTTTTCCTTGATCAGTGCCGGTGCCTCTTCCTTGCAGACCGGTATTGCACCGGCCACGCCCTTCTCGGCGACCGCTTCCTGCATGGCCGCCACGACTTTCGGCACGACCGGCAGAACCGCCTTTTTCGTATCTGCCGTCAGGGCGCCAATATCCTGAGCCAGGGCGGGCAAGGCGGCGAGCATCAAGGTGATCGAGAGAAGTTTTTTCATGGCGGGCTCCGGCATTAAATAAGTGAACGCTTATTTTAAGCTGGCGCGCGCGTTTTCTCCAGAATGATGACGCGCGCCAGGCATACCGCGGTCAACCGGAAAAAACGACAAAAATTGAAAACGCCGTTTCCGCGGCGTTTTCCGCCAGCCGATGATTACTCGGCCACCTTGATGACGATCTTGCCGAAATGCCCGCCGCTGCGCATCAGTTCCAGCGCGGCCGGGGCTTGATCGAACGGAAATTCGCGGTCGATCACCGGATGGATATCGTGTTTTTCGATGGCCTGCAGCATGTGGGCGAACATGGCGCGGCTACCGACGAAAATGCCGTTGATGCTGGCCGCTGTCGGAATCAGGGCGACTGGGTTGGCCTGACCGGCCAGGCCGGTCAACACACCGATGTAGGCGATGCGGCCGCTGGTGCACACGCTGGCCAGCGAACGTTCCAGCGTGCCCGGGCCGCCGACTTCAAGCACCACATCCACGCCCCGACCGTTCGTGACGCGGCGGACTTCGTCTTGCCATTCCGGGTGCGTCCGGTAATTGATGCCGTGGTCGGCGCCGAGTTCCTTGGCGTGGGCCAGTTTGCTGTCGTCGCTGGAGGTGATGATCACCGTCGCGCCAGCCGCCTTGGCAAATTGCAGCGCGTAAATGGAAACGCCACCGGTGCCCAGCAACAGCACGGTCTGGCCCGGTTTGAGATCACCCGCTTCGAACAACGAGTTCCAGGCGGTCAGCGCGGCGCAGGACAACGTTGCCGCTTCGCGGTAGCTGATCGAGTCGGGTAGCTTGATCAGACCGCTTTCCTCGGCGATGAACTGCTCGGTCAGCACGCCGCCGCCTTCGGCCCCCAGCGCGCCGGCGAAGCTGTCGCCATCGGCCCGGCCGCTCTGCCAGTTGGGGAAGAACAAGCTGGCAACGCGGTCGCCGACCTTCAGCCCGCGCACAGCCCTGCCCACCGCCACGACTTCGCCGGCGCCATCGGAACATGGCACCAGGCCATCGGTAATCGGGCAGAAATAGGTATTCTGGGTGACCAGGATGTCGCGATAATTCAGTGAAACGGCCTTGATGGCCACGGCAACCTGGCGATCACCGAGGGGTGACGGTTCGAATTCAGCCATTTGCAGCGGAGAGCCGGCGTGGCCGGGAAAGACTTCGTAGCGTTTCATGGGGCTTCCTTGAATTGTGCGGGGTGGAATGACCGTATTTCGCCGTTGTCGAACAACAGCACGGGGGGTTTCTAATCAAGCCAGTTGCATGCCAGTCGCCAGGATCCATCCGGCTGCCCCGGTCGGACGCCCTACGCCGTTTGGCCGATGGGCGGCGGCAACCGTCGCAAGGTGTTGAACGTCTCGTATTGGCACAGCAAATCTGATGCAAAACTGCACAGTTCGCTGTGCCACTGACGGTCGTTCAGGCCAGGGTCAGCCAGTCGCCATGGCTGGCCGACTGGCCTTGCACGCAGGCGAAATACGCGGCCTGCAATGCCCGGGTCACCGGTCCCGGTTGGCCACTGCCAATGCGCCGGGCGTCGACGTCGACTACCGGCGTGATCTCGGCCGCCGTGCCAGTCAGGAACACCTCGTCGGCACAATAAACGTCATCGCGGGTGAGCCGCTTGCTGCGCACGGCCAGGCCGGCCTCCGCCGCCAGCGTGCAGACCGTGCGGCGGGTGATGCCGTCCAGGGCCGAGGCGCTGTCCGGCTGCAGTAACTCGCCATCGCGAACGATGAACAGGTTTTCGCTGGCACCTTCGGAAACGTAACCATCGGTGTCGAGCAACAGCGCTTCGTCGTAACCATCACGGCGCGCTTCGCGCACGGCAAGGATGGAGTTTGCATAGGCCGAAATGGCCTTGGCACGACACATCTGGACGTTCGGATGATGCCGGGCATAGGACGACACGCGGACGCGGATGCCCGCCTCGATTGCCTTGCCGCCAAGATAGGCGCCCCACGGCCAGGCGGCGACCATGGCATGCGCCGCCGCGCCGGCCGGATCGACGCCCAGTTTTTCGGCGCCGAGAAAGATCAGCGGCCGTATGTAGGCGCTGCTCAGGCCGTTGCGCGTCACCGCCTCACGGCAGGCGGTGGCCAGGGTTTCGCGCACGAAAGGCAGGTCGATGGCGAGAATGTGAGCCGATTCTTCCAGTCGGCGCAGATGTTCGGCGAGCCGGAAAATGGCCGGTCCGCGGGGCGTTTCGTACGCGCGAATACCCTCGAAGCAGCCGTAGCCGTAATGCAGGGTATGGGTCAGCACGTGCACTTTGGCCTCGCGCCAGGGAAGCCACTGGCCATCGAGCCAGATAAAGCCGTCGCGGTCTTGCATGATGGATGTCCTCAGGAATGGTCGTAAAAGTGGCGTTTGCCGGGGGCCGCGTGAGGGTGGCGCGGTGGGGTTGGTCAGGGCCGCTGCCGGGTGGGCGGGCTGTTCGCGGTGCTTGGGGGTGAGGCTAGGATGGGCCGATTCTTGCCCTCGCTCAAATGATTTGAATGACTGTCGGATGAATTTCATTCATGCGACATTCGAGTCAGACCCCAGTCCGGACAAGGCCCTATTTCAGTTTTCGCTGTTTTTTCGGGTTGACCGCAGCAACCAGCGAATGAAGTCCAGAATCACCGGTTTTTCCTGAACAGCCGGCGGTGCGACGATGTAGAAGCTACGGTCCGCACAGTCTTGCGGGAATGGGCGAATCAACCGGCCTTCGGCCAGATAGGGCGCGGCCAGCGTACCGGCCATCAACGCGACACCGTGGCCGGCGACAGCCGCTTCGAGCATGAGCAGGGCATCGTCGTAATTCGGCCCGGTGGACGGTTCAGGATGCCGGATGTCCGCTGCGGCGAACCAGCGCTGCCATGACAGCAGCGGATGGCGCAACAGACGCAGATGGTCGAGATCCGGCGGGCTGTTCAGGCGCGCCGCGAGTTCAGGAGAGCACACCGGAAAGACACGCTCGTCGAACAGTTTCCAGGCGAGCAGGCCGGGCCATTCTTCCTCGCCGTAACGCAGCCCGATGTCCGCCTCTCCATTGAGAAGCGGGCCAAGACCGGTGGCCGTGCCGAGGCTGAATTCGATGGTCGGATGTGCTTCCTGATACGCCGCCACGCGCGATACCAGCCACTTGCTGCCCAGCGCCGGCGCCGCCGAAATGCGCAGCCGCTCGCGTTGCGGCGCGCGCAGCACGGCGCTGGCCTCGTCCAGTCGCAACAGCGCATCGCGCACGACCGCCAGATAGCGTCGCCCGGCAGCGGTCAGCACGATGGCGCGGTGGCGCCGCTCGAACACGACTTGCCCAAGGTGTTCTTCCAGTTGCCGAATGCGATGACTGATCGCTGACGGCGTCAGGTGCAGCGCCTCGGCCGCCGCTTGAAAGCTGCCGAGACGGGCGGCGGCTTCGAAGGCCGGGAGCGTGTGGAGCGGCGGAAGGTCGTGCATGACGGCAGGCGGGGCGAAGTCGTTGGGGCTATGCCGTGTATTCTGCCCGATTACGGCGTGTCCGATGTTTCGGCGGTGTTGACGCCGCGGACAACATGCCGTCAAAATGAACCGATGACTGTCGAAACCCCCCTGTTTTCCGTAAAAGCTCCGTGCCGCCGCATTCTGCGTGCGTGGGGCGTTATCGCTCGTCCGGGGTCGGGGTGACGTAGTTTTTCTCTCCAGATTTCAGCAAAGGCCGCGGATTTGAAACCCGCGGCCTTTTTGTTTGCCTCCTGTTTTTATCCCGCATCGAAAGGAAGTGCCATGACCCGTATTGCCCAATGTGCTTCGCTGGCTGAAGTTCGCCAGCACATCGATCTGATTGACCGCCAACTGGTCGGCCTGATCGCCGAACGGGGTGCCTACGTCCGGCAAGCGGCCAGCTTCAAGAAAATGGCCGAGGAAGTCCCCGCGCCGCAGCGCGTCGCGCAAGTGCTGGCCAAGGTCAATACGCTGGCCGTCGACGTCGGCGCCGATCCGGCCGTGGTCGATGCCACCTGGCGCGCCATGATCGCCGCCTTCATCGACGCCGAGCACCTGGCCCACGCCGCCCTCCATCCGCCCTCGCCACACCCGAATTGAACGGGAGAAAACTGTGTCCATCCCTGTCGCCTATCTCGGCATCATCCTGATCTGGTCCACCACGCCACTGGCCATCCAGTGGAGCACCCAGGGCACCAGCTTTGCGCTCGCCGTCTTCGCCCGCATGCTGATCGGCGCGGTGGTCGCTGCCTTGATCGTCCTCGTCTGGCGCATCCGTTTTCCGCTGCACGACCGGGCGCGCCGCGCCTATGTGGTTGGCGGCCTTGGCCTGTTCAGCGCCATGGCGCTGACGTACTGGGCGGCCCGCTATGTCCATTCCGGTCTGATTTCCGTGCTCTTCGGCCTGTCGCCGCTGGCCGCCGGCATCCTCGCCGCGCTGTTTCTAGGTGAGCGCTCACTGACACGTCTGAAGCTGGCTGGCATGCTGCTCGGCGCCGCAGGACTGGCCACAATCTTCATTCACGGCGACAGCCTCGGCCATGAACATGCGCTGGGCGGGCTGGTCGCGCTGGTGGTTGCCGTCTTCGTCTATTCCGGCTGCCTGGTCTGGCTCAAGCAGATCGGCGACGACAGCCCGCCACTGGCTACCACGGTCGGCACACTGACCGTATCGTTGCCGTTCTTCGAGCTGGTCTGGTACCTGACGGACGGCCAGGTACCGGCCATGATCCCGCCGCGCGCCGGCGCCGCCATCGTCTATCTCGGTGTCTTCGGCTCAGTGATCGGTTTCGCCCTGTACTACTACGTGATCAAGCATCCCGATACCTCAAAAGTGGCCCTGATCACGTTGATCACGCCGGTCATCGCACTGCTGCTCGGTCATGGGTT
>Ga0116180_1003599_pt1 | contig 11622 bp, 12 predicted proteins | sample AD_UKC073_MetaG_FD_89804 | JGI IMG/M metagenome (GOLD analysis project Ga0116180, IMG submission 89804) | Active sludge microbial communities of municipal wastewater-treating anaerobic digesters from USA - AD_UKC073_MetaG | ecosystem: Engineered > Bioreactor > Anaerobic > Digestate | place: USA... | reverse complement strand
TACAGATTAAAAAGAAGTGCCTTTTCCACTTCCCTTGCAGCATATGCTCGGATATAACTGTCCTGGATGTTCTTCCTGTCTGCAATCACTTTAAAACATATTTTTGAATCGTCCCTTGCACAGCAAACGGCAACCACCCTGCCGCTTGCCATGTCGTAATTGCCGATTGCCAGTACATCAAATTCCACATCATATTTCTCCCTCAACCTGTCAAGGATGAAGGAAGAAATATAATCAGTTATTTTCCCATCATGAATGCTGTTTAACACTTGCCCAATCATATACCATACCCAGGCACTTCTTTAATATAGGTTTATTCAAAAGATAAATAAAAATGACTGATAAAAAGAAAAAAAGCAAGGAATTTTCCCTGCTCATTCTCCATTTATCATGTTTTCATACAACTTATTGTATTTGTCCACAAGCTCTTCCAAGTCCAGTTGTCTGAAATCGTTTATAAAATCTGATACCAGTTCAGTCATTAATGGATATTCATCCGGCAGCTTTTGGCCAATCTCCTCATATGTAAAATCGTACAACTCAACTATCTCAAGCTTGTTTATTGCAATTTTGGCCTCGTATGTTTCTCTCTTCAAATCATGAAATACATCGCTTAATAAAAGGCATATATAATTCTTGCACAGACTCGAAATCTTCTCATTGATACCACTCTCTACCATTCGAAGACATTCCAGAGAAAGGTCGCATGCAAATAGAACCACTTCCGCCCGGGCATTGTTGGCACCAACAATTCTATATATCTTCACTAAAACATCTATCAGCAAAGACACATCCTCGTCCTGCATTACATTGTCCAGAACAAAGTGCAAAAGCTTGTCAAGGCAGTCCCCAGCCAGAGAAACATCGGATACTTCTTCATGCATGTATTTGATAAAATACCCCACACTATTTTCAAGCACATTTTTATTAATATAGTATTGGGCTATTATGAGATAAACGTATGAGTATATAAGCTCATCATATCCATAATTATGCTTTATGTTATGTGCAGCAATACAATATGCTCTTTCGTATTTCCCCAGATGAACACATGCTTCACCATACAGGTTAAGATACTCTACGTCCCTGTTCAAGGTTTTGTAGAGGGTTCTAAGGTATAAATAGGAGGTACTGTAGTTCCTCAGACAGTTATACGCATACCCCAAAGAAAAAACAACATCGTTATCATCTGGATAATTCTCATAAAGCACAACCAATACATTAATGCTCTCTTGGGCCTGTCCAGTAAAACAATACATTCGGGACAATACAAGCATTATCTCTCTTTGATCCGGGTAGTGTTTCAAACCCTCATTCAGAATATCAATTGCGATATGTGCATTCTTTTCTATATACTTTTTCAAGGAGCTCTGGATAATCCCACCAACTTCCAAAGGCACATCCAAAGAGTAATTATACAGCTTTCTGATAGTTTCTTTTGTCAATATATCAAACGCAAGTGAGATATCATTGTTTTTATTTGGTGACAGCATACAACGGGCCAAGGCAAGCTCTATTTCCTCTTTTGTTGCATCTCTTGATACATTAAGCAGTTCGTAGTAGTTTACCATAGGACTCCTTTTCAATTTATTTTTTAGTCTAGTTTCTCAATTCATCCTGTACATATTTAAGTCTTAATAATTTCTCCTTTACTTCTTCAACGTCAAGCTGAACCGTATTGTTTGAATTAAACTCCGTAGCGATGCTTCTGTCGCTATCTCCTTTTGTAAAGTACTTGTCATAGTTGAGGTCCCTCTTGTCCACAGGCACCCGGTAGTAGTTGCCAAGGTCAATGCTGTTTGCACATTCCTCGCTGGTAAGAAGCGTCTCATACATCTTCTCGCCATGTCTGATACCGATAATCCTTATTTCAGCATCAGAATTAAATATCTCCTTCACCGCCTGGGCAAGTACTCCAATCTTACATGCAGGAGCCTTTTGAACAAGAATATCACCGGATTTTGCGTGCTGGAACGCATAAAGCACAAGTTCCACCGCCTCATCAAGACTCATTATAAATCTTGTCATGTTGGGTTCCGTCACAGTCAATGGACTGTTTGATTTAATTTGGTCTATGAACAGAGGAATTACACTTCCTCTTGAACACATAACATTTCCGTATCTTGTGCAGCATATTGTGGTTTTTTCAGGACTCACGGTGCGGGACTTTGCCACCACCACTTTTTCCATCATGGCCTTGCTCATGCCCATGGCATTGATAGGATACGCAGCCTTGTCAGTAGACAGGCATATTACTTTAGAAACTCCTGCATCTATGGCAGCTGTTAGTACATTATCAGTGCCAAACACATTGGTTTTTACCGCTTCCAGCGGGAAAAACTCACAAGAAGGCACCTGCTTCAAGGCAGCGGCATGAAAAACGTAATCAACTCCATAAATAGCATACCTGATGGAAGACAGGTCCCTTACGTCCCCTATATAGAATTTGAGTTTGTGGGCAATTTCGGGATACAAGGCTGAATACTTATGCCTCATATCGTTTTGTTTTTTCTCATCCCTTGAAAATACCCTTATTTCCTTGATATCGCTATTAAGAAACCTGTCCAGTACTGCATTTCCAAAAGAACCGGTTCCTCCAGTTATAAGCAGGGTTTTACCCTTGAACATAAAACCACCTCATAATTCATCGTCATCAAAATCATACTGCGGAGGAGCTTCACCCACCAACTTTATAACCTTGGGCTCATCCACCACTTTGTTCTCTTCCCTCAAAACCTTGCACTGGAAAACCCAGCTGGCGCCAAAGTCAAACAAATACTTGAACTTGTCGCCTTTTTCAAATTCAAAATGGTTGAGTATGTAGTCAGATGTGTGCCTTCTCTCATCTTCCAAAGAGTCTGCATAGAATGCCCCTTGTGAATCCCACTCCCTGTTTGTCATGAAAAAGGCATGGGCATGGTCATCATCAAATTCAAAAGCATCCAGAATGGCACTATGAAGTTCTTCCAATGTGCTGTTTCCGTTTATCTGAATATGTCTGTAGCATCCTGTACCCAACGATACACTAACAACATAGGAATTGTTCCTCAAAAGAGTCATACCGGGTTCAAACTCATCATCCAGATCAAAATCGAAATCGTCATCTTCATCAACGTATTCATCAAACTCGTCATAATCTTCAAAATCACTAATTCCGGCGACATAATCTGCAAATTCATTCAGCATATCTTCATCAACTTCGCCTGTGTAATAATAGTTGATTAATTTCTCAAACAACTGGATATGTTTTTCATTAATGCCTGTTTCAGCTTCATTAATACCGTGTTCTTTAAAGTATTTTACAAAAAACTCAATCAATCTGAAACTGTTGCCTGCAGGACCGGAATCCATCTTTCCATGCATGAAGATTTCTTCCTTGCTGGCCTTGTGCAAATCCACATCTGCAAGGTATTCAATAACCTCTTCTGTAAATTTTTCATCTATAAGGAACATGTAGTTGACAATCATGTCTTCAACTATCACCACACCCAAATCTCTTTCATACATGTCATAAACTGCCAGAATATCATTTTCAGTAACCTTGTAATTATTCTGTTTGTTTATTACTTCAACCAGTTCACTGATTTTAGTAGTAACATTAATTACACTAACACCTAGTATATAATCTATAATTTCCAGTGCTACCTCTCTTGTCATCATAAAGTCCCCTTATTCTTTTCCCTTCACTATATATTTTTAAAAAACTAAAGTCAAGACCAAAAAAACACAAAAATGCTTGCCTTGAATGCAAAGTTAAAGCTTGTCTATTTTCTCTTTTATCTGCTCCATCCTCTTATCCAACATTGCACTAACTCTGGAACACTCCAAAAGCTCCTCTGCAATTGTCTTTACTTCCTTCTTGTTTATATTATTCTTGTACCTTAGCTTGTGCTCAATACTTGCCCAAAAGTCCATGGCAATGGTTCTCAACTGAACTTCCACCTTCACCATTTTCTTTCCACTGTGCAGATATATTGGTACTTCCACTATCAAATGCAAACTCCTGTAGCCGCTTGGCTTTGGATTTTTTATGTAGTCTCTTTTCTCAACCAGAACCACGTCATCCTGCATGAGCAACAAATCCGCCAGCATGTAGATATCCCTTGGGAAGGAGCAGATAACTCTGACTCCTGCCACATCATATATATTCTTCTCGATGGATTCAATGGTCAGAGGAAAACCTCTTCTGCTGAGTTTTTCGGCTATGCTTTCCGGTGCCTTAAGGCGGCTTTTTATGGATTCAATAGGATTTGAATTGTATTTCAATGAGAAATGTTCGTCAAGAACCCTGAATTTGGTTTCAACCTCCATCATGGCACACCTGTAGTATGCCATCAGCTCGTAAAAGGGCTTTATGTTTTCACTCACCAACTCAATTAACTCCTGGCTCGTTACTTCCTTAACCAAATACTGTTTGAGATCCTGTTTTTGCATTTTTCCAATCCTTCAAGTTTACTTGTTTCGCTAATAATAATATATACCAAAAACGAGGATTTGTCCATAAAAAATGAATCAGCCGACCAAAAGGAAATATCCGACAACCAAAACACCCAAAGCTATGCGGTAATATCCAAAAGCCTTGAAATCGTTCCTTTTAACGTATCCAAGCAAAAACTTTATCGCTATTATTGAAACAGCAAATGCAACAACCATGCCCGTTAGAAGAATTACTGCTTCCAGTTTGGTAAAACTGAAACCGAACTTTACAAGTTTAAGAAAACTTGCTCCAAACATAATAGGTATGGACAGGAAAAAGGAAAACTCCGCAGCAATCTGTCTTGATGCTCCCAGTAGTATGGCGCCAAGAATGGTTACACCGGACCTCGAAGTGCCTGGAATTAGGGAGAGAATCTGAAAAACACCAATCAAAAAGACAGTCAGGTAATCAAGTTCGGAAATGGAATTAATTCTTGTTTTTCTGTTTTTGTTTCTGTTTTCAATAACTATGAAAAGAATGCCGTACAGTATTAGGGTTATGGCAACTGTAATATAGTTGTATAGGCGCTCATTAAGCCAGTCGTCAAACAAAAAACCCACAACTCCAGCTGGAATTACACCAATTACAACCTTGTACCAGATGGACATGGTTGCTTTCTTTTCCTCAACACTTTTACTCGGAGCCAAAGGATTAAGCTTGTTAAAGTACAAAAAAACCACAGCAAGAATTGCACCCAGCTGTACAACAACAAAGAACATCTCTTTAAACTCTTCCGATGTCTTAAGCTTTATAAACTCCTCCAGCAGGATCATATGTCCTGTACTACTTATTGGGAGCCACTCTGTAATTCCCTCAACCAAACCCAGGATTATTGCCTTTAGTATTTCAATAAACATAAATCAGAACCCCCGTCCATATGTATGTTTAATCTAAGAATTACATTTTATCACACAATGTCTAGCTTTACCATAAAATATATCGAAGCATCAAAAACAAAGAATCGAGGTTTGGTATGGAAAACTACGAAGATATCATGAGAAAAGGTAACATTAGCAGAAACATGGACAATTACCCTCAGACATTAAAAGAAATCAACCCTGAAAACATGGGCAAGACAATGGCATACAGGCTGATTTATCCTGAAATCTACTACAAACTCCAGCCTTACATAATGATGGTATGCGACCAAATGGACGTATACAACACAGTGCCCACACAGGAAATGGTTGAGAGCATGACTGATGCAATTTATGACGATGTGGTTCGCATGTTCCCCGATATTGCCGAATACGTCAGGGAACATGAAGACAGCGAGGTACGAGAAACAATACAGCCAGACGCTATTACTGTTCAAGTGGATCCTGCAAGATTCAGAGACAGAACAAGGTTTCCAAGATTCAGGCGAAGAGGCCTTTTCAAAGACTTGATTGACATTCTATTGCTGACAGAACTGCTCCGTAGAAGAAGAAGGTAAGAAAGTGAAGAGACCAATTTGGGGTCTCTTCAATATTGTTTTCACAATATATTCACTGTCATTTGACACTTTTTGAGTATAATATATGTATCAAGAAAAAAGAGGGATAAATATGTATGATGTGATAATTATTGGTGGAGGTCCTGCAGGCTATACGGCAGCATTGTACAGTGCAAGAGCCAGGCTCAAGACTCTGGTGATTGAAAAGATGTTTTCAGGAGGACAAATGGCTACCACGGATTCAATGGAAAACTATCCTGGTTTTGATGAACCTGTGGGCGGTGTTGAACTTGCACTCAGAATGGAAAACCAGGCCAGGAAATTTGGTGCGGAAATCCTCTATGATGAGGTAATTGATATGGATTTGGCTGGAAAGGTAAAGATAGTTAAAACAACATCGCATACATACAATTGCAAGGCATTGATCCTCTGCATGGGTGCAAGTCCGAAGAGTCTTGGTCTTGACAAGGAAGGTGCATTACGCGGTCTTGGAGTCTCATACTGTTCAGTCTGTGATGCAGCCTTTTACAAAGGAAAAAAAGTTGCAGTTGTAGGCGGAGGAAATTCTGCAGCGGATGATGCTCTGTATCTAACCAAATATGCAGAGAAAGTATACCTGATTCACAGAAGGGATAATTTAAGATGTGTGAAAATGGCGCAGGAAGAACTATTCAAGAGTGACAAAATTGATTTTGTTTTTAACTCCCAGGTTGTTGAACTTTTGGGTGAAAGAAAACTGGAAGGAATAAGGGTGAAGAATAATTCAACAAACGAAGCATCCACCCTTGACATAGATGGACTGTTTATTGCAATAGGTCTAGTTCCAAACAATGAACTTGTCAAGGGCAAACTTGAACTAAGCAAGGATGGATATATCATAACTGACAGAAACATGAAAACGAGTGTCGAAGGAGTGTTTGCGGCAGGAGACATATGCGAAAAACCCCTCCGCCAGGTTGTAACGGCGGCATCAGACGGAGCAGTTGCGGCATACTCTGCAGAAAAGTATGTTACCCAATACAATCCTTGATAACCCTTGTAGCATTCCTATACGCAATCTTTCCAAGGGCGTCTTCTCTTATGCCCATCTTTTTCAACCTTTCAAACAGCAATTGTACTTTTGCAGGCTCATTCAGTTCAATACTGCCGCCAGTGCCGTCAAAGTCCGTACCGATACAAACGCACTCAATACCGCCTTTGCTTATCATGTGCACAACATGCCTTGCCACATCATCTATAAAGCTTTCCCGGCTCCCAATATCACTGCTCAAAAAACCAGGAACAATATTCACTCCTATCACTCCGCCTTTTGAAGCAAGCAACCTTATCATGTCATCGGTAAGATTTCTAGGATGAGGGCTTAGCTCCCTACAGTTTGAGTGGGATGCCACAAAGGGCTTTTTTGATACTTCGCAAACATCATAAAAGCCTCCATCGGAAAGATGGGAAACATCCACCAATATGCCAAGGTCATTCATGTATGAAACTGCATCCATGCCAAAGCTGGTCAGGCCTTTTTCCATGATGTTTTTATCAAAGGAATTTGGATAACCAAAGCAGTTGGGACTGTTCCAGGTAAGAGTGATGAGCCTTACTCCCAAATCATAATATTTCTTTATTTTCTCAAAACATCCGTTTACACTTCTTCCGTCTTCGATAGTAAGAAAGGCAGATATCTTTTGCTTTCTATCGTTCTCAACCAACATTCCATAATTGCGGGCATATGCAATTTTGTCCTCATACCTCTTTATATTGCACTTCAGCAGCTCCACAAGCATTAAAATATACTCATCATCATTAAAATCCTCATTTCTCTCATCAGGCATGTATATTGCAAAAAACTGGGCTATGCAGTCAGCTTTGTAAAGCCTGTCGATATCCACCATTGCAAGCGGCCAATTACCTATGTCATCCACATTATGACTGTATGCCTTTGATAAAGTATCACAGTGCAGGTCAATATATTTCATTCATTTCACCTCTATAAGTTTTTCCAGAAAAAATCCATACTCTTCTTTTACAGGCAGCTCATAGTCCACAAAAAGCCTTCTCCTTTTGGTTCTTGCATAACTATTTGTCACAGGATTAAATCCGTCCACATATATATCTTTATAATATACTCCAACCCCTCTTTTCTGCCAAAGAGGAAGGTTGTTAAAATTAATCCCTCTCTTGAACAACAATTCGTTCTTGCAAGATGTGGACTTTCCACAAAGAGCAAAAGTTGCTTCCTGCCTGCTCATACCCTCGTTTCTCAAAATCCAGTAGCAATGCGCATTCAATGAGTTCCTATGGGCATCTTCCTGCCTCCAGAGAAAATAGTCTATTACCCTGTCCAGATTTGGAAGAGGCACCACCCTGCAGTCAAATACAGCTAATTTGCTTAAGGCAAGAGACATCCAGGCACTGGCTTCCCCTGCCAGAATGGAATTTATCTTTCTTGTATTTCTTCCGAAAGTATTGTCATCCCGGTGGAATAGCAGGGATATCTCATCACTTTGTGTATAACCATACACAATGTTAAATCCGCAATTCATCAAATGCCTGACTGTCTCTACCATGTGCTCACGAAACAGAACATCGAAAGGCGCTTCAAACTTCATATCTTCCTTTGTCAACCTGGTGAAACCTCTCCCGTCAAGCCTTGCAACAATATGCACATCAGGCACAATTACCTGGTCCAAGGACTCCTCATACTTTCTCATCATTTTATCAAAATCATCAAACCTCATCTGTCCAGTCCTCCACTTTGAACCCAGTGTCTGTTATGTGTACATAGTAAAGCTCGTCAAAGCCTTCTTCAAAGCTTGGAATTTCAAGCTTCTTGTGAGTTGCAAACAGTGCTTTATCAGGTATGTTCTTTTCATTTCTTTTAGCGTTTCTCTTAAGGCATCCATTTATGTCGGACTTGAAATAGTAGCCTATAACCTTGTAACCCTTCTCCTTTGCAAGACTAATATATCTTTGTCTGTTTTCTCTTGTTGGGTTTGTATTGTCCACAACGAAACTTGAGTTATTCTCAAAGCAGTCTTCAAGAAGCAGCTTTTCTTTGTTCCTGGTTCTTAATGTGTCCAGGTTTACATGCACATACTCATCTGCAAAGTTTTCCTTAAAAAAGGTGGTTTTGCCACTGGCCTGCAGCCCTGTGAATATAATTGCTGTCATAACTTCACCAACTCGTAACTCAGAGAACCTAGACCTATCTTTTGTGCATGCTCAAGTACACACCTCCCCTTTTCAAACAACTCTATCCTCTTTTCCTTCTGAACCAAGTCAAGACATGCTGCATCCAATGCAACCGGATCCTTAGACAAAAGAACACCAATATCGCCCGCAATAGGCTCCATGGCTTTTCCTGCACAATCGCAGTCCTGGGTTACGTTAATTATAAACGAGATATAGATTATGTCCTTGTCCTTTGCAGCACCGTAAGCGTATTCTGCAAGCTTCTCTCTGAAATTGGATCCTCCCCAGGTATTCCTTATTGCTCCTTCTGGACAAACAGCAATACATCCTGCACACCCAATACAAATATCTTTGTCTATTACCGCAATTTCTTCACATTCGATTGCTCCAAAATCGCAGCTGTCAACACAGGTGCCGCAGGCTGTGCATTTCGAGTCATTGACAACAGGAGATATGCCTGAGTGCTGTGCAAGCTTTCCACCCCTTGCCGCAAACCCCATGCCGAGCTGTTTGATGGCGCCTCCAAAACCAGCCTCCACATGCCCTTTGAAATGACTCATAACTATAAACTGGTTGAATCTTCCGTACTCTTTTCCAATCTTGCACTTGTCAATATACTCTTTGTATATCTCCACTTCCACATATTCCGTTCCGATTTCACCATCCGCAATAATTATCGGAATCTGTGTAAAACCATGCTCTTTAGCCGTCTTAATATGTTTTGTTCTTGTAGTTCTTGCACCTCTGTACAATACATTTGATTCAATATAGCTAGTTGTTACTCCCATATCCTTCAGATAACGTATAATTTCGTCATAACATACAGGCGGTACGAAAGTTTTGTTCCCCTTCTCTCCAAAATGCACCTTTATGGGTACTTCTTTATCGAACGTATGGTTTGTTTCCGATACAAGATGCTTCAATAGCCTTAATGCATCCCTTCCAAGACTTAGAAAATCACCGCTTCTGTTTTCAATAAAATATACCTTGCTCAAGTAAACTCCCCCCTTTTATTTCCATGCATAAACAAACTAGAAATGCAAATACTCTTATCAGAATACCTCAGGCATATCTGGTAATTGACATATATGGATGTTGGATGCCAAATACAGCTATGGGGTATTCTGCTTTATTCAAAACGAAAAGAAAAGACTTTCATTTCTCTTCCTTCAAACATAAGCCACAAGGCTTTGACTCCTTCTGCCGATGCAACAGCATCAGTTTCAAACCATTCAAACTCTGGAGAATCAACATCCACCGCTGCAAGCAACAGGTTATCATTCGTCTTTACGAGAATCCTTCCCTTTCCTTTTGTTTTTATGCAAAAACGTCTTACACCATCCTTGAAATCCAGATACTTGTACTCCGCCCAGTCCTGTATCCAATTTCCGCCACCGCAGTTCACAAGTATTTCCTTTGAATCAAAGTATGGTGCAATATATATGTTGCCTTTTACCCTGCATGCAATTGATGCATCAATCTCTTTGAATGCATCAATGGGACCGCCGGCACCCATCGATGTCATTTCAACCTCATTGATGGTTCCATCTTCATTGAAATATATTTTCTCAACACACATTCTTCTTGAAGTAAAGCTGTTTTGCGAGGATCGATGATAGAAAATATACCACTGTCCCTTGAATTCTTCAATAGAACCGTGGTTGTTCCAGGTTTGTGGGTCACAGTACATATTGTCAATAATCACGCCGCCCTTTTTGTACGGACCCAAAGGCTTGTCAGACATTGCATAAGAAAGACACGTAGCCTTCCCTCTTGATATATCCGTATAGACGATATAATATATTCCGTTTCTTTTGCGCATGCATGCCCCTTCATGGAATCCATGTTCCTGCTCTGTTAGAATCGCTGTCTGAAGACTGTCCATATCCAAAGTAGACATGTCATCATTCAACTTTGCTCCCCTTAAGTTGAACTGGCCCCATAAATAGTATGCCTGTCCGTCATCATCAACAAAAACTGCTGGGTCAATACTGTCTCCATCAGCACCTTTTACTGGTTTTGCGTCCCCAAAAGGCCCGTAGGGCTTGTCGGATACTGCAACAGCTTCAAAGTTGTCCTGCCCGCAAACATATAGATAATATTTTCCGTCCTTATGAATTGCATCGGGAGCGTACAAAGGAGTACCTTTGCTCCAATATATGCCAGGCTCTTCTTTGGTATTCTTGAATGATATACCGTGGTATGTCCAGTTTGTCAAAGTTTCGTCCTCCGTTGAGAAGACATGATACTCATGACCGCAGTATTCCTTTTTGCCGGATATGTCGGTGGAGCCGTAGAGATACAACCTTCCATCCGGCATGACATGGGCTTCACCATCTGCAATAAAGAACGGTCTTGGCAATATGGGATTCATTTTAATTCCTCCAGTTTTTCATATTCGCCCCTATTATACCAAATTGTTTACCACTTTGTTGAGCTTTTCCGTCATCAAAAGCATCAAAACTGCAAAAACAGCAAGATAAAAAGGATAAAATCCAATATTGACATAATCTGCGATAAGACC